>Ga0233375_1000888_pt1 | contig 14742 bp, 12 predicted proteins | sample ElkDunMinimDraft_10_FD_191539 | JGI IMG/M metagenome (GOLD analysis project Ga0233375, IMG submission 191539) | Fecal eukaryotic communites from dung pellets of Tule Elk in California, USA - Elk Dung E16 | ecosystem: Host-associated > Mammals > Digestive system > Large intestine > Fecal | place... | reverse complement strand
GGGTGCGCGGCTCGTCCACGCGTGCGGGTACGACGCCGTCCCGTCCGACCTCGCCGTGCTGGCGCTGCACCGCCGCGCGACCACGGACGGGGCCGGCACGCTGCGGCACGTCCGGCTCGTCGCGAGCGCCCACGGCGGTGTGAGCGGGGGCACCTTCGCGTCGGTGCGCGGCGTGGCGCAGCTCGCCGCGCGGGACGCCTCCGTCCGCCGCCTGCTCGCCGACCCGTTCTCGCTGAGCCCGGACCGGGCCGGCGAGCCCGCGACACGCCAACCGCCCGACGTGCCCGTCCCGGGACGCACCGACGACGGGGCGTGGGTCGCGGTGTCCCCCCTGGGGTCGTTCAACACCCGGGTCGTGCGGCGGTCGAACGCGCTCCAGGACTGGGTGTACGGACGCGACCTGCGGTACGGCGAGGTGGCGGCGACGGGCCGCGGCGCGCGCGGTGCGGCGACGGCCGTCGGACTGACCGTCGGCCTGCCGCTCGCCGCCGCGGCGTTCGCGCTGCCCCCGGCCCGCGCGCTCCTCGACCGCGTGCTGCCGGCGCCCGGCACGGGTCCCGACGAGCGCACGCGCCGCACCGGGTGGTTCCGCATGGACGTCCACGCGGTGACGACGACGGGCCGGGCGTACCGCGCGGTCGCCGCCGGTGCAGATGACCCGGGCTACGCCGCGACGGCCGTGATGCTCGGGGAGTCCGCCCTCGCGCTCGCGCTCGACGGCGGCGACCTGCCCGACCGCGCCGGATCACTGACGCCCGCGACGGGGATCGGCGACGTGCTCGTCGACCGGCTGCGCGCCGCGGGGCACACGTACCAGGTCACGGCACGCTGACCACGAGCGCGTCACGTCACGCCGGGCGCTCCGCGAACCACACCTGCGTCTCGCCGTAGCGGCGGTCGTCCAACGCGACCAGCGGCGCCGGCCACACGGGCGCCGACGCGCGCGACGAGCGCTCCACGACCACGACCCCGCCGGGTGCCGTGCACCGCGCCACACCCTCGACGGCGCTCGCCAGCGCGTCGTCCGCCAGGTCGTACGGCGGGTCGAGCAGCACGAGGTCGAACGCCGCGGCTGCCTCGGCACCGTCCGCGGCGACGCGCGCGAGGTACCGGTCGACGCGGTCGGCGACGACGTCGACCCGGTCGGCCAGGCCGAGCGTGCGCGCGTTGCGCCGGCACACGTCGACCGCGCCCCGCGCGGTGTCGACGAGCACCGCGTGCGCGGCACCCCGGCTCACGGCCTCGAGCCCGAGCGCGCCGGAACCCGCGTACAGGTCGAGCACGCGGGCACCGTCCACGGCGTCGAGGTGCTCGAGCCGGGAGAACAGGGCCTCGCGGACCCGCTCGCTCGTGGGCCGCGTGCCCGACGTCGGCACCGCCAGGACACGCCCGCCCGCGCTGCCCGCGACGATCCGCGTCATGCCGCGGCACCCTTGCGCTGGTCCTGCTCCTCGAGCATGCGCTCCATCCAGCCCTTGGTCGCCGTCGACGACGCGATCAGCACCGCGATCACCGACAGCACCACCTGCGCGCTGACCATCACGGTCGTGACCGTGGTCAGCCCGACCGCGATCCACAGCGGCAGCAGGCAGAACGCCAGGAGGTCGGGCCCGCGGGCGATCACCTGCAGCACACCCGACGGCAGCGCACCCGCAGGGGTCGCGATGAGCGGCTTGTCCCAGCGCGGCGCAGGACGGTACGCGGCACGCACGGCTGCGGCCGCCCACACGGGGGTCGCGGCGACGCCGAGCACGACCCAGTCGAGGGTCGACCCCGCCCAGGCGCCGACAGCGGTCGTGGCGACGAGCGACCACGCGAGCATGACGATGCCGGGCACCACCATCCGCAGCCGACGGACCGTCTTGTCGGCCAGCGGCAGCAGACGGTCCAGCACGGGTGCCATCTCGGCGCTGCGCGCACCCTCGGCGCTCGCGCTGGCCGCCATCGACCCGCCCACGAGCACGGCCACGAGCACCCCGACGGGGCTCGCGAGCTGCGGCACGACCGTCGCGAGCACCGGCAGCCCGGCCGCGACGACGACCTGCACGACGTGCCGCAACGAGCGGCGCAGCACGACCAGGTCGGCCGTGACGAGCGCCGTCATGGGCCCGCGCACCGTGCGCAGCCGCGACGTCCACCGGCGTGAGGACGCGGCCGTCCCCCCGGACAGGGCCCGCCCGAGCTCGCGCGAGTCGAGCGAGACGACCGCGCCCACGGCCTGCGCCGCGACCGACCCGCCCTCGCGCAGGGTCCGGCCCGGCAGCGTCCCCAGCCGCAGGTCCACCACGACGGCGAGTCCCGCCGCGACGGCGGCAGCGGCGGCCACCACGAGCCACGACGGCGACGGCAGCACGGACGGTGTGCGCCCACCGAGGACGACGAGCGCCGCCAGGACCGGCGCCGCGACGACGACGACGTCACCCGCGAGCGCGGTGCGTCGCCGCGGCACACCCACCGTCTGCGCGACGGCCGCGACGAGCACGACGACCGCCGCCGCGGCGGCGCCGAGCAGCCCGGCCCGCACCAGGGCCGCACCTGAGTGACCCAGCAGACCGGCCTCGAGGACCACCACGACGACGGCCCCCGCGAGCGCCGCCACGAGCGGCACCCGGACGGCCGCCGGACGCAGCAGGCCCCGGCGGTCGACGGGCAGCGGGAGCCACCACGCCGCCTGCGCACCCTCCGCGCCGACGGGCCCGAGGCGCCCTGCCGTCGACAGCAGCGCACCGGTCGCGGCCAGCAGCACGCACGCCACCAGCATCGGCAGGCTGAGCCCGCCGTCGCCCTGGACCGGCGGCGCCGGTGGCAGCGACTCCCCCAGCGCCTGGACGACGCCCAGGACGATCAGCACCGAGATCGCGACGCTCGTCGCGGCGCTGTAGACGTCGGTCAGCAGCGAGCCGATGCTCGCGCCGGCCCGGGCCCGGGCGGCCTGCGCCGTGTACCGGCGGATCGACCGCGCCGAGGGCACCTCACCGAGGTCGAAGTCCCCGACGCGCGGGTCGCCGTCCGGGACGGGCTCGCCGCCCGGGGCGTGCACGTCGTCCGCGGGCGTGTCGTCGACGTCCGTCACAGCGCGACCCGCGCGATGCGGTCGGCGGCCTCGCTCGGCGTCAGCACGCTCGAGACGTCGTCGGCGACGTGCACGGCCTGCGTGCACACCGCGGCGACCAGGTCGGGATCGTGGGTCGCGATGAGCACCGCACCGCCCGCCTCGCGCTCGGCCCGCAGCCGGTCCGCGAGGCGCGCGCGCATGCGCTGGTCGAGGCGCTGCTCGGGCTCGTCGAGCACGAGCAGCGAGCGCGGACGGGCGAAGCCGGCGGCCAGCAGGAGGCGTCGGCGCTGCCCCGACGACAGGGACACGGGCGTGGCCCGCGCGTGGTCCGCGAGGCCGAACTCCTCGAGCAGGTCCGCGACCTCGTCCTGGGCACCGAGGACGCCGTGCCCGCGTGCCGTCAGGTACAGGTGCTCGGAGACGGTCAGGGCCGGGAAGTACGCGTCGTCGTCGAGGACCGCGGACACCTCGCGCCGGAAGCGCACGTCACGCTCGTCCACCGGTCGACCCAGCACGTCGACGCCGCCGGCGACCGGCTCGAGCAGGCCGAGGATGGTCTTGAGGACCGTCGACTTGCCGGACCCGTTGGCACCGACCAGCGCGACCGCGCGCCCGGCACCGAGCGTGAACGAGACGGGGGCGCACACCGGCGCCGATCCGTAGCCGACCTGCAGATCACGCGCACGCACCACCTGAGCCATGGCGCCAGGGTAGTCAGCGCACCCGGTGCGCACGGACGTCCCGCTCGCCGGCAGGGTCACGCCCGCTCGAGGAACTCCTCGCGCTCACCCGCGAGCGATGCCTCGATGGCGCCGCGCAGCGCGGGCCACGTCGCCAGGTCGCCGTCCTGCTCGACGAGCGCGCGGGCGTCGGTACGCGCACGGGCGATGACGTCGGCGTCACGCGTCACGCGCAGCAGCCGCAGCGAGCTGCCGCTGCCGTGCTGCGCCGCACCGAGCACGTCGCCCTCGTGCCGCAGCTCGAGGTCGAGCGCGGCCAGCTCGAAGCCGTCGGTCGTCGCGGCCAGGGTCTCCAGTCGCGTGTGCGCGTCGGTACCGGGCTGCGCGGCGCTGACCAGCAGGCACAGGCCGGGGCGCGCCCCGCGACCGACGCGGCCGCGCAGCTGGTGCAGCTGGGACAGGCCGAACCGGTCGGCGTCGAGGACGACCATGACGGTCGCGTCGGGGACGTCGACGCCGACCTCGACCACCGTCGTCGACACGAGCACGGGCGCCTCGCCGGACGCGAACGCCGCGAACGCACGGTCCTTCTCCTCGGGGGCGAGCCGCCCGTGCAGCACACCGATGCCGATGCCGGCGAGGTCGGGGCGCGCCCGCAGCTCCTCGGCGACGTCGAGGACCGCCCGCAGCGGCCGGCGCGGGCCCGTGTCCGGCGCACCGACCGTGGGGCCGGCGTCGAGCACCAGGTCGGCGCCGTCCTCGTCGGCGCCGTCACCCGTCGTGGCGTCGCCGTCGATGCGGGGGCACACGACGTAGGCGCGACCGCCGCCGGTGACCTCCTCGCGCACGCGCTGCCATGTGCGGTCCGTCCAGCGCGGGTTGTCCGCCGGGACGGCGTGCGTCGTGATCCCCTGCCGGCCCGCGGGCACCTCGCTCAGCACCGAGGTCTCCAGGTCGCCGAAGACCGTCATGGCGACCGTCCGCGGGATCGGCGTCGCCGTCATGACCAGGGTGTGCGGTGTGCGACCCGCCTTGGCCCGCAACGCGTCGCGCTGCTCGACGCCGAAGCGGTGCTGCTCGTCCACCACGACGAGCCCCAGCTCGGCGAACTGCACGTCCTGGGACAGCAGCGCGTGGGTGCCCACGACGATGCCCGCGGCGCCGCTCGCGGCGTCCAGCATCGCGCCGCGCCGCGCCGCCGCCGGCAACGACCCGGTGAGCAGCGCGACGCGCGTCGCCTGCTGCGCCCCGCCGAGGAACCCGCCCTCGGCGAGGTCGCCGAGCAGCCCTCGCAGCGTGCGGGCGTGCTGCGCCGCCAGCACCTCGGTGGGCGCGAGCAGCGCGGCCTGGCCGCCGGCGTCGACCACCTGCAGCATCGCGCGCAGCGCCACCACGGTCTTGCCCGACCCGACCTCGCCCTGCAGCAGGCGCTGCATCGGGCGCGGGGCGGCGAGCTCGGCGGCGATCTCGTCACCGACCGCGCGCTGCCCGGCCGTGAGCGTGAACGGCAGGCGCGCGTCGAACGCGTCGAGCAGACCGCCGTCGCGCCGCGGACGGGACACGGCCTCCTCCCGGGCGACGCGGGCGCGGCGCCGTGCGAGCTCCGCCTGGAGCACGAGCGCCTCCTCGTACCGCAGGCGTGCGCGGCCCCGCTGCCAGTCCGCCTCGTCCTGCGGCACGTGCACGAGGCGCAGCGCCTCCACGAGCGTCGGCAGGCCGTCCCGCTCGCGCAGGTGCGCCGGGACGGGGTCGGGGGCGTCCTCCTCGCGCAGCGGGTCGAGCACGGTCCGTACCGCCTGCGCGACCTTCCACGACTCGAACCCGGCGACGGCCGGGTACACCGGTATCGGTCGCCCCGCCTCGAGCAGCGCCTCGTCCTCGTCCTGCGCGTCGTCGTCGGCACCGAACAGGCGGCACTCCGGGTGCATGAGCTGCAGCGAGTCCCGGTACACCGAGACCTCACCCGTGAACAGCCCGCGCCGTCCCGGACGCAGCTGGCCCTGCCGCCACTCCAGCTTCTTGACGTGCGACGCGAAGAACGTGAGCTCGATGCGGCTGTGCCCGTCGGTGATGGTCGACTGCAGCAGCCCTCGCCCCTGCGCGGTCGGCCGCAGCGACGTGCGCACGACCTCGGCGACCACCGTGACGTGCTCGCCGACGCGCAGGCTCGCCATGTCGGTGAGCGTGCCCGGCTCGGCGTACCGGCGCGGGTAGTGGCGCAGCAGGTCGCCGGACGTCTCCAGTCCGAGCTTGCGCAGCGCCTTGGCCGTCCGGGCGTTCAGACGCGTCAGCGGGACGGCGAGGGGGTCGGCGGCGAGCACGTCAGTCCACCCCCACCCACCACGCGGGGCCGACGGCGGGGCCGGCGACGACGACCTCGAGCTGCGGGTGCGCGGCGGCGACCGCGGCCGCGGCGGTGCGCGCCACGCCGGGGTCGACGTCCGGGCCGTGCACCAGCGTCGCCCCCTGCGCGTGCGGGACGTCCCGCAGCAGGGCCGCCACCGTGCCCTGCACCGCGTCGGCACCTGCCGGGGCGTCGCAGCGCACCCGCGCCAGCGCCTGACGCCCGACGTCCAGGGCTGCCGGCGGGTCGGCCACGATCGCGAGGCACACGACCACGGCCGCACCGTCGCCGTCGGTGACGAGCACGTCGTACGCGTCGTCACGCACGCCCCCGCCCACGCCGTCACCCACGTCGTCGTGCAGGTCGCCGTGCAGGTCGCCGTGCAGGTCGTCGTGCAGGTCGCGGTGCAGGTCGCCGTGCGCATCGTCGGTGCGCAGACCGACGCCCGCGTCCACCACCACCGCGCGACCCGCGCGGGTGTCGGCGGCCGCCCGGCCGACCTGCTGCGCACCGGGGTCGGTCCCCACGAGGGTCACGGCGCCGCACGTGGCGTACCAGGCGGCCAACCCGGGCGACGCCGTGAGCACGACGAGCCCTCGTGCGGCGGGCGCGTCGTCGACGCGCCGGACCACGACCTGCGCCCGCGCCGCCGCCGGCACGAGGCCGATCGCGGCGGCAGGGTCGTCGCAGTGCACGTGCGCGTGGCGCAGCCCACCGGCGTCCACGACCGCGACCGCGTCACCGACGCCCTGCAGCGCGGCGGCCAGCGTCGTGACACCTGCCCAGGTGGCGCGCACGAGCATCATCACCTCGAACGCGCCGCCGGTCGCCGGCGCGCATCGCGCGACGACGTCCGGTCCGGCCTGCGGCAACCAGCGCAGGTCGACCTCGGCCTCGTCCAGCGCCCGCGCGCCGGTACGCAGCGCGTGCACGAGGGCGTCGAGGACGACCAGCAGCGCGCAGGCCCCCGCGTCGACCACGCGTGCCGCGCGCAGGACGTCGTGCCCCTCGCTGAGCCGCTCGAGGTCGGCGCGCGCGGCGTCGGTGGCGGCGGCGAGGACGTCAACGGGAGAGACGGCCGGGACGACGCCGGCGTGCCTGCGTGCGAGCACGGCGACCTCGCGTGCCACGGTCAGCACCGTGCCCTCCTGGGGGTCGGGCACCGCCCCCCGAGCGGTGGACGCGGCGTGCTCGAGCGCGTGGACGAGCTCCGCCGTGCCCGCTTCGAGCCCCTGCCCGGCTCCCGCCAGCCCTTGCGCGAAGCCGACGAGCCACTGGCTGAGGATGATCCCGGAGCTGCCGCGCGCGGCGCGGGCCGCACCGAGGGCGAAGGTGGCCGCGAGCGCCGCGCCGTCCCCCTGCCGCCCGTCGCGCGCGAGGGCGTGCGCCCCGCCCGCCACGGTCAGCGCCACGTTCGAGCCGGTGTCCGCGTCCGGCACGGGGAACACGTTGACCGCGTCGATCCGCTCGCGTGCCGCCCGGCAGGCGGTCACGGCGCCCGCCGCCCACGCCCGCACCACGGCGCCGTCGAGCATCACCTGCCGCGCCACGGTCACCACCCGTTCCTCCTCACGTCACGCCCGCCACCGGCCCCGCACCACGGGCGTGCGCGGGTGGCGCCTGCGCGCCGCTCGTACACCGCTCCACGGCACCGCCCTCGCGCGCCACCGGGCACCACCGGGACCCGTCGGCGCACCACTGTGCCTCACGGGACCCACATTTGGGCGGCACCCCGGCGATGGGCTAGTCTTGCCCGGTTGCCCGGCCCCTTGCCCGGGTACCCCCACAGACCTTCCGACGCACCGTCGTGCGATCCGAGCCCTCGGCCCGGTCCACGGCACGGGAGCGCGGGACGTGTACGACACCGGGTCGCCCGTCGGCCCGCGACAGGACAGAACCAGGAGAAGACCGTGGCTGCCAACTGCGACGTCTGCGCCAAGCGCCCGAGCTTCGGGCACAGCATCTCGCACTCGCACGTGCGCACGAAGCGACGCTGGAACCCGAACATCCAGCGCGTGCGCGTGGTGGTCGCCGGGACCCCCAAGCGCCTCAACGTGTGCACGTCGTGCCTCAAGGCCGGCAAGGTGCAGCGCGCCGTCTGAGCGCCCCGCACCCCCTCGCGGGGCACGGCCTGACGGCCGTACCCACGGGGACGCACGACCGACACGCCGCAAGGCCCGCGAGCATCTGCTCGCGGGCCTTCGTGCTGCCGGGCACCCTGTGGCAGGGTGGGCGCCATGGTCGAGCAGATCGACGAGGTCACCATCCGCCCCGCGACGACGCAGGACGCGGCGGGCATCGCCGGCGTGCACGTGCGCTCATGGCAGGAGGCGTACGCCGGGATCGTGCCGGACGAGTACCTCCGCTCGCTCGACCCGGCGCAGCGGGTCGAGCGCTGGACGCAGCTGCTGGCGAACGGTCCCGCGGACCACGTCCGGACGTTCGTCGCGGAGTCGGGCGGGCGCCTGCTCGGGTTCGCGTCCTACGGCCCGAGCCGCGACGAGGACGCCCGCCGCCGCGAGCGGGAGATCTACTCGATCTACCTCGACCCCGGGACCTGGGGGCACGGCGTCGCGCGCGACCTGATGCGCACGGTGCTGGCCGAGGTCGGCGAGCAGACGCCGATGTCGCTGTGGGTGCTGGCCGACAACGCACGCGCCCGGCACTTCTACCGTCGCCACGGTTTCGCGCCGGACATCGAGCGCATCGAGCAGGTCGGCGGTGCCGACCTGCTCGAGGTGCGGTACCGCCGCGGCTGACCGGACGGCACGGCCGCACGCGTCACGCGCCGAAGTGGTCCCACCCGCTCGCCCCGCCCACCACCGGCTCACCGGCCACGAGCAGGGGCTGCGACGTGCGCTCCCGCACGGTGCCGATGCGTCGGAACGGCGGCGGGAGCGGCACGTGCGGCGGGAACGTCGCGAGCAGACCGTGGTCCTCGCCCCCCGCGAGCACCCAGTCGACGGCGTCGGCACCGACCACCCGCGCCGCGTCGGCCAGCCGCGCGGCGTCGTCCGCGAACGCGTCGAGCGGGTCGTCGAGGTCGAGCGTCACCCCGCTCGCCCGCGCGAGCCGGCGACCGTCGCGCAGCAGCCCGTCCGAGACGTCCATCATCGCGGTCGCCCCGGCACGCGCCGCCGCCGGTCCGGCTGCGAGGTCGGGCTCGGGTGAGCGGAAGGCGGCGACGAGCCCCGGGTCCACGTCGGCCCGGTCGGCCGTGAGCAGCGCGAGACCGGCCGCCGACCACCCACGCCGCCCGGCGTGGGCGACGACGTCGCCGACGCGCGCACCCGCGCGACGCACGGCAGCCCGGCCCTCCAGGTCCCCCAGCGCGGTGACCGACACGACGACGACCGGACCCGAGGACAGGTCACCGCCGACCACGCCGACGTCGAGCGGCCGGCACGCGTCGCCGAGCCCGCGCGCGAGGCCCTCGACCCACGCCACGGGCGTGCTCCCCGGTGTGACGAGACCCACGACGAGACACACCGGCCGCGCACCCATGGCGGCGACGTCCGCGAGGTTCTGCATCGCCGACCGGCGGCCCACGTCCTCGCCGGTCGACCACCGGCGCCGGAAGTGCACGTCCTCGACCAGGACGTCGCAGGTCACGACGTAGCGCCCGTCGGGGGCGACGACGACGGCCGCGTCGTCCCCGGGCGGCACGATCGTGCGCGAGCCCACGGGCAGGTGCGGGAAGATCCGGTCGAGCAGGTCCTGCTCGGTGAGGTCGGCGACCACGGGGGTGTCGGGCGGCACGCGCCCACGCTAGACGTTCGGCACGGACCCCGCTCGCACGTGCCGGGGCGTGGACCGCGGCGGCGGTCCCGGCGCGTGCGAGCGGCACGACGGTGCCCGCACGCCGGGTAGCGTGGCGGCGTGCACCACCGCCCCACCGTCCTGTCAGCGGCCGCCGCGGCGGCCGCGCTCCTCGGTCTGACGGCGTGCGCGCCGACCGTCCCCGTGACGGTCGCCCCGTACGCCACCGACCCCGTCTGCGCCTCGGTCGTGCTCTCCCTGCCCGCGTCGCTCGGCGAGGGCCTCGACCGCGTCGACACCGACGCCCAGGCCACGACCGCGTGGGGTGATCCCCGGGCGGCCGTCGTGCTGCGGTGCGGTGTCGAGCCGCTGGGCCCGACGACCGAGCGGTGCCAGTCGGTCACGACCCCCGGCGGCCCGACGGTCGACTGGGTCGTCGTCGAGGACGACGGCGACTGGACGTTCACCACGTACGGCCGCGTACCCGCGGTCGAGCTGCGGGTGCCCGAGGCGGTCGCGACGACGCGGTCGACGTCGTTCGTGGACCTGCTCGGACCGGCCGTGGCGCGGACCGAGCAGCAGCGTCAGTGCCTGTGACGGCCGTCGCGGTGGTCCCGCGGGGTCAGCGCAGGCCCGTGGGCCGCTCGAGCGCGAGCATGACGAGCTCGTCGACGAGGCTCGCGTAGTCCACGCCTGTCGCGTCCCACATGCGGGGGTACATCGAGTACGGCGTGAACCCGGGCATGGTGTTGATCTCGTTGACCACGACCTCGCCGTCCGCGGTGACGAACACGTCGACGCGCGCGAGCCCCTCGCACCCGACCGCCTCGAACGCCCGCACCGCGACGTCCTGGACCCGCGCGACGACGTCCGGCTCGAGGTCCGCCGGGCAGGCGAGGGTGACGCCCGCCTCATCGAGGTACTTGGCCTCGAAGTCGTAGAAGGCGTGGCGGGCGTCGGTCACGACGATCTCGCCGGGCAGCGACGCACGGGCCGGCCGACCGCCGCGTCCACCGAGGACTCCGCACTCGATCTCCCGGCCGACGACCGCGGCCTCGACGATCACCTTCGGGTCGTGCTCCCGCGCCACGGCCACGGCCTCGGCGAGGTCCGCGGCGTCGTCGACGCGGGAGATCCCCAGGCTCGACCCACCGCGCGCGGGCTTGACGAACAGCGGCAGGCCGAGGTCCGCCACGACCGCCGCGAGCGTGGCCTCGTCGGCCGCGCGGCCCGCGGGCAGCACCCGGAACGGTCCGACGGTCAGGCCCGAGCCGCCCAGCACGAGCTTCATCATGTGCTTGTCCATGCCGACCGCCGAGGCGAGGACACCGGACCCCACGTAGCGCACGTCGGCCAGCTCGAGGAGCCCTTGCAGCGTCCCGTCCTCGCCGAAGGGCCCGTGCAGCAGCGGGAAGACGACGTCGACAGCGCCCAGGGGTGACCCGAGCCCGCCGTCGCGCACGACCTGCACCTCGCGCTCGTCGGTGCCCTGCGGCAGCAGCACGCGCGTCGCGGTGTCCTCGACCTGCGGCAGGTGCCCGTCGCGGATCGCCCAGCGCTCCGGGTCGTCGTCCGCGAGGACCCATCGACCCGTGGGCGTGATGCCGACGGCCAGCACGTCGAACCGCTCGCGGTCGATCGCGCGCAGCACGCCACCGGCCGTGGCGCAGCTGATCGCGTGCTCTCCGGAGCGACCCCCGAACAGCACCATCACGCGGGGTCGACGCCCGCCTCCGGTGCCGTCGTCGTCGGGTCGGCCGCTGGCATCGGTCAGGGGGATCCTCGTGGCGTCCATCGCGCACCGACCTTACCCTCCTGCACCCGTACGGGCGGGCGCGCACCGGGCCGCTGCCCGGGCGTACCCTGCCCCGGTGACCACGCCGGCGTCCGCCTCCCCCCACGTCCCGCCCGCCGGCGTCTCGCCGCGCACGCTGGCCGTCAGCGCGGGGCGGCCCGCCCGTGCCCCGGGCGGTGCCCTCAACCCCCCGCTGGTCCTCACCTCGACGTTCGTCTCGCAGGGCACGCCGCCCGTCGGCGAGCACGTGTACGGACGCATGGGCACACCCGCGTGGGAGCCGTTCGAGGAGGCCCTCGCGGCGCTCGAGCGCGCGGACCACGCCGTGGCGGGCCTGCCGACGGGCGGCCCTCCGGCGACCGTGTTCGCCTCGGGCATGGCCGCGATCGACGCGACGGTCGCGCTGGTGCCCGCCGGTGGGCGTGTGGTCGTCCCTCGCCACGCCTACCAGGTCACGCTCGTGCTGTTGCGGGAGCAGGCCGGGCGTGGGCTCCTGCGCGTGGACCAGGTGGACGTCGCGGACACCGGCGCGGTCGTCGCGGCGCTCCGGGGCCAGGACGGCGACGACCCCGCCGCCATGCTGTGGCTGGAGTCGCCCACGAACCCGATGCTCGAGGTCGCGGACGTGCCGACGCTGGTCGCCGCCGCGCACGACGTCGGTGCGCTCGTGGTCGTCGACAGCACGTTCGCGACCCCCCTCGTGCAGCGCCCGCTCGCGCTCGGCGCGGACGTCGTCGTGCACTCGGTCACCAAGTACCTCGCCGGACACTCCGACGTCGTGCTCGGCGCCACCGTCACCGACGACGCGGACCTGCACGCGCGACTCACCGGCTACCGCACGACGCACGGATCGATCGCGGGCCCGTTCGAGGTGTGGCTCGCGCTGCGCGGGCTGCGCACGCTCGCGCTGCGGGTGGAGCGCGCCCAGGCCAACGCGGCCGAGCTCGCACGACGGCTGGCCGACCACGCGCACGTCGTCGAGGTGCGGTACCCGGGTCTGCCGGACGACCCGGGCCACGCGCGCGCCGCCGCGCAGATGGACGGGTTCGGCGCGATCCTCGGGCTGCGCCCGGTCGGCGGCGCCGCGGGTGCCGACGCCCTGGTCGCGGCGGTGGGTCTGTGGGTCCCCGCCACCAGCCTCGGCGGGGTCGAGTCGACGCTCGAGCGCCGCCGCAGGTTCGCCACCGAGTCGCCGACCGTCCCCGAGGACCTCGTGCGGCTCTCGGTGGGCATCGAGGACGTCGAGGACCTGTGGGCGGACCTCGACGGTGCGCTGCGCTCCGCGGCGAGCGTGACGCGGGGTTGACGTCCTGCGTCCGGTCGGACGCGTCGGGTCAGACGCCCTCGGCGCGGTGCGGCCGGGCGAGCAGGAGGCCGGCCAGGTGGTCCACCGGCAGGTTCTCGTGGAGCACCTGGACCACCGCGGACGTGATGGGCATCTCGACTCCCAGCGACGTCGCGAGCTCGAGGACCGAACGGCAGGACTTCACGCCCTCGGCCGTCCCGCCCGTGGCCACGACGGCCGCGTCCAGGCTCATGCCGCGGCCGATGTGCACGCCGAGAGTGTGGTTGCGCGAGTCGGGCGACGCGCACGTGGCCATGAGGTCGCCCATGCCGGCCAGCCCGGGGAACGTCTCGGCGTCGGCGCCGAGCGCGAGGCCGAGGCGCGTGATCTCGACCAGGCCGCGCGTGATGACCGTCGCCATCGTGTTGAAGCCCATCCCCCGGCCCTGCGAGATACCGACCGCGAGCGCGATGACGTTCTTCACCGCACCGCACAGCTCGACACCGACGACGTCGGGGTTGGTGTACGGCCGGAAGTACGACGACGCGCACGCGCGGGCGACGAGCCGTGCGGTGGCGTCGCTCGTGGACGCGACCACCGTGGCGGTCGGCTGGCGCTGCGCGATCTCGCGCGCCAGGTTCGGACCCGAGAGCACGGCGACCCGGTCGGGGTCGATGCCCAGGCTCTCGGCGACGACCTCGCTCATCCGCCGGTCGGTGTCCAGCTCGACACCCTTCATCAACGAGACCACCACCGCGTGGGCGGGCACCGCGTCGGCCAGCGGCGCGAGCACCTCGCGGGCCCGCTGCGACGGCACGGCCACCGCGACCACGTCGGCCGTGGCGACCGCGGTGCGCGCGTGGTGCGTCGCGGTGACACCGGCGGGCAGCTCGATGCCGGGCAGGTACCGGCTGTTGCGGCTCTCGCGGGCGATCTCGTCGACCGTCGCGGCGTCGCGGCCCCAGACGGTGACGTTGCAGCCGGCATCGGCCATGACGGCGGCGAACGTCGTGCCCCAGCTGCCGGAGCCGAGGACGGCCGCGCGCAGAGGCGTCACCTCGGACGTCACGACGCGATCCCGTCGCCGGCGGCGGGCCGTCTGCGCATGTCGTACCGCTCGGCCGGCGCCTGCTCGCCGCGGATCGGCTCGAGCAGCCGCGTGATGGCGTCCATGACGCGTTCGGTCGCCTCGCGCAGTGTCGCGTTGTCCTGCGGGCGGTCGTACAGGTCTGACAGGTCGACCGGCGGCCCGGCGACGAGCGTGACCTTCTTGCGCGGGAACGGCCGGGGCAGCTTGCCGTACCGCGCCAGCAGGTCCTGCGGCCCCCACTGTGCGACGGGCACCACGGGCGCGCGCGTCGTCAGCGCCAGACGTGCGACGCCGGTGCGACCGGCCATGGGCCACAGGTCGGGGTCACGCGTGAGCGTGCCCTCGGGGAAGACCGCGACGCACTCGCCCTGCTGGACGGCCTCGACGGCGGACCGCAGCGAGTCGCCCGCCGACGCGGTGTCACGGTGCACGGGGATCTGCCCGGTCGCCCGCAGCACGCGCCCCAGGACGGGGACCGAGAACAGCGAGGACTTGGCCAGGACGCGCGGGACGTGCCCGTGGTCCCACAGGTAGTGCGCGAACGTCAGCGGGTCCACCTCGGTCATGTGGTTGGCGACGACGATGAAGCCGCCCTCGGACGGCAGGTGCTCACCGCCGCGCCAGTCCCGACGGGTGGTCGCGAACATCAGCGGTCGCACGACACGTGCGACGTTGCGGTAGGCGAGGTTGGAACGCGACGGCGACGGCACGGGACCCGATGGTAGCCGCGGGTA
>Ga0233375_1000887_pt1 | contig 14742 bp, 12 predicted proteins | sample ElkDunMinimDraft_10_FD_191539 | JGI IMG/M metagenome (GOLD analysis project Ga0233375, IMG submission 191539) | Fecal eukaryotic communites from dung pellets of Tule Elk in California, USA - Elk Dung E16 | ecosystem: Host-associated > Mammals > Digestive system > Large intestine > Fecal | place... | reverse complement strand
CGTGTCGATGCGGATGGAGCTGACCTCACGCGGCGACACCGCGCTCGTGACGAGCTGGGCCACCGCACCGCCGGCGAACGTGACGGTGGCCGTCGAGGCATCCTCGGTCTGGGTCTCCCTGTCGAGCCGCCACAGCCTGCCCTGCACGCTCGTCCAGTCACCGAGAAGGAACGCGAGCAGGTCGATCTGGTGGATGCCGTGACCGAGCGTCGTCCCGCCCCCCTCGGTCTCCCAGGAGCCCCGCCACGGAACGGCGAAGTACGCGGGGTCGCGGAACCACAGCGTCTGGCAGACGGCGATGAGGGGCCGCCCGAGCGCCCCGCTCCCGAGGAGTCCCCGCACGTGCGCGGCCGCGGTGCCGGTGCGCTGCTGGAACACCACCGCCAGCTGCCGCCCGGCGGCCTCCGCCGCACGCCGCATCTCGTCGAGCTCCGCCAGCGACGGCGCCGGGGGCTTCTCCACGACCACGTGCGCTCCGGCGGCGAACGCGGCGAGAGCCTGGGCCGCATGAGCCCCGGGAGGCGTGCAGATCAGCACGACGTCGGGGCGCTCGGCGGCGAGCATCTCATCGAGGGTGTCGTGCACGGTCGGCGCGCCCCACTGGGCCGCGAACGCCTCGGCGGCGGAACGGCTCATGTCGCTCACCGCGACCAGCTCGGCATGGGGATAGGCCGCTACGGCCCTGGCGTGGAAGTGCGCGACGGCGCCGGTGCCGACGATCACGCAGCGAAGGGAGGAAGTCACACCATCCACCCTAGAAGCGCACGACGGAAAGCGCTATCCCAAGATCGCGCCGCCACCCCCCTGGACACCGCATCCCACGTGGCTAGCCTGAGGCGCATGGACCCCGTACTGCTCGTCCTGCTGCTGGCGGCCGTGACCTCGGCGGCCTGCTGGATCCTGTCCCTCCTCACGAAGGACACGTCCTGGGTCGACCGCATCTGGTCGATCGTGCCCATCGCCTACACATGGATCTTCGCGATCGCCGTGATCACCGACGGCGGCGACGCCGCCCGCTCGGTGCTGATGGCCTCGCTCGTCACCCTCTGGGGCGCCCGCCTGACCTTCAACTTCGCCCGGAAGGGCGGTTACACGGGCATGGAGGATTACCGCTGGGCGATCCTGCGCAAGCGGATGAGCCCGATGCAGTTCCAGCTGTTCAACCTGTTCTTCATCGTGCTGTACCAGAACGCCCTGCTCGTGCTCATCTCCCTGCCCGCTCTCATGGCGTGGGAGCACCCGACGCCGCTCACCGGATGGGACGTCGCGCTCGCCGCGCTGTTCCTGGCGTTCCTGGTCGGCGAGACCGTCGCCGACCAGGAGCAGTGGGACTTCCATCAGGCCAAGAAGCGTGCCGGCGGCACTCTGGCACCGGGCTTCGCGACGACCGGGCTGTTCCGGCTCAGCCGGCATCCGAACTTCTTCTTCGAGCAGGCGCAGTGGTGGGTGCTCTACCTCATCGGCGCGGTCGCCGCGGTCTCGGCGGGCCTGGGCGTCTGGGGCGGACTCATCAACCCCACGATCGTCGGCGCGGTGCTGCTGACGGTGCTGTTCATCGGCTCCACGATCTTCACCGAGTCGATCAGCTCGTCGAAGTACCCCGCCTACGCCGACTACCAGCGGCGCACGTCGATGCTCGTGCCCCTGCCGCCGCGACGGACGACCGCGACGTCCCGCGCCTGAGCCTCACGGCGACGGCCAGTCCCACGTCTGCAGGCGCCCGCACATGCCGTAGCCCCGCTCGCCCGGGGTGGGATCCCCCCGCACGACGGATGCCGCGGCCATGAGGCCGGGCTCCCCCGCGGCGAGCGCGGCGAGCTGCGCGCGGGTGCGCTCCGTCTCGGCGGCGACGGTCGCATCCCACCGCTCCTGCCACTGGCCGACGCGCCCGCGCACGAGGGCGACGGCCGCCGCATGCAGCGGGGCGAGGGCGGCGGCACCGTCGCGCCGCACCGCGTCGCGGAGCGTGAGATACCCGGCAACGGCGAGGTCGCGGCGGGCGCGTGCGGCATCGGCCCTCCCTTCCCCCTGCGGCAGCGTCGCCGCGGCGGCGTAGGCGGCGGGGTCGGCGAGCACGTCGGGCGGAAAGGTCAGCACCGCATCGCCGGCTTCGGGGAGCCCGGCGTTGGACATCACCACGAGCAGCCGCAGTCCGCCGTCGTTGACGAGGCGGTGCACCGTGCCGGGCGAGAACCACAGCACGTCGCCGGGTGCGAGCGGGTGCTCCTCGGCGCCTGCGGCCGAGAGCGTCTCGACGGAGCCGGCACCGCCGACCACGATGTACCCCTCGCTCGAGGCGGTGTGCAGATGCGGCGACCCACCGCACCTGCCGTCGACGGCCTCGGCGTCGTAGACGACCAGGTCGCTGACAGCCACTCCGCCGGGGAAGAGCGGCGGGGTCATGCGCGCGCCGCGATCACGTCTCGGACGGCTCCCGCGAGCCCGGCGGCGTCGTCAGCTCCGCCATCGGCGATGCCCACGCCGTAGCGGAACGCCGCCGTCTCACCCGGCGCGACGATGAGCTCCTCGCTGAAGAAGGGCGCAGGGTTCAGGCACGCGAACTCCTCGGACCGGGCGAACCACTGCGGCGGGTGCTGCGGGTTGTCCGCGGCATCCACCATGACGATGAGCGATTCGCCGTCGACCTCGTCGTGGCGGCCGACGAACGCCATCCACTCGTGGCGCTGTCCGCGCACGTCGTTGCCCGATCCGGTGCCCGACGCCGTGACGAGCGTGCCGCCGGTGAAAGACCGCGGGCCGCGCCAGAAGAGGCCGCCGTACCCGGCGTTCTCGCGTCCTCGCGTCGTGGGCGAGCCGATCGGGATCGGCGCGTCGGTCACGTTGGTCATGGCGGAGTCGACCGTGAGGGCCCAGGCACCGCCCTCCAGGGTGCGGGCGGTGATCGCGCGTCGCTCGGCGAACAGGTGGATGCCGCCCTCGCTCACCCAGTCGAGGTCGTGGACGAACCGCACGACGCCGTCGGCGTCGACGTCGAGCCGCTCGATGCGGCGGTGCGCCTGCGTGCCGTCGTTGGGCAGCTGCACGTAGGACTGCCCCTGCACGTAGGTGGGGCCACCCCAGAAGTTCTCGTCGCCGACGACCGGGAGCGACCAGGCGATGCCCTTGTGCCACACGTGGTCCCACGGCCGGTACAGGCTCATGAGCCTCCCCGAGCGGGTGCGCAGCGGATGCAGGTAGGGCTTGGGCGACTCCAGCTGCGGCGAATCGGGGACGTAGGTGTACCGCAGCAGCTCGACGTCACCGTCTCGCACGGTGAAGGCGGTGGCGTCGTCGTGGTCGATCTCGAGGGTCATCGGGCGGTCTCCATCACGGGCTTGACGGGCGGCCAGGGCACGGCGCCGCCGGCCATGGACTGCAGGAACGGATCGTCGCCGGAGATCTCACCGGCGTGGACGGGAACCCCGCGGAAGGCCGACGCGTACGTCGCCGCGGCGAATTCGAGGGTGCGGCGGGCCTCGTCGGCAGCCACGCCGGGGGTCGTCCCCGCGCACAGCGCGTCGACGATCGCGGCGAGCTGGGCACGGTGGCCGCTCGGCCCGCCATCGGGGGCGGCGTCGGCCGACCACAGCTCGGCGAGGTGCTCGTGCCCCGGGGCGGCAGTGAAGGTCCAGGCGGCGTCGTCGTAGCCGTAGAGGTGCTCGAGTTCGACGGTCGCGTGGGCGAAGTCGAACCGCAGCCGCGAGGTCTCCCGCGGCGAGACGATGGAGTTGACCACCGTCGCGAGCGCCCCGTTGTCGAACTCCACGAGCGCCATCGACACGTCCTCGGTGTCGGTCGGCAGCTGCTGGCGGGCGGCGAAGGCGGTCAGCCGCGCCCAGGGGCCGAGCACCGCCAGCAGCAGGTCGAACTGGTGGATGCCGTGACCCATCGTGGGCCCACCGCCCTCGATCTCCCACCGACCCCGCCAGGGCAGGTCGAAGTACTCCGGTCCGCGGTGCCACAGCGTCTCGCAGGTCGCCACGAGCGGGCGCCCGAGCGCGCCGTCGGCGACGAGGCGCATGAGCCGCTGCGCGCCGGCGCCGAAGCGGTGCTGGTACACGGTGAGCGCCGGCACGCCGGTCTCGCGGGACACCGCGACGAGCTCGTCCATCTGGGCGAGACTCAGCGCCGTCGGCTTCTCGATGAGCGCGGGGACGCCCGCGCGCAGCGCCGTGATCGCCAGCGGCACATGCGTCTGCGGCGGCGTGCAGATGTGCACGAGGTCGAGCTGCTCGGATGCCAGGAGCGCGTCGGCGTCGGCGTAGACCGCGCCGGCCCCGAACCTCGCGGCGAACTCCCCCGCCCGGTCGACGTCGAGGTCGACCACCGCCGCCAGCGTGATGCGCGGGCCCAGATCGGCGATCGCCTGCGCGTGCGCGTGGGCGATGCCTCCCGTTCCGATGATCGCCGCCCGCAGCGGTGGGGGTGTGGCATCCGTCATGTTCGCTCCTTCGCGTGGTGATCGCCGGTCATATCGGCTGCGGTGTCAGCCGAGCCCGGTTTGGGTCATGTGCAGGCGGGCGTAGCGCCCGTCGGCGGCGAGCAGCTCATCGTGGGTCCCCTGCTCGACGATGCGGCCGCGCTCGAGCACGACGATGCGGTCGGCCATGCGCACGGTGGAGAGCCGGTGGGCGACGACGAGGGTCGTCCGTCCGCGCATGAGGCGGCCGAGCGCCTCCTTCACCAGCTCCTCGGACTCCGGGTCCAGGGCGCTCGTCGCCTCGTCCAGCAGCAGGATGCGGGGGTCGCGCACGAGCGCGCGGGCGATGGCCAGGCGCTGGCGCTGCCCGCCCGACAACCGCGCGCCGCGCTCGCCGACGACGGCGTCCCAGCCCTGGGGCTGCGCGCTGACGAACTCCCACGCGTTCGCATCGCGCAGAGCCCGCTCGATGCGCTCGTCCGAGACGTCGGGGAGCCCGTAGGCGATGTTCTCGCGGATGGTGCCCTCGAACAGCACCGACTCCTGCGGGACGACCGACACCGACCGCCGCACGGTGCGCAGGTCCAGCTGCTGCATGTCGGCGCCGTCGATGAGGATGCGTCCGCTCGTCGGCCGCAGGAACCCCAGCACCATGTTCAGCAGCGTGGATTTTCCCGATCCGGACGATCCGACGAACGCATACGTGCGCCCCGCGGGGATGTGCAGATCGATCTCGTGGAGCGCGTCGTCATCGGCGCCGGAGTACCGGTGCGAGGCCCCGTCGAGCACGATGTCGCCGGTGACGGCCGCCACCGCGCGCTTGCCCTCGTTGTGCTCGAGGTCCGGCTCCTGCAGCACCTCGGCGATGGAGCGCACCGATTCCAGTCCGCGCGCCCCCACCGGGATCAGCATCAGCAGCTGCGTGAGGCCCTGGGTGAGGAGGGTGAAGTAGGTCGACAGCAGCACGACCTCACCGGGGGAGATGGGAAGGATGCCGGTGAGCGAGAACACTGCGGCGAGCACGAGGCAGCCGACCCCGAGCAGCTGCATCGCCACCCACGAGATCGACGCGACGTGACCGTTGAGCATGTCCAGGTGAAGGCCCGCGCGCCGCACGCCCTCGGCGCCGTGGGTGACGCGGGTGACGGCGGTCTCCTCCAGGCCGTGCGCCCGGGTGACGGGGATGAGCGAGGCCATCTCGCCGACCCTCGCGGACAGCGCCTCGACCTCGCGGCGGAAGACCTCGTTGCGGGTGCGCGACCGGTTGCGCATGCCCCAGCGGATGCCGATGGCGATCGGCACGGCGAGGGCGTAGACCGGCAGGAACTGCGGGACGGCGATCGCCGTCATCGAGAGGGCCCCGATCATGACCATCGTCGCCGACAGCAGCGGGTGGGTCACCTGCTGCAGCATCAGCTCGACGTTCTCGACGTCGCGCACGACCTTGGTCTGCACGATCGACGAGCTCATGCGCGTGTGGTACCCGATCGACAGGCTCTGCAGGCGGGCCGCCAGGGCGTTGCGCAGGTCGGCGCCGGTGTCGCGGACGACCGTCATGAAGTTGCGCGTGTAGAGGATGTGGTTCGGGTAGTTCTGCAGCAGCAGCGCCACCGCCAGTGCGAACCACCACAGCACGGCGGTGACCTCGCCGCCGTCGGCGACGATGTCGATGATGGCGGCGGTGATGACCGGGAGGAACCACATCGGGATCTCCTTGACCGCGAAAGCCCCCACCGCCAGCGCGATGCGCCCGGGCCGGCGCGCGAGCAACCGCAGCACCGATCGGGCCGGATGAGCGCCGTCGATCAGGTCCAGTGAGCTGGAAAGCGGTTTCCGTGGCACGATGTCCATCGTAGTGACGGCACCTGGTCCGTGGCACGCCCCTGGACGGATTCTCTCGGAGACCTCATGATCTATCACCTCGCCGGCGATTCGACGGTCGCGCCCATGAAGCCCGGCGAAGAGCCGATGGCCGGCTGGGGCGAGGCGCTGGCCGAAGCCAGCGGGCGACCGGTGCGCAACCACGCTTTCGGCGGCGCGACGACGGCGTCGTTCGTCGCCTCGGGGTCGTGGGAGGCGCTCCTTTCCGAGGTCGGCGCGGGGGACACCGTCGTCATCCAGTTCGGCCACAACGACCAGAAGGACCCGCAGCTCGCCGCCCGCGGCGGCTACACCGAGCGACTGCGCGCCTTCGTCGACGACGCGCGGGCACGCGGAGCACGGGCGGTGCTGTGCACGCCGTGCGAGCGCCGCTGGTTCGACGGCGAGCGGGTCACGCCCACCCACGGCGACTACCCGAATGCCGTGCGCGATCTCGCCCACGAGCTCGGCGCGCCGCTGATCGATCTGACCGTCTTCACGACGTGGCTCTACGAGGATCTCGGGGACGCGGCATCCACCCGCCTGCTGTCCCACTACGCCCCGGGCGAGACGGCCGCCTGGCCCGAGGGCCTCGCCGACGACACGCACTTCCGCCTCGAGGGCGCACGGCGCATCGCCGCGTTCGTCGCCCGCTCGCTGCGCGCCATCGAGCGCCGGGACGGCGATGCGCCCGCCCGCGGCTCGCAGCTGGTCAGCTGACCGATTCAGGCGAAGGGGAGGGCGGCGGGACGGGCGAGTCCGGCATGCGTCACGGTCGGCCACCGTGGATCGAGCGTGAGCACCTCGACCCCCTCCTCGCCGATCAGCACGGTGTCCTCCACCTTCGCGCCGGGGGCGCTGGGGTTCCACGCGAACGCCTGGCCCGCCACGATCGGGTCCGCCGTCAGCGCGGTCGCCCGCGGGTCGCGCCCGGCGTAGCCGGTCGGGCCTCCCTGGTGGTGACGGGTCCACTCGTCGGCAGCGAATCCGTGGGCACCGTACGCCGCGCAGCCGCGCGCGAACGCGTCGGCCAGCGTCGCGCCCGGACGCGTGGCCGAGAGGAAGTCCGCCTCCACCGCGAGGATCCGCTCGTCGTCGGGTCCCGGGGATCCCACCCAGCGGGTGGCGTTCGCGATCAGGCCGTCCCGCCGGCCGCAGACGACGAGCATCGCGCGGTCGCCCAGGCGCGCGTCGGTGGGGAGCGGGTGACGGTGGCCCAGGCGCGCGCGGCCGGCCACGAGGATCACGAGCGGATCGATCCCGCGCTCGGCGAGAGCGGCGGCCAGCACCGACGCCGCGCGGCGCTCGGTGATGTCATCGGAGAGGATGCCGGCGGCATCCGTCACCGCTTCGGCCGTCTGCCGTCCGAGCAGCCGGTACCGGTCGCGCTCCCCCGGCAGCAGGGCGGCCCGCGCCGCGCGCAGCACGCCGGCCAGACCGGCCTCGGGCGCGGCGGGACCGGCGGCGGCGGCCGCCTCGGCCGGCGGCGTCTGCCACGGCACGCGCACGATGCGCGCGGCGTCAGCGGGGAGCAGCTCCTCGTCGGCGAGGCGGTCGGCCTCGTTCGCGGCGACGAAGAGGCGGTCGCCGTCGGCGTCGACGCGCACCGCGAGCACCGGCGGCCCCGCGAGGGACACGTGCGTCCGCACCCCGTCGAGGTACCAGGAGAGGGCTTCGTGCGAGGTGAGCAGCAGCGCGGGAGCACCGGCATCGGTGCGCAGCCGCGCGAGGCGCTGCTGCTTGACGCTGCGGTCGGCGGCGGAGGGCATACGGGCGTCCATTCGTGGGAAAACGATTTCTCGCCATAGTATGGTGCCGGGACACCAGATCGGAACGGAGCGCGTGATGCGCAGGACGTCGAGCAAGGCCACCATCACCGACGTCGCCCGTCGTGCCGAGGTCTCGCTGTCGACGGTGTCGCGCGTCATGAACGGCAACGCGACCGTCGACGCGGAGCTGGCCGAGCGCGTGCGCGCCGCGGCGATCGAGCTGGGCTACACCGCCAGTCCGCTCGCCCGGAGCCTCGTGCTCGGGCGCACCCAGACCATCGCCGTCGTCGTGCCGGATCTGGCCAACCCCACGTTCCAGGAGATCCTCCGCGGGCTCAGCCGCGCCGCGGCCGGTGACGACTACCACGTACTCATCGCCGATTCCGCCGAGCAGGTCGACGAGGAGCGCGTGCTCGCCGCCGAGACCCGTCGGCGCACCGACGGCGTCGTGCTCTGCGCCCCGCGCATGCCCGACGACGAGCTGGCCGCGCTCCTGCCCGCTCTCTCCCCCGCCGTGGTCGTGAATCGGCCGCCGCAGGCCGGGGCGCCGGTCGTCGCCGCCGACTACCGCTCCGCCTTCGCCGATCTGATCGACCATCTCTACGGGCTCGGCCATCGCCGACTGGTCTACCTCGCCGGACTCGCGCGCAGCGCCTCGAACGCGGCGCGGCTCGCCGCCCTGGCCGACGCCCGCGCGGCCCACCCCGACCTGGACATCGCCGAGCTGCCCTGCGGCGTCGACTTCGACAGCGGTGCCGCCGCCGCAGCGGCCGTGCGCCGCAGCGGTGCGACGGGGGTGCTCGCCTTCAACGACCTCGTCGCGATGGGCCTGCTGTCGGCCCTCGCCGACCGGGGTGTGCGGGTACCCGAAGACGTCTCGGTCGCCGGCTTCGACGACATCCCCTTCGCGCAGTACACGACGCCTCCCCTGACGACGGCGGCCGTGCCGGCGGCCGACCTCGGCGCCCGCGCCTGGCAGGCGATGCACGCGCTGCTCACCGGCGCCGACGCCGAACCCGCGGTCTCGCTCACCCCGCGCCTGATCGTGCGCGCGAGCACCGGGCGCGCTCCGGCCTGACGCCCCTCGGCGGCCCGCGGGCCCCCTCCGGGACGCTCGTGCTACGCTCAGAAAACGTTTCCTGACCATCCCAGACGAGGGCTCCCGATGACGAAGACCCGCTACGCGCTCCTGGGCGCCGGCCACCGCTCCCAGATGTACGTCGACGCGATCACGGGCGACCACGCCGACCGGGCAGACCTCGTCGCCGTGTGCGAGCCCAACCCGGTGCGTGCCGCCCACGCCGTCGACCGGGCCGTCTCGCGGGGCGCCGCCGCACCCTCGGTGTGGGGGCCCGACCGCCTCGAGGAGATGATCGCCGCCGAGCGGATCGACCGCGTCATCATCTGCGCGCGCGACGACCTGCACGCCGAGCTCATCGTGCGCTCCCTCGACGCCGGAGCCGACGTCGTGGTGGAAAAGCCCCTCACGATCGACGCCGCCAGCGCCGCCGCCATCGAGAAGGCCGTCGCGCGCACGGGGCGCACCGTCGTGCTCACGTTCAACTACCGGTACTCGCCCCGCAACAGCGCCCTCCGCCAGGTGATCCAGGACGGGCTCATCGGCGAGGTCACCTCGATCGACTTCTCGTGGATGCTCGACACCAAGCACGGCGCCGACTACTTCCGGCGCTGGCACCGCGAGAAGGAGCACTCCGGCGGCCTGCTGGTGCACAAATCCAGCCACCACTTCGACCTCGTCAACTGGTGGATCCGCCAGCAGCCGCGTCGCGTCTACGCCTCGGGCGGGCTGCGGTTCTACGGCGCCGACAACGCCGTGCGGCGCGGGCTGGGCGATCGCCCCGAGCGCGGCACCCACGAGGGCGAGCACGACCCGTTCGAGCTGGACCTGCGCGACGACCCCCGCCTGCAGGCGCTGTACCTCGACGCCGAGCAGCACGACGGCTACCTGCGCGACCGCGACGTCTTCGGCCCGGGCATCACGATCGAGGACAACCTCGCCCTGGTCGTGGACTACTCCGGCGGCGCGACCCTGTCGTACTCCCTCAACGCCCATGCTCCGTGGGAGGGCTACCGGGTGGCCGTCAACGGCACCCTCGGCCGCGCCGAGCTCGACGTCGTCGAACGCGGCGCCGTGCTCGTGGACGAGGGCCTTCACCCCGTCATCGATCCGAGCGCCGTGGATGCCGCCGGCGCGGCGTCGCTGCGCCCGCAGGGCGAACGCCTGCTGGTGCAGCGTCACTGGGAAGAGGCCCTCGAGGTGCCGATCGTCGGCGCCGCGGGCGGGCACGGCGGCGGCGACGCGCTGCTGCTCTCTGACGTCTTCGACGGCCCCGGCGACGACCCGCTCTCCCGCCCCGCGGACTGGACGGACGGCCTGCGCTCGATCGCCGTCGGCATCGCGGGCAACCGTTCGCTCGAGACGGGCCTGCCGGTGCGGATCGACGAGCTCGGCATCGCCCTGCTCGCGGAGACGGCACCATGAGTCGCATCGTGGTCACCGGCGGCGCGGGGCGCCTGGGCCGCAGCCTCGCCGTGGGCCTCGCCGCCGCCGGGCACGATGTGCTGTCGCTGGACCGCGACACCTCCCCCGCCCTCGCCGCCGGCGGCGTCGAGCAGCAGGTCATCGACCTCTGCGACGCAGGGGTCACCCGCGAAGCCCTGGTGGGCGCCCGCGCCGACGCCGTGGTGCACCTGGCCGCGATCGCGGTGCCCTTCAGCGCGCCGGAGGACGTGATCCTGCGCACCAACGCCGCACTGGCGGTCTCGGTGCTCGGCGGCGCGGTGTCCGCAGGGGTGGGCAAGGTGGTCGCGGCATCCAGCCCGACCGTGCTCGGCTACAACGCGCCCACGGGCTGGGTCCCCGACCGGTTCCCGCTCGACGAGGAGACCCCGGCCCGCCCGTGGCACGCGTACGCGCTGTCGAAGCTCCTCATCGAGCAGACGGTCGACATGCTGCGTCGCCAGACGGGCGACGCCGTGCGCTTCGCCTCTTTCCGCCCCTGCTACGTGCTGACCCCAGAGGAGTGGGCCGGTGCGCCCACCCAGCAGGGGCACACCGTGCGGGAGCGGCTCGACGACCCGGCACTGTCGGCGCCGGCGCTGTTCAACTACGTCGACGCGCGCGACGTCGCCCGCTTCACCGACACGCTGCTCGCCGCCATGCCTGACATCCCCAACGGCGAGACCTTCTTCGTCGGGGCCGACGACGCCCTCGCCCGCCAGCCCCTCGCCGAGCTCATGCCGCGGTTCCACCCCGGCACCGACGACGTCGCCGCCGTCCTCACCGGCACCTCGCCCGCGTTCTCGAGCGCGAAAGCGCGGCGCGTGCTGGGCTGGGCGCCCCGGCACCACTGGCGCGACGAGCTCGCGCGCACCGATACCGAAGCCGACACCCGCGGCCCCCTCGCCGCCCGAAAGGACGTGCCCGCATGAAGTTCGACGGAATCCTCTTCTTCCCCGTCACCCCGTTCGACACCGCGGGCCGGGTGGACACCGACCTGCTGTCGACCCACATCGCCACCGGGCTCTCCCACTCCGCCGGCGGCATCTTCCCCGCCTGCGGCACGGGCGAGTTCCACGCGCTGACGTCCGACGAGGCCACCGCCGTCGTCCGCACCGCCGTCGACACCGTGGCGGGCGCCGTGCCGGTCGTCGCGGGAGCGGGCGGCCCGCTCGGGCACGCGCTCGACGTGGCCCGGGGCGCCGCCGACGCCGGCGCCGACGCGCTGCTGGTGCTGCCGCCCTACCTCGTCGGCGGGCCGCAGGCCGGCCTCGTCGCCTACGTCGAGGCGATCGCCGCGGCATCCGACCTGCCTGTCGTGGTCTATCACCGCGGCAACGCGCAGTTCACCCCCGCGTCGGTGCGTCGCCTGCTCGAGAACCCGAAGATCGTGGGCTTCAAGGACGGCGTCGGCGACATCGGCACCGCGCAGCTGATCGTGCGGGCGGTCGCCGAATCCGGCCGCGACGATTTCGCGCTGTTCAACGGCCTGCTCACCGCCGAGCTCACCCAGGGCGCCTACCGCGGCATCGGCATGCCGCTGTACTCGTCGGCTGCCTTCGCGATGATCCCCGAGGTCGCGAACGCCCACTACCGCGCCTATGTCGACGGCGACGAGGCCCGCCGCCTCGCCTTCATCGACGGCTTCTACGCCCCGCTCGTGGCCCTGCGCGACGAGACCCCGGGGTTCGGCGTCTCGCTCATCAAGGCCGGCCTGCGCCTGGGCGGCCTGCCCGTCGGCGGCGTGCGGCCCCCGCTCGTGGACCCGACGCCCGAGCAGGAGTCGCGGCTCGCCGAGATCCTCGACGCGGGACGCGCCCTCCTGTGACCACCGTCGCCTCCCTCGACGCGCGCCTCGTGCGCGTGCCGCTGCGGCGTCCGTGGGGAGCCGACGTCACGAGCGTCGGCGTGATCGCGACGCACCTCGTGCGCGCGGACGGCGCGGAGGGGTGGGGCTTCTCCTGGACCCCGCAGATCGGCGCCGAGGCGGTGCGGGCGCTGCTGCAGCACGACCTCGCGCCGGCCGCCGTCGGGTTCTCGGCGGAGCCGGGCGAGGCATGGCAGGGCATGTGGGAGCACCTGCACGAGGCGGGCGGCGGCGGCGTCACGACGATCGCGCTGGCCGGGCTCGACCTGGCCGTGTGGGATGCCGCGGCGCGCGCGGCCGGCGGCACGGTCTCGGACCTGCTCGGCCGTAGACGGGACAGCGCCCCGGTCTACGGCAGCGGCGTGAACCTGCACTACCCGCTCGCCGACCTGGTCGCACAGGCCGAGCGCTGGGTCGCGGCGGGCTTCGACGCGGTGAAGGTGAAGGTCGGAAAGCCCGACGCGACCGAGGACCTCGAACGCCTCCGCGCCGTGCGCGAGGTCATCGGTCCTGATCGCGCCCTCATGATCGACGCCAACCAGCGCTGGGACCTCGACCGTGCCACGAGCGTGCTCGAGGTGCTGGCCGAGGTGCAGCCGGCGTGGATCGAGGAGCCCCTGCGCGCCGACGACCTCGCCGGTCACGTCGAACTCGCCCGTCGACTGAGCGACTCGTCCGGCATCCCCATCGCGGTGGGCGAGAACCTGCACACCGGCTACCGATTCGCCGACTTCCTGCGCGCCGGCGCTGCGCAGATCGTCCAGCCCAACATCGTGCGCGTGGGCGGGATCACCCCGTTGCTGCGCATCGCCGCGATCGCCGCCGACCACGGCGCGACGCTGCATCCCCATCTGCTGCCGGAGCTCTCCGGACAGCTCGCCCTCTGCCTGCCGCCCGTCGACGGCGTGCCTGCTCCCATGGTCGAGGACGTCGAAGACGCCGGCTTCGGCGCGCTCGGCGCCCTCGTCGACCCCTCGCCCGTCGCGATCGCCGACGGACAGCTGACCGAGACCCCGCACGTCGGCCTGGGCCTGCGCTTCGCGTGACCCTCGCCGCCACGAAAGGAACCGCCATGACCACCACGTCCGACCAGCTCGACGTCATCGCATCCGCCGCCGCCACCGCAGCGCCGGCGTGGCGCGTCTCGTCCGCCGCCGACCGCGCCGGATGGCTGCGCGCCCTCGCCGACGCACTCGACGCGGCATCCGACGAGCTCGTCGAGATCGCCGACCGCGAGACGCGGCTCGGCGCCGGGCGCCTGCGCGGCGAGGTCGGCCGCACGACGGGGCAGCTGCGCCTGTTCGCCGCCGTCGTCGAGGAGAGCTCCTACCTCGAGCTCACGGTCGACGACGCGGATGCCGCCGCCGTCCCGCCACGACCTGAGCTGCGCCGCATGCTCACCGGGGTGGGCCCGGTGGCGGTCTTCTCGGCGTCGAACTTCCCGTTCGCGTTCTCGGTGTGCGGCGGCGACACGGCCTCGGCCCTCGCCGCCGGCAACCCGGTGATCGTGAAGGCGCACTCCGGGCATCCCGAGCTGTCGCGGCGCACCGCCGAGATCGCCGCTGCGGCGCTCGAGGCCGCCGGCGCCCCGGCCGGCTCGCTCGCCCTCGTCGAGGGGCGCGAGGCCGGGAATGCGCTGGTGCGGCATCCCGTCATCCAGGCCGCCGGCTTCACGGGCTCGCTCTCGGGCGGACGGGCACTGTTCGACCTGGCGGTGTCGCGCCCCGACCCCATCCCGTTCTACGGGGAGCTCGGCAGCATCAACCCCGTCGTCATCACTCCCGCCGCCGTCGCCGCGCGCGGAAGGCAGCTGGCCGAAGGGCTCGCCGCGTCGTTCACGCTCGGCGTGGGGCAGTTCTGCACCAAGCCGGGTGTGGTGTTCATCCCGCGCGGGACGGCATTCGAAGAGGCCGTGGCCGCCGCCGTCACGGGCATCGCGGGCGGGCCGCTCCTGACCGAGCGCATCACCGAGGCGTTCCCCGCCGGGGTCGAGGAGCTGACGGCCGACCCGTCGGTGACCGTGATCGCCCACGGCGCCGAGACCGCCGAGGGGGCGCGTCCGGTCGTGCTGGCCACCGACGCCACCGCCGTCGCCGAGCGTGCGGACACCCTGCTGGAGGAGTGCTTCGGGCCGGTCACCCTCCTCATCCGCTACGACGGCGACGAGGATCTGCACCAGGCGCTCCGCGCCGTCGAGGGGTGCCTGACCGCCACGCTGCACTCCGAGCCCGGCGACGACGTCGCCGCGACCCTGGCGCTGCTGCAGGATCGCGCCGGCCGTGTGCTCTTCGCCGGATGGCCCACC
>Ga0233375_1000886_pt1 | contig 14751 bp, 15 predicted proteins | sample ElkDunMinimDraft_10_FD_191539 | JGI IMG/M metagenome (GOLD analysis project Ga0233375, IMG submission 191539) | Fecal eukaryotic communites from dung pellets of Tule Elk in California, USA - Elk Dung E16 | ecosystem: Host-associated > Mammals > Digestive system > Large intestine > Fecal | place... | reverse complement strand
GCGCAGGAGCGCGAACGGGAGCGAGCCGTCCGAGGCGAGGACCCGGTCGAGGAGCGGATGGGCGGCGGGGCCGGCAGGGCTCGGGTGGGCAGAGCTCGGGTGGGCAGGGCTCGGGTGGGCAGGGCTGGAACCGGCAGAGCGAGGGATGCGGGTCATGCGCGGGCCTCTCGGTGGGGGCGTCCGCCCCGGACCGACGGCCTCGTGGGAACACAGGACGACCGCCTCGGGGCGAGGCGGTCGTGGACGTGTGAGTGGATGCGTCGCGGGCCCGCCTAGTCGGCGGGCCACCAGTCCTGGCAGATCAGGTGCGACGTCATGGCCGGAACGTTAGCCGGTTCGGTCCGGGCGTGTCCACAGGTGGGTGAAAGAGCCGCCCGCCGCCTCGGGACCGTGCCACCATCGAAGAAGGCCGTCCGCACCTCCGGCCTGGGGCGACGATGCTTCGGTCCCGGGGTGGCAGCGGCAGTGACGCTGACCCGGGAGGCATCATGCGTCGGTCCGTAGTGGCGATCGCCGTGGCTGGAGCTCTTCTCGCGGGCGCGGGCGCGCCGACGGCGTCGGCCGCTCCGGGCGACCCGCTGTCGGGCTGGGCGCCGCGGCCCGAGGAGGCGCACCGCGACGTCTCCGTCGCGCCTTCCGGGCGGGTCTTCGTCGACGCGCGCGCGGAGGCCGGGTACAAGCCGGTCTCCTACCTGGAGCAGGGGTACCGCGACGGCTGGGTCCGTACCGAGGCCCAGCCGGCGAGCTGGTCGGCCGTGGCCACGGGGGCCGACGGCTACGCCGTGGACATCAGGACCGCCGTGGACGGGCCTGCCCGGTACCGCGTGCACGACGGGACCACGTGGAGCGCGGAGAGCACATTCTTCGACGGCGAGGTCCGCGCGGTGGACATGGACGCCAACTCCGCGGGCGACGTCGCGGTGCTCCTTCGCCAGTTCGAACCGCAGAGGGCGATCCTGGCGCGCCTCCCGCACGGCGGCGAGTGGGTGCTGCAGGACCTCGGGTTCCCGACGGACCATCCGGCCGACATCGTCATCAACGAGCAGGGCAAGACGACGGTGGTCCATGCGGTCGGGTTCTCGTCACCCGACAGGCAGTGGTCGAACATCGTGCGGATCCCCGTGCGCGCGGGTACTACCTCGGAGGGCAAACGCCAGCTGGTCGGGAGCGTGAACCGCAGGGGACAGAGCACCCACGTCAACCTGTCGATCGACTCGGACGGTACGGGCCGCGAGACGATCATCGCGGGCAACCGGCTCTGGCGGCAGCCGCATACGAGCCGGCCGCACGAGTACGAGATGCAGACCAGCACCCGGGCACTCCTCGCCACAGGTGAGTCGACGACGCGTGTGGTCTGGCCGGCCGCCACCTCGTCCGGCTACTCGGTCCGCTCGGTACTGTTCGACGACAAGGGCCGGCATCCGCAGAGCACCCTCTGGTCGCACGCCGACCCCGCGCCCGCCTGCCGTGCCGACGCGGGACTCGGCGCCATCGCGCTCGGGGCCGGCATGGTCCCGGGCGGTCGGTCGTACGTCGCGGTCGGCATCGAACGCGGCATCGACAGCGACGGCAGCTGCCCGGACATCGCGTCGTTCCTCGTGGTCGATCGGCGCGACCGGGTGCTCGCCGAGCAGCCGCTCGGTTACTTCGCCGTCGGGGACGAGTTCCAGGTCGCCGCCGGAGCCGCCGGACCCGTCGTCGTCGAGTACAAGAACTGGGACGACCATGCTGACCCGATCAGTGAGGACCAGCCCGACGGCCGGTACTCGATGCAGTTCTTCAACCGCTGATCTGCAAGCGCTGACCTGCAGACGCTGACCTGCAGACGCTGAGTCCATCTGGAGGGATCGTGCGCCGAACAGCCGACCATGCGGGAACAGCCCTGACGAGAACACCCCGCACGAGAGCAGTCCGCACGAGAGCAGCCGTCGCCGCGGCGGTCGCGGCCGGAGTCCTGGCGGCGACGGTCGGTGTCCCCGCCGCGGCGGCGGACCCGGGGTCACCGGCCTTCGGCTGGCTGGCGCCGGAGGGTGAGGTGCACCGTGACGTGGCGGTGTCCGGGTCGGGCCGCGTGTTCAGCGTGAGCCTGCCCGAGCCCGGCACCCAGGACCACACCTGGCTCGAGCACGGCCGCTGGCGCGAGTGGTCACGCCTCGAGGTGCCGCCCATCTCGCAGGGCGGTGTGGTCGCGGGACCGGGCAGCTACGCGATGGCGGTCACCGGCAACGTGTCGCGGGTGTTCGACGGCACGGACTGGGCGGATCCCATGACGATCACCCCGCAGCAGGTCGGACGCTCGGAGCTCGTGGGAAACACCGACGGCAACGCCGCCCTGCTGTGGAGCGCCCCTGGTGGGCGCGCGTACCTGAGCCGCCTGGACCGGGGTGGCTCCTGGGACACCCGTCGCGTCCCGTCGGTGCTGGTCGACGCGCCCAGGGACGTGGCGATCAACAACGCCGGCAAGGTCACCGTGGTCTGGGCCGCACCCCAGGGGACGACGTCGGAGATCCGGCGGAGCGTGCTCCAGCCCGGGGCGACCACCTGGTCGCCCGCGGTGCGTATCGGCACCGTGAACGACCCCCGGCCCCGGCTCACGCTCGTCACCGAGGGCGCCGGCCGCGAGACCCTCCTGGCGGGCAACAAGCTCTGGCGGCAGGCGAGCAGCACCCGGCTGCCCACCTACCGCTTCCGCACCAGCGTGCGAGCCGAGCTCGCCGCGAGCGACACCCTCACGCGCCTGGTCTGGTCGGGACAGACCGGCGGCACGTTCCACTTCTACACCCGTTCGGCGGCTGCGGACTGGGGTCCGCAGGTCCGCGTGTGGTCGGAGAGCGGCTCCCCGGAATGCCCCAACAGCCCGTGGATCGGCGTCGGCATGGTGCCGGGCGGGCGCTCCTACCTCGCCCTGGTCGTCCGGACCGACGTCGGTGAGACCACCGACTCCTGCGGCGGCCCGTACGAGACCCTGGTGACCCTCGACCGGTTCGACGGCGTCCTGAACAGGTCCGGTGGGCTCGACTCCGCCTGGCCGACCACGCCGTTCCAGATCGTGGGCGGCACCGGCGGGCCGATCGTCGTGGAGCACGAGGTAGGGAACTGGACCCCCGACTGGAGGCTGCAGTTCTTCGACCGGTGACGGCGCCCGACCGGAGACCGGCTACCCCGCCCGGGCAAGGTGTGCGGTCCGAGGACCCACCGAGGGGTCCCGCCCGCGTGGCCGGCTGAAGATCGTACGGCTGAAGATCGTACGGCTGCGGGTCGGACCGCTGCAGGTCGGACGGTGGGCTCAGGCGTCGACCGCGAGGTTCTGGTGCGCGAGGCGGCGGATCGCCGCCAGCACCGGCTCGTACAGCGTCGTCCCCAGCACGGCGTACTGGACGGCGGCCCGGGGGTCGCCTGCCGGCATCCCGTCGATCTCCGCACGGGCGATCGCCATCAGGTGGTCGCCGTACAGCCGTAGCCGGGCCGTGTCGGCCGGCATCCCGGCCTCCTCGACGGCGAGGAGCGCGCTCTCCAGCTGCGCGAAGGCGGCCATCCGATGGTCCGACGTGTCGTACGCCGGTCCCAGCGAGGCGAGGGCGGCCTCGGCCCGCGGGTAGCGCCGCTGGGGATCGACGTCGTCCGAGGGACCGCTCGCCAGGGCGTCGATCGCCCGACCCAGCATCTGGTAGATGCTCCCCTCAGGATGGTCCACCACATCGAGGATCTTCTTCGCCCGGTTCAGGGACAGGCCCGCGACGATCGTGAGCGAACGGATCAGCCGCAGCCGCTCCAGGTGCGCCTCGTCGTACTCGGCGCGGGTCGCGCTCGTCGCACGTCCCGGAGGGAGCATCCCCTCCCGGATGTAGAACTTCACGGTTGCCAGCGGCACGTCGGCCCGTCGGACCAGCTCGGAAATCTGCATCCTTGCCTCCATTAGATATCTGTACTATCTTAGCGATAGATAGTTCACTATCCAAAGGAACCCGTCATCATGTCGACCGCCCCCCACGCACACGCACCGAGCTACGGCACACCAAGCCACAGCACATCGAGCGATGGCACGCCAAGCCACGACAACCCCGTCTCCGGCAACCCCGTCTCAGACGAACCGTACGAGCGCGCCCGCCGCCGGGTCATCGCGAAGTCCGTCTACCAGGGCATGCTCGGCCTCTGGACCCTGCTCGCGCTCGCCCAGATCGCCATCTGGTACCTCACGACGCCGAACGGCCACTTCTGGCCTGTCTGGCCGATCATGGGCACCCTGATCGCCGCGGTCGCGTGGGGGCTCCCCCTCTACGCGCCCCGCCCCGCCGTCTCGGAACGTCGCATCCAGGCCGAGATGGCCCGGATGCGACGCGACGCCTGACGTCGAGCCGGATGAGTGGCACCGCCCCCTGCTCACGGGGCGGGCGGTTGGCTCAAACCGCTCAGGTTCCGTTCCAGGAGCGCCAAGGCGCCCAGCACGGCATCGCGTTCGGCGTCGTCCAGCCCGGCGACGGTGAGGGACTCGAGCTCCGCCCAGATCCCCTCGACCTTCTCCTTGAGCGCCGTGCTGGCAGCGGTCGCGTCGATGATCGTGACCCGGCCGTCGGTCGGGCTCGGCGCGCGGCTGACCAGCCCGGCCTTCTCCAGGCGCCGCACGGAGCGGTTGATCGACGGCGCGTCGGCCTCCAGGACCCGGACGAGGTCGACCTGCCGCTGCGGACCGTTGTGCCACAGGTGCATCAGCAACAGCTCCTGGTTCGGGTACAGGCCGACCTCGCGCAGCAGCTGTCCCGCGTACGCCTTGTGCAGGCGAGCCACCCGGAAGATCGCGTGGCTGACCGGGCCGAGGCCCGAGACCGCCCCGTGGTGCGCCTGCTCGTCGTTGCGGGTGGCGTCGCTCATGCGGCCAGGCTACTTCGACGCCGTCGAACCACGCCGTCGGGCCACACCGTCGGGCCACACCGTCACGTCACGCCGTCGGGCACGGCGGTCCGGTCGGGCCGTCCTCGGGCTCGGCCGTTGCCGTACGTCGTCGCTCTGTCGTGATGCGTACCGGCGCGTGCGCGTGCCGGTACGTGCCGACTGCCGAGGCCGGTCAGTTCATGAACATCCCGCCGTCGACGTTCAGGGTCTGGCCCGTCACGAAGTCGGCGTCCGGAGACGCCAGGAAGAAGGCCGGCCCCACCAGGTCCTCCGCATGCTGGTCGCGTGCCAGTGCGCGGTTCTCCCGCTGCGAGGCGATCAGCTCCGGCGGGAAGCTGTCCAGGACGGGTCCGGTGAGCGTGACCCCCGGGGTGAGCAGGTTGACGGTGATGCCCTCGGCGCCCACCTCACGGGCGAGGCTGCGTGTGAACCCGACGAGCCCGGCCTTGGCCGAGACGTAGTGCACCTGCCCCGCCACACCGGGGTACATCGACGCCGAGCCGACGTTGACGATCCGTCCCCAGCCCCGCCCGGTCATCAGCGGCAGGAGCGCGCTGGTCACCAGGAAGTAGCCGGTGAGGTTGATGTCGATCACCTGGCGCCAGCGGTCGGGCGTCGTGTCGGTGAACAGGTCGAACGGGAAGAAGCCCGCGACGTTCAGGAGCACGTCGACCCCACCCTGTGCGCGAACGACGTCGGCCAGCGTGCGCACGTCGTCCTCGTCGGCGATGCTGCCCGCGACGGTGACCAGCTCGTCGCCCGCGCCGAGATCGGCGCGGAGCGTCGCGAGGGCGTCCTCCGACAGGTCGGTCGCGACCACATGGTCGCCGTTGGTCAGGAACCGGGCCGTCAGCGCGGCGCCGACTCCCCCGGCCGCCCCGGTGATGACGACGGTCCGCCCGGTGCCGTGGTCCTGCGTGCTGGTCTGCTGCGTGCTGGTCTGCTGCGTGCTGGACATGATGGTGGGTCCTCTCTCTGTCTCTACCTTGGACGTGGTCTCAGTTGCTCGCCGTGTGCGGGTAGTCGGTGTAGCCGGTGCCGTGCCCGCCGTAGAACGTGGCCGGGTCCGCCTCCTGCAGCGGGGCGCCCGTGGCGAGCCTGCGGGGCAGGTCGGGGTTGGCGATGAACAGCCGGCCGAAGGAGAGCAGGTCGGTGGTCCCGTCCTCGACGAGGGCGAGATGCTCCGGCCCTGTGGTCGACCCTGGCGTGGCCGGGTTCAGCAGGAACACGCCGTGCCACTGCGTGCGCAGGGCGGACGTGAACCCCCGGTCCACGGTCTCCAGGACGTGCAGGTAGGCGAGGTCGAGCTGGTTCAGCTCGTCCACCAGCAGCGGATAGGTGGTCGTGTAGTCGTCCTCGACGATGTCGCCCACCGGGTTGGCCGGTGAGATGCGGAGCGCCGTCCGCTCCGCGCCGATCGCCTCGGCGACCGCGCGGACGGTCTCCACGGTCAGCCGGATCCTGTTGCGGGGCGACCCGCCCCACTCGTCGGTGCGCTGGTTGACGTTGGTGGCCAGGAACTGGTGCAGCAGGTACCCGTTGGCGCCGTGCAGCTCGACGCCGTCGAACCCCGCCCTGATCGCGTTGCTGGCCGCCGCCGCGAAGTCAGCGACGGTCCGCCACACCTCCTCGCCCGTCAGCGCCACCGGCTCGACCAGGTCCTGTCGGCCGCTCGGCGTGAAGATCTGCCCGTCGGCACGCACCGCGGAGGGAGCCACCGGGGTGACCCGGCCCGCCGTGTTGTCCGGGTGCGCGATGCGGCCGGTGTGCATGAGCTGGGCGACGATCTGCCCGCCCGATGCGTGCACCGCATCGGTCACCTGACGCCAGGAGTCGACCTGCGTGTCGCTGTGCAGGCCCGGTGTGTCCGGGTAGCCCTGCCCGACGGCGCTGGGCTGGATGCCCTCGGTCACGATCAGGCCGGCACTCGCACGCTGCGCGTAGTACTCGGCCATCAGTGCGGTAGCACCGGCGTCGGGCCCGTACGCCCGGCTGCGGGTCATCGGCGACATCACGATGCGGTTGCTCAGCTGGAGCGCACCCGCCCGGGTCGGCCGGAACGGGTCCACCGCACCGTCGCGGGCCGGTGCGCCGTCGGTGGTCTCGCGAGCGTGGGCGAGAGTCATGTCGTCCGCCTTTCCTTGTTCGGTCAATGACTTACTTAGCCGAACAACTATCGTGCGGATCTATTCCCGTGACATCCCGGCAGGGCGTCGCGCAGAACGAGGCGTTCCAGGCCGACGCCGATGTCGGCGACCGACGGCCCTCAGTACCGTCTCCTCAGTACTGCGCCCTCAGTACTGCGCCGCGGGCGGCAGGTCGCGGCCGATCAGCCGGACGACGGCGACCTCGGTGGCGTGCGCCATGTCGACGGAGCCGGGCTCCAGGAGCCACTGGAGCTGCAGGCCGTCCATGGTGGCGACGATGACCCGGGCGGTCGTCACCGTGTCGACGTCGGCCCCCACCTCGCCCAGCTCCTGCGCCTCGTCGAGAGCCTCGACCACCAGGGCGTGCAGCCCCTGGTACCGGTCGCGGAACCAGTCCTGCGCGGGGTGCCCGGCCGTCACGCTCTCGGCCGCGAGCACCGTGTAGAGCCGCACGATGCCCTCGCGCCCGGTGTTGCGCCGCGTGGTCTCGACCAGGTGGCGCAGGAACGCCAGCCCGCGAGGCCGCTCACTGCCCAGCTCCTCGATGTCCGTGGAGTCGCGCAGGTCGAGCACGCCCGTGAGCAGATTGACCTTAGACGAGAAGTAGTGGAGCACGCCTGCCTGGGTCAGGCCCACGCGGTCCGCGATCTCGGCCAGAGAAGCACTCTGGTAGCCGCGCTCGGCGAAGGTCTCCATGGCGATCCGCAGGATCTCCGCCCGGCGCTCCACGGGAGGACGCCGCACCCTGGTCCTGCCGCCTTCTCGTGTCATCCGAGCGAGTCTACGGACCGCCCGTGACGGTGCCGGCGTCGTCCGTGCGGGAGCCTTCTGGGGCGTGGCTCCCGCACGGACGACGACCGGCGCGTCCGCCGGACGGCCGCTCTCATCCGGCCGAGGTCAGGACCGGATGAACTCCAGCAGGTCCGCGTTGATCACGTCCGCATGCGTCGTCGGCATCCCGTGCGGAAACCCCTCGTACGTCTTCAGCGTCCCGTTCTGCAGCAGCTCCGCCGACATCGGACCCGCGTTCGCGTACGGCACGATCTGGTCGTCGTCACCGTGCATCACCAGCACCGGCACCGTGATCTTGCCCAGGTCCTCGGTGAAGTCCGTCTCCGAGAACGCCTTGATGCCGTCGTAGTGCGCCTTCGCACCACCGGCCATCCCCTGCCGCCACCAGTTACGCACCAGCGGCTCACGCATCTCGACACCCGGCCGGTTGAACCCGTAGAACGGACCCGACGCCACCGACACGTAGAACTCCGAACGGTTCGCCGCCAGCTGCGCCCGCAAGCCGTCGAACACGCTGACCGGCAGACCACCAGGGTTGGCATCGGTCTGCACCATCTGCGGCGGGACCGCCGACAAGATCGCCGCCTTCGCCACCCGCGACTCACCGTGCCGCGCGATGTAGTGCACCACCTCACCACCACCCGTGGAGTGCCCCACGTGCACCGCGTCACGCAGGTCCAGGTGCTCCGTCACCGCCGCCAGGTCGTCCGCGTAGTGGTCCATGTCGTGCCCGTCACCCACCTGGGACGACCGGCCGTGACCACGCCGGTCGTGCGCGATCACACGGTAGCCCTGCTGCAGGAAGAACAGCATCTGCGTGTCCCAGTCGTCCCCCGACAACGGCCACCCGTGGCTGAACACGATCGGCTGGCCGCTCCCCCAGTCCTTGTAGTAGATCTCCACACCGTCGTTCGTCGTCACCTTGGGCATGATGCAGTCTCCGTTCGCCACATGAGGAGCCACCCCCGACCGAGGAGAACTCCGGCGGGCCAAAACGGTCCGCCCTGCTTGCCAGCATCCAACGGCGGCCCGGCCTCCGCCCGCCAGGATCCGCCCTTCGGCAAGAAATCCCGGGTGATCTTCCGGCCGTCGCCGGGATCTCTCTCCGGGACCTCTTGCCGGTACCTTTTACCGGGACCCCTTGCCGGGCGGGTCCGCGAGCTCAGCGACGCGACGTCCGGCGGGATGACGTCACCGGCCCGTGCTCCGACGTGCGGAACCAGACCACCGCGGTGGCGATCGCGAGCAGGCCGACCGGGATCAGGTAGACGACGGAGCCGACGCCGGCCGTGCGGTCCGTCGCAGCGCTGAGGTCGGCATGCAGAGCCAGCGCCAGCAGGAGGCCGAACACGTTGTTGGCGGCGTGCAGCACCACCGCGCCCTCGAGGCCGCCCGTGCGCCAGGTGATGATCGCGAACGCCGTGCCCGCGGCCAGGTACTGGAGGTTGAGCCAGACGTCGGTGGACAGGTGGATCAGGGTGAACAGGACCGTCGAGACGACGACGCCGAGAAGGAGGGCGGAACGCGGCCCGCGACCCCAGCTCGCGGCGACACGGAAGATCAGCCCGCGGAAACCGTACTCCTCGCCCGCGCTCTGCAGCGGCACGATCACGATGGTGACCGCGAACATGAACACCAGGTCCGCCACCGCCCACGTCTTCACCTGGGTGGGCTCCACGAGCGCGAGAACCGACATGTACACGGCCCAGACGGGCGCCACGACCAGGATCGCGCGACCGAGTGCCGCAGGCCGGAAGGCCCGGAGCACGGAGTGCAGCGTCGCGCCCTTGACCCCGTACAGCCAGCGCTGCAGCAGCATGCTCCACGGGATCAGCAGCGCCGTGGACGCGTACGTGAAGGCCAGCGTGACGGTCGTGAACTCCGTCCCGCCCGTCACCACACTGTCTCGTCCGAGCAGAAGATCGACCTGCCCGGCGAGCTGCGCAAAGATCGCGCCGAAGCCGAGGAGACCGCCGAACAGCAGCGCGATCGCCAGGATGCCGCGTCCGACGCGGCGCTTCTCCCCGGTGAGCGCGAGGTGGTACTGGTTCCTGTCCAGATCGTGGTCCGGATCGTGGTCCAGATCGCGGTCCGGGCCTTGGTTCAGTTCTTGATCCGGGTCGGGGTTCAGGGCGGGGTACGAGGTCATGAGTTCTCCTGACTGGGTCATCTGAGCGGGCGCCTGAACAGACGTCCGGGTCGGACTGCGCGGGGTGGTTCCCCGCGCAGGCTCCAGTCGACCGCACGGAGACGCGCGCCAGAAGTGTCGGGCTGTCACCGTGTTCCGGGTCCGCCGCTCGTCCAGCCATGACATGTGTCATGGCCGTAACCTGGGCGGATGAGCAGCCAGGCCGAGTCCGCGGCCGCCGTGTCGGCGGCAGCGGAAGCCCGCAGCGCACTGCGCCTGACCCGGAGCATCAGCGCGACCTGGTGGTACGTCGCGCTGGCCGTCGTGGTCTTTCAGTTCTTCGTCCTCACCCTGCTCGTGAGCGTCCTGGTCGAGGGCAGCTACGGCACTGCGACGGTCGTCGCCGTCGGCGTCGGCGGCCTGCTGTGGTGGCTCGTCTCGCTGGTCCCGATCTTCGACTACCGGCACCGGGCGGCCGAGGCGCCGCTGCTGGTCTGGCGCCGGCACCTCCCCTCCCTCGTGGTCGGGGTGGCGTTCGGACTGGGCGCCGGGCTCGTCACCGGGTCCTGGGTGGTGGGGACCCTGCCCGTCGTCCAGGTGCTCATGCTGCTGAACTGGCCGCCCGGCCTGCGGCTGCGCACGGTGCTCGCGGTCACCGTCCTGCTCGTCGCGCTGGGCATCATCGACCTCCGGGCCATCGGCGACCTTGCCGGCACGTCCTGGCCCCAGCTGATCTTCATGTGCGCGACCTTGCCGATCATCACCGTGTCCTCGTTGTGGTGGTGGGACGTGCTCGTCGCGCTCGACCAGGCCCGAATCTCGGAGGCACGGCTCGCGGCGACCCAGGAACGGCTGCGCCTCGCAACCGACGTGCACGACCTCCAGGGTCACCACCTCCAGGTCGTCGCGCTCCAGCTGGAGCTCGCCGAGCGCCTCATGCCCCGCGACGCGGAGGCCGGCATGGAGCAGCTGCGGGCCGCGCGGGTCAGCGTGGACGACGCCCGGCAGGGCACGCGCGACCTGGCGACCCGCTTCCGCTCGGTCCCGCTGCGCGACGAGCTCGCCAACGCCGTGGACCTGCTGCGCGCCGCGGGCACCCGGGTCGAGTCCGTGGTGGATCCCGACGCGGCACAGGCTCCGGCGTCCGCGCTCGGGCCCGTGATCCGGGAGACGACGACGAACGTGCTGCGCCACGGCGGCGGCAGGTGGGCACGCCTGTCGCTCGCACGCTCGGACGGGGTCTGGCGCTACGAGATCTCCAACGACGTGGGCGCCACCGCCCACGAAGCGGGCGGCGGTGCGGGTCTGGAAGGACTCGCACGGCGCGCGGCAGAGGTCGAGGGGGTCCTCCACGTGCGGCGCGAGGGCCAGACATTCACCGTGGTGGTCACGGTGCCCACCGAGGAAGTCCCGGTCGAAGGAAGGGTTGCTGGATGATCCGCGTACTGCTGGCCGACGACGAGGGGATGATCCGGTCGGCCCTGGCCGCGCTGCTGCGCCTCGAGGAGGACATCGAGGTGGTCGCGGAGTGTGCCGACGGCGCCGAGGCGGTGGCCGCCGCCGAGCGGCTCAAGCCCGACGTCTGCCTGCTGGACCTCGAGATGCCGCGCCTCGACGGCGTACAGGTCACGGAGCGACTGAACCGGACGGTCGCGACGCGGTGCGTGATCGTCACCCGGCACGCCCGGCCGGGCGTGCTGCGGCGGGCTCTCGCTTCGGGTGCCGCCGGGTTCCTGCCCAAGTCGCGGTCCGCCGACGAGGTCGCGGCCGTCATCCGCCGCGTCGCCGCCGGTGGCCGGTACGTGGACCCGGAGGTCGCCGCCGACGCGCTCAGCGACGAGCGTTCGCCACTGACCGACCGCGAGCTGGACGTACTGCGCGCCGGCCGGCACGGCGAGACGACCAGCCAGATCGCCCGCACCCTGTCGCTCGCGCCCGGCACCGTGCGCAACCACGTCTCCACGGTGCTGGGCAAGCTTGCCGTCGGCACCCGACAGCAGGCAGTGCTCCTCGCGGAGGAACGCGGCTGGATCTGAGCGGTGTGTTCCTGCCCCCGGGCGCGGTTCTCACCGACAGCACTCCACGCCGCACCCGGCGCAGGAGCAGAAGGCCAGAAAGCAGGGAGCAGAGATGAACGTGAACATCCCGCCGGTCCCGAGCATGCCGGTCCCGAGCGCGCTGCTCGTCGCCGAGGACCTGCTGCTCCTCTTGTTCGACCCCAGGTCCGGCACGATCGCGGGCGAGGGCACCCTGTTCTACACGCTCGCGGGAGCTGTGCTCGCCGAGCTCGCGGTCGAGAAGCACGTGGAGATCGGCGAGCGCCCCGGGTGGACCGGGAACCGCGTCACGGGCGACCCCGGCCGCCCACCGGCGGACCCCCTGCTCCGCGACTGCTGGGAGCCCCTGACGACCAAGCCGCGCGGTGCGCAGTCGTTCCTCGCCGACGTCGGCCCGGGCCTGCGCGCACCGCTCCTGGACCGGCTCGTCGAGCGAGGCCACATCCGTCGCGAACAGCGCCGCGCGCTGGGCTTCATCAAGACGACCGCCCTGGTCGACGGCGGTACGAGCCACCGCGCGGAGCTCGTCGCGGCGGTGCGCCCCGTCCTGACCGACGGCGCCGAGCCGGAGCCCCGCACCGCTCTCCTGGCGGCACTCGTGTCGGCCAGCGGGAGCCTTCCGATCCTCCATCGGGACATCCCCTGGTCGGGTGCCGTCTACAAGCGGGGCAAAGAGCTCGAGAAGGGCGACTGGGGTGCCGCGGCCGCGAGCGAGGCCGTGCTGCGCACCACGCTGGCGATCACCCTGTCCACCCTCGCCGCCACCACGACGATCGCGCCGCACACCTGAGGCCGGCAACCTGAGGCCGGCAACCTGAGGCCGGCTACCCGGGACGTGGTACCGGGAGCCGGTACCGAGGGCCACTACTCCGCCGTGCCGCGCGCCCGCTGGTAGTGCCGGCGCGCCTTGAACCGGTTGCCGCAGAGTGCCATCGAGCACCAGCGCGCCGTGTTCGCGTTGCTGCGGTCGAGCAGATAGCGGCGGCATTCCGGATTGGCGCACGGCCGCAGGCGTCCGGGGGCACGCTCGTCGACCGCCACCCACGCCAACAGGGCCCGTGCCGCCTGCCTCTCACCGGGCGGCGTCCGCAGCTCCCAGCGGACGGCGCCGTCGTGCAGTCTCGGGTGCACGGCGATCCGTCCGAGGTGGGCGTCGAGCGTCCGCGGCTGGGCGTCACCTCGGACGACGGCCTGGATCGCGTCCCGGACCCGCCGGAGCGCCAGCACCTCCTCGGCGGCGCCGTCACCGCCGTGCGCGGCCGCCCAGTCCTGTGCCGCGGCCAGGTCAGCGAGCTCGTCGGTCTGCTCTCCGTCCACGACGGGTGTCGTGTTCAGCAGGTCCACCAGCAGGCCCTCGTCCTCGCGCGTCGTGACGTCCACCCCAGCTCCTCACCCTCTCGCTCCTAACCCCCTCGATCCGTGTTGACAGGTTAGCACCGCCATGGTCTCCTCGTGGGACGAAGACATAACCAGACAGAGTCCATTGAGAGGGTTAGGCATCATGGTCGCCATTCAGCACAGGTTCGCCGACGTCGACGGGCACCGGATCTTCTACCGCGAGGCCGGCCCTGCCGACGCGCCGACCGTCGTGCTGCTGCACGGCTACCCGACCAGCTCGCACATGTTCCGCACGCTCATCCCACAGCTCGCGGAGCAGTACCACGTGGTTGCCCCCGACCACCTGGGCTTCGGGCTGTCCGACGCGCCCGGGGTCGACGAGTTCGACTACAGCTTCGACGCGCTGGCCAGGATCACCTCGACCCTGCTGTCCGACCTCGGGCTGACGAGGTACGCGATCTACGTCCAGGACTACGGCGCCCCGATCGGCTGGCGGCTCGCGCTGGAGAACCCGTCCGCGATCACGGCGATCATCAGCCAGAACGGCAACGCGTACGAGGAGGGCTTCGTCGAGGGCTTCTGGAAGGACGTGTGGGCCTACGCCGAGGACCAGAACGAGCAGACGGAGTCCGCCATCCGCCTCGCACTCACACGCGAGGCGATCCGGTGGCAGTACCTGCACGGCGTGCCCGAGCCCACGCTCGTGGACCCGGGGACCTGGGAGCACGACCTCGCGCTCGTCTCCCGGCCGGGCAACGACCTGGTCCAGCTCCAGCTGTTCCGCGACTACGGGACCAACCCACCGCTGTACCCCGTGGTGCACGAGCACTTCCGCACGTCCCAGGTGCCCCTCCTGGCCGTGTGGGGCAAGAACGACGAGATCTTCGGCCCGGCCGGGGCCGAGGCGTTCGCCCGGGACCTGCCCGACGCCCGGATCGAGCTGCTGCCCGGCGGGCACTTTCTCCTCGAGTCCCACCTCGACGAGGTCGCCGCGCTGATCCGCGACTTCCTCGGCACGGCTCTCCCCCGGCCGGAACACCCCCGCCCGGAACGCTGACGGACAGGAACTCGCGGACGGAAAGCCTGACGGACCGGCACACCGACCGGCAGGGGCGAGGCGTCCCACGAGCCTTGCCCCCTGCCGTTCCCCCGCCCCTCAGCTCCGCCCTTCCACTCCGCCCCTCCACTCGGCCCTGCCACTCCGCCCCTCTCCCCTGCCCATCTCCCCGCCCATCTTCCCCGCTTTTCTTCCCTGCCCTTCTTCCCTGCCCTTCTTCCCTCCAGGCCCTGGCCCGGGGTGCCGGGTCGCCCCTACACTGGCCGCGCGTGGTTGAAACGATGCAACGGAGCCCGACCTTCACCCACCAGCCGAGCCGCACGAGCAGATCAACGACGATCG
>Ga0233375_1000881_pt1 | contig 14827 bp, 11 predicted proteins | sample ElkDunMinimDraft_10_FD_191539 | JGI IMG/M metagenome (GOLD analysis project Ga0233375, IMG submission 191539) | Fecal eukaryotic communites from dung pellets of Tule Elk in California, USA - Elk Dung E16 | ecosystem: Host-associated > Mammals > Digestive system > Large intestine > Fecal | place... | reverse complement strand
CTCGACATCACCGAGATCGCGCTCGCGCAGGTCACCGACGAGTTCATCGCGTACATCCGCGCCGCCGAGCGCTCCGCGGCCGCGGGCGGCAAGGACTGGGACCTGTCCCAGGCCAGCGAGTTCCTGCTCGTGGCCGCCACGCTGCTCGACCTGAAGGCGGCGCGTCTGCTGCCCTCCGCGCAGGTCGAGGACGCCGAGGACCTGGAGCTGCTGGAGGCGCGCGACCTGCTGTTCGCCCGGCTCCTGCAGTACCGCGCGTACAAGGTGGTCGCCGGCGACCTCGGCGCGCGGCTCGAGGAGGGTGCCCGCCGGTTCCCGCGCGACGTCCAGCTCGAGCCGCACCTGGCCGCGCTGCTGCCCGAGCTCGTCTGGCAGCTGGGGCCCGACCGGCTCGCCGAGCTCGCCGCGCGCGCGATGGCCCCCAAGCCCCCGCCGCCCGGTGTGGACGTCAGCCACCTGCACGCGCCGCTCGTCAGCGTGCGCGAGCAGGCCGCCCTGCTGGTCGACCGGCTGCGGCGCGACGGCGCGACGAGCTTCCGCTCGCTGACGGCGGACGCCGGTGAGCCCGTGGTGGTCGTCGTGCGGTTCCTGGCGCTGCTGGAGCTGTTCCGCGAGGGAGCCGTCGCGTTCGACCAGGTGGTGCCGCTCGGCGAGCTCACCGTCCGGTGGACCGGCAGCGAGGACGGCGACGTCACCGTGTCCGACGACTTCGACCACGACGACGCGGTGGCCCCGGCCACGGACGTCCCGCAGCACGAGGAGGCCGGCGCATGAGCGCGCAGGACGCACCGGGCGCCGCCCCGGACACGGCGGACGCCGCACCCGACGAGCCGGCGTTCGACGTCGGGTCGCTGCCCGGCGGCGCGCTCGCGGCGCTCGAGGCCGTCCTCATGGTCGCCGACGAGCCGGTCCCGGCGGTGCGTCTGGCCACCGCGTTGGCGCTGCCGACCGCGCACGTCGAGGACCTCCTGGCCGAGCTCGCCGCGGAGTACCGCGGCGAGGGCGGCGGCCGGCCGCGCGGGTTCGAGCTGCGGCGTGCCGGCGACGGCTGGCGGATCTACTCCGCCGGGCCGTACGCGGACGTGGTGGGGCGCTTCGTGGTCGACGGGCAGACCCAGCGCCTCACCCAGGCGGCCCTCGAGACCCTCGCCGTCGTGGCCTACCGCCAGCCCGTCAGCCGCGGGCAGGTCTCCGCCGTGCGCGGCGTCAACGTGGACGGCGTGATGCGGACCCTGACGACGCGCGGTCTGGTGGCCGAGGTCGGGCAGGACGCGGCCACCGGTGCGGTGCTCTACGGGACCACGGGATACTTCTTGGAGCGGATGGGCCTGTCGAGCCTCGACGAGCTGCCCCCGCTGGCGCCGTACCTGCCGGACATCGAGTCCCTGGACGGCGTGGACACGACCGACGGACGAGAGGACGGACGATGAGCGGCACGGGAGCGCGTGGCCACCGGGGTGGCGGGCGCGCAGGAGGTGCGGGTCGCACGGGCGGCGGGACGCCGGGACGCGGACCGCGTCGCACGGGTCGGCCGGCGCGGCGGCCGGCCCAGGCCGCGGAGCCGATCGACGTGCACGACCCCGACGGTGTGCGGCTGCAGAAGGTGCTGGCCTCGGCCGGCCTCGGCTCGCGCCGCGCGTGCGAGGAGCTGATCGCCGCGGGGCGGGTGACCGTCGACGGGCAGGTCGTCACGGAGCTCGGTGTGCGGGTGGACCCGCTGACCGCCGTGCTGCACGTGGACGGCATGCGGGTGCAGCTGGACTCGTCGGTGGTCACGATCGCGCTGAACAAGCCGGCTGGCGTGGTCTCGACCATGCACGACCCCGAGGGGCGGCCGTCGCTGACGCAGTACGTCGCCAACCGCGAGGAGCGCCTGTTCCACGTCGGGCGCCTCGACGCGGACTCCGAGGGCCTGCTGCTGCTGACGAACGACGGCGAGCTGGCCAACCGGCTGGCCCACCCGTCGCACGGCGTGCCCAAGACGTACCTCGTCGAGGTGCAGGGGCGTGTCCGCGAGGCGCTGGGCAAGCAGCTGAAGGCCGGTGTCGAGCTGGAGGACGGCCCCGTCACGGTCGACGAGTTCAAGATCGTGCAGGTCGCCAGCCACGCCAGCCTCGTCGAGATCGTGCTGCACGAGGGCCGCAACCGTGTCGTGCGCCGCCTGTTCGAGGAGGTCGGCCACCCGGTCGACCGCCTCGTGCGCACCCGCATCGGCCCCATCCGGCTCGGTGACCTGCGCCCCGGTCGCACCCGCGTGCTCTCGAAGACGGAGGTCGGCTCGCTCATGACGGCGGTGGGCATGTGAGCGTCGCGACCGTCGGCCCGGTGCGCGTCGTCGGCACCGGGCTGCTCGGCGCGTCCGTGGGGCTGGCCCTGACGCAGCACGGCGTGGACGTCCAGCTGGAGGACCCCTCGCGCACGGCGCTCGCCCTGGCCCGGGACGTCGGTGCGGGCACGCCCGCCGACGCGTCCTCCCCGGACCCGGCCCTCGTGGTCGTCGCGGCACCGCCCGACGTGACCGCGGACGTGGTCGCCGCTGCCCTCGCCGCGCACCCGGCCGCCGTCGTGACCGACGTCGCGAGCGTCAAGGGGTACGTGCTCGCCGAGCTGCGCGCCGCGGGCGCCGACCTCACCCGCTACGTCGGCTCGCACCCCATGGCGGGCCGCGAGCGCTCCGGGCCGTCGGCCGCGGTGCCCGGCCTGTTCCTGGGCCGGCCGTGGGTGATCACCGACTCGGGCGCGTCCCGCGACGACGCCCTGCTGGCGGTCCGGCACCTCGCCGTCGACCTCGGCGCGGTGCCGGTGACCATGGACGCCGACGAGCACGACGCCGCCGTCGCGGTCGTGTCGCACGTGCCGCAGCTCGCGTCCTCGCTGGTCGCGGCCCGGCTGCGGGGCGCCGACGAGGCCGCGCTGGCGCTCGCGGGCCAGGGGCTGCGCGACGTGACCCGCCTCGCGGCGTCGGACCCGGCGCTGTGGACGTCGATCCTCGCGGCCAACGCCGCGGCCGTGCGCGACGTGCTCGTCGCCGTGCGCGACGACCTCGACACGGTCCTCGGCGCCCTGGAGCTGGCCGCCGCCGCCAGCGGACCGGAGGACGTCGAGCTCGGTGCCCTGGCCACCATCGCGCGCACCATCGCCGACGGCGGCACGGGGGTCGCGCGCATCCCCGGCAAGCACGGCGGCGCCCACCGGCGCTACGCCGTGGTGACGGTGCTGGTGCCGGACCAGCCGGGCGAGCTCGCGCGGCTGCTCGGCGACGTCGGCGACGCCGGCGTGAACCTGGAGGACCTGCAGCTCGAGCACGCGGCGGGACGACCGGTCGGCATGGCGTCGATCTCCGTCCTGCCCACGCGCGGCGAGCACCTGGAGACCGAGCTGACCGCTCGGGGTTGGAGGCTGGTGAGTTGAGCACCGTCGTGGCGGTGGACGGACCGTCCGGGTCGGGCAAGTCGAGCGTGTCGCGCGAGGTCGCGCGTCGCCTGGGGCTGGCGTACCTGGACACCGGGGCGATGTACCGGGCGGCGACCTGGTGGTGCCTGGAGCAGGAGGTGCCGCTCACGGACGGTCCGGCGGTCGCCGCCGCCGTGCGCGAGCTGCCGCTCGCCATGGGTGTGGACCCGGCCGGTCCGACCGTGACCGTGGCGGGCCGTGACGTCGGCGCGGCGATCCGCACCACCGAGATCTCCTCGCGGGTCAGTGCGGTGGCCACCAACCTGGACGCCCGCGCCGAGCTGGGTCGCCGGCAGCGCGCGCTCATCGAGGCGGAGCGCACCGGGGGGTGGTCGGGCGGCCGCGGTGTCGTCGCGGAGGGCCGCGACATCACGACCGTCGTCGCCCCCGACGCCGACGTGCGGGTGCTGCTCACCGCCGACGAGGCGGCCCGCCTCGCCCGCCGGGCGCGGGAGGTGCACGGCACCGACGACGCCGCCGCGCTCGCGGCCACGCGCGACCAGGTGGTGCGCCGCGACGCCGACGACTCGACCGTCGTGGAGTTCCAGGTCGCGGCGGACGGCGTGGTGACCGTCGACTCCTCGCAGCTGGACCTCGAGCAGACGGTCGCCGCCGTGCTCGACGTCGTGCGGCGGGCGCGCACCCCGCAGGCATGAGCGGCGCGGACCCCGCCACGGGCGGACCCCACGTGCCGTCCCCGGCCGGTCCGGCGTGGGCGCGGTGGGTGGGGCGGTTCCTGGCGCGCGTGGTGTGGGACACGCACGTGACGGGGGCCGAGCGGGTGCCGCGGACCGGTCCGGTGGTGCTGGCCGCGAACCACATCACCCTGCTGGACGGGCCGCTGCTCATCGGTGTGTCGCCCCGGCCGCTGCACATCCTCGTGAAGACCGAGCTGTTCCGTGGGCCCGTGGGGGGTGTGCTGCGGGCGGCCGGTCAGATCCCCGTGGACCGGCACGCGGGGCGTCCCGCGCTGCAGTCGGCGCTCGGCGTGCTGCGCCGCGGTGGGGCCGTCGGGATCTTCCCCGAGGGGACACGCGGACGCGGCACGGTCGAGCAGGTGCGCGCGGGGGCGGCGTGGCTCGCCGTCCAGGGCGGTGCACCGGTGGTGCCGGTGGCGATCCTGGGGACCCGGCGCACGGGGGAGTCGACCCACGGCCTGCCCGGGCCGCGTCGCGACCTGGTCGTCGAGTTCGGTGACCCGATCGACGTGACGGCGGCCGGGCTGTCACGCCGGGCGGCGATCGACCACGCGGCGACGTCGGTCCGTGACGCGATGAGCGCGCTGCTGGCCGCCGCGCAGGCGCGCACGGGGGTCGAGCTGCCCGCCGACGACCCGCGCTCGTCGGCCTGACGCGCGCGGTCCGTCGCCGCACGCGGCGGGCCGTCGTGCCGTGGTGGCCCGACCGGGTGCCGCGGCAGGGGACAATGGACGCATGGATCAGCCCGACCCCACGACGACGCGCACCCCGGACGACGACCGCGGCGACCTCCTCGAGCCCACCGTGCCGCCGACCGCCGACGCCGCGGCCGACGGCGACGACGAGGTGGCCCGCGAACGTGCCCTGCGGGCCGGTCTCGCGGAGTACGAGCTCGGTGACGAGGACCTGGCGCTCCTCGAGGGCGACGGGATCGAGGGCGACGCCCTCGAGATCGAGACGACGCTGCCCGTGCTGGCCGTCGTCGGACGCCCGAACGTCGGCAAGTCGACCCTCGTCAACCGCATCCTCGGGCGCCGTGAGGCCGTCGTGGAGGACAACCCCGGTGTGACGCGCGACCGCGTGAGCTACCCGGCGGAGTGGTCCGGGCGCCGGTTCACGCTCGTGGACACCGGCGGCTGGGAGGTCGACGTCGCGGGCATCGACAAGCGGGTGGCGCAGCAGGCCGAGGTCGCCGTGGACCTGGCCGACGCCGTGCTCTTCGTCGTCGACGCGACCGTCGGGTCCACGGACACCGACGAGCAGGTCGTGCGCCTGCTGCGGCGCTCCGGCAAGCCCGTGGTGCTGGTCGCCAACAAGGTCGACGGCCCGGCGGTCGAGGCGGACGCGGCCGCCCTGTGGTCGCTGGGCCTCGGGCAGCCGCACCCGATCTCCGCGTTGCACGGGCGCGGCACCGGTGACCTCCTGGACGCGGCCATGACGGCCCTGCCCACGGTCTCCGCGCACGCCGTGCCGCTGCCGGACGGCCCGCGCCGGGTCGCGCTGGTCGGACGGCCGAACGTCGGCAAGTCCTCGCTGCTCAACAAGGTCGTGGGGTCCGAGCGCGTCGTGGTCGACCCGACCGCCGGGACCACCCGCGACCCCGTCGACGAGCTCGTGGCGCTGGGCGGCAAGCCGTGGGTGTTCGTCGACACCGCCGGCATCCGCCGCCGCGTCCACCAGACCTCCGGGGCCGACTTCTACGCGTCCCTGCGCACGCAGGCCGCGATCGAGAAGGCCGAGGTCGCGGTCGTGCTGGTCGACGCCTCGGAGGCGATGACGGAGCAGGACATCCGCATCATCCAGCAGGTCATCGACGCGGGCCGCGCGCTGGTCATCGCGTACAACAAGTGGGACCTCATGGACGAGGACCGCCGCCCGTACCTCGAGCGTGAGATCGAGCAGCAGCTGGTGCAGGTGCAGTGGGCGCCGCGGGTCAACGTGTCCGCGAAGACCGGCTGGCACACCGACCGCCTGGTGCCCGCCCTGGAGCGGTCGCTGGAGTCGTGGGACACGCGCATCTCCACCGGACGCCTCAACGCGTTCCTCGGCGAGCTCGTCTCGGCGCACCCGCACCCGCTGCGCGGCGGCAAGCAGCCGCGCATCCTGTTCGCCACGCAGGCCTCGACGCGTCCGCCGCGGTTCGTCATCTTCGCCAGCGGGTTCCTCGAGCCGACGTACCGCCGGTTCATCGAGCGCCGCCTGCGCGAGACCTTCGGGTTCGAGGGCACGCCCATCTCGATCTCGGTGCGCGTGCGCGAGAAGCGCAGGCGGTGACGCTGCGGTGAGCACCCGGCAGGCCGCCGGCCGCCCCGGCACGGCGACGCACGTGCTGCTGCGGCTCGGCCTGCCGCGCGACCCCCGCGCCACCCGGCACCTGGGGACGTTCCTCGTGGCCACGGGCGCGACCGTGCTGCTGACACGCGCGTTCCTGGCCGCCACCGGGTACCCGCAGCTCGGCGGCGACGGCCTGCACATCGCCCACGTCCTCTGGGGCGGGTTGCTGATGGCCGTCGCCTTCCTCCTGCTGCTGTCGTTCGCGGGGCCGGTGCTGCGCCCGCTCGGCGCGCTCGTCGGGGGGATCGGGTTCGGGCTGTTCGTCGACGAGGTCGGCAAGTTCGTGACGTCGGACAACGACTACTTCTACGAGCCGACCGCGGCGATCATCTACGCCACGGTCGTGGGCCTGGGGATCGCGGCCGAGGCACTGCACGGCCGACGACCGCCCGACCCGCGGGAGGCGCTGGCGGGGGCCGTCGACGAGGCGGTCGCGGGTGTGGTCGGCGGGTTCACGCCTGCGGCGCGGCACCGGGCCGAGGCGCGTCTGGCCGACGCGGGTGACGTGGCCGGTGCGCGGGAGACCCGCGCGCTGCTGCGCAGCATCGACGAGGACCACGCCGAGCTGCCCGACCCGGTCGACGCGGTCGCGTCGGGTGTCGTGCGCGTGCTGCACACCCTGGTGCGGGCCCGGTTCGTGCCGTGGCTGGCCGTGCTCGCGCTGGTGGGGACCTCCGGCGTCACCGTGGCCGGTGCCGTGGCCCGCTGGTGGGGCGGCGACGACTCCCCGGGCTGGGTGGTGGCCGGCGCGCTGGTCGCCGGCGCCGTGAGCGTCGCGCTGTGCCTGGTGGGCCTGGCCCGCGTCGGACGGGACGCCGTCGACGGGTACCAGTGGTTCCGACGAGCCGTGCTCGTCAGCCTGCTCGTCACGCAGTTCTTCCTGTTCCGGCTGTCGCAGTGGGACGCGTCCTGGGGGCTGCTCGTCGACCTGCTGGTGCTGGGCGTCGTCGCCGCCGAGCTCGAGGTCCTGCGGCGGCGGGGCGAGGAGCGCGAACCCACCGCCTGAGCCCGCACGGCTGCGCGCGAGGGCGCGACGGGTGGTCGGGACAGGGTCGTCACGTGCGGTAGGCTCTTCGAGGCTTCTGCGGGAGCCATCGGGCTGTGGCGCAGCTTGGTAGCGCACTTGACTGGGGGTCAAGGGGTCGCAGGTTCAAATCCTGTCAGCCCGACAGACGAAGAGCTGGACGAGGGGCCGTTTCCGAGAGATCGGAGCGGCCCCTTTCCGGTCTGCGGGAGGCGCGGTCCCCTGCTCGCAGCGGCGTCGCCCCGGAGCCCTCCGGCGACGGGGGAGGGCGCGGCTCGGGGCAGGTGCGAGGAGACGTGCTCGCACCAGCGGGAGCGGGGTCGTCCGTGGGCCGCGCCGGGCGGTGTCCGGGTGGGGCCCACCGTCCGGCGCGGACCGGCGGGTTCAGGCCAGTGCCGCAGCCTTGAGCGCGTCGAACTCCGTCGGCGTGATCGCCCCGGAGTCGAGGAGCTTCTTGCCCTCGGCGATCTGTTCCGCCGGGGCCATCCCCGCGGCGGGTGCCGGGCTCGACGCCACCGCGCGGATGTACGCGTCGGCCTCGCGCCGGGCGCCGATGGCGGCGGCCGTCGCGCGCTCGCTCATGCCGCGACCGCGGGCGATCAGGTAGACGAGCCCGCCCAGGAACGGTGCGACGAGGAGGAAGACCACCCACACCGCCTTCCACCCGCCGGCGAGGTCCTTGTCGCGGACCAGATCGGCGAAGATCTGGAAGATCACCATCAAGTAGGCGATGAAGAAGAAGCTCCACACGACCAGCCAGAAGAACTCCCAGAAGTCCACGGCTCGCCCCCTTCCCACGTCGGACGGGCACCTGGCGGCGCCCTGTGCCCCCGAGCGTCACCCAGCCGTGCCCTCCGCGGTTCACCGGGAAGTCGTGATCCTGGCGCCCGGCCCGGGTCGACCCGGGCGTGGCGGGCCCCGGCCGGCGGACCGGCGGCGACGGTCAGACGTCGTCGGGGAAGGTCACGACCTCGACGATGCCCACACCGAGGCCCGCCAGGTAGTTGAGGATGCCCTGGAGCTCGCCCTGGTCGCGGACGGCGCCCGTGAGCATCGTCTGGCGCACCTGGACGGTCGGCGTCAGGTGGGGGAACGGTGCCAGCATCTCGTCCGACACCTCGGCGCTCACCCGGATCAGCATGCGTGGCATCGCAGTCCCCTCGCCCGTGTCCGGCCCTCGCGCCCGTCGCGCCGATGAGCGGCGCCGACGTGTCAGCCACGGCCTCGCGGCCGACCGTAGGTCCGACGGTCCCGGTCCGTGTCACCCGTGCCGGGTGAACGCCCGGGCGGCGACGACGTCACCCGCTACGGGCGATCGGAGGACGGCGTCGTGCTGGCACGCTCGCGTCAGGGCCCACCGGAGTCGGCCCGCCGCCGGGGAGGGGGGGCCGTGGTCAGCCTCGTGGCACTCCAGTACGGGGACGTCGCGGGCGCCGCACGCGCCGCCGAGCGCGTCGCCCGCTCGGGTCGGACCGCCTCCGACGCGCCGGTCCTCGAGACGGGCGGCCTCGCGGCCGCGTGGTGGCCGCCCCAGGCCCCCGGCCCGCGGTTCCGGCCCGTGGTCGTGCGGGCGAGCACACGGGTGGGGCCGGGCTTCTGGGGCCTGTTCTTCGGGACCGTCTTCTACCTCCCGCTCGTCGGCGCCGCCCTGGGACGCACCACGGGCACCGATCCGGGGCTGCTGGCGGACCTCGGTATCGGCGACCGGTTCGTCAACAGCATGCGCGACCAGCTGGTGCCGGGGACGTCCGAGCTCGTCGTGCTGCTGGTGCGACCGGAGCCCGCGGCGCTGCTGACGTCGGAAGGCGGTCGCGGAGCCCGCCTCCCGCTGGTCGCCGAGCTCGACGACGCGCAGCAGGCGGCGCTGTGGACGGTCTTCCCGGAGTGAGCGACTCGGGCCCGCTCAGGGGAGCATCCCGTGCCGACGAGCGGTGCGGACCGCCTGCAGCCCGGTCTCGACGCCCAGCTTGCGGTAGAGCGAGCCGACGTGCGTCTTCACGGTGTTGGGCGTGATGAACAGCGACTGCGCGAGGTCGGCGTAGGACAGGCCGTCGGCGAGCCCCCGCAGGACCGCCCGCTCGCGCACGGTCAACGGTGCGCCGACCGGCACCGTGGGGACGGGCGGCGCACCGTCGTGGTCGGGCGCGGCGCGTTGCACGATGCCGAGCGCCGTGGCCGCCCACGGGTGCCCCCGGGGGTCCTGTGCCTCGCGCCGCAGCGCCCCGAGGTAGGCCGCGTCCGCCGCCAGCCCGACGGTGAGGAACACGATCGCGCCGCTGGACCACGTCCGGCTGAGCAGGTCCTGCAGCGGCCGCACGACCGCCTCCGGGTCCGCTCGCAGGAGGAGCAGCACACGGCACGCCGCCGCGGCGGTCCCCGTCGTGGTGTGCCGCGTCGGTCGTGCCACGAGCGCACCGAAGGCGCGCTCCGCCCCGTCGACGTCGTCGCGGAGCATCGCGGCGATCCCGTCGAACAGGCGGGCGTCGTCCGTCTCGCCCAGCGTGCGGAGCGTCTGCGCCTCGCCGGCCAGCCCCGCCAGGTCCCGCTGGGTCGCGTACACGTCGGCGCGGGCCACGTGCACGAGCCGCGCCAGGAACGGCGGCAGGTCCAGGCGGACCACCGAGCGGCTCGACAGCAGGCGCCACGCCGTGTCGAACGACCCCTCGTGGGCCGACGTCCGGGCCCGCAGCAGGCGGGACAGGACCCGCACGACGGGGTCGAGGTCGTCCGCGCTGCTGCCCTCGGCGGCGTCGAGGTGGCGGCGGACCGCATCGTGCTCGAGGTGGTAGTACGCCAGCCACGCGGCGGTCACGTCCGCGCGGGCGACGTCCAGCGGGCGGGACGACCCCGGCGCGGTGAGGGCCAGGCACTCCTGCGTCGTGGCGGCTGCCGCCTGCAGCGCACCGTCGACGAGCTCGGTCAACGCCCGTGAGGCCAGCGCCGACGCCCTGAGGTGGACGTACTCCGTCCCCGCGACGAGGGACGCGGCGCGCTCGAGGTGCAGCGCGGCCGCGTCGACGTCGCCCGCCCAGAGGTGCACGGCACCGAGCTCGACCGCGAGAGCGGCCCCGCGCGCGACGGACAGCCCGGCGTTCGACCCGGACGACGCGTCGTCGAGCAGCCGCCCGGTCGAGGCCAGCGCGGACGACGCGTCGACCCAGCCGTGCCGTGCCGTCCACAGGTGCAGCAGTGCCAGGTCCGTCCGCAGGGAGGCCCTGGGCACGTCGTCCGCGGGGCCGCGGGCCGCGACGTCGACGGCTACGCGCGCGACGTCCAGGGCGCCCGCGACGTCGCCGGCGGTGCGCAGGCGGAGCGCCTCCACCGCCAGCAGCGACGGGTTGCGGGCGCGCGCGGCCTCGGGGAGCGCCAGCCGCGCGGGAGCCAGCAGGTCCGCACGGCCGAGCGCGACGAGTGCGGGGCCGAGATCCACCACCACGTCGGTGATCGCGTCGACGTCCTGGCTCGCGAGCGCCTGCTCGAGCGCGGCGACCGGCCGGCCGAGCCGCGCGACGTGGTCGGAGGCGCGCGTGCGGGCCGCCGTCACGACCCGCCGGGCGGACGACCCCGACCCGGCCAGGCCGACGAGGTGCTCCCGCAGCACCGGGTGGACGCCCCAGAGCGGTGCGCGACCCGCGCGGTCGAGCGGGACGACCAGACCGGCGGCCGTGAGGGCCTCGAGGCGCACGTCGGCGTGACCGGCCAGCGCGGCAGCCTCCGGCGCCTCGAAGGAGTGCACCACCGTGAGCGCGAGCAGGTCGTCCACGTCCTGGTGGTCGAGCGACCCCACGGACTCGGCCATGAGCTGCGCACCGGTGGGGGAGACGGCCAGTGCGCGGGCCAGGTCGCGCGGCGTCCCGCCGGGCGAGGGCAGCTCACGGACGGCGGCCTCGAACAGGCCCAGCCAGCCGTGCGTCGCGTCGAGCAGCGCCCGGACGTCGCGGTCGCGTGCCCGGGGCCGGCGCTCGCGGACGATGAGCGCTGCCTCGGCGACCGTGAGGGCCAGGGCCGGCGCCGGCAGCACCCGGACCCGGTCACCGTCGACGACGGGTCGGAGCCGACCGGCACGCGGGTCGGCGGACGTGTCGCGGGACATGAGGACGACGTGCACGTCGTCGGGCGCCCGGCAGGCCTGCTCCACGAGGTCGTCGACGGTGTCCGTCGACGTGAGGGCACGGTGGTCGACCACGTGGAGCAGGGGGCCGTCCGGCGACCGGCCGCGCGTCCGGGGCGCGTCCTGACCCGACGTGGACCCCAGCGTGCGCACGCCGCGGATCCTGCCCTGTGCCAGCGCCCGGCCCGCCCACCCGGCGACCAGCAACGACTTGCCGGATCCCGGGGGACCCTCGACCACGACCACCGGCACCCGGAGCCACGCGTCGAGCAGCCGCTCGAGGCGCGGACGGGGCCGCAGCGCCGTCGCGACCCCGGGTGGTGGCGCACCGGTGGCTGCGCTGCGTGCGTGTCCGCTCCTCGAGCTCCCGCTCATCGCCGTCGGCCCCCGCCCCCGGAGATCGCTGCTCCCGACCCGACCGCCCTGCCCGGCGCCTCACCCTTTCGGGTGAGGCGACTGCCGGACGGCGCTCCTAGCGTGAAGAGGACAGCAGCGATCCGTATGCGCCAGAGCTGCACACGTCGACGTGAAGGACCGTGCGATGCCCGGCTTCCAGCAGAGTAGCGCCGCGCGTCCCTGGGGGTCGAGGCCCGGGTCGACGCGCACCCGCGCCGCGCGCACGGCGCCGCCCTCGGTGCGGTCCGGGCCGCCCCCGGGCCGACGACGATGAGCGCGGGCACCGGCACGGGCCACGCGATCGACGCGCTCCCGGCTCTTCCGCGCACGTACCTCGCCCGCACCCGCCTGTGGCAGTGCCTCGACGACGCGACGCGCGGTGCGGTCACGACCGTGACCGCACCGGCCGGCTCGGGCAAGACCATGGGCGTCGCGGGCTGGGCGCGGGACCGCACCCCCCGTGACGGCACCCGGACACCGCCGGCGTGGATCGACGCGGAGGGCCTGACCGGCGACCGGCTCGCGGCGACGCTGGGCGCGGCCGCCGCGGGCGGGCCCGCCGCGGGAGCGGACGCGCCGTGGCCACCGCAGGGCGACCGGCTCGACGAGGCCGACGAGGTCGGTGTCGTGGTCGTCGACAACGCGGAGCGGCTCGACCCGTCGTGCGTGGCCGTGGTCGACGACGCGCTGGACCGCGCACCGCACCTCCTGCACCTCGTGCTGCTGTCCCGGTGGGACGTCCCCCTGCGCAGGCTCGTCCCGACGATGCTGGGCACGCTCACGGACCTGCGGGGCGACGTCGTGCGGCTCGACGCCGCGGAGTCGGCCGCCCTCGTGCGGCTGCACGTCCCGGACGCACCCGACCACGTGGTCTCCGCCATCGTCGACCAGGCCCAGGGATGGTGCGCCATCGTGGTCCTGGCCGCGCGTGCGGCGCGCGCGGCCAGGGCGGCGGGTTCGCGCGCGACGCCGTCGATCCGGCCCTCCACCCAGGGTCCGCTCGTGAGCGACCTCATGGCGCGGGAGGTGTTCGCGGCCCTCACACCGCGTGAGCGGCACGTGGTCCTGAGCGTGTGCCACGAGCCCAGCGTCACGCCGGAGGACGCGTGCCTCGCGTCGAACGACCCGCGGGCGCTCGAGGTGCTCGAGGCGATGGAGCAGACGGGTCTGCTCGTGCAGCGCGACCAGGTGGCCGCCGACGGGGGCGCCCGCTTCCGCGTGCACCCGGTGCTCCTCGACGTCGTGCGCCGGCGCTTCGTGACGGGCGGTGTCGACATCCAGCGCGCGCGGGCGACGATCGCGCGCTCCAGCGACATCGAGCTCGCGCGGGGCCACCTCGGACGGGCGCTCGAGCTCGCCGCCATCGGCGGCCCGGCGGCCGCGAGCGAGTTCGTCGGCGCGCACGGCCTGATCATGGTCCTGCGGGGGGAGCACGCACGCCTCAGGGTGGTGGTCGACCAGGCCGCCGGACCGCTGCGGCAGAACCCGCCCGCCAGCCTCGCGCTCGCGGTGGAGTGCTGGTTCGCCGACGACGCCGTGGGCGTGGGGCGGTGGCTCGAGGCGGTGCGCGAGCCGGCGCACGCCGGCCGTCTCACCGCCGTCGACGCCGCCGTCGCCGGCCTGCTCGGGGCCCAGCTCGGGCTCGAGCCGCTGGTGCCCGCGACGCGGACGGCCCTCGACCTGGTCCAGACGTCGGCCGGTTCCCTGCGGGCCGGGCACCGTGCCCTGCTGCTCACGCTGACGGGCAGCGCCCAGACCTGGCTCGGTGACCTGCGCGGTGCCGAGAGCAACCTCAGCAGCGCGATCCTCGCAGCCCGCAGTGAGGGCGCCGGCGCGTTGGAGGACGTGGCCGCCGAGGACCTCGCGCTGACGGAGTACCTGCGGGGCCGCGAGCCGGGCGCCGCCGAGCTCCTGCGCCGGGTCGCCGCGGCGGGACCCGCCACGCCGGCGACGGGTGCCGACGGTGTGCCGGCGGTGCTCCTGCGCATGCACGCCGAACCGTGGACCTTCGTCGACGCGCCACCCGCCGACGTGGTCGCGCCCCTCTCGCTGGGGTTGGTCGGTGCGTTCTGGGCCTGGGTGGCCCGGGCGCGTGCGCTCGCGCTGCGGGGACGGGCGGTCGAGGCACAGATCGTGCTCGACACCCCGGCGGGCCCCGCGCGGCCGCGGCACCTCGACACCGTGCTGGAGGTCGAGCGGTCGCTGCTCGCCGTGGTGAACGGCGACACCGACGTGCTGCGGGAGTGCGCGGACGCACTGCACCGGTTGGACGCGCCCGCCGACGAGGCACTCGCCCGCGGGTTCCTCGCGGCGTGCCGGGGCGAGCTCGCCGCCGCCGCACGGCACCTCGAGGCGGCGACGCGCGCCGAGCGCTCGCAGCCGGACACCGCGACGCTGGCGCTCGCCGCGCAGGCGCAGCTGGTGGACGCACTCGGTGCGCCGGCGGACGCCGCGGCCCTGCTGGGCGTGGCGCTGCGGCGTGCCGAGGCCCGCTCCAACGCCCTGCCGTTCGTGGGCTGGCTCGGGCACGCCACCCCCGTGCACCTCCTGCTGGCCCGCGCGGGCGGTGACGGCGTCTCGGCGTGGGGACGGCGGCTCGCCGAGGGGCTCGCGGCGGTGGGCCCGCTGAGCAGCCGGGTGTCGTTCCTCTCGCCGACCGTCCAGGAGACACGGTCGGCCGCGGCGCTGGCCGCGGCGCCCGTGCTCACGGCCCGTGAGCGTGACGTGCTGCTCCTGCTCGCGCGCGGTGCGACCTACGAGGACATCGGCCGGAGCCTGTACGTGACCACCAACACGGTGAAGACCCACGTC
>Ga0233375_1000878_pt1 | contig 14836 bp, 12 predicted proteins | sample ElkDunMinimDraft_10_FD_191539 | JGI IMG/M metagenome (GOLD analysis project Ga0233375, IMG submission 191539) | Fecal eukaryotic communites from dung pellets of Tule Elk in California, USA - Elk Dung E16 | ecosystem: Host-associated > Mammals > Digestive system > Large intestine > Fecal | place... | reverse complement strand
GGCGACTGGGTGACGACCTGCCACAGCAGTTCGCCCCCGACGATGGGGAGCCCGGCCTGCTGGTACTGCGCCGATGTCCGCACGAACGCGACCGCGACGGCGATGAGCCAGAACACCGCGATGATGCGCACCTTCTCGGTGCGCAGCAGGACGAGGCCGCCCAGCAGCAGCACCGGGAGCGCGAGGGCGGGTGAGCCCACCCACCACGCCGACGTGCCGATGCCGGTGAGCGTGACGACGGTCGCACCCACCGCGGCGGGGTTGAAGATGTGCCGGCCGCGCCAGGCGAGGAGGTACTTCGACAGCGACGCCACCGCGCCTCCCGCGGCGATGCCCGCCAGCGGCAGCAGCTCGACCGAGGGGCGCAGCACGAACAGCAGGATGTGCGCCGTGATGAGCGAGGATTCCACCCGCCACGGCAGCTTCAGCAGGCGCTGCGCCGCGGCATCCACCAGGCTGCAGGCGGCGGCCAGCACGACGAGGGTCGCGACCAGTTCCAGCGGGGTGGGACCGACCAGCCCGAACAGGGACAGCACGAAGGCGGTGACCGCGAGCCCGGCGAGGGCCAGCAGCACCAGGCGGTACATCGACATGCGCCCGAGCACGGCGAACACGCGGCTCCACAGCGCGGTGAGCGACCCCATCAGACGGCCTGCCGCGGCTGGACGGCACCATCGGGCACCGTGACGACGACGGGATCGCCGGGGCGGAAGACGCCGCCCACCGTGAGGACGGACATGACGCCCGCGAGCCGCACGAAGCGGCCCTCGCCATCGCGGTGCACGAGTTCTTTCATGAGGCCTTTCCGGTAGCCGTCGATCTGTCTGCAGGGGTTGCCGAGCCCCGCGCCGAGCCGGATGCTCTCGCGCACCGGCTGGGTGAAACCGTGCGCGTCGTCGCGCGCGACCGCGACGACGTGGGCGCGCGGATCGGTCATGGCATCCACGCTAGCGCGACCCGGTGAACACCTCGGCCGGGCAGCCGGGCGACCAGTCGACGGTGCCGTCGGTGCCCATGCGCACCCACGCCACCTGCCAGGCGGCGGCGAGCTGCTCGCCGCCGGCGAAGAACAGCGCCGTCGCGATCGCGTCGGCGCGCATCGCGGTCGAAGCGACCGCCCACGTGGCCGCGATCGTGCGCACGGGTTCACCGGTGCGCGCGTCGAGCACGTGATGCAGCCCCTCGCCCCACGCACGGCGATTGACCGCCGAGGCGCACAGCGCGGCATCCGTCACCTCCCACACCCCGATGGCGCGGGAAGGGTCGTAGGGATGCTCGAGGCCGATGCGCTGCGCCGGGCCCCGCACCGCGAGGTCGCCGCCGGCGTCGACGACCAGGTCGCCACCCGCCCACGGCTCGAGCGCCGCGCACACGAGGTCGACGAGGCGGCCCTTGCCCAGCGCCCCCACGTCGATGGTGGCGGGACCCGCCACGCGCAGGACGCCCTCGTCCCAGGTCAGGCGCGACCGCCAGTCGCCCGGCGCCGCGAGGGCGCCGCGGTCGACGAGCGTGTACGCCGCGTCGTAGCCGCGGTGCGCGAGCGCGTCGCCGACGAGCGGGTCGACCGCTCCCCCGGTGGCATCGGTGAGCGCCGCGTACGCCGTCAGCATGTCGGCGGCGTCGGCCGGAGCGGGCACGCTGCCGCCGTCGCGCGCGAGGCGGGCGATCAGCGAGTCGTCGCGAAAGCGCGACCACTCCCGGTCGAAGCGGTCGATGACGGCGGATGCCGCGGCGCGCGCTGCGGGATCGAGGGGCTCGGCCGTCTCGATCTCCCAGCGCGTGCCGATCGCCTCGAAGCGCCACACCGCGCGCCCCCGGCCCGTCACTGCGCCGCGTCGGCCTTGATCTGCTCGATCGCGTCGTTGAACCCGCCGCTGGTGAGTGAGGAGCCCGCCACGCGGCTCACCGAGATCTCGTCGATGTCTTTGCCGACGACGACATCGGAGATGCCGCCGATGAACTCGCCCTGGTAGCGCTCCGACTCCGGGCGGGTCGGGTCACCCACGACCTCCACGGCGGTGATGACGTCGTCGGAGAGTTCGACGGTCACCTGGATCTGCTCGACGGACTCGGGGGTGGCGTAGGAGCCGGATGCCTCGTAGGTGCCGTCGGCGTAGGTGGCTTCGCCGCTGGACGACCCGCTGCCGGTGTCACCGCCGGTGCCGGACCCGGTGTCGGCGGTCGTGTCCGTCTCCCCCGACGCGCAGCCGGCGAGCAGCACGATGCCGGCGACGCCGGCGAAAGCGGCGGTGCGGCGGACGGAGCGGGGGACGTCGGTGATGCGTGCCATGGGGGGCCTCCTCTTGCCGGGGATGGTCCCCTTCACGCTACCCACGCAGCGCCGCAGAACCCTCCGAAATCCCTATGCATGTGCATGCACGGAGCGTCGGCGCAGGGCTTTGAGCGCTTCGACGGCGAGGAAGATCGCGATCGACAGCACGACCGGCAGCACCCACGAGCCGACCGAGAGGGGACGAGAGCCGAACAGGTCGTTCATGAACGGGACGTAGGTGTACACCAGCTGCAGCGCGATGAGGGCGGCAGCCGACCACCAGATGATGCGGTTGCCGCGGAAGACGTCGAGCGTCAGGCTCGAGCGGGTCATGAAGCGGCAGTTGAACAGGTAGGCCAGCTGCCCGAGCGCGAGCATCGCGACCGCCTCGGTGCGGGCGTAGTCGATGTCGACGCCGGTCGCGGCGACGCTGTAGAAGAGTCCGATGGTGGCGCCGCCGATGAGCAGCGACACGACCGCGACGAAGCCCAGCTCGCTGCCGCTGACGAGCGACCCGCCGGGCTTGCGGGGAGGCCGGGTCATGATGCCGCGCTCGGCGGGCTCGTAGGCCAGCGCGAGGGACAGCGTGATGGCGGTGACCATGTTGATCCACAGCACCTGGACGGGGGTCAGCGGCAGCGCGAGACCGAACACGATCGCCACCAGGATCACGAGCGACTGCGCGCCGTTGGTGGGAAGGAGGAACACGACCGACTTGCGCAGGTTGTCGTAGATGCGCCGGCCTTCGCGGATGGCGCTGCGGATCGTGGCGAAGTTGTCGTCGGCCAAGACGATCTCGGCCGCTTCCTTCGTGGCCTCGGTCCCCTTGATGCCCATGGCGATGCCGACGTCGGCGCGTGTGAGGGCGGGCGCGTCGTTGACGCCGTCGCCGGTCATGGCGACCACTTCGCCGTGGGACTGCAGCGCCCGCACGATGCGGATCTTGTGCTCGGGGCTGGTGCGCGCGTACACGTCGACGTCCTGCACGACGCGCGCGAGCTGGTCCTGACTCATCGCCTCGAGCTCGGTGCCGGTGAGCACCCGCACCTCGTCGCCCGCGGCCAGGCCCATCTCGCGGCTGATCGCGAGGGCGGTGCCGGCGTGGTCGCCGGTGATCATCTTCACGCGGATGCCGGCGGTGTGGCAGTCGGCGATGGCTTCGATCGCCTCGGGGCGCGGCGGGTCGAGGATGCCCCACAGGCCCAGGAACTCGAGTTCGTGGAGATCGTCGATCTGCAGCTCGCCGTCGGCGGGGGCGGGCTTGCGGGCGGCGGCAAGCACGCGCAGCCCCTGCGCGCTGAGGTCGTCGATGGCGCCCTCCCAGAACGGGATGTCCAGGGCCACCGGTCCCGCGTCGCCCCGCTGTGTGCGCGAGCGCTCCAGCAGCCGGTCGGGCGCGCCCTTGACGAGGATGGCCCGCGAGCCGTCGGATGCCTCGTTGAGGGTGGCCATGAACTTGTTCGCCGAGTCGAAGGGCACCACCCCGACGCGGCGCGCGCCATCGGAGGAGACACCGCCCTTCATCGCCACGACCTTCAGCGCGCCCTCGGTGGGCTCGCCGACGAGCGTCCACCTGCCGGGCCCGTCGCCCTGGCCCACCGAGGGGTCGGGCACGATGTGCGCGTCGTTGCAGAGGGTCGCCACCGCCAGCAGCGGCGCGAGGTCGCGGCGCTGCGCGGGCGATGGATCCGCGTCGGGCTGCGCGGCCGGGCTGATCCGGCCCGCCGGGTCGTACCCGAGCCCGGTGGTGACATAGGCGCCATGGGCGGTGACGAGGCGGCGCACCGTCATCTCGTTCTTGGTGAGCGTGCCCGTCTTGTCGCTGCACACGGTGGTGACCGCCCCCAGCGTCTCGACGGAGGCGAGCTTGCGGGTGATGGCGTTGCGCTTCGCCATCTGCTGCACGCCGATGGCGAGGGTGATCGTCACGAGCGCCGGCAGGCCCTCCGGGATCGCCGCGACCGCGAAGCCGATCGTCGCCGAGATGAGGTCGCCGAACGGCATGTCGTGCAGGAACCGGCCGATGAGCAGCATGACCGCGGCCATGCCGAGGATCACGATCGTCAGCACCCGGCCGAACGAGTCGAGCTGCTTGGTCAGCGGGGTCGTGATCGACCCCGCCTCGCCCACGAGCGCCTGGATCGTGCCGATCTCGGTCTGCCCGCCCGTGGCGGTGACGATGCCCCGCCCCTGCCCGGCCGACACGATCGTGCCGGAGAACGCCATCGAGCGGCGGTCGCCGACACCGGCATCCGCCGACACCGGCTCGATGTCCTTCGACGACGGCACCGATTCGCCGGTGAGCGCCGCCTCGTCGATGCGCAGCTGGAACGACTGGAACAGACGCAGGTCGGCCGGCACCTTGTCGCCGGGCATGAGCCGCACGACGTCGCCCGGGACGAGCTCGGCGGCGGGGACCGTGGCCCACGCCCCGTCGCGGCGCACGCTGGCGTCGCTGGAGAGCATGCCACGGATGCCGGCCAGCGCCTTCTCCGCGCGTCCTTCCTGCACGAAGCCGATGATCGCGTTGATGATCGCGACCGCCATGATCACCCAGAAATCCAGCCAGTCGGCCATGATCGCCTTGATGACCGCGGCGCCCAGCAGGATGTAGATGAGCGTGTCGTTGAAGTGCGCGAGGAACCTCAGGATCGCCGGCTGGCGCGGCGGCTCCGGCAGCTCGTTGCGCCCCACGATCTCGAGTCGCTCGGCCGCCTCGGCGGAACTGAGCCCGCTGCGTTGCGAGCCCAGTTCACGCTCGACCTCCGCGACATCCAGGGCGAACGGCCGGGTGACCGTCGGGGGGACCTGCGTGTCGCGCGGGGTCATGGCTCTCCTATGCGGCTCCGTCGAACATGCTCGTGACCGACCCGTCCTCGAAGACCTCCTGGATCCCGCGTGCCAGCAGCGGCGCGATGGGGAGGACCGTGAGACTCGGGAACCTCTTGTGCTCCGGCACCGGGACGGTGTCGGTGACGACGACCTCGTCGATCGCCTCGCTCTGCAGGCGCTCGCTGGCCGGGTCGCTGAAGATCGCGTGGGTGGCGGCGACGATCACGCGCTGCGCACCGTTCTTCTTCAGCGCTTCGGCGGCCTTCACGATCGTCCCGCCGGTGTCGATCATGTCGTCCACCAGCAGGCACACCCGGCCCGAGACGTCACCGACGATCTCGTTGACGGTGACCTGGTTGGCCACGTTCGGGTCGCGGCGCTTGTGGATGATCGCCAGCGGGGCGCCCAGGCTGTCCGACCAGGTGTCGGCCACGCGCACGCGGCCGGTGTCGGGCGAGACGACGGTGAGGGCGGCGCGGTCGGCCTCCGACAGCGTGTTGCGGAAGTACTCCAGCAGCACGGGCTTGGCGAAGAGGTGGTCCACGGGTCCATCGAAGAACCCCTGGATCTGCGCGGCGTGCAGGTCGACGCTCATGACGCGGTCGGCGCCGGCGGTCTTGAGCAGGTCGGCCACGAGGCGGGCCGAGATCGGCTCGCGACCGCGACCCTTCTTGTCCTGACGCGAGTACGGGAAGTAGGGCGCCACGACGGTGATGCGCTTGGCGGACGCGCGCTTGGCGGCATCCAGCATGATGAGCAGCTCCATGAGCCACTCGTTCACGGGCGGGCCGAACGACTGGATGAGGAACACGTCGCAACCGCGGATGGAGACCTCGAACCGCGTGAGGATCTCCCCCGATGCGAACGTGCGGTACTCGGTCGGCACGAGTTCGGTGCCGATCTGCTCGACGACCTCTCGTGCCAGTGCGAGGTGTGACCGACCCGAGGCGACGACCAGCCGCTTCTTCGTCTTCGCGACGACGCCGGGAGCGATGTCCCGGCTTCTGTCGAGGTCTACCGTCTTGTTCTTACGCGCCATCGTCCGCTTCCTGTGCGGACCGAGCCCGGGCCGCGAGATCGGCGGCCCTGGTTCCCGGTCGGTTCGTCTCGACCCACCCCTCGACGTTGCGCTGGGGGGCGACGCTCAAAGCCAGTGCGCCGGCGGGGACATCCTTGCGGATGACGGCGCCTGCACCTGTTTTCGCGCCATCTCCGATCCTAACCGGCGCGACGAAGACGTTGTGCGACCCGGTGTGCACTTCGTCACCGATCTCGGTGCGATGTTTGGCGATGTCGTCATAATTCGCCGTGATCGCCCCGGCTCCGAGGTTCACTCCGGTGCCGATCGTGGTGTCGCCGATGTACGACAGGTGCGGCACCTTGCTGCCGGCGCCGATCGTGGAGTTCTTCGTCTCGACGAACGTGCCGATCTTGCCGGCGTCGCCGAGGTAGGTGCCCGGGCGCAGGTAGGCGAAGGGGCCGACCGTGGCCTTCGCGCCGATGACGGCGAGGGTCGCGTCGGTGCGGGTGACCGTGGCATCCTCCCCCACCTCGCAGTCGACCAGGCTCGTGTCGGGTCCGATGACGGCGCCGGATGCCACGGTCGTCGCGCGCAGCACGTGGGAGCCGGGCAGCACCGTGACGTCGGGGGCGAGCGTGGCGGTGACATCGATCCAGGTGGAGGCGGGGTCGAGGATCGTGACGCCCTCGAGCTGCCAGCGCCGCACGACGCGGGCGTTGAGGGTGCGGGCCGCCTCGGACAGCTGCACACGGTCGTTGACGCCGAGCGCGGAGGCGGCGTCGGGTGCGGTGACGGCGGCGACGGTCGCGCCGTCGGCGCGCAGCAGCCCGATGACGTCGGTGAGGTACTTCTCGCCCTGCGCGTTGGTGGTGCCCACGCGCGGCAGCTGGGCGCGCAGCGCGTCGGCACGGAAGACGTAGACGCCGGCATTGATCTCGGTGACGGCGGCCTCGGCCTCGTCGGCATCCTTCTGCTCGACGATGCGGGCCACGGCTCCGGTGGAGTCGCGGATGACGCGGCCGTAGCCGGTGGCGTCGTCGAGCACCGCGGTCAGCAGCGTCGCGGCGGCGTGCGAGGCGCGGTGCACCTCGACGAGGCGGGCGAGGGTCTCGGCCTCCAGCAGCGGCACGTCGGCGGAGAGCACGAGCACATCGCCGGTGAAGCCGTCCAGGCGCCCCATGGCCACCTCCACGGCGCGGCCGGTGCCGGGGATGTCGTCCTGGTCGACGATGTGCACCTCCGGCGCCACCCCTGCGACGGCGTCGGCGACGAGGTCGCGCTCGTGCCGCACGACGACGAGGACCTGCTCGGGGCCGAGGTCGCGGGCGATGTCGAGCACGTGACCCACCAGCGGCCGCCCGCCGATGCGGTGCAGCACCTTGGGGAGCGCCGATTTCATGCGCGTGCCCTGGCCGGCAGCGAGGACGATGACCGCGAGTGCGTTGTGTGTCATGCTCCGCCGCCAGGACTCGAACCTGGACCTAACAGCTCCAAAGGCTGTCGTGCTGCCATTACACCACGGCGGACCGGCGGCCCCTCGGGCAGCCTCGTCAAGTCTGCCAGAGGGGCGCTCGCGCGGTGACCGCATAATGGGGGCATGGTTCAGGGGACGGATGAGGTCGACCGCATCGTCGGCGCGTGGCAGAAGCAGCGACCCGATCTGGACTTCTCCCCGCTCGAGGTGCTCTCGCGCGTGGACCGTCTGTCGCGTCACCTCGACCGCGCCCGCCGCGACGCGTTCCGCCGCAGCGATCTGGAGCCGTGGGAGTGGGACGTGCTCTCGGCGCTGCGCCGCGCGGGCGATCCCTTCCAGCTCAGCCCCAAGCAGCTGCTGCAGCAGACGCTCGTCTCCAGCGGCACGATGACCAACCGCATCGACCGTCTCGTCGCGCGTCGGCTCGTGCGCCGCGAGGGTGACCCCGCCGACGGCCGGAGCGTGCTGGTGACCCTCGCCGGCGACGGCAAGACGCGGGTGGATGCCGCGATCACGCGTCTCGTGGATGCCGAGGCGACCCTGCTGTCGGGACTGTCGAAATCGGACCGCGACCGGCTGGCGGCGCTGCTGCGCAAGCTCAGCCTCGGCTTCGACGTCTGACGCCACGCCACTCGACGTCTCAGGGCAGCACGAGCTCGCCGTCGACGCGACGCGGGATGCGCAGCGGGTTGGCCTCCTTGAGGGCGTCGGGCAGCAGGGCGTCGGGGAGGTTCTGGTACGCGACGGGGCGCAGGAACCGCGAGATCGCGGCCATCCCGACCGACGTCGTGCCGACCGCCGTGGTGGCGGGGTACGGTCCGCCGTGCTGCTGCGCCCACGTCACCGAGACGCCGGTGGGCCACTGGTTCCACAGCACCCGCCCTGCCTTTTCGGCCAGCACCGGCACGAGGGCCGCCGCGATCTCGTCGTCGGGCTCGGCGAACACGGTCGCGGTGAGCTGACCCTCCAGCCGGCGCGCGATGTCCACGAGGTCGGCTTCGTCCTCGTAGGCGACGACGAGGGCAGCCGGGCCGAACATCTCGGCCATGAGCGTATCCATCTCGGCGGTGAGGCGCTCGGCGGTCGTGGCGAACACGACCGGGGCGGATTCGTCCTCCGACACCGTGCCGGCGATCGTGCGGACGCCGTCGACGGCGGCGGTGCGGGCCACCGCCGCCCGGTAGCCCTGCTCGATGCCGTCGTTGAGCAGGGGGGTGGCGGCAGGCAGTTGCTGACCGCCGAGGGCCGCGAGCAGCTCGGAACCGGCAGGCACCAGGATCACGCCGGGCTTCGTGCACAGCTGGCCGGCACTGCCGGTGACCGAGGCGAGATAGTCGGCGGCGAGCGCGGCGGGGTCGCGGTCGGCGGCACGCCGCGTGACGAAGGCCGGGTTGGTGCTGCCCAGCTCACCGAAGAACGGGATCGGCTCGGGGCGGGCCTGGGCGATGTCGAACAGCGCCCGGCCGCCCGCGACCGATCCGGTGAACGCGGCCGCCTTCACGGCGGGCGCCTGCAGCGCCCGCACCCCGGCATCCGTGCCGAAGATGATCGCGAAGACGCCGTCGGGCGCCCCGGCTGTGCGCAGGGCACCTTCGACGACGGCGGCGGTGGCAGCGGACAGCTCGGGGTGGCCGTGGTGGGCCTTCAGCACGACCGCGTTGCCGGCCGCCAAGGCGCTGGCGGTGTCGCCGCCGGCGACCGAGAAGGCGAACGGGAAGTTGCTGGCGGCGAAGACGAGGACGGGGCCGATGGGCTCCAGCACACGCCGCAGGTCGGGGCGCGCGGCTCCCATGGGCCACTGCGGGTCGGCGTGGTCGATGCGGGCATCGAACCACGCGCCGTCCTGGAGCATCTCGCCGAACATGCGCAGTTGAAAGGTGGTGCGCCGGAGCTCCCCGCGCAGGCGCGCCTCGGCCAGGTGCGTCTCACGCTGGGCGATCGGCACGAGGTCGTCGGCGGCGGCATCCAGGCCGTCGGCGACGGCGCCGAGCGCAGCGACGCGCGCGGCGACGCTCGCGCGCTTCCACTCGGCGCCCGCGGCTGCGGCAGCGCGCACGATGTCGTCCACGGCGGCCGGTGAGGTGGGTGCGATGGTCACGGTGCTCCTTGCTGTCGAGGGCGTTCCCCCGACCCTGCCATATCCCACCCCCCGAGTGAGAAATCCTTTTCTGGATGAGACGCCACGCAGTGCGGCGCGTCTCATCCGAGAAGTGGTTTCCGAGCGGGGTGGGCGCAGCCGCGCAGCAGCGCCCAGGTGGGGCACCTACGCTGGAGGGAACATGGCGCATCTTCTCGGGGCCGAAGCCCTGCATCTCGAATACCCCACCCGTGTCGTCTTCGACGGCGTCTCGATCGGCGTCGACGAAGGCGACCGCATCGGCATCGTCGGCCGCAACGGCGACGGCAAGTCCAGCCTCATGGCGATGCTCGCCGGCCGCGTCACGCCCGACTCCGGGCGCGTGACGGTGCGCGGCGGCGTCACCGTGGGGGTGCTCGATCAGGCCGACACCCTCCCCGACGACATCACCGTCGGCGAGGCGATCGTCGGCGATCAGGCGGAGCACGAGTGGGCGGGCGATGCCCGCACGCGCGATGTCGTGGCCGGGCTTGCGGCCGATCTGCCGTGGGATGCCACCCTCGGCACCCTCTCCGGAGGCCAGCGGCGCCGCGTCGCCATCGCGCGCCTGCTCACCGGCGACTGGGACGTGCTCATGCTCGACGAGCCGACCAACCACCTCGACGTCGAGGGCATCGCGTGGCTGGCCGAGCACCTCAAGCGCCGCTGGTCGGCGAATTCCGGCGCCCTGCTCGTCGTCACCCACGACCGCTGGTTCCTCGACGAGGTGTGCACGCGCACCTGGGAGGTGCACGACCGCCTGGTCGAGCCCTTCGAGGGCGGCTACGCCGCCTACGTGCTGCAGCGCGTCGAGCGCGACCGTCAGTCCGCGGTGATCGAGCAGCGTCGGCAGAACCTCGCCCGTAAGGAGCTCGCGTGGCTGCGCCGTGGCGCCCCCGCCCGCACCTCCAAGCCGAAGTTCCGCATCGACGCCGCCAACGAGCTCATCGCCGACGTGCCCGAGATCCGCGACCCGGTGACCCTGCAGTCCCTCGCCGTCGCGCGGCTCGGCAAGGACGTCGTCGACCTCCTCGACGTCTCGGTGTCCTACCCCGCCACCGACGGCCGCGGCGTGCGCGATGTGCTGCGCACCGTCGAGTGGCGCATCGCACCCGGCGAGCGCACCGGCATCCTGGGCGTCAACGGCGCCGGCAAGTCGACGCTGCTCGGGCTCATCGCCGGCACCGTCGAGCCCACCGCGGGGCGGGTCAAGCGCGGCAAGACCGTCAAGGTCGCCACCCTCACCCAGCGGATGGACGAGCTGGACCCGCACCTGAACGACCCGGTGCGCGTCGTCATCTCGGGTCTGCGCACCAGTTACACCCTCGGCACCGGCTCCAAGGCGCAGGATCTCACCCCCGGCCAGCTGCTGGAGCGCATGGGGTTCTCCAGCGCCCAGCTCTCCACCCCCGTCAAGGACCTCTCGGGCGGGCAGAAGCGGCGCCTGCAGCTGCTGCTGATCCTGCTGGAGCAGCCGAACGTGCTGATCCTCGACGAGCCCACCAACGACCTCGACACCGACATGCTCGCCGCGATCGAGGACCTGCTGGACTCGTGGGCGGGCACCCTCCTCGTCGTCTCGCACGACCGCTACTTCCTCGAGCGCGTCACCGACCAGCAGTACGCGATCCTCGACGGACACCTCAGGCACCTCCCCGGCGGCATCGACGAATACCTGCGTCTGCGCCACGCCCAGCAGCGTGCCGCCGCCGCGGGCCCCGGCGCCGCGGCCGCTGCGACCCCGGCGCCCGCCTCGACCCTGTCCGGCGCGGAGCGCCGCACCGCAGAGAAGGAACTGTCGGCGCTGGACCGCAAGATCGAGAAGCTGCAGAAGGGCCTCGACGAACTCGACGTGAAGATCGCCGATTCCGCCGGCTCGACCGCCTACGACGACGTCGCCGACCTCTACCAGCGTCGCGACGCCCAGGCCGCCGAAATCGCAGCCCTCGAGGAACGCTGGCTGGAGCTGGGCGAAGAGCTCGGCTGACCCACCGCTCGACAAAGCCGGGCACGCTGGTGCACGGTGGCCTCAGGCGGCCGGGGCTTCCCCGCGCACGCGAGAGTGCACCCTGACCGAGGAGACGCCGTGACGGCCCAGCCCTTCCCTCCGCCCGCTGCGGCATCGGCCGCCGAGACGACCACGCCGACCGTGCGGGCATCGGGACTGTCCAAGCGCTTCGGCGAGCGCGACGTCGTCTCGGACCTGTCCTTCAGCGTGGCCCCCGGCCACGCCTTCGGACTGCTGGGGCCCAACGGCTCGGGCAAGACCACCACCGTGCGCCTGCTCACCGGGCTCCTCACCCCCGACCGGGGCGAGGTCACGCTGTTCGGCGAGCCGGTCACCCGCACCGGCTCGGACGAGCTGCGCCGGCGCATCGGCGTGCAGACCGACACGAACCTGTACGAGACGCTGAGCGCGCGGGAGAACCTGCGTACGTGGGGCGCCCTGTACGGCATCCCCCGGCCCGAGCTCGACGACCGCATCGACGCGGTGCTCACGGTGCTGGGCCTCCAGGAGCGGGCGGGCTCGCTCGTGGGCGAATTCAGCAAGGGGATGCGCCAGAAGCTCTCGGTCGGCCGTGCCGTCATGCACGAACCCGACCTGCTCTTCCTCGACGAGCCCACCGCAGGTCTGGACCCCGAGGCGGCGGCCGACCTCATCGACTACCTCAAGCGCATGATCCGCTCGCTCCACACGACCGTCATCATCTGCACGCATCAGCTGCACGGCCTCGAATCCCTGTGCGACGACATCGGCATCATCCGCCACGGGCGTCTGCTCACCGCCGGTCCCGTCGCCGGCCTGCTGGCCCGCCGGTGGCCGGAGCGCCGGCAGCAGCTCACCGTCGGGGGCGACACCGCCCGCGCGCGGGAGGTCGTGGCATCCGTCACCGGGCGCCCACCCACCGTCGACGACGCGGGGCGGCTCGGCTTCGCCGCGGGTGAGGACGGCGTCGCCGCGGTCGTGGCGGCTCTCGTGAGAGCGGGGATCCCGGTGCACGCGGTCGTCCCCGAGACGCCGACGATCGAGCAGCTCTACTTCGCCACGCTCGAGGAAGGAACGGGCGCATGATCGATCGACGCCGGGTCTGGGCGGTGGTCCGCAAGGACTGGCTGGAGATCTCACGCGACAAGCAGGTGATCGCGCCTCTCGTGGTCGTCCCGCTGATGTTCGCCGCGTTCATCCCCGCCGTCGTGCTGCTGCTCGGCCGCACCGGCATCCCCGCCTCCAGCATCAGCGGGTTGCAGAGCTTCCTCGACAACCTCCCCGGCGGCATCGTGCCCGGTGGCTTCTCGCCGGAGCAGACCGTCGTCTACGCGGTCGTGGTGTACTTCATGGCGCCGTTCTTCCTGCTCATCCCGCTCATGGCCGCCAGCATCACCGCCAGTTCCAGCCTCGTCGGCGAGAAGGAGCGACGCACGATCGAGGGCCTGCTGTACTCGCCGCTGAGCAACCGCGAACTGGTGCTCGCGAAGGTGCTCGGCTCGGTGATCCCGGCGGTCGCGATCACCTGGATCGCGTTCGTCGTGTACGCCCTCATCGTCAACACGCTCGGCGGGCCGCTGCTGGGCGGGATCTTCTTCCCCACCTGGACCTGGGTGGTCGTCGTCGTGGCGCTCGCCCCGCTCGTGGGCTTTCTCGCCACGAGCCTCATCGTCGCGGTCTCGGCCCGCTCCACCACGATGCAGGGCGCGCAGGGGACGGCGATGTTCGTCGTCTTCCCGGTGCTCGCGATCATCATCGGGCAGTCCACGGGGCTCATGCTCTTCGACGCGGCGGTCGCCCTCGCCACCGCCGCCGTGCTGCTGGTCGTCGACGTGGTGGCCTTCGTGCTCATCGTCGCCCGCTTCGACCGCGAGCGCATCATCACCCGCCTGTAGCGACGACGATGCCGCCGGGGTCGCGCTCCCCGGCGGCATCGTCGTGCGGATCAGCGGGTCAGAGCAGACCGTTCTCCTCGAGCCACGCCGAAGCGATGTCGGCCGGGGACATCTCGTCCTCGGTGCTCTGCACGTTCAGTGCCACGAGGCCCTCGGGCGTCAGCGCGGCACTGATCGGGTCGAGCACCTCGGCCAGCTCGTCGGCGAGGTCGGCGCTCACCACCGGCACGACGTTGGATGCCAGGAACAGCCCTTCCGGGTCGTCGAGCACGACGAGGTCCTCGGTCTGGATGCGCGGGTCGGCGGTGAAGACGTTCGCGATGTTCACCTCACCGGCCACGAGCGACTCGACCGTCGTGTCGCCTGTCGCCTCGAAGGCCACGTCGACGCCGTACACGTCGGCGAGGCCGGTGGGCCCGTAGGGGCGCTCGGCGAGCTCGGGCGGGCCACCCAGGGTGAGCGGCACGGTGAGGCCCGCGAGATCGGCGATGGTGGTCACGCCGTTGTCCTCGGCGAACGCCGCGGTGACGGTGTAAGAGTCCTGGTCGGTCGCGGTGGACTGCTCGAGCACCGTGATGCCCTCCGGCAGCGCGTCCACGAGCGCCGCGTAGACGTCGTCGGCGGTGCGCGCCTCGGTGTCGGGCTCGAAGTACTGCAGCAGGTTGCCGGTGTACTCCGGGAACACCGTGATGGCGCCGCTCTCGATCTCGGGCATGTACGCGTCGCGCTGGCCGATGTTGAACGAGCGCTCCACGGTGTAGCCGGCGTTCTCCAGCGCCTGCGCGTAGATCTCGGCGATGATCTCGTTCGAGTAGTACGCCTGCGAGCCGACGACGATGGTCTCGGTGTCCGCCCCGGCATCGCCGGTGTCGGTGGAGAGCGGGTCGGACGAAGCGCAGCCGGCGAGCACCGCGGTCGCGAGGGCGAGGGCTGCGGCGCCGCCGAGCAGGCGGCGCGGAATGCGTGCGATGGGCATGGTGGTTTCTCCTCGGTACGTCAGGACGGGACGGGGGTGCGGTCGGTGGGGCGGGGTGCGGCGGTGGTCGCGCGGCGGGTGTCGCGGGCGGCGCGTCCTGCGCGCAGGCCCCGGGGCACCGCGGCGCGCTGCAGCAGGGCGAACGCCAGGTCCAGCAGCAGGGCGAGTGCGATGATCAGCAGCGCGCCGCCGAGCACCATGTCGTAGCGGCGCAGCGGGATGCCGGCGATGATGTACTGCCCGAGACCGCCGAGGGCGACGTA
>Ga0233375_1000877_pt1 | contig 14837 bp, 18 predicted proteins | sample ElkDunMinimDraft_10_FD_191539 | JGI IMG/M metagenome (GOLD analysis project Ga0233375, IMG submission 191539) | Fecal eukaryotic communites from dung pellets of Tule Elk in California, USA - Elk Dung E16 | ecosystem: Host-associated > Mammals > Digestive system > Large intestine > Fecal | place... | reverse complement strand
ACCTCGACGTGCGCGAGGGCAGCCTGGCCGACCTGCGCGCGGGCACGGTAGCCGTGTCTGCGACGCAGGCGTCATCGTCCGGCTGGGGCGTCGGCGATCAGGCGGAACTCTGGCTGGGCGACGGCACTCCGGTCACGTTGGACGTCATCGCGATCTACGGCCGTGGCCTTGGCTTCGGCGACGTCACGGTGGCCGCGGAGACGGTCGCCGGCCACACGGCCGGGGATACCGACGACGAGGTCCTGGTCAGCGCCGGCCCGGAGGCCGACACCGCGCTGGCCACGTGGTCGGCCCGGCGACCGGGCATCGAGGTTCTCGACACCGCCACCCGTACGCGTCTGATCAGCACCGACCTGGCGCTCGGCGCCTGGCTGAACCGGCTGCTGATCGGCGTGATGGTGGGGTACGCGGCGCTCGCGGCGGCCACCACGATGGTGATGGCAGCCCTGGCCCGCCGCCGCGAGTTGGCATTGCTGCAACTGGTCGGGGTCACCCGCCGTCAGATTCGGCGGATGGTCCAGGCCGAACAGGCCGGGCTGCTCGGCACCGCGGTGCTGATCGGCGCGACGACCGCGGCGCTGACCCTGAGCGCGATCGTCAACGGACTGACCGGCAGCCCGATCCCGTACGTCCCGCCGCTCGGCTGGGTGGCGGTGCTCGGCGGCACGACACTGCTGGCGTTGGCGACCACGGTGTGGCCAGTCCGACGGCTGCTCAGCGCTCCGCCGATCGACAACATCGGTGTGAAGGAGTAGGCGTCGCGGCAGAGTCGTGGCGGCGCCCCTGGCAACCCGGGGGTGACCGCCACGGCGGTCACCCCGAGACGCGAGCTCAGGGGTTCCAGTCCACGACGGCGTACACGCCGTGGAAGCGCTGCGCGGCCAGGTCGTCGCGCTGGATCCCCCAGTAGAGGGCGGCACCGCTTGGCCTCATCTCCGAGGAGCAGAGGTACTCGGCCAGCAGCACCCAGTCCTCGGCGTGCGGTGAAGGGCTGGGACCGTGCCAGTTACCCGCACGTTCGGCCTTTGCTGCGTACCTCGCGACGACTCCCAGCGGACCGTCGTTTCCGCCGTAGTCCACGGCCGTGGCATAACCGCCGATCTGCATGTCGCCCCACTCGGTCCTGGCGTTGGCCTTGCTCTGCCAGTGGGCGATCAGTTCGGGGTTGAGATGCTCCGGGGTGTGCAAGGGCAGGGAGACGTTGATCGTCAGGTGTATGTCGCCCTGTGGGAAATCCCGGCAGACCTGGAGAAATTCCTCGTCCTCCTCCTCGTCTTCCTCTTCTTCGTCCTTCGGCGCTTCCTCGACGGCTACCCCAGCCGGGACGTACAGGGCCGAGCCCTGCGTGTAGTGGTTGTCGCCTTCGGGATAGCCGAAGAGCAGCAGTTGGCCGTCGGACGGTAGTGGAAGATCCGTCGCCTCCCTGGGCAGGGCTGCGAGGTCAATGGTGGCGATGAGGGGATCCCCGGTGACCCGGGTGCCCGGGGGAACCATGGCGGGGCCGCCGAACCGGCCGACGACCGGCCCGTCTCCATCGGCCGTCAGCGACCCGCGGGGAACGGCGGAGGCGATCCACCGGTCGACATCGTCGGCCGGGAAACCCTGTTGGAGCGCCTCGGCGCGGATCTGCTCCAACCGTTGCGGCATGGCAAGAATCATGCGGGCAGCCTAGTGCGGCGACCGTCCTTTGTGGTGCTACTGGTCGGTCTGCAGGTGGTTCGCCAGCGAACGGGCCGCTCCTGGCCTACGGCCCTGATTCCAGTCCGCGCGCTATCGGTCGCCGTAGTGGTATCGGCAGGCGATGATCTCGACGTCGTCCTTGGTCATCCGGTAAACCAGCCGGTGTTCGCGATCGATCCGGCGGGACCAGAAGCCGGACAGCTCTCCCCGCAGGGGCTCGGGTTTGCCGATGCCCTCGTACCCGTTGCGCATCACGTCCGCGATGAGATCGTTGATGCGCTTGATCAGCTTTCGGTCTGTGTGACTGAGGTACTGGTTCCACGCCGTCGCGGTGAAGACCAGCCTCATGCGATGTCCCGTGATGCGGCCGGGTCGATCAGTTCCCGCTCAGCCGTGTGGCCCTGCTCGAGCTCCGCGATCGATTGACGAAGAGCTGCGGCGTTGGCCGGGCTGCGCAGCAGATACTCGGTTTCCTTCATCGATTCGTACTCGGCCAGGGACACGATCACCACCGGCTCGTGGCCCGACCGGGTCACCACCAGCTCCTCCGCGTCTTCGATGACGCTGTCGAGTTCGGCGGCGAGGTTCTGTCGTAGCTGGGTGAAGTTCAGGGTCCGCACAACCACCTCCAGGGCATGTACAGAAAACTGTACCTCCCGTGGGGCTGTGTCACCGCCCTGACCCGGCCACAGAGGTGTCCCAGGTCCGGATGGGCCAGCCGGTCACACGGACGTCTCGGGCTCACGGCAGGCTGGAGGCGCTGACTGCTCGGGACCGTCCGACGTCGTGGACACGATCTTGCAGTTCAACGGTGGTTTCTGGTGGGCCGCCAGGGACTCGAACCCTGAACCTATGGATTAAAAGTCCACAGCTCTGCCATTGAGCTAGCGGCCCGCGGCTGTCAGGGTACCTGCCCGCCCGAGCGGACGCGTACGCGATTCCACCCGGTGCGTCACGGCCGCGCCGGCAGCCCCAGGAACGGGTCGGTCGGCTGCCACGGCGTCGGCATCCGGATCTCCACTCCGTCGGCGGCGCCCCGGGCCGTCAGGTAGGCCAGCGTCGCGTCCAGATCGTCGACGATCGCCGGCAACGGCGCCAGTGGTCGGGCCAGTGGCCGCCAGAAGTCGTCCCAGTGGATCGGCAGCACCCGTCGCGCGCCCACCGCCGCAACGGTCTGCGCCCAGTACGCCTGCCGGTACTCCGCCGTCTGCCGCCCCAGCGTCCCCACCCCCAGGTACGCGACGTCCGCGTCGTACCCGGCAAGTGTGTTCTCGGCGTACCCGGCGCTGGCCTGCACCAGCAGCCCACGCCCGCCGTGCGCCACGTGCAGCGAATAGCAGGCCCCCATCCGGTACGCGCCAACGCGTACCGGCGGCACCACCGGCTCGGTGATCTCGCCGTCGAAGCGGTGCGGCGGCACGTGCGCCGACTCGACCAGGGTCACGGTGAACCCGCCGAAGGTCAGCGCCGCACCGGCTGTCGCCACCAGGATCCGCTCCTCGGGCAGGCCGCCGCCGCGCCCCACCGCCGCCGTCGACGCCGACCCCACCAGCACCGCCCCGGTACGCGCAGCCACCGCCGGCGCGTCCATCACGTGGTCGTAGTGGGAGTGCAGCACGAGCACCGCGGCGAGCCGGCTGATCCCGGCCCGGCGCAGACATTCGTCGATGACCCGCAGGTCGGGGCGGACCCGTCCGGCGAGCGCCCGCAGCTTCCCGGGCCGGGTGAAGAAGCCGTCGGTGAGCAGGGCGGTGACCCCGTCGTCCAGCAGCAGCGTCGACACCCCCAGGAACGTCACCCGCAGCCGGCCGGGCAGCGCCGGTGCGGGCGGCAGCAACCACTCGGATCCGCTCGGCAACAGGGGCCGCCGCCACCTGGACCTGACGGGGACGCGCCGGCTCACCGGCATGCCGGCTGAGACGCACCTGTCGGCGCTGGTGCTGATCCTCGGCGAGGTCTTCAACAGAGAGGTCGGGGCAGAGGGCTGTGACCGCGGGCAATCGGGTGACGGCCGCTTCCCCATCCCACCTCCGCCCTCTCCGGCGCATGCCGCAGCAGTTGCCCCTCCGGGCGAGTGCCGCTGTCGACGGTGTGCCAGCCCCGGTAGGCGCCGAGTGCACCCCCGGACGGCCTGAGCAGCGTTGTGCACAGGTTATCCACAGGCTGCTCCACTGGCTAGAGCCCGCATCCGGAGCCAACCCGCATCCGGAGCGGACCCCAGACCCACGTAGTCAGGAAGTCGGGTACATCAGGGCCGTAGTGAGGACAACGTCGGTGTTGTACGCACTTCCTCGACTATTACTTTCAGCGCGCGAAACGCCGGGCCGTCCGACACGCCGTCGGCCCGCGCCACGCCCCGCGCCGCGCCCCGCGCCGCGCCCCGCGCCGCGCCGCGCCCCGCGCCGCCCCGCGCCCGCACGGCAGTTCGTCGCCCCGGGCGCCGGCGGTGCGAACGCGGAACTGGCCCGCGCCCCAGCGCCACGCCCCGCGCCCGCGCCCGCAACCCACGCCGCGCGGCACCGGCACGGCCCCGGCGACCACCCCCAGCGGGTTTTCCGACGAGTCGCCTCGGGTACCGGCAGGCACGTCCGCAACGCAAGGCCCGCGGCGACGCGCCGTGGCGACCCAGGGAGCGACCGATGACCGACGAGAATCGCCAGAAGTACGAGGACACCGCCGCCCGCAGCGGCGACACCGCCGAGGAACTGGCCGAGTCGCAGGCCGCGTACGGCGGCACGATGGCCCCGGGCCTGGTCAACTCCGCCGGCGAAAAGGTCGAGGACCCGGCCGGGAGCGTCACCCCGGAGGACGCGCTGACCTCCGCTTCGCCCGACCCCGAGGACGACACCCCGGCCGTCTCCTGACCCCACCCGCCGACAGCGGCTCGCCCGGCCTCAGAACTCCGCGTACAGGTAGGGCATGGCCCGCGGGAAGATCAGCCGCAGCTGCTGCGCCGCCTCCGGCGAAACCACGCCGTAGCCGCGGATCGGCAGCTCCTGCGGGTCGAGCACCCCGTAGGCGAGCGCGGAGAGCCCGGCGGCGGTGAGGGTGGCGGTCGGCAGGCCGGCGGTCGCCGCCGTGCCCGCGTTGCCCGGTGCGAGCTCCAGCCGGCCGCTGGTGCCGTCGAGCACGTGCGTGCCGGTCAGGTGGCGGTCACCGGTCACCTCGACGCGGACCCGGCCGGCGCCGGCGGGCAGGCCGTCCAGCGCGTCAAGCGACAGCAGCCGTGCCATCGGCGCCGCGTCGGTCGGCCGGTCGACCTTCGCCTCGATCCGGACCGTCAGATCCGTCGCCCAGAGCTCCGGGGTCTCGTCGGCGGGGACCTGCACGCTCGCCCGCCGGACCTGGTCGGTGTGCCGGGCGAGGAACTGCAGCAGCAGCGCCCGGCCGTAGACGCCGGTGAAGAGCAGGTCCTCGCCGATCAGGGTGCCGCCGTGGTCGTCGATGCGGTAGGTCAGCGCCCCGACGGTCGTACCGTCGATCTCGGCCGTCACCAGCCACTGCTCGCCGGCCTCCCGCAGCCGGACCGCCTTGTAGTCGGGGAAGAGCGCGAAGCCGTGCCGCTCGGCCAGCAGCCGCTCGGTGAACGCGGCGTACCGGTCGTAGCCGGCGGCGGCCGGACCCCAGCTCAGCTCACCCGGCAGCTCCGCGCGCAGCAACGGCCCCAGATCCGCCGGATCCAGCACGACGGTCCGCGCCTTCGGCAGCAGCACGTACCCGAACTGTTCGTAGAACGACGCCCGGAACGGCCAGAGCGCACTCGTACGGCAACCCGCGTCGCGCATCTCGTCCAGCAGCTGCGTCAGCAGCGCGCGGACGTGGCCCTTGCGCCGGGCCAGCGGATCGGTCGCCACGCTCGCCACACCGGCCATCGGCGCCACCGAACCGCGCAGGTTCTGCCGCATCGGGATGGCCGTCACCGACGCCAGCGTCCGCCCCGCCTCCTCCGCGATCAGCGTCCGGTCCTCGATCCGGTACGGCAGCGAACGGCGCCACGCCTGCTCGTCGCCGCCCGGCGAACTCTGGAAGGCGTACTGCGCGAGCGGCATGTTGGTGGTCAAGCGTTCGTCACCGGTCACCTGGCGGATCTTCATGCCCCCATCCCAGCCGCTGCCGGGAACGCGGGCAAGCGAAATAGCGGCATCGTCACAGCTGCGCATGGTTGGCCCGCCCCGAGGCGGGTACCGCGCAGACATGCGGATCGTCGTGGTCGGGGCCAGTGGCAACGTGGGGACGGCACTGCTGCGCCGGCTCGCCGGGGAACCGGGACTGCGGATCGCCGGGGTGGCCCGCCGCACGCCCAGCCCCGTCGCGGGTGAGCCCTACGACGGGGTGGAGTGGCACCGCTGCGACATCGGGGCGCCCGACGCGGCCGAGACCCTGGCGCGGATCTTCGCCGGCGCGGACGCGGTGGTCCACCTCGCCTGGCAGATCCAGCCCAGCCACGACCGCCGCACGCTGTACCGCACCAACGTCGGCGGCAGCCGTGCCGTCCTGGACGCCGTCGCCCGCGCCGGCGTGCCGGCCCTGGTCTACGCCTCCTCCGTCGGCGCGTACGCCCCCGGCCCCAAGGACCAGCCGGTCAGCGAACGGTGGCCGGCCACCGGGGTGCCCGGCTCGTCGTACAGCGAGGACAAAGCCGAGGTCGAGGCGCTGCTCGACCGCTTCGAAGCCACCCACCCCGCGGTACGCGTCGTCCGCCTCCGACCCGGCCTGATCTTCCAGTACGGCGCGGCGACCGAGATCATCCGCTACTTCATCGGACCGCTGCTGCCGGTGCGGCTGCTGCGCTTCGGCTGGATCCCGCTGGTGCCGGCGAACCGGCGGCTGCGGATCCAGGCCGTCCACGCCGACGACGTCGCCGACGCGTACGCCCGGGCGGTGCTGGGCGAGGCGGCGGGCGCCTTCAACATCGTGGCCGACCCGGTCCTCACCCCGGAGCTGATCGCCGAGCACTTCCACGGCTGGACCGTGCCGGTCGCCGCGCCGGTGCTGCGCGCGGCGGCGACGCTGACCTGGCGGGCGCGGCTGCAACCCGCCGACGTCGGCTGGGTCGAGATGGCGTTGCAGGTCCCGCTCCTGTCACCGGAACGCGCGAACACCGAACTCGGCTGGGAACCGTCGGTCAACGCGCTGACCGCACTGCGGGAACTGTTCACCGGCATGGCCGAGCACGCCCACACCGCCAGCCCGCCGATGTCCGGTTCCCGGTTGCTCGCCGGCCGGTCCGGCGGGCTGTTGCGCGGCCGGCTCCCCGGTCACGGCAACCCGTACTGAGGGGCGCTCAGCCGCCGGGCGTGACGACGGTCTGGGTGGTCTCGTCGTCGCCGCTGCCGTCGACGTCGGCCAACGCCACCGTGACGTTGTCCGGTGCGCCCGCCTGGTGGGCCAGCTTCACCAGCTGCTCGGCGCACTGCTGCCGGTCCGGGTAGCCGCTCAGGGTGGTGGCGATGGCGGTGTCGTCGACGTAGTCGGAGAGGCCGTCGCTGCAGAGCAGCAGCCGGTCACCGGCGGCGAGGGTGAGCACGGCGATCGCCGGCGGCGCGTCGTGCCCCTGCACCGCCCGGGTCACCAGTGAACGCTGCGGATGGCGCCGGGCCTGCTCCGGGGTGAGGATGCCCTGGTCGACCAGTTCCTGCACGAACGTGTCGTCGCGGGTGAGCTGACGCAGCCGCCCGTCGCGCAGCAGATAGCAGCGGGAGTCACCGACCTGCGCCAGGACGAGTTCGGCGCCGGCGAGGATGGCGGCGGTGACCGTGGTCCCCATGCCGTCGCGCTCCGGGTCGGCGCCGATCGCGGCGCGGATCTGGTTGTTGGCCGTGCTGATCGCGGCCCGCAGCATCGCCTGCGCCGCCTCCGGCGCGGCCGGCGGCGCCACCTCCGCCAGGATGCCGATGACGATCTCGCTCGCGACCTCACCGGCCGGCAGGCCGCCCATGCCGTCCGCCACGGCCAACAGCCGGTCGCCGGCGATCCCGGCGTCCTCGTTGTTGCTCCGGACAAGCCCGGGGTCGCTGAGAATTGTCGAACGGAGGGTCAAGGTCATGGGGGTAGCTTGCCAAGAACATCTCGGTTCGTCTCTCCGCACTACCGGCTCTGGGGAAAAAACTGTGGACAACGGCCGCCGGAGTCAGTCCTGCGTGGGGAGTTGGCCGGCGAGGACGCGAAGGCGTACACCGTCGGCGCCGACGGCCGCGATCTGGTCGGCCTGCACGTAGACGGCCGGGTGCGGGCCCGGGCCGGTGGCGACGCGCAGGAAGCCGGCGCGCAGCAGGCGCGCGGCGAGGTCGGCGGGGACCGCCGGTTCGGCGGTGTCGATCGCCTCCTCCAGATGGTCCAGCGCCGGCGACGGATGGTGGTCCGGTGGCTGCACCGTCACCGCGTTCGGGTCGCCGGGGCGGATCAGGTCGACGGCGCCCACCTCGGTGCCGGCCGCGTCGATCACCGGCATGCCGAGGGTCACCCGGTTCAGGTCCAACTCCTGCTGCGTCATATCGCCCGCGGTTCCCGATGCGCTCGTCACCTAAACGCCGGTACGCCTCAGCCGGGCGGCCGCGGGGTCAGTTCCCGCCAGCCGTCGGAGCCGGCGAGCAGGGCCCGCACCCGGTCGTACGCCTCGTCCTCGTCGCCGAACTCGTAGTAGCGGGAGACGCCTTCGGCGCCGCCGGCGCGCTGCTCGACGTGCCAGCGGTCGGCGTCGGCCCGGAGGTAGACATCCCGCCGGGCCAGCCGGCCCCATTTGCCGTTCCACCAGTGCCTGCGCTGCTCCATGCCCGGACTCTATCGAACACCTGTTCGATCAGTGGCCGGGTCCGCCCCGAAGGTGTGCGGGCTTACTCCCTGCTCCGGCCGAACGGCCCCCGGCCCAGGCCGCGTGCCCTTCCGGGCTTGGCGGCCCCTCCCGGGCTTGGCCGCGTCCGCGGTTCAGCGGCGCGAGTCGTTGCGGTCGAGGAGTTCGTCGAGCGCGCCGCGCTGCTGCTGCGGGGTCTTCGCGGCGACCAGCGCGTCGCGGATCTCGGTGAGCAGCAGGACCTCCTCGCTCGGGGTGTCCGACGGCGGCTCCTCGCCGCGCTTGCGCCGCTCGGCGAGCTTGTTCATCGGGAAGACGACGAGGAAGTAGAGCACCGCGGCGGTGATCAGGAAGGTGATCACGGCGTTGATGAAGGCCGCCCAGTCGATGACGACGCCGTCCTTGATCTCCCAGGCACCGGCGCTGACCCCGGTGCCGCCACCGATGAGCTGGATCAGCGGCTTGAGGAAGCTCTCGGTGAAGGTGCTCACCAGGGTGGTGAACGCGGCGCCGATGACCACACCGACGGCGAGGTCGACGACGTTGCCGCGGGTGATGAAGTCCTTGAAACCTTTGATCATGCGTGTGCTCCTGAGCCGTCCGGTTGCCTGATGCCCGGCAATCTATGCCCCGTGCGGCGACTCCAGGAACGCGGACGCCTCCCGTGCGGCGCGCGCCGCATCGCCGGCGCGGATGGCGTCGACCAGCCGGGTGTGGTCGACGTGCCGGTCCGGGGTGAGGTCCGGGCCGAGCGCCTCGGCGAGGCTGTGGCGGATCGCGGTGCTCATCGAGGTGTAGAGATCCGCCAGCATCGTGTTGTGCGCGGCGGCGACGATCACCGTGTGCAGGGCGGCGTCGGCCGCGGCGAACTCGGCCACCCGCCCCGACGCCCAGGCGGCCTCCCGGTCGGCCAGCGCCGCGTCCAGGGCGGCCAGGTCCTCGGCGGTGCGGCGTCGTGCGGCGAGCCGGGCCGCCTCGACCTCGAGCGCCCGGCGTACCTCGACGACCTCGGTGAGCCGGGCGCCGCCGACCTGCCGGCTGACCACGCCGGCGAGTTCGTCGGTGGAGACGACGTACGTGCCGGAGCCCTGCCGGACCTCCAGCACCCCGGCGTGCACCAGCGCGCGGACCGCCTCCCGCAGCGTGTTCCGCCCCACACCGAGCGCCTCGACCAGCCGGGGTTCGGTCGGGATCCGGGCGCCGACAGGCCATTCCCCGCCCAGGATCCGAGTTCTGAGCTGCTCGATCGTCTCCCGGACCCGGGTCGTGCCGGCGGAGCGGGCAGGGTGCGGCCCCGACGGTGTCATCGGTTACAGCGCCCGACGCAATTCATCCCATGAATATAGGCTTTCTGTCATGACCCTGCCAACCACCCTGGGCTCACCGGCGACCCCGGAACCGCCCACCGTCGGACCGGCGGCGACCCCGGCCGGACCGGCAGCCACCCTCGCTGCCCCGCCGGCGGGCTCGGCCCGCGGCCCGCTGCTGATGCTGGCCGGCATCCTCCTGGTCGCGCTGAACCTGCGGGCGGCCGTCACCGCCCTCGGCGCCGTCCTCGACGAGGCGAGCAGCGCGCTGGCCTTCTCCGGCGCCATCGCCGGCCTGGTGACCACCCTGCCCACCATCGCCTTCGCGGTCTTCGGTGCGGTCGCCCCCTGGCTGGTACGCCGGTTCGCCGCCCCGCGGGTCCTGCTGCTGGCCACGATCGCCCTCACCGCCGGTCAGCTGCTGCGCGCGGTCACCGACTCGGCACTGCTCTTCGTCCTCGCCAGCGCCCTGGCGCTCGCCGGTATCGCCGTCGGCAACATCCTGCTGCCGATGTTGGTGAAGCAGTACTTCCCGCACCGCGCCGGGCTCGTCACCAGCGCGTACACCGTGTCGCTGACCATCGGGGCGACGGCGGCCGCCGCGGCGACGGTGCCGATCGCCACCGCGGCCGGTTCCTGGCGCGTCGGCATCGGCTTCTGGGCGCTGCTCGCCGCGGTCGGAATCCTGCCCTGGGCCTGGCTGGCCCTGCGGTCCCGCCGTGAGCGGCGCCGGGCCACCGTGGTCGTCGAGCCGGCCCCCGGTCCGCGCGTGCGGCCGGCCCGTACCGGTCTCGGCTGGGCGATGGCGCTCTACTTCGGCACCCAGTCCTTCGGCGGGTTCGCCCTGATGGGCTGGCTCGCGCAGCTCTACCGCGACGCCGGCTACAGCCCGCGCAACGCCGGTCTGCTGCTGGCCGGGGTGACGGCGCTGGGGATCCCGATCGCGCTGGCGCTGCCCGTCGTCGCGGCGCGGCTGGCGACGCTGCGGCCGCTGGTGCTCGGCCTCTCGGCGGTCTCGGTGCTGGCCTACGTCGGTCTGGCGGTCGCGCCGTACGAGGGGGCGCTGATCTGGACCGTGCTGCTCGCCATCGGGCAGGGCGCGTTCCCGCTGATCCTGCTGACCATCGGGCTGCGTGCCCGGACCCCCCAGGGCACGGTGGCGCTGTCGGGCTTCGCGCAGAGCACGGGATACCTGGTGGCGATCGCCGGGCCGTTCCTGGTGGGGCTCGCCTACTCGGTGACCGGGGGCTGGCACGTGCCGCTGGGGCTGTTACTGGTGGCCCTTGCGGGGCAGACGCTGGCCGGACTGGCCATTGCCCGCCCCCGGTTCATCGAGGACGAATAAAGAGGGATGGCGGCCGGTTTCCGGCCGCCATCTGAGGGATCCGCGGCCGGTTTCCGGCCGCCGCCCTGGACGGGTCAGGTTGCCGGGGTTCCGGCCACCGCCTCGTCGACCGTCGGGTAGGTCTGCAGCACCTCGATCAGTCCGCTGACCTCGAGGATGCGCTGCACGCCCCGCTGCGGGGCGGCGAGCCGGACGACGCCGCCGGCCTCGTCGCAGCTGTTCTTGGCCCGGACGAAGACCGACAGTCCGGTCGAATCGCAGAACGACACCCCTGCGAGATCGAAAACCAACCGGCTGTGCCCCTTGTCGAGCAGGTCCGTGATCTGATCCTGTACCTGTGGGGCGGTCGCCATGTCCAGCTCGCCCGCCACCGAGACGACAACCACGTCGTCACGCTGTTCCGTGTGCACCGTCAAGGACATTCGCCGACCTCCTGTTATCGGTGGAACCGTACTCCACGATGCAGGAAGTTCGCCGCATGGGCGGTGCCGGGGGCCGCTGCCAATTTCATTGCACTGAGACAAATAGTTAGGATCCCGCCGGTGGTAATGTCCGCCACCGAGCCTGTTCAGGAGGTAGCGATGGCGCTGAGCGCCGAAGAAGGCAACCGACTGGTCGGCTTGCTCACCGAGCACGCCGAACGGATCACCGAAGGCTGGACGGATCGCGTCACCGCCTCCATGCGCAACCGGCTCAGCCGGGCCGAGCTGCACCAGCAGGTGCAGGAGGTGCACCGAGGGCTGCTGCTGCTCGGCGAGGACCCCACCTTCGACCAGGCCGGCGAGCACGGGGCCGAGCTGCGGGCAGTGCTGTCGGAGCTGTCCCGGCTGCGGGCCCGGCAGGGCTTCACCGCCACCGAGACCGCCCTGAGCATCCTCTCCCTCAAGGACACCCTCGCCGACCTCCTCGGCGACAGCGACCTGGAAGCCCTGCGGTCCTACCGGGCGTACTCGCAGGTCATCGACCAGCTCGCGCTCTACACCGTGGAGAGCTACACCAAGGCCCGCGAGGAGCTGATCGCCGATCAGGCCGAGCAGCTGCTGGAGCTCTCCACCCCCGTGGTGAAACTCTGGGAGGGCGTCGTCGCCGTGCCGCTGGTCGGCACCCTCGACTCCGCCCGCGCCCAGGTCGTGATGGAGCGGCTGCTGCAGACCCTCGTGGACACCGGATCGCCGTACGCGATCATCGACATCACCGGCGTGCCGGCCGTCGACACCCAGGTCGCCCAGCACATCCTCAAGACCGTCGTCGCCGCCCGGCTGATGGGCGCCGACTGCATCATCTCCGGCATCCGCCCCCAGATCGCCCAGACGATCGTGGCGCTCGGCATTGAGTTCGGCGACATCGCCACCAAGGCGAGCCTCGCCGACGCCCTGCGGCACGTACTGCGGCAGACCGGGGTGGAGTTCGGGCGCCGATCGCGCCGGGAGACCTGATGGAGCGCGTTCCGGTCCTGAAGATCGGCGAGATCCTGCTCGTCTCCATTCAGGTCGACATGGAGGACCAGACCGCCCTGCAGTTGCAGGAGGACCTGGCCGACCGGATCGTCGCCACCGGCGCCAGTGGTGTGATCATCGACATCACGGCGCTGGACATCGTCGACTCGTTCATCGGCCGGATGCTCTCCACGATCGCCTCGATCTCCAAGGTGCTCGACGCCGACACCGTTGTCGTCGGCATGCGGCCCGCGGTGGCTATCACGCTGGTGGAGCTCGGGCTCTCGCTCAACGGCATCCGGACCGCCCTCAACGTCGAGCGCGGGATGGAGCTGATCGCCGCGGCCCGCAGCGACGAGTGGGACTGCGAACCGTACGAGGAAAGGGCCGCGGACGGACCATTGGCGACCTTCTCGTGACCGCCGGGCTGGACCTCGGCCGGTCGCAGACACAGCCGATCGTCAGCGACCAGGACGTGGTCCGGGTCCGGAAGCTGGTGCGTACCGTCGCCGTGGAGACGAAGCTCTCCCTGGTCGACCAGACCAAGCTGGTCACCGCCGCCAGTGAACTGGCCCGCAACACCCTGGTCTACGGCGGTGGCGGCGAGGTCCAGGTGAGCACTGTGGACAACGGGCGGCGAAAGGGCGTACGGATCAGTTTCAGCGACTCCGGTCCGGGCATCGCCGATCTGGATCTGGCGCTCACCGACGGTTACACCACCGGCGGCGGACTGGGGCTCGGCCTCAGCGGCGCGCGTAGACTGGTCGACGAGTTCGACATCGAGACTGCGGTAGGCGAAGGCACCCGCGTCACGGTGACCAAATGGTCCCGATGAGCGGAGTGGTCATGGTGGCGCCGGAACGTTTCATAGACACAGGCGCCTGGTTTCGAATAGAACGCGACAGTAGCGCCGGCGCCGTCCGCCGGGCGGCCGAGGCGCTGGCCCGGCAGATGCAGTTCGACGGGGGACGCGTCGCAGATGTCGCGATCGTCGCCGCCGAACTGGCCACCAACCTGATCAAGCACGCCGACGACGGGGCGCTGCTGCTGCGTCCGCTCCGGCACGAGAGCTGCGCCGGGGTGGAGCTGATCTCGATCGACAGCGGGCCGGGGATGGCGGACCTCGCCCTCTCCGCCCGCGACGGGCACTCCACCGCCGGCACGCTCGGCATCGGTCTCGGCGCGATCGCACGCCAGGCCAGCCGCCTCGACGGCTACTCGCGGCCCGGCCGCGGCACCGTCCTGGCGGTGCAGATCTGGCCGCAGCAGCCGGAGCCGCCGGCCTGGGCCGGCGGGCTGGTCCGGCCGCTCACGGGGGAGACCGTGAGTGGGGACGGGTTCGCCGTACGGCAGGTGGCCGGACGACGGCAGGTGCTGGTCAGCGACGGGCTCGGGCACGGCCCGCTGGCCGCCGCCGCCACCGCCGCGGCGATCAGCGCCTTCCACACCGCCCCGGCCGCCGGTCCGGCGCAGGTCGTCGAGCACCTGCACCGGGCGATGTCGCACACCCGCGGAGCCGCGGTCGCGGTCGCCGAACTCGATTCGGCCTCCGCCACGCTGCGCTACGCGGGGCTGGGCAACATCACCGGCCGCATCACCGGCGACGGCACCAGCCGAGGGCTGGTCAGCCTCCCCGGGATCGCCGGCCATCAGCGCCGCTCGGTCCGGGAGTACGACTATCCCCTCGGCGCGGGCGCCCTGCTGGTGATGCACTCCGACGGGGTGGCCGACCGCTGGCAGCTGGACGACTACCCGGGCCTGCTCGGCCACTCGCCGGTGGTGATCGCCGCCACGGTGCTGCGCGATGCCGCGGTGCGGCGTGACGACGCCTGCGTGGTCGTTGTTCCGGCGGAGGAATGAGCCCGGACGGCCCGATGAGACACGCTGGGGGGAAGGCGTGACACAACCCACGAGGCCGATGCCGTTGCTGCAGATGGCGCTGCGGGTCGAGCACGACATCTTCGTCGTCCGCCAGCGGGGCCGTGAGGTCGCCGCGCTGCTCGGCCTCGAGAATCAGGACCAGATCCGGATAGCGACCGCGCTCAGCGAGGTCGGGCGCCAGGTGTTGCGCGCCGCGGGCGGCGCGGAGGTGCTCTTCAGGGTCGATTCCGACGGCGCCGCCAAACGCCTGATGTCGGTGGAGATCGTGCCCGCCGAACCCGTCGACTGCGAGCTTTTCGCCGGTCGTCAGGCCGCCGCGGTTGCCCGGCTGGTCGACGCATTCGAGCTGGAACCGCCGAAACGGGCTACGGTTTTGAGGATGTCTCGACGGATTCCGG
>Ga0233375_1000875_pt1 | contig 14842 bp, 12 predicted proteins | sample ElkDunMinimDraft_10_FD_191539 | JGI IMG/M metagenome (GOLD analysis project Ga0233375, IMG submission 191539) | Fecal eukaryotic communites from dung pellets of Tule Elk in California, USA - Elk Dung E16 | ecosystem: Host-associated > Mammals > Digestive system > Large intestine > Fecal | place... | reverse complement strand
TTCCGGGAGCGCGGGTACGACGCGACGACGATGCGCGCCGTCGCCCAGGAGGCCGGGGTCGCGGTGGGCAACGCGTACCACCACTTCCGGTCCAAGGACGACCTGGTGCAGGAGCTCTACCTCGAGGTGAACCGCGAGCAGGTCGCGCGCACGCGGGCGGTGCTCACGTCCGGTGGTGACCTCGCGTCCCGGTTGCGGACCGCGTGGCGCACCGGCATCGACGTCTTCGGCCCGTACCGGCAGTTCGGGGCCGAGTCCATCGGGGTCGCGATCCGCCCGGGATCACCCGCGAGCCCGTTCTCGGAGTCGTCGGGGGCGACCGCGGAGCTCAGCCGGACGCTCTTCCGTGAGGTCGTCGACGGGGCCCGGCCCGCCGTGCCTGCGGCGCTGCGCGCGGAGCTGCCGGAGCTGCTGTGGCTCGCGCAGCTCGGCATCACCGTCTTCTGGGTCCACGACACGTCCCCCGATGCCCGACGTACGCGCCTGCTCGTCGACGGGTTGGCGCCTCTCGTGGGTCGGCTCGTCGCGCTCGCGCGGCTGCCCGTCGCGTCGGGTGCGGCGCAGGACGTGCTGCGCCTGGTGGCGGCGGTGCGGGCATGACGCGGCTCTGGACGGTCCCCGCCGTGGCCGGGGTGCTGGCTGCCGCGCTGACGGTGTGGCTCGTGCGCGCCGTCGCCGTCCTCGTGGCGCAGGGACCGGGCGTCTCGGCCGTCACGGTGCCCGCGCTGTGGTTGCTCTACGCCGCCGGTCCCGCCGTGCTGTGCGCGGTGCCGCTCGTGCTGCTCGCGCGCGGGCTGCTGACCCGCCTCGGCCGGTCGGTCGCCGTGTACACGCTGATCGGCCTCGTGGGCGGTGCGGTCGTGGGTGTCGTGCAGGCGGGGGTGCTGCTCTCGTCGTGGCCGTGGGACCTGGGACCCGGGCTGCTGTGGGACATGGTCGGGCTGCCCACCCTCGGCGGCACGGTGGGCGGCCTCGTCGCCGGTCTCGTCGCGCGCACCCGGGGGGCGCGCGACGCCCCCGCGCAGGCGCCCGGGCGCTGACGACGCGCCCCGCGGCGGGACGTCCCGGACGCTCCCGGGCACGCGCGGGAGGATGCGGGCATGGCGGTCGGTCTCTCGGATGCTCCCGGCGCGATCACGGTGCGCGGTGACGTGGTGACGCCGACGGGCGTGCTGCCCGACGCGCTCGTGGTGGCTCGCGACGGGCGGGTCGTGTGGGTGGGGCCCGCGAAGGACGCACCCGTGGAGCACGTGCCACCCGTCCCTCCCGCAGGCACGCGGGTGCTGCCCGGGCTGGTCGACCTGCACTGCCACGGCGGCGGGGGAGCGAGCTTCCCCGACGCGACAGGCCCTGACGACGTGCGCCGTGCCGCCGAGGACCACCTGCGCCACGGGACGACGACGCTCGTCGCGTCCCTCGTCACCGCGCCGCGGGACGCGCTGCTCGCTCGTACCGCCCTGCTGGCGGCGGCCGCCGACGCGGGCGTCGTGGCCGGGATCCACCTCGAGGGGCCCTTCCTCTCCCGCGTGCGCGCCGGTGCGCAGCATCCGCCCGACATGGTGGACGGTGACACGGACCTGGTCCGGGAGCTCGCCGCCGTGGCGCGAGGGCACCTGGTCTCGATGACGGTGGCACCCGAGGTGCCGGGCGTGGCCGACGGCGACGACGACGTCCTGGCCGCGCTCGTGGCCGCCGGCGCGCTGCCCTCCGTGGGGCACACGGACGCGTCGGCCGAGCGCGTCGACGCCGCGATCTCCCGCGCGTTCGACCTGCTGGCGACGTCGGCCCGTGCCCGCGGCGCCCGCCCGACGGCGACGCACCTGTTCAACGGCATGCCCCCGCTGCACCACCGTGACCCGGGGCCGGTCGCCGCGTGCCTCGGCGCGGCCGCTCGCGGCGAGCTCGTCGTCGAGCTGGTGGCCGACGGCACCCACCTCGCGCCCGCGACCGTGCGGGCCGTCATGGAGCTCGTCGGCCCGGACGGTGCGGTGCTGGTCACGGACGCCATCGCGGCCGCCGGGATGCCCGACGGCGACTACCGCCTGGGGCCCCAGGCGGTGCGGGTGGCGGGTGGTGTGGCGCGCGTGCTCGTGGACCGACCGGGGGCCGCCGCCGAGGTCGGCTCGATCGCCGGCGGCGTCGCGCACCTGCTCGACGTCGTGCGCGCGACCGTCGAGGCCGGCGTGCCGCTCGTGGACGCGGTCCGCGCCGCGTCGGCGACGCCGGCGCAGGTCCTGGGGCGGCACGACGTGGGCGCGCTGGTCGTGGGCCGGCGGGCCGACGTCGTGGTCACGACAGCGGACCTGCGTCCCGTCCGCGTCGCGCGTGCGGGGGCCTGGCTCGCCTGACGCGGTGCGCTGCGGTCGGGCTGACCTGCGTCACGCGGGCGGCGCGGCGGTGCTCCCGCGCTCGACGAGCTGCGGCGCCAGCAGCCGCGTCTCGGCGGGTTCGTCGCGCTCGACCCGCGCCATCGCCATCGCCACGGCGACCTCGCCGATGGTCTGTGCGGGAAGGTCGATGCTCGTCATCGGGAGCAGCTGGCCGAGTGCGACGTCGGACGGGCACAGCGCCACGACGGAGACGTCGTCCGGCACGTGCCGACCGCGCTCCCGGAGCGTGGCGAGCACCCACGGCAGCGCGACCTCGTTGTGGACGACGAACGCGGTGACGTCGGGCAGGCGCGCCAGCACGCGGTCGACGGCGTCGGACGCACCTGCGGTCGAGGCCTCGCACGCCTCGACGACGCCCTCGACGCCGGACTCCGCCACGCCCCGCGTGAACCCTTCGAGCATGCGCTCGGCGTACGAGGTGTGACGTTCCATCACGGCACGCGGGGAGCCGATGAGAGCGATCCGGCGGTGGCCCAGGCGGGCGAGGTGGTCGACGGCGAGCCGGCCGGCGGCGTCGAAGTCGAGGTCCACGCACGAGAGCCCCTCGGGGTCGCGCGGCAGGCCGATGAGGACCGCGGGCTGGCTCAGGCCGGTGAGGACCGGCACGCGCGGGTCGTCGGCCTCGATGTCCATCATGACCAGCGCGTCGACCATGGACCCGGACGCGACGCGCTCCATGTCGGCGATCTCGTCGGACGTGAGCAGCAGCACGTCGTGGCCGAACGTGCGGGCGGCGGCCACGACGCCGGTGACGAACTGCATGATCACGGAGAAGTTGACGTCGACGCGCAGCGGCGCCATCAGGCCGAGCACGTCCGTCCGGCTGGAGGCGAGGGCCCGTGCCCCGGCGTGCGGCCGGTAGCCGAGATCGCGGATCGCCCGCTCGACCCGCTGCCGCGTCGGCGCCGAGATGGGTCGTTTGCCGGACAGCACGTAGGAGACGGTCGAGGTCGAGACCCCCGCCGCCCGTGCCACGTCGTCGATGGTGGTGGCCACGTCGCTCCCGTTCGTCACGTGCCGCTCGCGCCCGTCCGCACGTCCGGCCCGTAATTCGGCTCACCCTAGCGCGCGGTCGGGGGGCCGGGGCCGGGCGGTCGGCCCTACGGTGGGAGGTGGTCCCGCGCCCGTCGTGCCGTGCCAGGAGTCGTCCCAGGGGTGCGGGAGCGGTCCCAGGCTGTGTATCGTATCGATTCGATCCGTCCGGCACCGTTGCCGTCCCGGGCTCGTGAGAGCCCTCCCACGGACCGCCGCACCCGCGACCCGCCCACCTCTCGGAGGCCATGCCATGACCCGCACGACGAGGCCGTCCGGCCGCCAGTTCCCCGGCGACTTCCTCTGGGGCTCGGCGACCGCGTCGTACCAGATCGAGGGCGCCGTCCACGAGGACGGCCGAGCGCCGTCGATCTGGGACACGTTCTCCCACACGCCCGGCAAGGTGCTCGACGGTGACACCGGTGACGTCGCCGTCGACCACTACCACCGCGTGGCGGAGGACGTCGCCCTCATGCGCGACCTGGGCCTGCAGGCCTACCGGTTCTCCGTCGCCTGGCCGCGCATCGTCCCCGCCGGCACCGGAGAGGTGAACCAGGCGGGTCTGGACTTCTACTCCGACCTGGTGGACCGGCTCGTCGCCGCAGGTATCGAGCCCGTCGTCACGCTGTACCACTGGGACCTCCCGCAGGCGCTCGAGGACCAGGGTGGCTGGACCAACCGCGCGACCGCGTACGCGTTCGCCGAGTACGCCCGCGTCGTCGCCCGTGCGCTGGGCGACCGTATCCACCTGTGGACCACGCTCAACGAGCCCTGGTGCTCGTCCTTCCTCGGCTACGCCTCCGGCGTGCACGCTCCCGGCGTGACCGACCCGGCCGCGGCCCTCGCGGCCGTCCACCACCTCAACCTCGCCCACGGGCTCGCGGCGACCGCGATCCGCGAGGAGCTGGGCGCCGACACCCCGGTCTCCATCACGCTCAACCTCCACGTCACGCGGGCCGCGTCCTACGACCCGGCGGACGTCGAGGCCAAGCGCCGGATCGACACCATCGCCAACGAGGTCTTCCTCGGGCCGCTCCTCGAGGGCGCCTACCCGGAGCGCGTGTTCGCCGACACGGCCTCCGTCAGCGACTGGTCGTTCATCCAGGACGGTGACCTCGACCTCATCAAGGTCCCGATCGACCTGCTCGGCGTCAACTACTACTCGACCGGGCGCGTGCAGCACGGCACACCGCCGGTGGGCGACGGCACGCCCGGTCCCGACGGCCACCGCTCGTCCGAGGTCAGCGCCTGGGTCGGGGCCGACCAGGTGGAGTGGCTCAAGCAGCCCGGTCCGTACACGGCCATGGGGTGGAACATCGAGCCCCAGGGCCTCGTGGACCTGCTGCTCGAGCTGCACGAGCGCTACCCCGGGCTGCCCCTGGCCATCACCGAGAACGGTGCGGCGTTCTACGACACCGTGACGCCGGACGGCCGGGTGCACGACGCCGAGCGCGTCGCGTACCTGCACGACCACCTCGACGCCGTCGGCGAGGCCATGGACAAGGGTGTCGACGTGCGCGGGTACTTCGTGTGGTCGCTGTTCGACAACTTCGAGTGGGCCTACGGGTACGACCGCCGCTTCGGGGTCGTGCACGTCGACTACGACACGCAGGTGCGGACCCTCAAGGACTCCGCGCGGTGGTACCGCGAGCTCGTCCGCACGGGTGTCATCCCGACGCCGGAGTCCGCGGCGACCCTCTGACGCACCGGACCGCCCTCGCCCCGCCCACCGCGACCGCGGCCGGCGGGGCGTCGGCGTCCCCGGGGTCCCGTGGGCGCGAGCGGGTCGGCGTCCGGGTGAGGATGGTGCCGTGCCCCGCTCCCGCCGCTCGTCCCGTCGCCCCTACGGGACCGGTCACGTCCCCCTGGACCTGGACCGCGCGACGGGCGGACGCCGCGCCGAGAGCGGGCCCGACGGCGAGTGGGTCGTGCAGCGGGTCGCGGGCTCGGACCGCGAGTACCGCTGCCCCGGCTGCGACCAGACCGTGGCGGTCGGCACCGCGCACGTCGTGGCGTGGCGCACCGACACCTGGCGCGGGGACGGCGTCGACGAGCGTCGGCACTGGCACACCGCGTGCTGGCAGGCGCGCACCCGACGCGGACCGACCCGCCGGTGAGCGCCGCACCCGCGCAGGACGCCGGCACGGGCGACGACGTCCGGCTGGTCGCCAGCGACCTGGACGGCACGTTGCTGCGCCCCGACGGGACGGTCTCGGACCGCACCGCGGCCGCGCTCGCGGACGCGGAGGACGCGGGCCTCGACGTCGTCTTCGTCACCGCCCGGCCGCACCGCTGGCTCACGGACCTCGCCGCCCACGTCGCCGGCCACGGGGTCGCGATCTGCGCCAACGGCGCGTCGGTCGTCGACGTCGCGGGGCTGCGCGTGCTGGAGGAGCACGGCATGGACGCCCGGCGCGTCGCTGCCGTCGCCGCGCGGCTGCGCGCGGCGTGGGGCGCGGACCGCGTGCACCTCGCCGTCGAGTCCGCCGCCGGCTTCGCCTCCGAGCGCGGCTTCGTCTCCGAGCACGACCTGCCGCCCGGCAGCCCGCGAGCCGAGCGCATCGAGGACGTCCTGCCGCCCACGACCCTCAAGCTGCTGCTGCGGGCGACCGGACGCCCGACGGACGCGGACGCCTTCGTGGCGGACGCGCAGCGGGTCGTCGGCGACCTCGCGCACGTCACGTCCTCCGCCGCCGGGGCGCTCGGCGAGATCGCGGCGCCCGGGGTGACGAAGGCCGCCACGCTCGGCGACTGGTCCGCGCGCCGCGGGATCGCGCCCGCCCAGGTGTGGGCGGTCGGCGACGCCCCCAACGACCTGCCGATGCTGCGGTGGGCCGGGCGCGCCTTCGCGGTCGCGAACGCCCACCCCGCCGTGCGCGCCGCGGCGCACGCGACGCTGCCGTCCAACGCGGACGACGGGGTCGCGGTGCTGCTGGAGCGGGCGGCACGCCTCGCCCGCGCGCGCGGGGCGGGGCGCCCACCCGCTCGATAGTGTCGTCAGCGGGCGCCCGCACCGGCGGTCGCCCGGCCCCACCTCCTGGAGGACGCATGACCGCGAGCCCGATCGTCCTGCTGCACGCCTTCCCGCTGGACCACCGCATGTGGGACGACGTCGCGGGCGCGCTCGCGCGGACCCGCCCGGTGCTCGCCCCCGACCTGCCGGTCGCCGTCGGCTCCGACCTGCCCGAGCCCGCGCTCGAGGCGGCGGCGGACCACGTCGCGCAGGTCGTGCGCGACGCGGGCACCGGACCGGTGGTGGTCGCCGGGCTCTCGATGGGTGGCTACGTGGCGCTCGCGCTCCTCGAGCGCCACCCGGAGCTCGTGGCCGCCCTCGCGCTGGTCGACACCAAGTCGACCGCGGACACCCCCGAGGCCGCCGCGAAGCGCGAGGGCGTCGCCGCGGAGGTCGAGGCCGCCGGCTCGGTCGACCCCGTCCGCGGCATGGTGGGCACGCTGCTGGGGGAGACCACCCGCAGCGCCCGCCCCGAGGTCGTCGAGCGCGTCACCGCGTGGATCGGCGAGCAGGACCCGGCGCGTGTCACCTGGGCGCAGCGCGCCATGGCGGCGCGGCCGGACCGGACGGAGGTGCTGCGGCTCTTCACGGGGCCGGTCACCGTCGTCGTGGGTGACGAGGACTCCGTGACGGGCACCGACGCGGCCGAGCACATGGTGGCGACGGCCGCGGACGGGCTGCTGGTCGTCGTGCCGCGGGTCGGTCACCTGTCGGCGGTCGAGGACCCGGCGGCCGTGGCGACGGCGCTGTCCGAGCTCGCCAACCGCGTGGACGCCGGCTGACCGGAGGACGTCGTGGCCGGCGTCAGACCTCGCCGGCCAGCACCCGTGCGAGGGCGTCGGGCAGGTCGATCGACTCGCCGTCCTTGCCGCCCGCACCGATGACGAGCGGCGGGTCCTGCGGCACCGGCTGCACCCCACGGAAGCGGGCCGTGAGGCTGGGCGGGGCCGTGAGCACGTAGAACTCCCCGGCGGTGTCGACGCCCACCGTCTCGTCCCGGCGCAGGTACCAGCCCTGCAGCGGCGTGCGGTAGCGCGCCCGGCCGTCGTACGACCGCACGTGCAGCGGGCCGGGGGCCACGCCGCGCGCACGGGCCTCCGCGAGGAAGTCCGCGATGATCGCCCGAGCCCGCGTCGACTCGGCCCGCTGCCGCGCGGCCAGCGCGTCGGCGTGCACGCGTGCGGCCTCGCGGCGCTGCTCGCGCCACTGCGCGGCGCGGTCCGGGGTCCCCGGCTCCGACGGTGCGGGCGCGTGCGGCGGGACACCGGGCGCGCCGCTCGCCGGACGGTCGGCGCGACCGTCCGGCGCGGGCTGCGGGGTGCTCATCGGGTGGTCAGCGACCGTCGGACGAGGCGTCCGCAGCCGTGTCGCCCTGCTGCTCGACGGCGGGGGAGGGCACGACGGGGACGGCGGCCGAGACCGGTGCCGGGCGAGCCTTCGACGTGCGCGCGGGCCGGGCCGGACGCGCCGGGCGAGCGCTCTCGTCACCGGTCGGCCCGGTCTGCGAGGCGGCGGCGTCGTCCGAGCCGGTGGACCCGGCCGCGCCGGAGCGGTCGTCGGTGGCGCCGGCGGCCTCCTTCCCGGCGGGGCGGGCCGGCGTGGCCGGCTGCCGCTCGGCGCGCTGCGCGGGTGCGGCGTCGCCCGACTGCTCCTTCGCGAACTTCTCCTCGATCCTGCCCGCCTTCTCCAGCGCGGCCCGGTCGGGGTTCGTGCCGAGCAGGTGCCGCAGCTCGTCCAGGTAGGACGTGATCGACTCGCGCTGCCGGTGCAGGTCCTCGACCTGGCGCGTCGCCGTGGTCCGCTCGCGCTCCGCCTCGGTCATCGCGTCGGAGATCTGCTTCTCGGCGTGCTCCCGTGCCTCGGCGACCACGCGGTCCGCGTTGCGGCGCGCGTTCGCGAGCAGCTCCGCGGCCTGCCGCTCGGCGTCGACCCGCACCTTCTCGGCGTGCGCGAGGGCCTTGGCCACCCGCTCCTCCGCCTCGGAGGCGTGCGCCTCGGCGTCCGCGACGAGCCGCTCGGTCTCGGCCCGCGCGGCCTCGTGGCGCTCGGCGTCGTGCCGCTCGGCCGCCTCGTGCTGCGCCGCGATGGCGAGCTCGGCGTCGGCGAGCTGCTGCTCGGCGCGGCGCACCAGGTCGTCGGCCTGGGTGCGGGCCTGGGTCACCGCCTCGCCGATCGCCCGGCGGGCCTCGTTCTGCAGCCGCTCGACCTCGAGGCGCGTGCGCTCGCGCAGCTCCGTGGTCTCGCGGTCCGCGGCGGCCCGGGCCTCGGAGGTCTCCCTCTCGGTCGTGGACCGCAGCTCGTCGGTCTCGCGCTGGGCCGTCTCGCGCAGGTGGGCGACCTCGTAGCCGGTGCGCTCGCGCAGCTCGGCCGTCTCGCGGTCGGCGGACGCCCGCAGCTCGGCCGCGTACTGCTCCGACTCGGTGCGCAGCGTCGCGACCGCGTCCTCGGCCTCCGCCCGGACCTGGGCGATCTCGTCGTGCGTCGCGGCGCGCAGCTCGCCGGCCTCGCGCTCGGCGGTCGCACGGACGTACGCCGCGTACTGCTCGGCCTCGGTGCGCAGCGCGGCGACCTCCGTGGCGACCCGCTGCTGCAACGCGGCCGCGTCGCGCTCCGCGGCAGCGCGCGTCGCGTCGGCGTACTCGGCCGCCGAGGCGCGCAGCGCCGTGGTCTCCTCCGCCGCGGCCTGGCGCCACGCGGCGACCTCCGCGTTGACCTCGGAGCGCAGGCGGGCGGCGTACCGCTCCGCGTCGCTGCGCAGCGCCGCGACCTCGGCCTCGGCGCGCTGACGCAGCTCGGTGGTCTCCTGGTCCGCGCTCTGGCGCAGGTCCTGCGCGTACCGCTCGGTCTCCTCGCGCAGGGCCGTGGTCTCCGCCTCGGTGCGTGTCCGCAGCTCGGTCGCGGTGCGCTCGGTGGCGACGCGCAGCTGGGTCGCCTCGTGCTCGACGCGGGCCCGCAGCGTCCCGAGCTCGCGCTCGAGGGACGTGCGCCGCTCGCTCTCCTCGGTCGCGACCGCGCTCTGGATGCGCGCGGCCTCCCGCTCGGCCGACCCGACGAGCTCCTCGGCGCGGCGGTGGGCCGCCAGCACCGAGCTCTCCGCCTCCGCCGCCGCGGTGGTGCGGACCTCCTCGGCCTCGCGCCGGGCGGTGGCCAGGAGCTCGGCCACCTCGTTCTCCGCGCGTGCACGCAGCTGGCCCGCCGCCAGCTTGGCCCGCGCCAGGGAGTCCGCGGCCTGGGCGTTGGCCTGGGTCATGACGTCCGACGACTGCTCCTCGGCCGAGCGCAGCAGCTGCTCGATGCGCGAGCCCAGCCCCGCGTACGTCGGGCGCTCCGCCTCGCGCAGCTGCCGGTGCGCCTCGGAGAGCTCGCCCGCGACCTTCATCTTCTCGGCGTCGAGCGCCTCGACCTGCGACCGTGCGTCGGCCAGGGCCTTCTCGAGCGCACCGATGGTCTCGTCGACAGCATCACGGTCGTAGCCGCGGAAGTTGACGACGGGAAACGGGTTCCGGGCTTCGGGCACGGGTGATCCTCCTGGGAGAGGGGCCCGGCGGGCGGCGGTGGCCGAGGTCCTCCTCGGTGGGCCGGTGCCCCGCGGCCAGGATACGCGGCGCACGGTCCCTGAACAGGACGGACCGTGCGCCCGGTGGCGCCCGTCGGTACGGACGTCGGTGCTGGTGAGCGGCCTGCGCCCCCACCCGCTGCCGCGTCTGTCCCGGTTCGTCCGGTAACGTCCGGCGCTGTCGTCCCGACGTGATCGGGAGGTGGAGGTCGGGTGACGATCGGCCCGTCACCCCTCGTCCGGGTTCGGCCCGTCGTGACCCGTCTGCCTATCCTGGGGCCGTTCGCGACCGGAGAGGACTGTGCGTGCTGAAGCGACTGATCGTCGCCCTGGTGGGATTCCTGGGTGTCGTGGTCGTCGCCCTCGGGGTGGCCTCTGCGACCGTATGGCGTGCTGACGACGTGCTCGTCGCCGAGCTGCGGGCTGACGAACCCCTGGTGGTGACCGACCCCGGCGTGCTCGAGATGGCGGGCGACGAGGTGACGGTCCGGGCCGAGGCCGACGGACCCGTCGTGCTCGCCGTGGGCCGGGACACCGACGTGGCGGGCTGGGTCGGGGCCGACGTCCACCAGCGCGTCACCGGTCTCGCCGGCTGGCACGAGCTCGCCGCGGAGGACGTGGCCGCACCGACCCCCGACCCCGCCGAGGGTGAGGCGCCCGCTGAGGGTGAGGCGCCCGCGGAGGGTGAGGCGCCCGCCGAGGGCGAGGCCGCCGTGACGGTGCCCGACCCGACCGGCTCCGACCTGTGGGTCGTCGAGGCGACGGGCGACGGCTCCGCCGAGATCACGTGGACCGCGCAGCCCGGCCGGTGGAGCGTGCTGGCCGCCGGCCCGGGCGGTTCGCCCGTGACCCTGTCGCTCGCCTGGCCCCAGGTCGTCACGACGCCCTGGCTGTGGCCGTGCGTCGTCGTCGGAAGCCTGCTCGTGCTGGCCGCCGCCGCCCTGCTCGTCCGTGACCTGCGTCGTGCGCGGCGCGGTGCCGACGCGGACTGGACCCCCGTGCTCACCGGGTCCATGCCCGTGGTCGGCCCCGACGGGACGCCCACCGGGCTCACCCGCCGGCAGCTCCGCGAGCTCGCGGCGCAGGGGGCGGCCCGTGCGTCGGGCGCCCCGGGCGCGGACGAGCCCGTGCACGCGTCGCCGGGACGGGACGACGCCGCGACGGCACCCGCCCCGTCCTCGCCCGCCGCTTCCGCCGCCGCCGGTGCCCCTCGTGAGCCGTCCGCCTCCGACGGCGCCCCCGGTGTCGCCGACGCCGAGAGCACTGACCAGGCGGCGCCGGCCGAGCCCGCCCGGGCCGCGGGGGCGCTCGCCGCGATGGCTCCCGCGACGCGGCGTGCGCTGCGCGCCGTCACGTCCCTGGGCGCGAGCAGCCGGGAGGGCCGCGCGGCCGGGCAGCCGGACGACGCGCGGACCCCCTCGGGTACCCCCGGGGCTCCCGACGCCGCGGAGCCGCGGACGCCTCGCGGCCCGGCCGTGCCCGTCGGCGGGCGCCCTGACGCCGGTGGGCCCACCGGCGACGCTCGACCGACCGGTGGCCCGCGACCGACCGGTGGCCCGCGGCCGACCGGTGACGACGCGCCGACCGGGTGGATCCCGGCCGCCACGGGCGCGCGGACGACCGCGACCCCGGTCGCCGCGCCGACGGCGGCGTCGCCGACCGCCGCGACGCCCGGCCCGGCGCCGGAGCACCCGCACGGTCGCCCTGCCTGGCTCGTCGGCGAGCGCGCGGCGCGCCCGGCCGGCAGCCCGCAGCTCCCGCCGCCGGGCCCGCGCACCGCGGGGCCGCAGTCCGCACCGGGGCTCCCCACCGGGACCCCGCAGCTCCCGCCGGGGCGTGCGGGTGCGAGCCCGCAGCTGCCCCCGGGACGTCCGACCGGGAGCCCGCAGATCCCCCCGCCCGGAGCAGCAGGCTCGCCCGACGCCCCCGGCGGGCGCCGCCCGGCGTCCACGCGCCCCGGCTGGGCCTCCGGTCCGGACGGGCCGGGCCGCGGTCCGTCCGCGGGCCCCGCGGCCTCCCGTGCCGCTGGTCCCGACGGGCCGCGCCCCGCGACGGGCACCGGCACGGCCGCGGGTCCCGTCCCCGGACGCGGCGCAGCCGCGGCACCGTCCGACGCACCGCGTCCGGCCTGGCTCCGCGACGCCCCGGTCCCGACCGGACCCCGGGCGGCGGGGACCGAACCCGCTGCGGGCCCGCGCGCCGACGCCTGGCGACGCGCGTGGGGCCTGCCGGCCGACGACGACCCGACCACGGAGGAAGGACGATGACCCTGAACCGCACCCGCGCCCCGCAGCCCGCCCAGGGCGTCGTCGGCACCGCCCGGCCCACGCGCCGTCCGCGGCGCGCGCTCGTCGCTGCGGCGGCGCTCCCGCTGCTCCTGCTCACCGGCTGCGGGACACCGCTGCCGACGGCGCAGCCCGACCCCGTGCCCGCCGTCGCGCCGCCGGCACTGTCGGTCGCCCAGGCGCAGCACGTGCTCGGCGCCGTCTCCGAGGTGGTCGCGGCCGGTGACGCGGGCAACGACCCCGCGGGTCTGGCAGCGCGCCTCGAGGGTCCCGCCCTGGCCATCCGCACCGCCGAGTACGTGCGCAACACCGCCAACGGCGGGACGAAGCCGCCGACGGCGCTGCCGTTCGACGAGCAGGCGCTCGTCGTGTCGGAGACGGACACCTGGCCCCGTACCCAGCTGGTCGTGACCGAGCAGCCCGACGACCTGCAGGCGCCGCGCGTCCTCGTGCTGCGCCAGGCGTCCCCCCGCGAGCAGTACAAGCTGTGGGGCTGGGCCAAGCTCATGCCGTCGGCCCAGACGCCCGCGACCGCGGCGCCCGAGGAGGGCAGCCCCACGCTCGCACCGGACGCCGACGGGCTGGTGCTCACCCCGCTCGACGCGGTCGCGCAGTACACGGACGTCCTGGCCAACGGTGACGCGTCGCCGCACGCCGGCGCCTTCGCGCCCGACGCGTTCCGCTCCGCGATCGAGGCCGAGCGGGCGCAGGTCGTCTCGCAGCTCGCCGACGCTGCCACGCTGACCCAGACGTACACCCCGGCCGCCGAGCCGGTGGTCACCGTCGGCACGGTCGACGGCGGGGCGATCGTCGTGAGCGAGATCGCCACCACGTCGACCGTCACCCTCGCGGCGCCCGGCGGCACGATCACGGTGGAGCCGTTCTACTCCGCGCTCGCGGGCGGGGCGACCACGGCGGGGTCGAGCCTGACGCGCACGTTCACGGGTGTGGTCGTCATGTACGTGCCGCCGGCCGGCAGCGACGCGCAGGTCCAGGTGCTGGCGGGGGAGCAGTCGGTCACCGCGGCGTCGGCCCAGTGACGCGCGGGGTGCGGACGCCGCTGCGCCCCGGGCCTGCGACGATGGACAATGCCCGGACGGCACCGCACCCACGCCCGTGGGGTCGACCCGCGGTGACGTCCTGACCGACCTGAGCACGCACGACCACACCGAGGAGCTCGTGATGTCGCAGCCGTCGCAGCAGCCCCGCCCCCGCCTCGACGCGCGCGGAGCAGTCGACCTGTCGACCCTGGCCCGTCCGGCCACCCCGCCCCCCGGGAGCCCGGGCGGTCTGCCGACCGCCGGCGGGTACGTCCGGGACGTCGACCAGGAGACGTTCGCCGACGTCGTCCAGTCCTCGACCCAGCACCCGGTGGTCGTGGTGCTGTGGGCGCCGTGGAGCGAGGTGAGCCAGCAGGTCGCGGCGGACCTCGCGGCCCTCGCCGACGAGGATGCGGGGCGCTGGCTCCTGGCACGTATCGACGCGGAGGCCAACCCCCAGGTGGCCGCGGCCTTCCAGGCGCAGTCGGTGCCGACGGTCGTGGCGGTGCTGGGCGGGCAGCCGGTGCCGCTGTTCCAGGGGGCCTACCCCCGCGAGCAGGTGCGCGCGGTGCTCGACCAGCTCCTCGCGGCGGCGGAGGCGAACGGCATCACCGGTCGCGTCGCGGCGGGTGCGCCCGCCCCGGAGCCCGAGCCCGAGCCGGCCCTCCCGCCGCTGCACCAGGCGGCGTACGACGCGATCGAGCGGGACGACCTCCCCGCCGCACGCGCGGCGTACGAGCAGGCGCTGCGGGAGAACCCCCGTGACGCGATGGCGAGTGCCGGCCTGGCGCAGGTCGGGCTCATGGAGCGCACCGCGGGAGCGGATGTGCGCGCCGTGCGCGAGGCGGCCGCCGCCCGGCCCGACGACGTCGACGCGCAGCTGGCGGTCGCGGACCTGGACGTCTTCGCCGGTGCCGTCGAGGACGCGTTCGCGCGCCTCGTCGAGCTCGTGCGTCGCACCGCCGGGGACGACCGGGAACGGGTCCGGCTGCGGCTGGTCGATCTCTTCGAGGTCCTGGGCACGGACGACCCGCGTGTCGTCGCGGCCCGCCGCGCCCTCGCATCGGCCCTGTACTGAGCGAACGGCGTACCGAGCGAACGGCGTACCGAGCGCGGTCGGGCACCGTGCCACCACGGCGATCCCAGCGCCGCCGGCCCCCGGGCCGGCGGCGCTGCCGCGTGCCGGGGACGGCTCGCCGGGCGCTCGCCGGTGGCCCCGGTCACACCTGCTCCCGCGACTTGCGTGGCAGTCGGGTGCTGCGTAATGTTCCCCCGGCCGCCCGGCAGGGAGGAACGGACACCGAGCTCGATCAGGTGGTCGGTCCCCGCGGGTGGCACCCCCTCGAACTCCTCCTCCGGCGCTGAGCGCCGGCTGGATCGTGGCCTCGCGGGGCGATCGGACCGGGTCGCAGGATCGGGTACGGTCATCCAGCCGCTCAGCCCTCCGGGGCCGGGAGGCGGGTGTCGGACCGGGTCGCAGGATCGGGTACGGTCATCCAGCCGCTCAGCCCTCCGGGGCCGGGAGG
>Ga0233375_1000874_pt1 | contig 14846 bp, 13 predicted proteins | sample ElkDunMinimDraft_10_FD_191539 | JGI IMG/M metagenome (GOLD analysis project Ga0233375, IMG submission 191539) | Fecal eukaryotic communites from dung pellets of Tule Elk in California, USA - Elk Dung E16 | ecosystem: Host-associated > Mammals > Digestive system > Large intestine > Fecal | place... | reverse complement strand
GTGGCGCGCGGGGTGGCTGCGTGTGCTTGTGGTGGAGGTCACCGGGGGCCGGTTCCTCGGGTGGGGCGGGGGTCGCGTAGACTGGGTGCACAATCTGGAGTTCGTCGCTGTTCCCGTGTGTTCGTGTGAGTGTGGCCCGCCGCCATTTCCTGTGCGGGCGAGTCACCGGTGTGTGTTCGGGAGTGCGGCCAGTGGAGAGCCGACTTGGCAACCACGCGTAACTCCCACCCTCAGCGAAACGGTTGAACACATCTCTATGTCTCTTGACACCTCTGCGCCCATGCACGCCCTCGACCAGGTCGAGGCCGACCAGACGCCGGCTCCTGCCGAGCAGTCGGGCCCCACGTTCGCAGACCTGGGTCTGCCGACGAACATCCTCCAGGCCGTGACGGACCTGGGCTTCACCGTTCCTTCTGCCATCCAGGAGCGGGCGATCCCTGCGCTGCTCTCGGGGCGTGACATCACGGGTGTCGCGCAGACCGGTACCGGCAAGACGGCTGCGTTCGGCCTGCCGATGCTGGCGGCGATCGACCCGAACCTCGGCCGGGTGCAGGGCCTGGTCCTGGCTCCTACGCGTGAGCTCGCGATGCAGGTGGCCGAGGCCATCGAGTCCTTCGCGAAGCACGTGCCGGGTGTGGAGGTCGTGGCGGTCTACGGCGGTTCCCCCTACCAGCCGCAGCAGCGTGCTCTGCAGCGTGGCGCCCAGATCGTGGTCGGGACTCCCGGTCGTGTGATGGACCACCTGGAGCGTCGCAGCCTGGTGCTGGACGACATCCGTTATCTCGTCCTGGACGAGGCGGACGAGATGCTGCGCATGGGGTTCGCCGAGGACGTCGAGAAGATCTTCGGCCAGGCGCCGAAGCAGCGTCAGGTCGCGTTGTTCTCCGCGACGATGCCGGCCCCGATCCGTCGGGTGGCTGCCCAGCACCTGAACGACCCGGTCGAGATCGCGGTCACGCGCCAGTCCTCGACCGTGACGGCTGTGCGCCAGACGTACTCGGTCGTGCCGTTCCGTCACAAGACGGGCGCGCTGGTGCGTGTGCTCGCGACGTCGGAGGCGGACGCGGCGATCGTGTTCACCCGTACCCGTGGTGCGGCCGAGGAGGTCGGGTCGGCTCTGGTCGAGCGCGGCATCTCGGCGGCGACGATCTCGGGTGACGTGGCGCAGAAGGACCGCGAGAAGATCGTGGAGCGGCTGCGTTCGGGTGCTCTGGACGTGCTGGTCGCGACGGACGTCGCGGCGCGCGGGCTGGACGTGGACCGGATCGGCCTGGTCGTGAACTTCGACCTGCCGGGCGAGCCGGAGGCGTACGTGCACCGCATCGGGCGTACGGGCCGTGCGGGGCGTACGGGTGAGGCGCTGAGCTTCGTGACGCCGGGTGAGCGCAACCGTCTGAAGTTCATCGAGAAGACGATCCGGGCGAGCCTGGAAGAGGTCGACGTGCCCTCCCCCGCGGACGTCTCGGCGCACAAGGCGCGTCGCATCCTCGGGAAGGTCGCGGAGCGTCAGGCTGCTGGTCGTCTGTCGATGTACCGCGACCTGGTCGCGGCGTACGTCGCGGAGTCGGACATGGACCCGATCGACCTGGCGGCGGCCCTGGTGGCCCTGTCGGTCGGTGACGACGGCCCCAAGGCGCGCGAGGAGCAGGAGCTCTTCGAGGCTCAGCGTGCCGAGGCCAAGAACGCGCGTCGTGAGCGCGAGTCGCGCCCGTACGGCGAGCGTGACTCCCGTGGTCCTCGTGAGGGTGGCCGTGGTGGCGAGCGGGGCATCCGTCGCGACGCGGTGGGTACCCGTTACCGGCTGGCCGTGGGGCACACGCACGGCGCGCAGCCGTCGGGGATCGTCGGTGCGCTGACGAACGAGGGCGGCCTCAACGGCAAGGACCTGGGCAAGATCGACATCTTCCCGAGCTTCTCCCTCGTCGACATCGCGACGCCGCTGGACTCCGCCACGATCGACCGCATCTCGCGGGCCCGGGTCGCGGGCAAGTCGCTGCGCATCCAGGTGGACCAGGGTGCCCCGCAGGGGGCGCGTGCTCCCCGCACGGGTGCCTCGGCGCCTCGCTCGGGCGGCTACGGTGCGGGTCACTCGGGCCACGGCCCGGCGGGCCGCTTCGACGAGCGCGGCGAGCGTGGCGGCGAGCGCCGGGCGCCCCGTTACCGCGCCGGCGAGCGCTGATCGCACCGGCGGGTCCTGCGCTGGACCGCTGAGCACGACGTGAGGGCCCCCGGAACCGCCAGGTTCCGGGGGCCCTCACGCGTACCGCGACCTGCCCAGGGGTTCCGGGGCGGGTCGGCGCCGTGTCAGCTCTCCTGCGCCTCGCCGTGGGCCGCCACGAGCGCGGCCAGGCGCGCGGCCTCGCTCTCGCTGCGCCGGGTCCCGTCGGCCCGCTGGATGCCCATGACCGGGAGCGTCCTGCCGTCGGACAGGTCCAGGCGCACCCACGGGTCGCCGGGCCCGAACCGCACCGAGAGGACCTGGGCCCACTCCAGGCGGTGCGTGAAGACGATGTTGTGCACGGTCAGGTGCTCGGGGGTCACGGTGGCGCGCACCTGGCCCAGGCGCCACAGCACGAGCGCGCACAGGGCGCCCGTGCCGATCGTCGCGGCCCGGTTCCACCCGGAGGCCGTCCCGGGACCGGTCGCGACGAGGGCGACGACGGTGCACCCGGCGAGGATGGTGACGGCTGCGGTGTAGGCCGCGGCGGTGCCCCAGCGGGCCCGGAAGGCGGCGTAGGGGTTGCCGGGCGGGGGGCCGGGGGTCGGCGTGACGTGGCTGCTCACATCCTCCATCTTGCCTCGCCGGGCGCGCCGGGGCGGCGTGGCGGGCACCGGCCGGGCGCCGGTGGCGGGGCGCGGTCCACGGTGCGGCCGCGCGGTCTGCCGGGGGGCCGGTGCGCGGCATCATGGGGACGTGCCGACGACCAGAGCCCTCCAGCCCGACGACGCCGCCCCCCTCGCGGACCTCCTGCGCGCCAACCGTGACTTCCTGGCGCCGTGGGAGCCCGCACGGCCCGAGGAGTGGTTCACGCTCGAGGGCCAGCGCTCGATGGTGGCTGCGATGCTCTACCAGGAGAAGTCGGGCACCCTCGCGGCCCGGGTCGTGCTCGACGCCGACGGCGAGGTCGCGGGCTGGATCACCGCGTCGGGGATCGTGCGGGGGGCCTTGCGGTCGTGCGTCCTGGGCTACTGGGTCGACCAGGCGCGCAACGGGCGGGGGCTGGCCACGGCGGCCGTGGGCGAGATGCTCGACGTCGCGTTCGACGACCTGGGGCTGCACCGCGTGCAGGCCGAGACCCTCGAGCACAACGCCGCGTCCCAGCGGGTCCTGCGACGCAACGGGTTCGTCCGGTACGGCCTGGCGCCGGGCTACCTGCAGATCGCGGGCCGGTGGCAGGACCACGTGATGTTCCAGGTGCTGTCGAGCGACGCCCGTCCCCGACGCTGACGGCCGAGGGCTTCGCCGAGCGCCGCACCGTCGGAGCCAGGCGAGGGCGGCGCCCGGTTCCCCGGACGGCCCCGTGCGCGGTGCAGGGCACCTGCGACGCGCACGGGGACCGCCGGTCGCCTCAGAGGCGGCAGGCGTGGATCGAGGTGACCAGGATCGCGCGCGCCCCGACCTCGTAGAGGGCGTCCATGAGCTTGTTCGTCTGGTCGCGACGCACCATGGCCCGCACGGCCGCCCAGTCGCGGTCGTGCAGCGGGGACACCGTCGGGGACTCCAGCCCGGGCGTGAGGGCCACGGCGGCCTCCACGAGGTGCGCGGGCACGTCGTAGTCCATCAGCACGTACTGGCGGGCCGTCAGGACGCCCAGGAGGCGGCGCGTGAGCGTCTCCAGGCCGGTGGAGACCGCGTCGTCCGTCACCGAGGCGGGACGGATGAGGACGGCCTCGGACCTGAGGATCGGGTCGCCGAACACCTCCAGGCCGGCCCCGCGCAGGGTCGTGCCGGTGGACACCACGTCGGCGACGACGTCGGCGATGCCGAGCTGGACCGCGGACTCGACCGCGCCGTCCAGGTGCACGACCGAGGCCGTGACGCCGTGGGCACGCAGGTGGCTGCCCACCAGGACCTCGTAGGAGGTCGCCACGCGCAGGCCCTCGACCTGGTCGAGGGACGTGACGGTGCCCACGGGGGCCGCGTAGCGGAACGTGGACCCGGCGAAGCCGAGCTGCATGTGCTCGACCGCGGCGGCACCGGAGTCGAGCAGCAGGTCGCGGCCGGTGATGCCGGCGTCGACCGTGCCGGTGCCGACGTACACGGCGATGTCGCGCGGGCGCAGGAAGAAGAACTCGACGTCGTTGTCCGGGTCCGCGAGGACGAGCTCACGGGTGTCGCGGCGCTGGCGGTAGCCGGCCTCGCGGAGCATGTCGACGGCGGGCTCGGACAGGGAGCCCTTGTTGGGGACGGCGATGCGGAGCACGAGATCCTCGCGTTTCTGGAGAGTTCAGGGGGGAAGTTCAGGGGGAGAGGTCAGCAGCGCCGGCCACGACAGGGGCGGTCGGCGGACGAGCGGGGACGGCGGACATGCGTGAGGGAAGCGACCCGGGTGCCTCGGCTCCCGTGCGCCTCCCCCTGGACCCGGACCTGGCCGGGTTCACAGATGCTTGTACACGTCCGCCAGGGTCAGTCCCTTGGCCAGGAGCAGCACCTGCACGTGGTACAGGAGCTGGGAGACCTCCTCGGCCGTCTTGTCGTCACCCTCGTACTCGGCCGCCATCCACACCTCGGCGGCCTCCTCGACGATCTTCTTCCCGATCGCATGGACACCGGCATCCAGCTCCGCGACCGTGCCGGATCCGGCGGGTCGGGTGGTGGCCTTCTCGGTGAGCTCGGCGAACAGCCCTTCGAACGTCTTCACCCGACCAGGGTAGTCGCCCGGTGACCGGCGGGCCGAACCGTCCCGCCCAGCGGTCACCGGGCTCCCGCGCCCGCTACAGGTCGCGCAGCGCCACGACCGTCGCGACAGCCGCCTCGGCGGCCTCCGCGCCCTTGTCCTCCCGCGAGCCGGGCAGCCCCGCGCGGTCCAGCGCCTGCTGCTCGTCGTCGCAGGTGAGGAGCCCGAAGCCCACGGGCACCCCGCTGCGCACCGAGACGTCGGTCAGGCCCGCGGTCGCGGCCGAGCACACGTACTCGAAGTGCGGGGTCCCGCCGCGGATCACGACCCCGAGCGCGACGACCGCGTCCGCCCCGTGCTCGGCCGCGCGAGCCGCCGCGACGGGCAGCTCGAACGACCCGGGGACGCGGACCACGCGCACGTGCGTGACGTTCGCGGCCGCGAGCGCCCGACGGGCTCCGGCGAGCAGGCCGTCCATGACCTCGGTGTGCCAGCTGGCGGCGACCACGGTGACCCGCAGCCCGGTGCCGTCGACGGTGATCTGGGGTGCTCCTGCGCCGCTCATCGGTCGCTCTCCTTCGTGGTCGGGGTGGTGTGGTCGGGGGTGGTCCCCAGCGAGTCCAGGAGGTGGCCCATGGCGACCTTCTTGGTCGTGAGGTAGCCGTGGTTGTGCTCGCCGTGCCCGACCTCGAGGCGGTGGGCGTCGACGACGTCGATGCCGTGCGCCGCGAGCCCGGTGACCTTGGCGGGGTTGTTGGTGAGGAGCGTGACGCGGTCGAGGCCGAGGTCGTGCAGGATCGCGGCCGCGGCACCGTACTCGCGCCGGTCCACGGGCCAGCCGAGCTCGAGGTTGGCCTGGACGGTGTCGAACCCGGCGTCCTGGAGCTCGTACGCGCCGATCTTGGCGAGCAGGCCGATCCCCCGCCCCTCGTGCCCGCGCAGGTACACCACGGCACCGCCCACGGCGGCGACGCGCTCCATGGAGGCCTGGAGCTGGGGGCCGCAGTCGCAGCGCAGCGACCCGAACGCGTCCCCGGTCAGGCACTCGGAGTGCACGCGCACGAGCGGCGTCGCGTCCTGCTCGCCCGGGCTCCGGCCCGCGGTGCTGCCGGGTACCCCTGCCCCGCCGGGTACCGCCACGGGTACCAGGGCCACGTGCTCGGCCCCCGTGCGCAGGTCGCGGTACCCGTGGACGCGGAAGCGCCCGTGCGCGGTGGGCAGGTCCGCGACGCTCGTGGCCTGGACGCGAGGGACGAGCGGGGACCGGGTGTCCTGCTCGGGGACGGCGGGGTCGTGCTCGCGCCGCCACGCGACGAGGTCCGCGATCGTGATGAGGACCAGCCCGGCCGCCTGGGCGGCGCGTGCGGCGTCGTCCAGGCGCATCATGGTGCCGTCGTCGTTGACGAGCTCGGCGATGCCTCCCACCTCGCCCGCGCCGGCCAGGCGGACCAGGTCGACCGCGGCCTCGGTGTGCCCGGCGCGGTGCAGCACGCCGCCGGGCACCGCGCGCAGGGGCAGGACGTGCCCGGGACGGATCAGGTCGCCCGCCCCGGACGCCGGGTCGGCCAGGACGCGCAGCGTCCGGGCCCGGTCGACGGCCGAGATGCCGGTGGTGACCCCCGTGGCGGCGTCCACGGTGACCGTGTAGGCCGTGCGGCGCGGGTCCTGGCTGTGGGGCACCATGAGCGGCAGGTCCAGGGCGTCGGCCCGCGCGGCGGGCATGGGCGCGCACAGGTACCCCGAGGAGTGGCGGACGGTCCAGGCCACCCACTCGGGGCTCACGTCCCGGGCTGCGAAGACCACGTCGGCCTCGTTCTCCCGGTCCGGGGAGTCGGCGACCAGGACGGGACGCCCGGCCCGGATCGCGTCGAGGGCGTCCTCGACGGTGCCGGTGCGGACGTGCCCGGGCGCGGCAGAGGGTGCGTCGCCGGGACGGTCGGCACGCGGACGGGGGCTCGGGGCGGGGCTCACGGGGCTGCTCCTTCCTGTGCCGCGCCGGTGCTGGCGACGCCCGCCTGGCCGGCGGCGCTCGCGGGCTCGCCGGTGCCCGCGAGCGCCCGGCCGTCTGCGGCCGGGTGTCGGGAGGCGCCGGTCGCGAGGAGTCTCTCGACGTACTTCGCGAGGACGTCGACCTCGATGTTGACGGCGTCGCCGGGCGCGAGGGAGCCCAGGGTCGTCGCCTGCAGCGTCGTGGGGATCAGGGACACCCCGAACGAGGTGTCCTCGACGTGGGTCACCGTGAGGGACACGCCGGAGACCGTGATCGAGCCCTTCTCCGCGACGTAGCGCGTCAGCCCGGGGGGCGCGGACAGCACCAGGTCGTCCCACCGCTGCCCCGGTGCGCGGCTCACGAGCGTCCCGACGCCGTCGACGTGACCCTGCACGACGTGCCCGCCCAGGCGGGTGTCGGCCCGCACGGCGCGCTCCAGGTTCACGGGCGAGCCGGCGCGCAGGGCGCCCAGCGCGGTGCGGCGCAGCGACTCGGGCATGACGTCGGCCGTGAACGTGCCGTCCGGGCCGACGCCCGTGACCGTCAGGCACACGCCGTCGACCGCGATCGAGTCGCCCAGGTGGGCGTCCGAGGTGACGCGGGGGCCGTGCAGCGTCAGGACGGCGTCGGACTCCTCCCCTGCGGGGAACGCGATCTCGCGGACCGTGCCGATCTCTTCGACGATTCCGGTGAACATCAGGACTCCTGTTCGGGGGTGCTGCGGTGGGTGGGCAGTGGGCGGGCCGTGACCAGGACGTCCTCGCCCAGGCGGCGCACGTCGTGGGTGGTGAAGCGGGGGGCGCCCGCGAGCGTGGTCACGCCCAGGTCGCCCACGGCGCCCAGGCCCGCGCCCAGGAGCACGGGGGCGAGGTAGGCGTGGAGCTCGTCGACCACGCCCGCCGCGAGGAACGACGTGGCGAGGCCGGGACCGCCCTCGACCAGGACGTGGCGCACCTCGCGCGCGGCGAGGTCGGCCAGGGCCGCGTGGACGTCGCGCGTGCGCAGGTGCAGCACGCGTCCGCCGCCGTCGCTCGTCCAGGGCCCGCCCGGGGCGAGCCGCGCGCCCGGGGGAAGGTCACGGAGCCCGACGACGACGCGCAGGGGCTGGTGGTCGGCGAGCCCGGCCGCACGGTCGCCCGTCGACGCGGTGCGGGCCGTGAGCGAGGGGTCGTCCGTGACGACGGTCCCCGTGCCCACGACGATCGCGTCGACGTGCGCGCGTACCCGGTGGGCGTGCTCACGCGCCGCGGGCCCGGTGATCCATCGCGAGGTGCCGTCGGGGGCCGCCACCCGCCCGTCGAGGGTCGAGGCGAGCTTGAGGGTCACGTACGGGCTGCCGCGGCGCACGGCGACCAGCCACGGCCCCAGGAGCCGCTCGCCCTCGGCCTCGCGCAGCCCCCCGGTGACGCGCACGCCGGCCGCCCGCAGGCGCTCGGCGCCGCCGGCCGCGACCGGGTTCGGGTCCGCGACCGCGTAGACGACCTCGGCGACGCCCGCCGCCAGCAGGGCCTGCGCGCACGGGCCCGTGCGTCCGGTGTGGTCGCACGGTTCGAGCGTGACCACGGCCGTCGCGCCCCGCACGTCCACGCCGCGCTCGCGGGCGCCCGCCAGGGCCGCTGCCTCGGCGTGCGCGGTGCCCGCGCCGCGGTGGTAGCCCTCGGCGAGCACGACCCGGGGCGAGGCGTCCACGGGGCCGGCAGCGGCGGCGTCGGGCAGGGAGTCCGACGGGCGGGGCGCTGGGCCCAGCAGCACGGCACCCACGCGCGGGTTGGGGCCGTACGCCGGGCCCCGCGCGGCCAGCTCGAGCGCGCGCACCATCGCGGCGTCGATCGTCAGGGTGGGCCTGGTGCCCATGCGTCCTCCTCCCGGTGGGCACGATGCTCCGGGGTGAGGGGTGGGCGACGTCACGGGGCCCGAGGGTCCACGGACGTCACGACACCACGGCACAGGGCTCCGCCCCGCGCCGCCACGTACTTCCTCCCATCCGGACTTTCACCGTCGGTCCTGGAGTTCCACCAGGTCAACCACGCCGAGGCGTGGGTCGCGGACTGTCACCGCCGGCTCGGAATTGCACCGACCCCGGAGCACGTGTGTGCGTACTTTCTGCTCTCCGCCCAGCATGCCACACCCCCACCGGGGGGCGGCCGCCCGGCCGGGGCCGTCCCGCGAGGTGGGACGACGTGAACGGGTCAGTGCGCGTGCTGGTCCGCGAGCGCCCGCAGGGCCGCGATCTCCTCGGGCACGTTCTGCGCGCCGTACACGGCCGAGCCCGCGACGAACACGTTGGCGCCGGCCTCGGCCGCGCGCTCGATGGTGGCGCGCGAGATGCCGCCGTCGACCTGGACCCACACGTCGAGCCCGGCCTCGGACACGGCGTCGCGGATGCGGCGGACCTTGGGCAGGACGCCCTCGATGAACGACTGGCCGCCGAAGCCGGGCTCGACGGACATGACCAGGAGCATGTCGAACTCGGGCAGCAGGTCCAGGAACGGTTCGACGGACGTCGCGGGGCGCAGCGCGAGCCCCGCGCGCGAGCCCAGGCGGCGCAGCTCGCGCGCCAGGCGCACGGGGGCCGTGGCGGCCTCGGCGTGGAACGTGACCGACGCGGCACCGGCCTCGGCGTAGCCGGGGGCCCAGCGGTCGGGGTCGGCGATCATGAGGTGCGCGTCGAGCGGCACCGGGGACACCTGGGCCAGGCGCTCGAAGATCGGCAGCCCCAGGGTCAGGTTGGGCACGAAGTGGTTGTCCATCACGTCGACGTGCGCGTAGTCGGCGCTCGAGATCGCGCCCAGGTCGCGCTCGAGGTTCGCGAAGTCGGCGGACAGGATGCTGGGGGCGATGAGTGCGGACATGGGCACCAGCCTAGAGGGCGCCCGCGTGCCGGGGAGAGGCACCGGGGCCGGGCGGGCCGGCCCGCGCCACCCCGCCCGGCTCCGCGTCGTCTCAGGCCCGACGGCGCAGCAGCGTCAGGTGCATCGCGTCGGTCCCGTGCACGTGGGGCCACAGCTGCACGTCGGTGCCGTCCCCGAGCGGGATGTCGTCGCCGGCGACCTGGCGCACCGCGGCGGGCGCGTCGAGCACCTCGACGTCCTCACGCCCGGCCAGGACGTCCTTGACGACGAGCCGGGTCTCCGCGAGGTGCGGGGAGCACGTCACGTACCCGACGACCCCGCCGGGGCGCACGGCGTCCAGGGCCGAGCCCAGGAGCTCGCGCTGCAGGGTCGTGAGCGTCGCGATGTCCCCGGGCGTGCGGCGCCAGCGCGACTCGGGGCGGCGGCGCAGCGCGCCCAGGCCGGTGCAGGGCGCGTCGACGAGCACCCGGTCGTACGCGCCGGGCTCCTCGGCCCCCACCTGGCGCCCGTCGCCGACCTGCACCCGCTCGACGGCGTCCGCGGGCACGGCCGCGAGCGCCTGCTCGACCAGGCGGGCCCGGTGCGGTGCGACCTCGTTCGCGACGACGCGCGCCCCCTGCTCCCCCGCGAGGGAGGCCAGGAGCGCCGCCTTGCCGCCCGGGCCTGCGCACAGGTCGAGCCAGCGCTCGTCGGGGTTGGCGGCAGCACCGGCGCCGGCCGCGCCGGCTGCGGGCAGCGTGGGCAGCGTCGGCGCTGCCGCGAACGCCAGCGTCACGAGCTGGGACCCCTCGTCCTGGACCCCCGCGGCCCCGTACCGGACCGCGGGGATGGCCGCCGGGTCCGAGCCCGACAGGACCAGGGCCGTGGGCGCCCAGCGACCCGGCGTGGTCGTGGCGTCCCCGCGCACGTCGTGCGTGACCTCTCCGGCGAGGCGCTCGCGGCTGACGAGGCCCGGGCGGGCGACCAGGGTCACGCGCGGTGCGGTGTTGTCGGCCTCGAGGAGCTCGGCGAGGTCGTCGGCCGAGCGGCCCGTGCCGACCAGGGCCTCGCGCATCGCCCGGGCGATCCACACCGGGTGGGACTGGGTGATCGCGAGGCGCGTGACGTCGTCGGGCGCGTCCGCGGTGATGACCTCGAGCCACTCCTCGAGGGTCGAGCGGGAGATCTTGCGCAGGACCGCGTTGACGAACTGGGCGCTGCCGGCCCCGGCGCGGGCGCGGGCCAGGCCCACGGTCTCCGAGACGGCCGCGTGCTGGGCCACGCGCATGCCCAGGAGCTGGTGGGCGCCCAGGCGCAGCAGGTCGAGCACGTTCGGGTCGACCTGGTCCAGCGGCCGGTCCACGCACCGGGCGATGATCGCGTCGTAGCGTCCGCGCAGGCGCAGGGTGCCGTAGGCGAGCTCGGTCGCGAACGCCGCGTCGCGTCCGCGGATGCCGCGCGAGCGCAGCAGCGGGGGCAGCACGAGGTTGGCGTACGCGTCGGAGGTCGCGACCTCCTGCAGGACGTCGAACGCGACGTTGCGTGCCGGGTCGGCGCCCTTGGCGCGCTGGGAGGGCGCGACCTCGGAGCGCTGGCCCGCTCCCCGCGCCCGGGCCGCCCCGCGCTCGCGTCCGCGCGCGTCCCGGCGGTCGCCGGCGTCACGACCGCCGTGCCCGCCCTCTTGCCCGGGGGTGCTGCCGGTACGTGCCTCGCCGCTCATGCCTGGTCCTTCGTCTCGTCAGGGGTGCCCAGGACGACGTGCTCGCCCAGGCGGGCGCCGCGCGCCCAGTCGGTCGCGGCCATGTGCTTCTTGCCCACGGGGGCCACCTCGCCGAGCCCGACGGCGTGCGTGCCCGTGCCCACGAGCACCTCACGCTTGCCCGCGCGCAGCTCGCCGGGGGCCAGGTCCGTCACGTCGGGGCGCGGCGTCACGGGACCCAGGCCCAGGCGGGCGCCGTCGGGCAGCGTGGTCCAGGCGCCGGGGGCGGGGGTGCAGCCACGCACCTGGCGGTCGATCGCGAGCGCCGGGCGGGCCCAGCGCACGCGCGCGTCCTCGGGCGTGAGCTTGGCGGCCGTGCTGATGCCCTCGGCGGGCTGCACGACCGGGGACGCGGCGCCGTCCTCGATCGCGTCGAGCGTCGCCACGAGCAGCCCGGCGCCCGACGTCGCGAGCCGGCCCAGGAGGTCGCCCGCGGTGTCGCGGGGCCGGATGGTCTCGGTCATCGTGCCCAGCACGGGCCCCGAGTCCAGGCCCTCCTCGATGAGGAACGTCGTGGCGCCCGTGACCTCGTCGCCCGCGATGATCGCGCGCTGCACGGGGGCCGCGCCGCGCCAGGCGGGCAGGACCGAGAAGTGCAGGTTGACCCAGCCGAGGCGTGGCACGTCCAGGACCTCGCGGCGCAGGATCTCCCCGTAGGCCACGACGGGCGCGCAGTCGACCTCCAGAGCAGCGAGGCGGGCCACGAACTCCTCGCCCCGGGGACGGTCCGTGATGACCGGGATCCCGGCCTCCTGCGCGCGCACGCGCACCGGGCTGGGTGTCAGCCTGCGGCCGCGGCCCGAGGGCGCGTCGGCACGGGTCAGGACGGCGACCACCTCGTGCCGGGAGTCGATCAGGGCATCGAGGGCCGGGACGGCCACGTCCGGGGTTCCGGCGAAGAGCACACGCATGAGGCGAGTCTAGGTGGTGCGCCCCTGCCGGCCCGCGCGCGGCCCGGCCCGCTCCGGGCACCTGACGGGCTCCTGGCGGGCGACGGCCCGCGCCCGCTCACCCCTCACGGACCCCGACGCCCAGCTGCCGCAGCCTGGCGCGCAGGCCCGTGGCGTCCTCGAAGCGCAGCGTCCGGAACCCCAGCTCCTGCGCGGCGGTGACGTTCGCCACGGAGTCGTCGACGAACAGCGTGCGTGCGGGGTCCAGCGCGAAGCGCTCGGCCGCGACCTGGAAGATGCGCGGGTCCGGCTTGACGAGCCCCACGCGACCCGAGACGAGCACGTCCTCCATGAGACCGATGGCCGGGGCCGCGGGCTCGGCCTCGTGGAACATCTCCGCCGACCAGTTCGTCAGGCCGTACAGCCGCACCCCGAGCGCGTGCAGCTCCCGCACGACCTCCTCCGTGCCGGGGACCGGTCCCACGAGGCTCGCCGCGAAGTTCTCGGTGTACACGTCGAGCGTGCTCGCGTGCTCGGGATGGTGCTCGGCGAGCTCGCGGCGCGCGTCGGCCCAGGAGCGGCCGGCGTCCTGGCGGGCGTTGAACGCGGGGAAGTCGACGGCGTCGAAGAAGGCCTCCACGTCGGCGCGCTCCATGCGTCCCGCGTACGCGGCGTACGGGTCCCACGACACCAGGACGTTGCCGAAGTCGAACAGCACGGTGTCGACCACCGGGCTCGTGGGTGGGTCCTGCGGCGGGACGGTGCTCACAGCATCTCCTTGGGATCGAGCTGGACGCGTACGGTCCCACCCTCGCGCTTCGCGGAGCGCACCGCCAGGGAGGCGGAGAGCTCGCGCGCGAGCTCTCGGCCCTGGCGCAGCGGCACGCGCACGATCGTGCGGACCGGGAGCTGCAGCGACGGGTCGCGCCCGGGCCCGCCCCGCACCGGGCGCCCGGGCCCCTCGGGAACCTCGACGGGGCCCAGGGTCGTGGAGGGGTCCGCGAGACCGACGCGGGCCACGACCGCGTCCACGGCCTGCCGGTCGCCCGTGACCGCGGCGACCCGGACGGCGGGCGGCAGGTCGAGCTCGCGACGTTCGGCCAGCTCACGGTCGGCGAACCCGGCCGGGTCCCAGCGCACGAGGGCACCCGTGGGCCCGGGCGCCGCGTCCCCCACGAGCAGCACCTGACCACCCTCGCGGGCCGAGCGCACGAGCCCCGCGGCCGCGAGCCACCGGTGCAGGGCGTCCTGGGCGACCGCGAGGCCGACGTGCGCGGTGCTCAGCGCCGCGTCGAGCAGCAGCGCCGCGGCGTAACCGCCCTCGGCGACGGGCTCCGCGCCCGGCGTCGCCACGATCACCGCGGGGCGCGGCCCGACGGCGGAGATCACCCCGCCCGGAGCGCTCGCCCCCGACACGCGCACCGCGACGCCCGGGAACGCGCGACCGAGCTCCTCGGCCGTGCGGCCGGACCCCACGCGCACCGACCGCAGGCCCGTCCAGCCGCACTCGTCGCACGACCACGCCCCGGCCAGGGCACCGCACCAGGCGCACTGCGGCGGCGCGCCGGGACCGGGGAGCATGAGCGGGCCGTGGCAGGTGCCGCAGTGCGCGGCCGTCCGGCAGCGCGAGCACGCCACGACGGGCAGGTACCCGGCTCTCGGGACCTGGACGAGCACGGGTCCGGTGCCCAGGGCGTCCCGCACGGCCCGCCATGCGGCGCTCGGCAGGCGCGCTGCGGCCCCCGCTCCCTCCGCGGCCAGCTCGACCGACGTCAGCGCCCGCACCCGGGGGGCCCGCGCGCGCAGGACCTCGCGCGGCGCGGCGACCTCGCGCGCCCACCCGGCCTCCAGCAGGGCCTGGGCCTGCACCGTGCGGCTGACCGACCCCAGCAGGAAGGCCGCACCCTCCTGCTCGCTGCGCAGCGCGAGGACCTCGCGGGCGTGCGGGTAGGGCGAGCGGGGCTCGGCGAGCGTCTCCTCGCCGTCGTTCCAGCAGGCCACCAGGCCGAGGTCCCGGACCGGTGCGAACGCCGCGGCGCGCGTCCCGATCACGATCGGCACCTCGCCGCGCAGCGCCGCGAGGAAGCTGCGGTACCGCGGCGACGGGCCCTCGTCCGCGGTCAGTCGCACGAACTGCCCGGCGCGACGCGAGGTGTGCGCGGCGTACCCGGCCAGCTCGAGGGCGCGCGCCACCTGGTCGACGTCCCGCGCGTCGGGGAGCACGACCAGCGCCCCGCGACCGCCGGTCACGGTCGCGCGCACCGCCTCGGCCAGGGCCAGGGCCCAGTGCTGGACGGACTGCGCCGGGTCCTCGGGCCCGTGCTCCCCGGCGCCTCCCGGGCGGACCGGGCCGGCAGGTCCCTCGGCCACCCGCCCGGGCAGGGCGGTCCAGACCGCACGGGGGGCGGACCCCTCCACGAGGTGGTGCAGGAACGCCGGCCCGCCCCGGTAGGGAGCCCACGCGGACGGGCGGTCGGGATCCGGCACGGCGGGCGGCTCGGTGGCCCGGACGGCGGGCCCGTCCACGGCCGCCTGGCT
>Ga0233375_1000871_pt1 | contig 14864 bp, 14 predicted proteins | sample ElkDunMinimDraft_10_FD_191539 | JGI IMG/M metagenome (GOLD analysis project Ga0233375, IMG submission 191539) | Fecal eukaryotic communites from dung pellets of Tule Elk in California, USA - Elk Dung E16 | ecosystem: Host-associated > Mammals > Digestive system > Large intestine > Fecal | place... | reverse complement strand
GACCACCGGGCGCTAGGGCTAGGGGCTAGGGGCTAGGGGCGCTGAGCGTCGCGGGCTCCGCCCCAGCGGACCGTCGACGCCAGACCGGACGGACCGGGGCAGCCTCCCCCGCCGGAGGCCACCCCCTCGTCCGGCCTAGAGGCCGAAGCGCCTCGCGACGGCCTTGAGCGCCTCGGCAGAGCGGCGCAGCCCAGCGAGCTCGTCGGCGGACATCGGCACCTCGAGCCGCTCCCCGACCCCCTGGCCGCCCACCAGGGTGGGAACCGACAGGCACACGTCGGAGATGCCGCGGTAGTCCTGGAGCAGCGAGGACACTGGCAGGATCCGCTGCTCGTCCTTCAGCACCGCCTCGATGATCCGCGACCCGGCCAGCGCGACCGCGTAGTTCGTCGCGCCCTTGCCCTCGATGATGCGGTAGGCGGACTCGACGACCTCGCGGGCGATGCGCTCGCGCACGTCGTCGGTGAGCGGCCCCTTGCCGCCGAGGCCGTTCCAGTCGAGCAGCGGCACCGCGCCGATGGTCGCCGAGCTCCACAGCGGCAGCTCGGTGTCCCCGTGCTCCCCGGCGATGTAGGCGTGCACGTTCTGCACGGCGACCCCCGTGTGCTGCGCGATCAGGTAGCGCATCCGGGAGGAGTCCAGCACGGTGCCGGACCCGAAGAGCTGGTTGGAGGGCAGGCCCGAGACCTTGAGCGCCGCGTAAGTGACGATGTCCACGGGGTTGGTGACCATCACGTAGACCGCGTTGGGCGCGACCTCGACCAGCCCGGGCAGGATCTTGCGCACCAGCGAGATCGTCGCGCCCGCGAGGTCCAGGCGGGACTGGCCGGGCTCCTGCTTCGCGCCCGCGGTGACCATCACGATGTCGGCGTCCGCGCAGACCGCGATGTCGTCCGAGCCGATCACCTCGGCCATGGGCATGAACTGGATGCCGTGGCCCAGGTCGAGCGCCTCGGCCTCGACCTTCGCCTTGTTGATGTCGTACAGGACGACGTTCCGCGCCGCCCCGCGCATCAGGGCCGCGTACGCCATCGTCGCGCCGACCGATCCGGCGCCCACCACCGCCAGCTTGCTCGTGCGCCGCTGCGGACCGGCGGTCGTGTCAGGAAGTCCCAGGTCGTCGCTCTCGTGTTGCGCGCTCACGCGTCCTCCTCGCCATAGGGCCGTGTCGCCCGTGCGGCGCGCGCTGGCGCCTCTCACAGGCTAGTTCGTGCCGGGCGAGTTCGTGACGGGAGCGGACGCGTCCAGACGCCGCAGCGCGGCGAGCGCGACCTCGCGGTCGGTCGTCCGCCAGAAGCCCGGGAGGGAACGGGCCAGGAACTCGCCGTAGCGCGCGGTCGCGAGCCGGGGGTCCAGCATCGCGACGACGCCCCGGTCCGACGTCGAGCGGATGAGCCGCCCCGCCCCCTGTGCGAGCAGCAACGCGGCGTGCGTCGCCGACACCGACATGAACCCGTTGCCGCCGGCGGCGGCGACGGCGTCCGAGCGTGCCGAGCGCACCGGGTCGTCGGGCCGCGGGAACGGGATCCGGTCGATCAGCACCAGCTGGCACGAGGGGCCGGGCACGTCGACGCCCTGCCATAGGGACAGCGTGCCGAACAGGCAGGCCCGCTCGTCGGCGGCGAACTCCCGCACCAGGGTCGGCAGCTGGTCGTCCCCTTGCGCGAGGACCGGGACGTCGAGGCGCTCGCGCATCGCCTGGGCCACGGCGTCGGCGGCACGCCGTGAGGAGAACAGCCCGAGGGTGCGCCCGCCCGCGGCGGTGATGAGCTCGGCGATCTCGTCGAGCTGGGCGTCGGTGGCGGGCTCGCGGCCCGGAGGCGGGAGCCGTCGAGCGATGTAGAGGATGCCCTGGCGCGCGTAGTCGAAAGGGCTGCCGACATCCAGCCCGCGCCACCTGGGCGCCGCCGGGGCGGAGGCCTTGCCCGCGCCCGCCGCAGGGGCGGCCGCGCCGGCGCCGGCCAACCGGTCCGGCCCCGACGGCTCGGCGCCGGTGGAGACGTCCAGGCCCACCGATCGCGCCACCGACGTGAACGAGCCGCCGAGCGCGAGGGTCGCGGACGTGAGCACGGCCGAGCGCCCGGCGAACAGGTTGGTGCGGATCAGCCCGTTCACGGCCAGCGGCGCGGCGTGCAGCCGGGTCATCGTCCCGCCGCGCGCGGTGCCGTCGCCCCGCGAGCACCACAGCACGGTGTGGCGGTTCTCCTCGGGGTCGCCGGCCATCCGCTCAGCCGTCTCGAACAGGGTCAGCATCGCGGACACGGCCATCTTCAGGCCGCCGTCCGGGGAGCCGCCGGACGCGCGACCCACCGCCTGGGCGGGGACGCCCTCAGGCTTCAGGTGGGACAGCAGCACGCGGGCGGCGTCCCGCACCGCCCCCACCGCCTCGAGCGCGGCTGGGGGCAGCCCGTCGGGGAACCTCCCCTCCGGCAGCTCCATGAGCACGGCGCCGAGGGCGATGCTCGCGGCGTCCAGGTCGCTCGTCGCGAGTCCCCCGTGCCGGCGGGCGAGCCGCGCGGCGTGCTCGATGACGCCCACCGAGAGCTCGCCGGTGGCCTGCGCGGTCACCCGGTCGGTGAGCTCGTGGGCCTCGTCGACGATGAGCACCTCGTGCTCGGGCAGCACGTTGGGCGACCCGGAGGCTGCGATGCCGAGCATCGCGTGGTTGGTGACCACGACGTCCGCCTCGCGCGCCAGGCCCCGGGCGCGTTCGGGGAAGCACTCGGAGAGCATCGGGCACTTGCCGCCCAGGCACTCGAGGGACGTGACCGACACCTGGCGCCAGGCGCGCTCGCTGACGCCGGGAACCAGGTCGTCACGGTCTCCGGTGTCGGTCTCCTCCGCCCACTCGCGCAGCCGCACGACCTGCGCGCCGAGGTCCTCCGACGCCGGCCGGCCGCCACGCCCTCGGGCCTCCGCCGGCTCGGGGGCGGGATGGTCCGCGGCGCCGGCGTGGTCGCCCAGGTCGAACAGCGTGCCCGGCTCGTCGGACGGGTAGCCGCCGGCGACCTTGTGCACGCACACGTAGTTGTGCCACCCCTTGAGCAGGGCGATCCGGGGGGTGCGTGGCAGCCGCGGGGCGAGCGCGTCGGCGACCAGCGGCAGATCCCGCGTGATGACCTGGCGCTGCAGGGCCAGCGTCGCGGTGGACACGATCACCCGCTCGTCCTCGAGCACCGCGTGGCGCACGGCGGGCACGAGGTAGCCGAGGGACTTGCCGGTGCCGGTGCCCGCCTGGACCAGCAGGTGCTCGCCGGCCTCGATGGTCGTCGCGACGGCGCGCGCCATCTCCTGCTGGCCCTCGCGCGGGGAGCCGCCGAGGGCCCCGACCGCGAGGTCCAGGAGCTCGTCCACGGACGCAGCGGCAGGCTCAGGCACCGCGACAGCCTAGTCGCCGAGGCTGACGCCTCAGCCCGCGCGCACCGCCGCCTCCACGAGCTCGGCGGCGAGGGACTCGTCGACGCGGCCGCGCAGCGCCGTCCCGGCGGGCGTGTGCTCCTCGGAGTCGATCTCGCCGTGCAGGTGGACCCGGTTCACCAGGTCGCCCCGGTCGTAGGGGATCACCACGTCGACGGGGACGCCCGGACGGGGCAGCTGGTCGGCGATGAGCGCCTGCAGCTCGTCGATGCCCTCACCGGTGTGCGCCGAGACGACGATCGCCCCGGGCTCCTGCGAGCGCAGTCGGGCGACGACGTCCGGCTGGGCCAGGTCGGCCTTGTTCAGCACGATGATCTCGGGGACGTCCATGGCGCCGGGGATGTCCGCGAAGACGTGGCGGACCGCGGAGATCTGGCCCTCCGGGTCAGGGTGCGAGGCGTCGACGACGTGCAGCACGAGATCGGCGTCGGCGACCTCCTCGAGGCTCGAGCGGAACGCCTCGACGAGCTGGTGCGGCAGCGACCGCACGAAGCCGACGGTGTCGGTGAGCGTGAAGACGCGCCCATCGGCGGCCTCCGCGCGCCGGACTGTCGGGTCGAGGGTCGCGAACAGGGCGTTCTCGACCAGCACCCCGGCGCCGGTGAGCCGGTTGAGCAGCGACGACTTGCCGGCGTTGGTGTACCCGGCGATCGCCACCGACGGGATGGCGTGGCGCTTGCGGTTCGCGCGCTTGGTGACGCGCGCGGGCTCCATCGCGGCGATCTCGCGGCGCAGCTTGGCCATGCGGTCGCGGATGCGCCGCCGGTCGAGCTCGATCTTCGTCTCACCAGGGCCGCGCGAGCCCATCCCGGCGCCGGCCCCGCCGACCTGGCCACCTGCCTGCCGGGACATCGAGTCGCCCCAGCCGCGCAGGCGCGGCAGCAGGTACTCGAGCTGCGCGAGCTCGACCTGCGCCTTGCCCTCACGGGACTTGGCGTGCTGGGCGAAGATGTCGAGGATCAGCGCGGTCCGGTCGATCACCTTGACCCGGACGACGTCCTCGAGGGCTCGCCGCTGAGACGGCGCCAGCTCGGCGTCGACCACGACGGTGTCAGCCCCGACGGCGGCGACGACGGACGCCAGCTCGGCGGCCTTGCCCGAGCCGAGGAACGTGCCGGGGTCGGGGTTGCGGCGCCGCTGCAGGAGGCCGTCGAGCACCTCGGAGCCGGCCGTCTCGGCGAGGGCCGCGAGCTCGCGCAGGGAGATCTCCGCCTCTTCGGCGGTCGTCGCGCCCTCCTCGGAGGACGGCGCGCCCCAGATGCCGACCAGCACGACGCGCTCCAGGCGCAGCTGCCGGTACTCGACCTCGGTGACGTCCTCGAGCTCGGTGGACAGCCCAGCGACACGGCGCAAGGACGTGCGCTCCTCGAGCTCGAGCTGGTCGCCGTCATAGCTCGAGTGGATGGTGCCGCCGTCATGCCGGGCGGTGCCGGCACGGGCGAGCACGCGGGCCACGACGTCGTCCGCCACCTCTTGAGCGCTGCGCGGCACGACGACCTCGTCGTTCTCTTCCTGGCGCGTCACGGGGTGCTGCGGGTCGTTCACATGGGGCCTCTCGTCCGTGCTCCGCGTCGACCGCGAGCCACCGGGTCGACGCTCCGCCGGGTGATCCGGCGACACGTCCAGGGTGACACGCCGAGGGGCGGGGTCGCGACGCTATTCGCTGCGGGCAGAGGATCCAGCCCGCCCCGATAGGGTCAGGTGGTGACAGGGAACGACCACTACTTCACCGCCCACCCGGCCTCGGCCGACGAACGGCGCACGCTCGCCGTCCACCTCGCCGGACGCGATGTCGAGGTGGAGACCGCCGGTGGCGTCTTCTCCCCCGACCACGTCGACCTCGGCACCGGGGTGCTGCTGCGCACCGTCCCCGCGGTCCCCGAGTCGGGGGATCTGCTCGACCTGGGCTCGGGTTGGGGGCCGGTGGCTCTGTCGATGGCCCTCGAATCCCCCGGGGCGCAGGTGTGGGCTGTGGACGTCAACGAGCGGGCCCTGGACCTGGTGCGGCGCAACGCCGAGCGGCTCGGGCTGGACAACGTGCGGGCCGTGCTCCCCGACGACGTCCCCGCCGACGTCGCGTTCGCGGCCATCTGGTCGAACCCGCCGATCCGGGTCGGCAAGGACTCGCTGCACGAGCTGCTGCTGCGGTGGCTGCCGCGGCTGGCGCCCGGCGCCGAGGCGCACCTCGTGGTGGGCAAGAACCTGGGCGCGGACTCGCTGCAGCGGTGGATCGCCGAGCAGCTCGGTGACGCCGCGCAGGTCGAGCGGATCGCGAGCGCGAAGGGTTTCCGGGTGCTGCGCGTCACCTCGCGCTGAACCGGTCGCCGGGGGGCCGTCCGGCGCGCAGCGGCCTCAGGCCGAGCTGGGACGCTCCAGGCTCCCGATCACCCGGGCGAGGGCCGCCCGCGCCTGGGCGAGCGTCGGGGCGCCCGTGGCGCGCACCCGCTCGACGCCGTCCGCGTCCAGCACCAGCACCGTCGGCGTGGCCTGGACGCCCAGCCGCTCCCCCAGCTCCAGGTGGTCGGCGATGTCGATCTCGACGTGGGCCACGCCCTCGTGCTGGTCGGCGATCTGGGCGAGCACGCGCCGTGCGGCCCGGCAGGGCAGGCAGAAGGCGCTCGACACCTGGACGAACGTCGCCCGCTGGCCCAGGTCGGCGCCCAGGTCGACCGCCGTCAGCGCGGCCGTGCTGGGCTCCTGGCCGGCGCCGGTGCTCATGCGCCCAGGGCCGCCAGGTCGACCTCGGCGGCGGCGACCAGGACCGCCGGGCCGGCGAGCTCCACATGGCCGCCGTCGAGCAGCCGCACGCGGACGGTGCCGCCGGGCACGTCGACGAGCCACACGTCCGGCGCGCCGTGCCCGGCCCACGTCCGCACCGCGAGCGCCGCGGCGCACGCCCCGGTGCCGCACGAGCGGGTCTCGCCCACCCCGCGCTCGTGGACGCGCATCCGCACCCGCCCCACGAGCGTGCCGTCCGGCGCCGTGCTCTCGCCGAGCGGGACGACGACCTCCACGTTGGTGCCGTGCGGCGGCAGCGGGGCCACCGCGGGCGCCCGAGTGAGGTCCACCGACTCCAGCTCGGCCTCGCCCGCGAGCGCCAGCACCGTGTGCGGGTTGCCGACGTCCACGCTCAGCGCGGGGCGGGCCACCTCCAGCCCGGCGACCACGACCTCGGCGTCGAATCCCGCGGCCTGCGCCGCGTCGCCGCCCGGCAGCGTCCACGGTCCCATGTCGACCGCGTACCAGACGCCACCGGGCGCCCCGGGCGCGGGCTCGCGGCGCACGTGCCGCACCCCCGCGCGCGTGCCGATCGTCAAGTCGCCCTCGGCCGGGTCCCACAGCCCCAGGCTGGCGAGGTACGCGGCGAAGACGCGCACCCCGTTGCCGCACATCTCCGCGATGGACCCGTCGGCGTTGCGGTAGTCCATGAACCACCGGGCGCGCGGGTCCTGCGCGAGGCTCGCGGCGCCCTCCGGAAGCGCCGCGCTCGCGACGAGGCGGATCACGCCGTCGCCGCCGATCCCGGCACGCCGGTCCGCGAGCGCGCGGACCAGGGAGTCGGTGAGGTCCATCGAGCCGTCGCGGTCGTCGAGGAGCACGAAGTCGTTCTGCGTGCCGTGGCCCTTGGTGACGGACAGCGTCGCGGGGGCGCTCAGGGGCGCGGGCGCCCCGGTGGCGGCCAGGTCGGTGGCGGGACTGGTCATGAGCCCAGACTACGGCGCGGCTCCGGGGCGACGACGGGCGCCTCGAGGCGTCCCGCGTCGGCGGCGGCGACCAGCTCGAGGGCGTGGTCGACCAGGTCCGGGTCCTGCGCGTCGAGCCAGTGCACCCGGGGGTCCCGCCCGAACCACCCCATCTGCTTGCGGGCCAGGCGCCGGGTGCCCGCCGCGATCGCGTCGCGGGCCTCCTGCTCGCTGAGCTCCCCGTCCAGCAGGGCCAGCGTCTGCGCGTACCCGACGGCGCGGGCCGCGGTCCGGCCGAGGCCGTGCGCGGCGAGCGCGCGCACCTCGTCCACCAGCCCGGCGTCGAACATGCGCGCGACCCGGGACTCGATCCGCGCGTCGAGCACGGTCCGGTCGCAGTCCAGCCCGATCTGCAGCGCGGGGACCTCGTAGACGTGCTGCGGCAGGCTCGCCGAGTAGGGGCGGCCGGTGAGCTCGATGACCTCGAGGGCGCGGACCACCCGGCGGGCGTTGCGGGGCCCGATGCCGGCCGCCGCCGTCGGGTCGAGGCGCTCGAGCTCGGCGTGCAGCGCGCGCGAGCCCTCGGCCTCGACGCGCTCCTCGAGCCGGGCGCGCACCTGCGGGTCCGTCCCGGGGAACTCCATCCGGTCGAAGAGCGCACGCACGTACAGCCCGGAGCCGCCCACGGCGACGGGACGATGCCCGTGACCGGCGATGCGGCGCAGGTCCTCGCGAGCCGCGCTCTGGTAGTCGGCCACCGAGGCGTCCTCGAGCGGGTCGAGCACGTCGATCTGGTGGTGCGGGATCCCCCGGCGCTCGGCCACGGAGAGCTTGGCGGTCCCGACGTCCATCCCGCGGTAGAGCTGCATCGAGTCGGTGTTGACGATCTCCCCGTCGAGCCGCTCGGCCAGCGCGAGCCCGAGGTCCGACTTGCCGGTCGCCGTGGGGCCGACGATCGCGATGACGGGGGCGGCGCTCATCGGGCCTGCTCCTGCTCCGCGGTCTCCCGGGCTGCGATCCAGGTGGCGACGACGTGCTCGGCGCCGAGGGGCGCGCCCGCGGCGAGCACCTCCGAGCGGATGGGCGCGTCCGGTCCGACGGCCCCCAGCAGCACCTGCATCGGCGCCCACAGCGTGATGGCCAGCCGCTCGGCCGTCTCCGCAGGCGTCGCGGCGAGCAGGGCGCGAGCCTCGGGACCGCCGTCGGCGATCGCGCCCAGCAGCCCGGCGTCCACGTCCACGGCCTCGGGGTCTTCCGCCAGCGGGGCGTCTGGCCCATGGCGGGCGCTGAGCGACCCGGCGACGACGAGGCCGACCGCGCCCTCCGACCGCGAGGCGTGGGCGAGGCCCCGGCCGAGGGCCCGGAGCTGGTCGGCCCGGGCTGGGGTCGACGACGCGTCGGACTGCTCCCGCCCCGCGTGCCCGACCTCGACCACCTCGACGCGGCCCTGCCAGCCGGCGGCGGCGAGCAGGAGCATCGCGACGCTGGCGCCGGGGCCTGCCACGACCACGTCGTCCTCGCGCGCGGGCGCCCGCCAGCCGAGGGCCTCGTCGGGGATCCCCGCCGCCCGCAGGCTCGGCCGCGCCCGGTCGCCGAGCAGACGGTCGGCAGGGCCGGGCGCGACGACGACGATCACGTCGGGGGCACGCTCGACGACCTGGGCGACCGCGGCCAGCGCGGCCTCCCGCACCTCCCCCAGCACCTCGGCACGGCCAGCGGCCCCGGGGACGAGCAGTGCGGTCTCAGGGACCAGGGCGGCGGCGAGCATGCTCCGACGGTAGCCGCTCCCACGCCGCCCTCAGGACGAGGGCCTCGAGCGAGGTCATCAGATCCACGCCCTCGCGCGGAGAGCCGCGTCCGGGCCCTCGCCGCGCATCGCCCGACGACGTCGAGTCAGGCGCCCGGGCTGGCCGCCTGCCCGGAGAGCTGGGCGCGGGACTCGGCCACCGCCTGCGGGTACAGCGAGTCGAGGTGCGCGAAGAACTGCAGCGCGGTGCTGATGCCGCACGCCATGTGCAGCTCGAGCTGGCCGTCGCTGACGCCGTGCTCGTAGTCGACGGTGTGCTCGGAGTACACCCCGAGCCGCTCGCCCTCGTCGCGCACGTAGACCTTGGGCCACAGCTTGTCGAGGTTCCAGGCGTTCACCTCGGCGGTGAGCGCGTCGATCTCGCTCGGCGGGACGTCACGGCTCCACCGTCCGCGGACCTGCAGGTACTCGGAGTCGCGCCCGAGCAGGAAGAAGTAGAAGGCGTGGTCGTCCCATCGGCCACCGATGTCCCCGTCGTCGTCGACGCCGTAGGTGAAGCCCTGCGCCTCGAGCCGCTCGATGATGCGCTGGTGGCTCAACGGTGCGAGCCCGGATGCCGTGGCATCCGCGTCCGGCCTGCTGAAGAAACCCATGACAAACGACCTCATGTCTCGTGAATCGCGCGGGGGTAGCGCTGCCGCCCGAGGGTAGCCCGAACCCGAGGCCGAGGTCATTCCCAACGTCTGCGCGCGTCGCGGCGTCGGTTGGCAGACCACCAGGCGGGCACGAGTAGGGTTTCGGCCATGGGTTTCTTCCGGGACCGTCGGCTGAGCCGGTGGCTCGGGCTACCGCCGGAGAGCGGCCGGCGCGGGCCCGATGACGGCGCCGATGGCGTAGACGAGCATGACGAGCTCCACCAGCAGGTCACAGGCCTCCTCGCCCGCGAGCTGGGCGCACAGGTCGTCGACACCCCCCGCCCGGTGACGACCGAGCGCATCGCGCAGTGGTTCACACGCAACGACTTCAGCTACTTCGTGGACAGCGACGGCGACCTGGGCGGGCTGTGGCGCGGACGGCTGTTCTACTTCTTCCTGTTCGGCGAGGAGTCCGAGATCTTGCAGGTCCGCGGGCAGTGGAACCGCGAGGTGACGATCGAGCGGCTCGAAGAGGTGCTCGACGCGTGCAACGAGTGGAACGCCGACCGCATCTGGCCCAAGGCGTACGTGCGGGTGCGGGACAACGGGATGATCCACGTCATCACCGAGGTGGCCACGGACCTGGAGCACGGGGTCACGGACGACCAGCTGAACCAGCTGCTGTTCTGCGGCCTGAGCACCGGCAGCATGTTCTTCGACGCGATCGACGAGCTCTATCCCGATCCCGCCGGGATCGCACCGTGAGCGCCCGCCCGCTCGGCACGTGGATCTCGCGGATGCTCGGGACCCGCTCGCCCGCGAAGAGCACCACACCCCGGTCCGGCTCCGAGATCCCCACGCCGCTGACGCGCGCCCGCATCGGCGACTACCTGCGCGGCCGCGGCTACCAGTTCCTCGTGGACGACGACGGCGACCTGACCGGCACCTGGGACGGCAACCGCTTCTGGTTCCTGCTGCTCGGCGAGCACGAGGAGATCCTGCAGGTGCGCGGCCGGTGGCAGCGGCAGCTGCCGCTTGAGCGGCGGCAGGCCGTCGCCCTGGCCGTCAACGACTGGAACCGCGAGCGGATCTGGCCGAAGGTCTACGTCCGCGAGGAGGACGGCCTGCTCGCGTTGTACAGCGAGGTCTCGGCCGACCTGGAGCAGGGCGCCACGGATCTGCAGATCGCCCAGCTGGTCGCGTGCGGGCTTGGCACCGGCGTGCAGATGTTCTCCGCGCTCGACGGGCTCATCCCGAGCGACGACGCGCCTCCGCCCGGGGTGCCGGACAACTGACGTCGGGCCCGCCCAGGCCGCCCCAGACCCGGCCTGGCAGGGCTCGCGGTCAGCGGGCCGGGCGACCCAACGTCGGCAGCCCGAGCACCACAGGGCCTGCGGGCCCGGACGCTCCTGTGCCGCACCCGCTCGCGGCCGCGTCGTCGGGGCCGTGGTCGCCGCCTGCCGTGCGAGACGCCCAGGCGTCTCCCGCCCGGGTCCGCCGCACGGCGAACGCCGGGACGGGGTCCAGCGCCGAGTCGGCGACGAGGTGGTACGGCGCCGCCCGGGTGACCGTCACGGTGACCAGGTCGCCGGGCCGCGGCTGGTCCTCCTCGGCGAGCCCCGCGGGGAGCGCCAGGTGCACCAGGCGGTTGTCCGCGGCGCGGCCCGTGACCCGGTGCGTGGCGCCGTCCTTGCGCCCCTCGCCCTCCGCGACGAGCACCTCGACGGTGCGCCCCACCTGCGCGCGGCTCTCCTCGAGGGCGATGCGGTCCTGCAGGTCGGTGAGGCGCTGGTAGCGCTCCTGGACGACCTCCTTGGGCAACTGGTCGGGCAGGTCGGCGGCCGGCGTGCCGGGACGCTGGGAGTACTGGAAGGTGAACGCCGACGCGAAACGGGAGGCCTCGACCACGCGCAGGGTCTCCGCGAAGTCCTCCTCGGTCTCCCCCGGGAAGCCCACGATGATGTCGGTGGTGATGGCCGCGTCGGGCATCGCGGCCCGCACCCGGTCGAGGATTCCGAGGAACTTCTCCGAGCGGTACGAGCGGCGCATCGCGCGCAGGACCCGGTCCGATCCGGACTGCAGCGGCATGTGCAGCTGCGGCATGACCGTCGGGGTCTCGGCCATCGCCGCGATCACGTCGTCGGTGAAGGCGGCAGGGTGCGGCGACGTGAAGCGCAGGCGCTCGAGGCCCTCGATGGCGCCGGCCGCGCGGAGCAGCTTGGCGAAGGCGCCGCGATCGCCGAACTCGACGCCGTAGGAGTTCACGTTCTGGCCGAGCAGGGTGACCTCGATCGCGCCCTGGTCGACGAGGGCGCCGACCTCGGCGAGGATCTCGCCCGGGCGACGGTCCCGCTCCTTGCCGCGCAGGTGCGGCACGATGCAGAAGGTGCAGGTGTTGTTGCAGCCGACGCTGATCGACACCCAGCCCGCGTACACCGACTCGCGCCGGGTCGGGAGCGTCGAGGGGAAGACCTGCAGCGACTCGGCGATCTCCACCTCCGCGCGCTGGTTGTGCCGCGCCCGCTCCAGGAGCACCGGGAGCGCGTCGAGGTTGTGGGTGCCGAACACGACGTCCACCCACGGCGCGCGCTCGACGATGCCGGCGCGGTCCTTCTGCGCCAGGCAGCCGCCCACGGCGATCTGCATGCCCGGTCGCGAGCGCTTGGCGCCGGCCAGCCGCCCCAGGTTGCCGTACAGCTTGTCCGCGGCGTTCTCACGCACCGCGCACGTGTTGATGACGATGATGTCGGCGGCCTCCTCGGCCGCGTCCTGCGGGCTGGCGGCCACGTAGCCGGCCTGCTCGAGCATGCCGGCCATGTGCTCGGAGTCATGGACGTTCATCTGGCAGCCGAGCGTCTTGACGAGATACGTGCGGCGCGCGCCGGTGTCGGCGTCGGCAGCGGCAGCGGCGGTGCGAGGGGGCGTGGTCGTGGACATCACCCTCAAGGGTAAGGCGCGGCCGCGCGGCGGCCGCGTCACCTGCGGCGTCGCATCCCGGGTCAGATGTCCAGAACGTTGCCAGGACGTGACCTATAGCGGTAGCACTCGCAACATATGCCCCCTAAGTTCGTCGAATGGCAGAGGAAACCCCAGTCGCCGCCGTACCGGGCACACCCGGCAATCCCCCGGACGCCTCCCGCCCCGTCGGCGACCCGCTGGTGGTGCTCACCGGCGTGGACAAGCACTTCGGCGACCTCCACGTGCTGCAGGGCATCGACCTCACGGTCAGCCGAGGCGAGGTGGTCGTCGTCATCGGGCCCTCGGGCTCTGGCAAGTCGACGCTGTGCCGCACGATCAACCGGCTAGAGACGATCGACTCCGGGACCATCACGATCGACGGGGTCCCGCTGCCGGCGGAGGGCCGTGAGCTGGCCCGGCTGCGCGCCGACGTCGGGATGGTGTTCCAGTCGTTCAACCTCTTCGCCCACAAGACCGTCCTGGAGAACGTCACGCTGGGCCCGATCAAGGCGAAGGGCGCCAAGCCCGCCCAGGCCCGCGAGCAGGCCATGGCGCTTCTCGAGCGGGTCGGTGTGTCGAACCAGGCCGACAAGCTGCCCGCGCAGCTGTCCGGCGGGCAGCAGCAGCGCGTCGCCATCGCCCGGGCCCTCGCGATGAACCCCAAGGTGATGCTGTTCGATGAGCCGACCTCGGCGCTCGACCCGGAGATGATCAACGAGGTCCTCGACGTCATGGTCGCCCTCGCCCGCGAGGGCATGACGATGATCGTCGTCACGCACGAGATGGGCTTCGCGCGCAAGGCCGCGCACCGCGTGGTCTTCATGGACGGCGGGCAGATCGTCGAGGAGGCCACCCCCGAGACCTTCTTCACCGCGCCCCGCTCCGACCGCGCCCGTGACTTCCTGTCGAAGATCCTCACCCACTAGCCCTCCCCGCTCCGCCCGCACAGACCCTCACGACCCCGTGGTGCCACGCAACGAGAGGAACGAATGATGCGCAGACGACCCCTGGGGGTGGCGGCGATCGCCGCGACCGCCCTCCTGCTCACCGCTTGCGGTGGGAGCGACGACAACTCGGGCGGCTCGGCCTCCGAGAGCGCCGGTGGTGGCGGCACAGTCCGGATCGGCATCAAGTTCGACCAGCCCGGCCTCGGGTTCAAGGAGGGCAACGAGTACTCCGGCTTCGACGTCGATGTGGCCCGCAACGTCGCGGAGGCGCTCGGCTACTCGGAGGACCAGATCACCTGGGTCGAGGCGCCCTCCGCCCAGCGCGAGAACCTCCTGTCCACCGGCCAGGTCGACATGATCTTCGCGACGTACTCGATCACGGACTCCCGCAAGGAGACCGTCGCGTTCGCCGGGCCGTACTTCGTCGCCGGGCAGGACCTGCTCGTCGCAGCCGACGACGACTCGATCAACGGGCCCGAGGACCTCGAGGGCAAGAACCTGTGCTCGGTGACCGGGTCCACGTCGGCCCAGCGCATCAAGGACACCTACGCCGCGGGCGTGAACCTGCTCGAGCAGCCCGGATACGCCGAGTGCGTCACAGCCCTCACCTCCGGGGCGGTCGACGCGGTCACCACCGACGACATCATCCTGGCGGGCCTGGCCTCCCAGCCCAGCAACGTCGGCAAGGTCAAGGTGGTGGGCAACCCGTTCTCCGAGGAGAACTACGGCGTGGGCCTCCCCCAGGACAACACCACCTGCCAGCAGGTCAACGACGCGATCACCGCGATGATCGAGGACGGCACCTGGCAGGAGCTGCTCGACGCGAACGTCGGCGAGTCCGGCTACAAGGCCAACGAGGAGCTGAACCCGCCGGAGGTCCAGGCCTGCGCCTGACCTTCCGCATCCCGGTGGTGGGGACGTCCGCTCCGGTCGTCCCCACCACCGTCCATCACGCACCGAGGAGGTGAGTTCGCTGGACGGCGACTACCTGTCCCAGTTCCTGTCACTGTTCTCCCAGTTCGACGTCCCCGCGGCGTTCTGGGTCAACATCAAGCTCACCTTCTTCGCCGCGATCATCGCGCTGGTGATCGGCACCGTGCTCGCCGTCATGCGGATCTCGCCGCTGCCGAGCCTGCGCTGGGCGGGCAGCACGTACGTCAACCTGCTCCGCAACACACCGCTGACCATCATCATCGTGTTCTGCGTCCTGGGGCTCTGGAGCCAGCTCGGGGTCACGCTCTCCAGCGACTTCAACGAGAACTTCTTCCGGCTGGCGGTGCTCGGCCTGGCCGTCTACCACGCGGCGTTCGTGTGCGAGGCGCTCCGCTCGGGGGTCAACACCGTGCCCATCGGCCAGGCCGAGGCCGCGCGTGCCATCGGGCTCGGGTTCCTGCCGACCGCGCGGCTGATCATCCTGCCGCAAGCCTTCCGGGGCGCCGTCGCCCCGCTCGGCAACACCCTGATCGCCCTCGCGAAG
>Ga0233375_1000870_pt1 | contig 14872 bp, 11 predicted proteins | sample ElkDunMinimDraft_10_FD_191539 | JGI IMG/M metagenome (GOLD analysis project Ga0233375, IMG submission 191539) | Fecal eukaryotic communites from dung pellets of Tule Elk in California, USA - Elk Dung E16 | ecosystem: Host-associated > Mammals > Digestive system > Large intestine > Fecal | place... | reverse complement strand
TTTCGTCGGGGTCTGCCCGGGACGCTCGGCTTGCTGGACATGCGGCGGCTCCTCGGTACGGGGTGGGTGGACGACGCAGCGCGGCAGGATCAGCGACCACGGCGAAGGGCCTGCCGCCGACTGCCCGGCGCGCTTGCCGCGGGTGACGGGCTCAAGGCGGTGGGGCCGGCGCTTGCGGCGGTGGCCTCATGGTGACTGGACGGTGCTTGCCGCGGCCGGGGGAGCGGCGGCGGGGAAGCGCCGGCGCAGGGCGAGGCTCACGTAGACCAGGGCGACCAGGACGGGCACCTCGATCAGTGGGCCGACCACCCCGGCGAGCGCCTGGCCGCTGGTGACGCCGAAGGTGCCGATCGCGACCGCGATGGCAAGTTCGAAGTTGTTTCCCGCCGCGGTGAACGCCAGTGTGGTGGTGCGTTCGTAGCCGAGCCCGATGGCCTTGCCGAGCGCGTACGAACCGCCCCACATGATCGCGAAGTACGCCAGCAGCGGTACGGCGATCAGCGCCACGTCCCACGGCCGGGAGGTGATGGCGTCGCCCTGCAGGGCGAAGAGGATGACGATGGTGAAGAGCAGCCCGTAGAGGGCGACCGGGCCGATCTTCGGCAGGAATCGCTGCTCGTACCAGGTGCGGCCCTTGGCGCGTTCGCCGAAGTGGCGGGTGAGGAATCCGGCGAGCAGCGGGATGCCGAGGAAGATCAGCACGTTGCGGGCGATGTCCCAGCCGGAGACCGCCAGTGCCGCGCCGTCGAGGTTGAGCCAGCCGGGCAGTACGGCCAGGTAGAACCAGCCGAGGACGCCGAAGGCGATCACCTGGAAGACGGAGTTGACCGCGACCAGGACGGCGGCGGCCTCACGGTCGCCGCAGGCGAGGTCGTTCCAGATGATGACCATGGCGATGCAGCGGGCCAGCCCGACGATGATCAGGCCGGTGCGGTACTCGGCGTGGTCGGCGAGGAAGATCCAGGCGAGGGCGAACATCAGTGCCGGGCCGGCGACCCAGTTCAGCAGCAGTGACGAGATCAGCAGCCGCCGGTCGCCGGTGACGGTGTCGAGCCGGTCGTAGCGGACCTTCGCCAGCACCGGGTACATCATGATCAGCAGTCCGAGCGCGATCGGCAGCGAGATGCCGCCGATCTTGACGGCGTCGAGGGCGGCGTTCAGCCCCGGGATCAGCCGGCCGAGCAGCAGGCCCGCGACCATGGCCAGGCCGATCCAGAGCGGCAGGAACCGGTCGAGCCGGGAGAGGCGGCCGACGACCGCGGGCGCGGTTTCGGCGGAGACGGTCTGGGTCACGGGATCAGCAGGTCCTGACATTGTCGGAGCGGGTCTGTGCCTGGGCGGCCAGGTCGGCGAGGTGCAGGGCGGCACCCTGCAGGGCCTGCGGTACGAGCCGGTAGAGGGTGTGCCGGCCGCGCGGCTCGGCCTCGACCACCCCGGCTTCGCGGAGCTGCCGGAGGTGCCCGGAGACGTTGGGCTGCTTGGCTCCGGTGCCCGTCACCAGGTGCGAGGTGGTCGCCGGGCCGGCGGCGAGGAGTTCGACGATGCGCGCCCGCAGCGGGTCCGCCAGCAGCCGCACCACATCAGGATTCGCTGATATCAGTTCATCCTGATTTGTTGTGGCGGGCGTCATGGCCGGGGGTGCCGGCTGTGGCGGCCGGGGTGCTTCGGCCGCGAGCAGCCCGCCGAGCAGGGCGAGCGCCGACCGCCGGACCGAGTAGTACATCCACGTGCCGCGCCGCTCGGCGTCGACCAGGCCGCTCTCCCGCAGCACCCGCAGGTGATGGGAGATGGTGGCGGCCGTGACCTCGAAGGCGTCGGTCAGGTCGCAGACGCAGATCTCGTCGGTGGAGGCGATCAGCGAGAGCAGGCGCAGCCGGATCGGATCGCCGAGCGCCTTGAACATCGGCGCCAGCTCGCCGGCGGCCTGCGGCGCGAGGGCCTGCACCGACAGCGGCGGACAGCAGGCGGCTGCGGGCGAGGGGTCCAGCAGGGGGGAGGCCGACATGTCCCATAGCTTGACATCCATCAAAGCAGGATGCAAGGTGGCGTGTACGTTTCGAGCAGCGTCTAGATAAGCATCAGGCGGCGCTGATGCCCCGCGCCTGCCGTACGCCGGCACACCGCGTGACCCCGAGGAGCAGACCGATGACCGACAAGCCCACCACCGCGCAGCCCTCCGGCGATCCTGCCGAGACGACTGCCTGCTGCGCCCCCGCTGAGACCGCCGCGCCCGCCGACGCCTGCTGCGCACCGGCCGAAGCCAAAGCCGATGCCGAGGCCGGATGCTGCTCCGCCGAGGCCGCGCCGGCGCCCGCCGAGGACGGCTGCTGTGCTGACGCATCAGGGCGTACTGATGTGATCGGGGATGCTGCCGCTTCGCCGGTCGCCGAGGTGGACGCCGCCCTGCCGGTGGTCGTGATCGGCGCGGGCCCGGTCGGCCTCGCCGCCGCCGCCCACCTGAGCGAGCGCGGGATCCCCTTCACCGTCATCGAGGCCGGCGACGGGCCCGCGGCGGCCATCCGGCAGTGGGGGCACGTTCGGCTCTTCTCCCCGTGGCGGTTCGACGTCGACCCGGCCGCAGCCCGCCTGCTCGCCGAAGCCGGCTGGGCCCGCCCCGACGACGACAAACTCCCCACCGGCGCCCAGCTCGTCGCCGACTACCTCCAGCCGCTGGCCGACCTGCCGCAGCTCAAACCGCACCTGCGCTACGCCGCACGGGTCGCCGCCGTGACCCGGGCCGGCTTCGACCGGGTCCGCACCGCCGGCCGCGAGGCCACCCCGTTCCTCGTACGGCTGGACTCCGGCGAGGAGATCCTGGCCCGCGCGGTCGTGGACGCCTCGGGCACCTGGGGTACGCCGAATCTCCTCGGCGCAGCCGGCATCCCCGCGCACGGCGAGCCCGAGGCGGCGGCCTTCGTCGAGTCGGCGCTGCCGGACGTCCTCGGCGCCGACCGGGAACGTTTCGCCGGGCGGGCCACCCTGGTCGTCGGTGCCGGCCACTCGGCCGCCAACACCCTGCTGGCGCTCGCCGACCTCGCCGCGCAGGCCCCGGGCACGACGGTGACCTGGGCGATCCGTGCCGCCTCGCCGGCCCGCGCCTACGGCGGGGAGAGCGCCGACGCGCTGCCCGCCCGCGGCGCGCTCGGCACCCGGCTGCGGGAGTACGTCGAAAGCGGGGCGATCACCCTGCTCACCGGCTTCGGCGTCCAGCGCCTCACCGTCACCGGTGAGCAGGTCGAGGTCTCCGACGGCGCCCGTACGGTCGTGGTGGACCGGATCGTGTCGGCGACCGGCTTCCGTCCCGACCACGGCATCGTCTCCGAGCTGCGTCTCGACCTCGACCCGATCATGGGTTCGCCACGGGCGCTCGCCCCGCTGATCGACCCGAACCAGCACTCCTGCGGCACGGTCCCGCCGCACGGCGCGGATGACCTGGCGCACCCCGAGCCGGGCTACTACGCGATCGGCGTGAAGTCGTACGGCCGGGCGCCGACCTTCCTGCTGGCCACCGGGTACGAGCAGGCCCGCTCCGTCGTCGCCGCGCTGGCCGGTGACTGGGCTGCCGCCCGCGACGTGCAGCTCGACCTGCCCGAGACCGGGGTCTGCAACAGCAATCCCGTCCTGGGCGCCGACGGCACGGGCGCCGACAGCGGCGGCGACTGCTGCGGCACGCCGGCCGTGCCCGAGCCGACCGGCCGGGGGCTCGCCACCGGGATCGCCGGTGGGCTGCTGAGCGCGCCGCTGGCGCTCACCGACCTCACCCCTGCCGGGCAGTCCGGAGGCTGCTGCTCCTGACCTGGCAGTTCCTACCGTCACCGCCGGCGGCTGTGGCCGGGATCCGCCGATGCCACCGGCACGGCGATCAAGCGACCGCCGGGAGATAGGCTTTCGGAATGTCCCGAGCCTCGGTGCCGATCTTCTTCCAGAGGTTGGCACCGGGCCCCGGCGACGCCCGAACCTGTTGACGGAAGGCTGAGGACGAGGTGCTTTTCAAGGCTTTCCGCGGGTCGATCGCGCTGACGGTCATCGGTCTGGCCCTGGCCTTCTGGTACGCCGGCACGACCGGACTGGCGATCGCGGCGATCCTGATCGTTTTGGAGATCTCCCTCTCCTTCGACAACGCCGTGGTCAACGCCACGATCCTGCGCAAGATGAGCCTCTTCTGGCAGCGGCTCTTCCTGACCGTCGGCATCCTCATCGCGGTTGTCGGCATGCGGATGGTCTTCCCGCTGCTCATCGTCGGTGTCACAGCCAACCTCAACCCGGCAGAGGCCATCCGGCTCGCGCTCGAAAAGGGCGATCCGCACACCCCGGGCACGTACGGCTATCTGATGGCCGACGCGCACCCGTCGATCGCCGCCTTCGGCGGGATGTTCCTGCTGATGCTCTTCCTGAGCTTCATCTTCGAGGAGCGCGACGTCCACTGGCTGGCGTGGCTGGAGCGGCCGCTGGCCCGGGTCGGCCGCCTCGAGCAGCTGCCGGTCGTGGTCTCACTGGTCGCTCTGGCGATCGCGGGCTACGGCTTCGCCGCCGAGGACAAGATCGGCACGGTGCTCCTCTCCGGCATCCTCGGCGTGGTCGCGTACGTCTCGGTCAACAGCCTCGGGAAGCTCTTCGCGCAGGACTTCGGCGAGCGCAACTCCGGGGAGGCCGGGAAGCGGGGAGCGAACGCGCAGCTGGCGGCGCAGACCGGCAAGGCGGCGTTCTTCTCCTTCCTCTACCTGGAGCTCATCGACGCCTCGTTCAGTTTCGACGGCGTGATCGGGGCGTTCGCCCTCACCTCCGACCCGATCATCATCGCCATCGGGCTCGGAATCGGCGCGCTCTTCGTCCGGTCGATGACGGTCTACCTGGTGCGGCAGGGCACGCTGCAGCAGTACGTCTTCCTGGAGCACGGCGCGCACTGGGCGATCGGGGCGCTGGCGGTGCTGCTGCTGGTCAGCATCAAGACCGAGGTGCCCGAGCTGATCACCGGGCTGATCGGTGTCGGCTTCATCCTGGCCGCGTTCGCCACCTCCGTGGTCCGCAACCGCCACCTCGGCGCCGGCCGTGGCGAGGGCGACCCGGCGGACGGGCCCGCGTTGACCTCGGTCTCCGACAACCGCTGACCCACGCGGGGCAGGCGGGTCGGCACTGGCGGTGCCGGGCCAACCGCCCGGTAAGTGATCTCTTTGGATCGCGACCGCAGCGGCCGATACCGTGCTCGTCGTGCGGGACAGCGCGGAAGCGCCGTGTGGCGATACGGTGCGCTGATGTTCGCAATCGATCTCGGCGACGGCGCCGAGCTGCGCCCGCTGGAGCCGTGGCACGCCGAGGAGTTTTTCGCGCACATCGACCGGGCCCGCGCCACCGTCGACCCCTGGGTGCCATGGGCGAGCCTGAGCACCGACCTGGAATCCGCCCGCGCCACCCTGCAGCGGTACGCCGATCGCGCCGCCGCCGACACCGGTCGGCTCTACGGCATCTGGCTCGACGGAACGCTCGTCGGCGGGGTCATGTTCGTCGCCTTCAACGCCGCCGCCGGCAGCTGTGAGCTGGGCTGCTGGCTGGAGCCGGCCGGGCAGGGCCGGGGACTGATCACCCGGGCCGCCGGGCACCTGATCGACTGGGCGGTGCGGGTGCGGGGCATCCACCGGGTCGAGTGGCAGACCCGCCTGGAGAACACCGCCAGCCGCAACGTCGCGAAGCGGCTGGGGATGCGCCTGGACGGGGTGCTGCGGGAGCAGTTCCCGTACCGGGGCGTGCGGCACGACACCGAGGTCTGGTCGCTGCTGGCGCCGGAGTGGACCGGCCGGGCGGCCGGCGCCGGGGACGCGACGACCCCCTGACCTCGAGGGCCAGGGGGTCGCCGTCGGCGATCAGGATCAGCCGATCCTGTACGCCCGGTAGACGATCGTCTCGGAGCTGTTGCCCTTGGTGTCGGTGACCTTGGTACGCAGGCTGACGTAGCCCGAACCGGGGTTCTTGACGCTGGTCACCCACTTGCCGCCGGACTTGCTGAGAGTGGCCTTCTTCCAGGTCTTGCCGTGGTCGACCGAGACGTACGCGACCACCGACTTGACGGTGGAGCGGGTCAGCGGCACGTCGTACCCGGAGTGCTGGCGGCGCACGGTGAGCTCGACCCGGGTGGTGCTGCCCGGCGTGGCCGTGTTGGTGATGTCCAGGTTCCGCGGGGCGATCGTGACGGTGTGGGCCGGCACGTGCTGGTCCTTGGCCGGGTTGGCGTAGAAGCGGAACTTGCTGATCGTGCGGTTGGAGAGAAGGGTGCCGGGGTAGCTCGCGCCCGGCGCCGTGCGCTTCGCGTCGACGGTGAGGCCGTACCAGCCGGCGGACTTCATCGAGTAGTTGAACTCGGCCCCGTACCCCCGGGTCTGCCGCTTGAGGGTCTTGCCGCCCTTCGTCAGCTTCACCACCGCCGCGCCGCTCACGTCGTAACCGGCTGGGCTGTGGAAGAGGGCCCCGGTGTGGTACCTGAGCCGCTTGCTGTTGACCACGGGAATCTTTCCGCCCGGGGCGAAGGCGGCGGGGAAGACGGCCTCGGAGTAGCTCTTGCCGCTCTCCATGGTGCGGGTGCGGTTGTAGGCGCCGTAGTTCCTGCTGGTGCTCTCGTTGGTCACCTGGGTGTTCCACTTGCCCGGGGAGACGTGGGTATTGAGGGTGACCGGCCCTTCTTCGTTCCACAGATGCGCGCTCAGGGTGCCGAGGCATCCGCCCGCCTTGTTGTCCAGAATCGCGCTGTTGATGTGCCCGCGGGTGGCGCCGGAGCGGATCTGGGTGGTGAGCCGGGCCAGCTTGGAGACGGCGAAGGTGCGGTTCACGCCGGCCGGTACGCCCTTCGTCGAACCCGCGACGAGGTGGCTGTCGACGACCCACCTGTTCTTCCGGTCCTTCGACCACTGCTCCCAGTGCCCCTGGTAGGCGAAGCGGAGATTGGCGGAGGAGTTCGGCACGACGTAGACGTTGCCGTGGTCGGAGATGGCAGCGGCGCGTCCTGTCCAGTCCTCTCCGGCGACGCAGATCGCGGCCGTCACCCGGGTGGCCGGTCCCGGCGACCGGTCGAGAGAGACCTTCACCGGGCGCCCCTTGCGGGCGTCGACGGTGGTGGCGCTGGAACCGGAGACCTTGACCGTACGGGCTCCGACGGTCTCGGCCAACGAGCCGTTCTCTCGGATCGTCGTCGTCACCACGTAGGTGCCGCGCGGCAGGGATCGGGACCGGCCGCCGGTCAGGTCGTAGGTCCCCCCGTTCTTGAGGTTCGTGGCGACCACCTGTGCCCGGACCTTGGCGCCGGTGCGGTCGATGGTGGTCACGGTCAGGGTGTTCGTCGCGGCAGCGGCTGCGCCCGGGGCGGCCGTTATCGCGAGCGATGTCAGAAGAGCGGCTGACGTGATGATCGCTGAGGTGCGTCGCACGTGTGTCCCTATGTCTGGTGCGGACTGGAGATTGCTCTGCGCGGATCGCAGCGCGCGCGGCTGCTGCGCTGCGGTCCAACCCGACGACGCCCGGCCCTGGTCGCAGGGCCGGGCGCCGGTGCGCTGCCGCCCCTCGTTCGTCGAGGGCGGCCCGGGCGTGCGCGTGCCGGATCAGGCCGACGCGGCATTGCTTTCCAGCAGGAACTGGCCGCCGGCGCAGATTCGTGCCCTGATCGAGGTCTCGGGTTCGGTGGCGGCCGGGTTGAGCGACACCTGGAAGGGCTTGTCCTTGCGGCCGTCGATGACGGTCGAGCTGGATCCGGAGACCTTGACGGTACGGCCACCCAGGACCGTCGTGTCGTCACGTCCCGTGATCTCGGCGGTCGTGGTGAGCGCCGCCAGCGTACGTCGCATGAATCATCCTCCAGGATCGACGTGCGCGAAATCTATCAAGATCGAATCAGGGGTGGTGTCCCTCTTCCCGGCGGTCGGTGGGATTGGGCCGATCAGTGGAGCGACGATGATCCGTTTTTCCGAAAGGGTTCGGGCCGCCCCCGTTGCCGGAGGCGGCCCGATCCCGTGCGCGTGCGGGATCAGCCGATCCGGTAGGCGCGGTAGACGGTGACGTCGGAGGAGTTGCCCTTGGTGTCGGTCACCTTGGTGCGGAGGGTGACGTAACCCGAGGCCGGGTTCTTGACCGTGACGACCCACTTGCTGCCGGACTTCTTGACGCCGACCTTCTTCCAGGTCTTGCCGTTGTCGTACGACGCCCAGGCCGTGACCGTCTTGACCTTGATGGCGGGCGTCTTGACGTCCGGGTAGGCGCTGGGGCGGTGCAGCGTGAGGCTGACGCCGGTGGTGCTGCCCGGCTTGGCGCTGTTGTGCAGGTCGAGCCCGGCGGGAACGAAGCGGGGCAGGAAGACCCCGGCCGCGAGGTCCTTCTTCGGGTTGGCATAGAAGCGGAAGCGGGCGGTCGTGCGGTTGGAGAGCAGATCCGACGGCACGTCGAGTTCCGGGTGGTAGCGCTTGGCGTCGATGGTCAGCCCGTACCAGCCGGACGAGGAGAGCCGGTACCGGAAGTCGGTCCGGTCGGCGCCCCACTCGGTGCGCGTCTGCTTCTTGAGGACCTTGCCGCCCTTGGTCAGCGTCACCACCGACCTGGAGCAGCAGTTGGCGCTGTAGTAGTTGCTGCCCGACGAGTACGGACGGTCAGGGAAGCCGGGGTCCTGGAACATCGCGTCGGTGCGGTAGCTCAGCTTTCCGTCCAGGACGTACGGCAGGCGAGCGTCGGGCGCCCACGCGGAGCGGTAGAACGTCTGGCTGTAGCTCTTGCCCTTTTCGAGCGAGATCTCCCGCCACTGGAATGCGGAGTAGCTGTAGGCCTCGAGCATCCACTTGCCGGCGGAGAGGTAGGTCTTGTGCCGGTATGGCGCCTGGTCGTTCTCCAGGCCCGACCCCATGTTGCCGGCACAACCGCCCGATGGGACCCGCGCGCTGATGTCGACGTTCGGGTTGATTGCCGGCCCCTTGCGGACGTTCATGGTGACCGCCGCCAGGCTGGAGCGCTTGATGCTGCGCTTGAAGCCGGAGGGGACCCCCTTCGTCTGCCCGGCGACGACATACGAGGCGCGCTCGTTGGTCGCCGTGGACTCGTTCCAGTTCGCCGTGTAGGCGAAGCGCAGGTTCGTCGAGCTGTTCGGGATCAGGTAGAGCTTGCCGGGATTGGTGAATGCCTCCACCGCGGCCGACGTGGTGTTCCGGGCGCAGATGCGGGCGCCGACCGACAGGCCGCTCCCGTCGGGCGCGGCGGGACTCGGGGCGACCGTCATCCGTCGCCCCTTACGGGCGTCGATGCTGGTCTTGCTCCTGCCGGAGACCTTTACGGTACGGCCGCCGAGCGTGTTGATGCCGTCGGCGGAGCGGATATTGGCCAGGGCGACGTAGCTGCCCTTGGGCAGTTTCCGGGCCTCGCCGGAGGTCAGTTTGTACGTCGAGTTGGTGCTCAGGTTGACGACCGACACCTTCGTCTTGACCTTCGCGCCGTCTCGACCGTAGACGTGCACGGTCAGGGTGTTTGTGGCGGCGGAAGCGGTGCCGGGAAGCGCCGTTACCGCGATGGGAATGAGTACGGCGCTTGTGATGAGCGCCGCCAGGGTACGTCGCACGAATCATCCTCCAAGATCGACGTGCGCCGAATCTACCCAGATCGAATCCGGGATGGCTTCCCCTTTTCGGCGCATCCCGGTGCCGGATCAGGCCGTCCCGGGCCCCGCCCGGACGTCACGCGCCGCGGTCCCGGAGAGCCGGACCGCTCGCGCGGGCGGCGTCAATGTCGCCAGCCGCAAATGCAGTGATTGCGATGATTTGAACACGGAACGGCAAAGATCTTGACGGTGAATGTTGTCTCAACTTGTGAGACGGAGCTTGGGAGGGCGTGAGCGTGCGGCCCTCGCACGCAGCGAGAACAAGGCGTGACAGGCGCCACGATGCGGGACAGCGCTGCGCCTCACCCCCGAGGGGCGGGTCTAGCGTCCGGTCGACAGTTGGGGAGTTTTTCTCCAGTTGACCCAAGGCGTCCGCATGCGCCGGAAATGGCGTCCGCGGTGCGCGCGTATCCAGACGAGGTAACGCGAATGAGTTCCGGTTCGAACAGCCGCCGGCGCATCGCCGCCGTGGCGGGCGTCGCAGCGACGGCCCTGGTGCTGTCCGCCTGCGGCGGCAGCTCCGACAGCGCGGGTGAGGATGGTGTCCTCACCATCGGCACCAGCGACAAGATCCTCACCATCGACCCCGCCGGTTCGTACGACAACGGCTCCTTCGCCGTGATGAACCAGGTCTACCCGTTCCTGCTGAACACCCCGATCGGCAGCGCCGACGTCAAGCCGGACATCGCCGAGTCGGCCGAGTTCGTGGAGCCGACCAAGTACCAGGTCAAGCTCAAGGCCGGGCTGAAGTTCGCCAACGGCAACGACCTCACCTCCTCGGACGTGAAGTTCAGCTTCGACCGGCAGGTCGCCATCGCCCACGACAACGGCCCCGCGTCGCTGCTGGGCAACCTGGCGAGCACCGAGGTCGTCGACGACACCACTGTCGTGTTCAACCTCAAGAGCGGCAACGACCAGACCTTCCCGCAGATCCTGGCCAGCCCGGCCGGTCCGATCGTGGACGAGGACGTCTTCGCCGCCGACGCGCTGACCTCGGACGCCGACATCGTCAAGGGCAACGCCTTCGCCGGCCAGTACAAGATCACCGGCTACGACATGAACAACCTCGTGTCGTACGAGGCCTTCGACGGCTACCAGGGCATCCTGGGCGCCGCGAAGACCAAGGAGATCAACGTCAAGTACTACGCCGACGCGTCGAACCTGAAGCTGGACATCCAGCAGGGCAACATCGACGTGGCGTTCCGCAGCCTCTCGGCCACCGACGTCGAGGACCTGCGCGGCAACGACAAGGTCAAGGTCGTCGACGGCCCCGGTGGCGAGATCCGCTACATCGTCTTCAACTTCAACACCCAGCCGTACGGCGCCAAGACCGCCGACGCGGACGCCAAGAAGGCCCTCGCGGTCCGGCAGGCGGTCGCCGACCTGATCGACCGTGACGAGCTGTCGAAGCAGGTCTACAAGGGCACCTACAGCCCGCTCTACTCCTTCGTTCCGGAGGGCCTGACCGGCGCCACCGAGTCGCTCAAGGGTCTCTACGGCAACGGCCAGGGCGGCGCGGACGCCGACAAGGCCAAGCAGCGGCTGGCCGACGCCGGCGTGCAGACCCCGGTCACGCTGAGCCTGCAGTACTCCAACGACCACTACGGCCCGTCCTCCGGTGACGAGTACGCGCTGATCAAGGACCAGCTGGAGTCCAGCGGCCTGTTCAAGGTCGACCTGCAGACCACCGAGTGGGTGCAGTACTCCAAGGACCGCGTCACCGACGTGTACCCGGCCTACCAGCTCGGCTGGTTCCCGGACTACTCCGACGCCGACAACTACCTGACCCCGTTCTTCGGTGCGGACAACTTCCTGGTCAACGGCTACGACAGCGCCGAGGTGCAGAAGCTGGTCGCCCAGCAGGGCACCACGCCGGACGCTGCGCAGCGGCAGAAGCTGATCGAGCAGATCCAGGAGACCGTCGCCGGTGACCTCTCCACGCTGCCGTACCTGCAGGGTGCGCAGGTGGCGATCACCGGAACCGACATCGCCGGCGCCGACACCACCCTCGACGCCTCCTTCAAGTTCCGTTACGGCGCCCTGAGCCGCAACTGATCTCGTAACGGCCGGCACGTCCGGACCGGCCGCCCGCGGTGGCCCCCACAAGGGGCTGCCGCGGAGCCGGTCCGGACGTGCCGACCACCCGGATTTGGTGGAGTGACATGACGAGCACGACGACGGAGCCGGCCGAACCCGGTACCGGGCCACAGGCGCCACCCGCCGCACCGGCGGCCCGCAAGAGCGGTGGCAGTGGACTCGGGCGCTACCTCCTGGTGCGCTTCCTGCTGATCATCCCGACCGTACTCATCCTCGTGACGACGGTCTTCCTCGTCATGCGCCTCACCGGTGACCCGATCACCGCGGCCCTGGGCGGACGGCTGACGCCGGACCAACTCGCCGAACGCATCGAGGCCGCCGGTTACAACCGGCCGCTGCTGGTGCAGTACTGGGACTACCTCAGCGGCATCCTGCGCGGCGACTTCGGCACCACGCTCAGCGACAACCGGCCGGTCACCGAGGTCCTCACCACCTACGGTGCGGCCACCCTCGAACTCGCCTTCTACGCGCTGATCGTGGCCTTCGCCGTCGGTATCCCGCTCGGCCGCCGCGCCGCCTACCTGCGTGACCGCCTGCCCGACGCGGTGCTGCGGGTCTTCGCGATCCTCTGCTACGCCACCCCGGTCTTCTTCTTCGGACTGATCCTCAAGCTGGTCTTCGCCGTCGAACTCGGCTGGCTGCCGGTCGCCGGCCGCGCCTCCACCGGCACCGAGATCCGGATGCAGCGTGTCCTTGACAGCCGCACCGGCATCTACCTGGTCGACGCGATCCGCACCGGCGACGGCGCGATCATCTCCGACGTGCTCCTGCACGCCGTGCTGCCCGCGGTCGCCCTGGGCCTGCTCACCGCCGGGGTCTTCCTGCGGCTGGTCCGCACCAACGTGATCGGCACCCTCGGCACCGGCTACGTCGAGGCGGCCCGCTCCCGCGGTGTCAGCGAGCGGCGGCTGCTGCGCAAGCACGCCTACCGCCCCGCCCTGATCCCGATCATCACCGTCATCGGCATGCAGATCGCCATGCTCATGGGTGGCGCCGTGCTCACCGAGACGACCTTCGAGTGGAAGGGACTGGGCTTCCAGCTCGTCCAGTACCTCCAGGCCCGGGACTTCGTCGCCGTGCAGGGCATGGTCGCGATGCTCGCGGTCATCGTCGCGGTGACCAACTTCGTCGTCGACGTCATCGCCGCCATCATCGATCCCCGGGTGAGGTACTGAGATGGCCACCACCGCCAAGACCACCACGCCGGCGCACCCGCCGCTGTGGCAGCGGCTGCCCGTCGTACGGCAGGTCCGCCAGAGCGTCGGCCTGCAGCGTGGAATGCTCGTCGCCGGCCTCGTGCTGACCGGCCTGTTCCTGCTGACCGCCCTCTTCGCGCCGCTGCTGGCGCCGTACGGCTACAACCAGCTGCGTGATTCCGCCGGCCCGTTCGGTGCGCAGCTGGGCCCCTCCGCCGAGCACTGGCTCGGCACCACCGTCGGTGGCTACGACGTGGCATCCCGGGTGATCTGGGGTTCGCGTACGGCGCTGATGGTGATCGTCGTGGCGCTCGTCTTCTCGCTCTTCCTCGGCGTGCTGCTCGGTCTGCTCTCCGGCTACTTCGGCGGCTGGCTCGACCGGGTGCTCGTCGTCGTCTGCGACGCCATCTACGCCTTCCCGTCGCTGCTGCTGGCGATCGTCATGGCGATCGTCATCAGCGGTGGCCAGTCCAGCCTCTACGGCGGCATCGTCGCCGCGGCCATCTCGATCACCGTGGTCTTCGTGCCGCAGTACTTCCGGGTGGTGCGCGCCGAGACGGTCCGGATCAAGTCGGAGGCGTTCGTCGAGTCGGCGCGGGTGATCGGTGCCGGGCACGGGCGGATCATGACCCGGCACGTGCTGCGCAACGCCACCCGGACGCTGCCGCTGATCCTGACCCTGAACGCCTCGGAAGCGATCCTCACCCTCGCCGGCCTGGGCTTCCTCGGTTTCGGCATCGAGCCGACCGCCGCCGCCGAGTGGGGCTTCGACCTGAACAAGGCGATCTCGGACGTCACCAGTGGCGTCTGGTGGACCGCCGTCTTCCCGGGCCTGGCGATCGTGCTGGTCGTGCTCGGTCTGACCCTGGTCGGCGAGAGCCTCAACGACCTGGCCGACCCGCGGCTGCGCACCCGCCGCCGCGGCGACGACGGCGGCGAGGTCGCCGAGACCAGCGTCGTGCCCGGTGGCGCGCAGACCGCCGGACCGGCCGGGCTCGCCGGCCTCGAACCGACCGACGACAAGGGGGCACAGGCATGAGCGGCGTCGTCGACATCAGGGACCTGTCGGTCTCGTTCGCCACCGACCACGGCACCGTCGCCGCGGTACGCGACGTCAGCCTCTCCGTCGCCGCCGGCGAGGTGCTCGCGGTCGTGGGCGAGAGCGGCAGCGGCAAGACCGTCACCTCGCGCAGCATCCTCGGGCTGCTGCCCGAGACCGCGACCGTCCGCGGCGCGGTGGTGCTCTCCAGCAAGGACGGCAAGAGCGAGCGGAACGTGGCGACGCTGAGCGGCAGCGAGCTGGCCGCGGTCCGCGGCCGGGACGCCGCGATGGTCTTCCAGGAGCCCTCGACCGCGCTCAACCCGGTCTATCCGGTCGGCTGGCAGATCATCGAAGGGCTGCGCGCGCACGGCAAGTACAGCCGCGCGCAGGCCCGCGCCAAGGCGATCGACGTGCTCCGCCGGGTCGGCATCCCCGACCCGGAGCAGCGCGTCGACCACTACCCGCACCAGTTCTCCGGCGGGCAGAAGCAGCGCATCGTCATCGCCCAGGCGCTCGTCCTCGACCCCGGCGTGATCATCGCCGACGAGCCGACGACCGCGCTGGACGTCACCGTGCAGGCCGAGATCCTCGACCTGCTGCGCCGCTGCCGCGACGAGTTCGGCACCGCGATCGTGCTGATCACCCACAACATGGGCGTTGTCGCCGACCTCGCCGACCGGGTGGCCGTGATGTACCAGGGCCGCATCGTCGAGCAGGCCGACGTCAAGACGATCTTCTCGGCGCCGCAGGACCCGTACACCCGGCAGTTGCTCGCCGCGGTGCCGCGGCTGGGCACCGGCACGGCCCGGGCGCAGGAGCGCGCCGGACGCCGCCCGGCGGGCTGGGCCGACTCGGCGCCGGTGGTCGAGGCCCGGGACCTGCGCATCGTCTTCCCCGGCCGGATGCGCAAGCCGGACTTCA
>Ga0233375_1000868_pt1 | contig 14876 bp, 10 predicted proteins | sample ElkDunMinimDraft_10_FD_191539 | JGI IMG/M metagenome (GOLD analysis project Ga0233375, IMG submission 191539) | Fecal eukaryotic communites from dung pellets of Tule Elk in California, USA - Elk Dung E16 | ecosystem: Host-associated > Mammals > Digestive system > Large intestine > Fecal | place... | reverse complement strand
CCTCGCCGCACGTGCCGCCGCCGGCGTTGCGCACGATGCTCGACGACTGCGGCAGGGTGTAGGTCGCCGGGTTCGGGAGGGTCGACTCGGCCGTCCACTCGCCGGTCGCGAGCGCCGCGGAGGCCACGACGAGCTTGAACGTCGAGCCGGGCGGGTTGAGCCTGCCGGCGATCGCGCGGTTGTCGAGCGGATCGAGCGGGTCATCCTCGAGCGCCGTGTACGCCGCCTGGGCGGCTTCACCGTTGTGGGAGGCCAGCGGGTTCGTGTCGTAGCTCGGGCTGGAGACCATCGCGAGGATGCGGCCGGTGGCGGGCTCGATCGCCACGACCGCGCCCTGCAGGTCGCCCAGCGCGTCGTAGGCGGCGCGCTGCACCGCGGCATCCAGCGAGAGCACGACGTTCGCGCCCCTCGGCTGCTGGCCGCTGACGATCTGCTCGATGCGCGAGAGGAACTGCGAGTCGGCGGTGCCGCTGAGCTCCTGGTTCATGGCGCGTTCGATCCCCGTCGCCGTACCCAGCACCGGGTTGATCCAGCCGGTGACCGGCGCCCACATGTCGGGGTCGGTGTACACACGCTGCCAGCTGTACACGTCGTCGCTCGGAACGGAGGCGGCGATCGCGCTGCCGCTGGCGATGATGGCACCGCGCTGCACCTCGAAGGTGTCGTAGAGGGCGCGACGGTTGAGCGGGTTCTCGCTCAGCGCGTCGGCCTGCACCACCTGGATGACGCTCGTCGAGGCGAACAGCGCCAAGAACATCGCCAACACCAGGATGCTGAGTCTGCGCAGTTCCTTGGTCATCCGATCACCACCCGTGGTCGGCTGCGCACGGCATCCGAGATGCGCAGCAGCAGGGCGACGATGATCCAGTTGGCGATGAGAGAGGAACCACCAGCCGCGAGGAAGGGCGTCGTCAGGCCGGTCAGCGGGATGATGCGGGTGACGCCGCCGACCATGATGAACACCTGCAGCGCGAGCGTGAACGACAGGCCGGTCGCCAGCAGCTTGCCGAAGTCGTCCTGGCCCGCCAGTCCGATGCGGAAGCCGCGGCTGGTGAACACCATGTACAGGCACAGGATGGCGAAGACGCCGATGAGCCCGAGTTCCTCACCGAGGCTCGGGAAGATGTAGTCGCTCTGCGACAGCGGGGTCATCCACGGCCGGCCCTGGCCGAGGCCCGTGCCGACGAGGCCGCCCTGCGCCAGACCGAAAATGCCGTTGGCCAGCTGGTAGGTGCCGGCGCTCTCCTCGTAGAGGTCGGGGTCCAGGGGGTTCAGCCAGTTCTGGAACCGGCCGCCGACGTAAGGCAGCACCCGCGAGGCGAGGAACGCGCCGCCGGCGGCGAGGACGACGCCGATGAGCACCCAGCTGGTCTTGCCGGTCGCGACGTACAGCATCGCGACGAACATGCCGAAGATGAGCAGGCCGGTGCCGAGGTCGCGCTGGAGCACGATGATGCCCAGCGACGCGAGCCAGATCACCAGCAGCGGGCCGAGTTCGCGGGCGCGCGGCCAGGTGACGCCGAGGAAGCGGGTGCCGACGGAGGTCAGCGACTCGCGCGTGCGCACGAGGTAGCCGGCGAAGAAGATCGCGAGGGCGATCTTGGCCAGCTCGCCCGGCTGGAACGAGAAGATGCCGAGGTCGACCCACACGTCGGCGTTGGCGTCGGCGCCGAGGCCCGGCACGATCGGCAGCAGCATCAGCAGGATGCCGGCGAGGCCGAAGAGATAGGTGTAGCGGAACAGCACCCGGTAGTTGCGCAGCGCGACGACCACGGCGATGGCACCCACGAGGGCGATCGCCGCCCAGGCGAGCTGCCGCGTGGAGGTGGCCTCCCAGCCGTGGCTGTCGTAGTAGAGGTCGATGCGGTAGATCATCGCGATGCCGAGCCCGGTGAGCACGGTGGCGATGGGGACCACGAACGGGTCGGCGTCACGGGCCACCAGGCGCAGCACGATGTGCAGCGCCAACACCAGCGCGGTCAGTCCGCCGCAGTAGATGAGGAACGTCGAGTCGATCGCGCCGTTGGCGCCCAGCTGCACGAGGGCGACGGCGGCGGCGTTGATGACGAAGGCGAACAGCAGCAGCCAGAGTTCCCGGTTGCGCTGCGTCTGCGGTATCCGCAGCTTCTTCAGCGCCCGGATGACCGTGGTGTCGGCCTGGGATTGCGTGGTGGCGGTCATGGGCTGTCCTCCGCCGTGTCACGGAGTTGGTTGACGATGCGCTCGGCGTCGTCGAGGGAGTCCGCGGTGATGGTCTGCTCGACGCTCTCGCGCACGAACCCCGGGAGGTCCTCGAGATCGATCCCGGTGTCGGCCCAGCGGGTCGACAGCGTGATGGGACCGATGTTCTGCTGGATGCCGCGGTACACCACCACGGTGTCCTCGTCTGCCCCCACGAAGTAGCGGGTCTGCGTCCACGAGTACGCGGCGAACAGTCCGATGCCGATGGCGGCGAGCACGACCACGAGGGAGACGACCCACCACAGCCGCCGGCTCTTCGCGCGGCGCCGATCCTCTTCGATGAGCTCTTCGAGGAACTCGGGGGCGGGCTCGAAGTGCGTCGGCTCGTTGGCGGCCTGCCGGCCGGCGTGCAGCCACCCTGCGCGGGCGGGCCGCGCCGTCGGCACCTCGACGCCGGTCGGGGTCGAGGCGGAGCCCACGATCGTCGGCGTGCCGGTGAACACCGGGTGCTGGCCGCCCACGTCGACGAGCACGATCGTGACGTTGTCGGGGGCGCCGCCGTCGAGCGCCTGGCGCAGCAGGATGTCGGCCGTGCGGCCCGGCGGGAGCCCTTGGCTGAGCGCCTTGGCGGTGTGCGGGTCGTCGACGACCCCCGAGAGACCGTCGGAGCACAGCAGCCACCGGTCGCCGGGCTGGGTCGGCATGATGAACGTGTCGAGTTCGGGGTCGGCGTCGGTGTCGCCGAGCACGCGCATGAGCACCGAGCGGCGCGGGTGGTACCTGGCCTCTTCGGGGGTGATGCGACCCGAGTCGACGAGCCGCTGCACGAAGGTGTGGTCGGTCGTGATCTGGGTGAGCGTGTCGTCGCGGTACAGGTAGACACGGGAATCGCCGATGTGGGCGAGCACGGCGTAGTCGTCGACCATGACCAGCGCGCTCACGGTGGTGCCGAGCCCCGCGAGCTCGGGTTTGGCCTTGACCGTCTCGATCAGGCGCGATGCGGTGTCGGCGATGGCGTCGCGCAGTGCCCGCTCGGCATCCGACGGGGTCTCATAGGCGTGGTCGAGGGCCGCCAGGCGGTTGATGGCGATGCTGGATGCCACGTCGCCGCCGGCGTGCCCGCCCATGCCGTCGGCGACGGCGAACAGGTTCGATCCCGCGTAACCGGAGTCCTGGTTGTTGGAGCGCACCTTGCCGGTGTGCGAGATCGCCACGCTCGAGCCCTGGAAGACCATGTGCCGACGTTCCGCTACTTCCGCAGCTCGAAGGTCGTCGCGCCGACCTTGATGGGGGCGCCGACCTTGATCGGAACGGGGGCGGCCACGCGCTTGCCGTCGTGCCAGGTGCCGTTGGTGGAGTCGAGGTCCTGGATCATCCACTGGTCGCCCCACAGCACCAGGCGGGCGTGGTGGCTGGAGGTGTAGTCGTCGCGGATCACCAGACCCGACTCACTGGAGCGGCCGATCGTGAGGGGTTCGTTGCCCAGCGGCAGTTCGAGACCCGCCTTCGGTCCGCTGGTGATGACGATGCGCGAGACGGTGCCGGTCGTGGCCGGGCCGCCGGCGACCGGCGAGGCGGCCGCTGCGGCGGGGCGCTTGGTGACGGGGGCGGTCAGATCGCTCGGACCGGCGGTGGGCACGGCTGCGGCGGCGGGTTCGGGGAGCTTGCGCACCTTCACGCCGAACAGGTCGGCGCGCAGCGAATAGATGACGGCGAAGACGAAGAACCACAGCAGCACGAGGAACCCGATGCGCAGCAGCAGGAGGGTCAGCTCACTCACCGGCGCCCCCTCGCACGTCGAACGCGCGGGTGGCGTCGGAGGCCGCCCGCGACGGACGCGGCGGCTGGGCCTGCGGGACGACGCGGAAGACGATGTCGGTGCGGCCGATCGTGACGGTCGAATCCGGCGGCAGCGGCGCTTCGGTCACGCGCCGACCGTCGAGCTTGGTGCCGTTGGTCGAACCGAGGTCGCGCACCATGGCACGCTCGCCGTCCCAGAGGATCTCCACGTGGCGGCGGCTGGTGCCGGCATCCGGGATCGTGATGTCGGCATCGCTGCCGCGGCCGATCACGGTGCGCCCCTTGCCGAGCACGTGCCGGGCGCCGTTGATGTCGATGACGCCGCGCCAGGCGACGGCACCCTGCGCGCTCTGCGAATCGACGCGGAGGGTGCCGGTGGTGAGGTCGTCGTCGCGCTGGATGCCGATGGTCACCGGGCCGGCGAAGCTGTAGCCCTGCGCGCGGGCGTGCGCGGTGACGAGGGTGTGCAGCTCCTCACCGAGCGTGGAGCCGAGCGCGCGCATGCGCTCCTCGTCACTGGGAGCCAGGCGCACGGTGAAGCTGTTGGGCGCGAGAATGCGGTCGCGGCTGACCACCGCGGCTCTGGCGTCGAGCTCGGCGCGCAGCGCCGATGCGATCTCGACGGGCTGGACGCCGCTGCGGAAGGTCTTCGCGAACGCGCCGTTGACGGCGCGTTCAAGCCCCTTCTCGAAGCTGTCTAGTAGTCCCACACGTCTCCTCAGGCAGGCAGACCGGTCGCTACATGCTAGTTGGAAGGACTGGGAGATCGCGGCCTCACCGCAGGAATCCGCAGGAAATCAAGGGATCTGCGATGCCGGCGACGGTGTTTCGAGGGTGTCGCGGCGTCTTCCGGCCACGATCCGGGTCGGTGGCGGGCGCGGCATCCCGGGTCGGAAACGTGATATTGTCGGGAAGTTGAGTCCGCGCATGTCGCGGCTCGCGCGAGTGGCGGAATAGGTAGACGCGCTGGCTTCAGGTGCCAGTGCCCGCAAGGGCGTGGGGGTTCAAGTCCCCCCTCGCGCACAGCAAGACGAAGGGCCCCCGATCCGGGGGCCCTTCGTCTTTCCCCGCACCGTCCTCCGGCCCTGCCCATCGGCCCGTGAGACTACATCTGGCGGCCGAGACAACGGTCGTTTCCCGATGTCTCGGCCGCCAGTTGTGGCCTCAGCGAGCGGATGCCGCGCGGAGCGCTCCCGCGGCGGGGCGGCGGGGCGGCGGGGCGGCGAGGCCCGTGCACTAGGGTGAGGTGGCACTACGGGGGAAGGGTGCAACGTGGCCGACGGGTGGGGGCGGCGGAGCGGGCCGGGCGCGACTGGATGCGGCGCGGGTTGAGTATCGCGAACGCCGCGGCGCGGGGCGGCGCGGTGACACTGGGCGGCCAGCTGCTGCGGTTCGGCGTGCAGGCGGTGGGCATCGTGGTGCTCGCGCGTCTGATCGAACCGGCCGACTTCGGAGTCTTCGCCATGGTGGTGGCGGTGGTCGGCATCGCGACGGTGATCGGCGACTTCGGCCTGTCGATGGCAGCCGTGCAGTCCCGCACGATCACGCATCAGCAGCGGAGCAACCTCTTCTGGACCAACACACTGCTCGGCGCCGTGCTGTGCGTCGTCGGCGTGCTCGGCGCACCGGCGCTGGCGGCGTTCTACGGCCGACAGGAGGTGGTCCCGATCATGCAGCTGCTGGCGGTGACCTTCTTCCTCGCCGCGGTGACGGCGCAGTTCCGCGCCGAGCTGTCCGTGCAGATGCGCTTCACGTGGCTCGCGGTCACCGACGTCGTGGCATCCGTCGTCGCACTGGGGACGGCGGTCGCCACCGCCGTGCAGGGCTGGGGATACTGGGCGCTCGTCGGTCAACAGATCGCTCTCGTCGTGGTCCCCCTCCTGCTCCTCCCGCTCGGTGCCCGCTGGGTGCCGGCCCTGCCCAGGCGCGACGCGGGCATGGGGGCGCTGTACCGCTACGGGGCGAACACCCTCGGAGTGCAGCTGTTCACCTACGCCACCTCCAACGTCGACAGCATCCTCATCGGTCGCGTGTGGGGTGCCCCCGCATTGGGTGTCTACGATCGGGCCTATCAGCTGTTCCGCCTCCCGATGACGCAGATCGCGGCACCGATGACCCGCGTCGCCGTGCCTGTGCTCTCGCGGATGCAGGCCGATGCGAGGTTCACCGCCTACGTGCACCGGGCGCAGCTGATCCTCGCCTACTGCTTCGGCGGCGTCTTCTTCCTGCTCGCGGCCGTCGCCGACCCGCTCATCGAACTGGTGCTCGGCCCGGGGTGGGGGGCGGTCGCCCCGATCTTCGCCGTACTGGCGATCGGGGGTGTCTTCCAAGGAATCGGTTTCGTCTACTACTGGGTCTTCCTCTCCCTCGCTCTCACCGGGCTGCAGCTGCGATGGACCCTCATCGGACGATCCGCCATGGTGGCGATGATGATCGTCGGGGTCGCCTTCGGTCCGGTGGGTGTGGCGCTCGGGTCGACGCTCGGACAACTGCTCATGTGGGGGCTGATCACGATCTTCCCGCTTCGCCGTACCGGCATCGCCGCCGGCCCGTTGCTGCGCATCGCCGGTCGCCCGTTGCTGCTGTTCGCGCCGGTGAGTGCGCTGTGCTTCTGGCTGTCGATGACTGTCCTGGACGGATGGAACGCGATGGCGCAGCTCGCGCTGCTCGGCGGGCTGATCGTCGTCTACCTGTCGGTCTGCCTCGCGCTGTGGCCGGGTCTTCGCCGGGATGCGCGGCAGCTGGGCGCCTCGCTCCAGCGCGTCCGCGCCGGATGAGCGGCCCGACAGGCCAGGTCATCTCCGCTCAGCGACTCGCCGTCTCGCGGCGCACGCGGCGGTAGACCTCCGCGTAGGCGGTGGCGATGCGCTCCCACGATCTGTCGCCGAGGTCGGGCTCACCGTGCACCGCGGCCGTCGCCGCCAGCGCCGTCGCGACATCGTGGGCCTGGAGGTCCCCGTCGAAGAGGTGCACCCAGCCGGCCCCGACGGCCGCCGCCAGCTGCGCGGTCGCATCGGTGCGTGGCACGAGCACGGGACGGTTCAGGGACAGGGCGACGAGCAGGATGCCGGAATTGTGCAGCTCGCGGTAAGGCAGCACGATCAGCTGAGCCGCGGTGATCTCGGCCACGAGCGTCGCATCATCGACGAAGGCGAGCGTGGCCGACACGCGGTGCCCCGGCGGCAGGGCGTCGAGCTGTGCTGTCAGTGGTCGTCGGGTGTCGGGCGCCGGCTCACCGACGACGCGCAACTCCCACCCGTGCTCCGCTGCGAGCCTGACCAACCGGGGCACGTTCTTGTAGGCCTCGATCCGGCCGATCGTCAGAAGTCTTCCGTCCACGCGAGACGCGGCGGTCAGGCGACCGAACTGCCTGCGGTAGTCCCCGTGCGGGATGACCACTTGGGGGATGCCGGGGACGACCGGGGTGTCCTGGTTCAGGGCGACGCGGACGCGGGCGGCGTCGGTGATCCGGTTCATCAGACGCCGTTGCCGCGCCGAGAGCGCGGAGTGCGGCTCGAGGTTGTGCACGGTGTGCACGATCGGCATCCCGCGTCTTCGCCACCGCAGCAGGAGCAGCCTGGTCAGCATCCGCTTGACCAGGCCGGCGCCGGCGGAGCGCGAGCGCACGAAGAACTCCGGCCAGTGGATGTGCACCACGTCGTAGGGCCCGACGAGCGCCTCACGCCAGGAGAAGTACACGAACTCCACGTCGTCGGGAGCGTCGCGCGTCACCTGGTCGATGAACTTGATCGTGGGACCCGGCGGCCCGACGGATTGCAGCACCCGCATGTCAGGGGGCCGTTCGCTGCGTGGCTGCTTCGGACTCGTCCAGACCGATGCCGTATCGACGCCGGAGCCGCTGGTCCACCGACGCGCGCCACAGGGTGGCCGGCCAGAGCAGGAAGAAGGGCTCCCGACAGTAGAACAGCACGGTGGATGCCAACTCGTGCGCGACGGCCTTCAGCTGCCACCGCGCGGGAGCTCGCGACCAGCCGTGCACCCACTCGATCCCGCCGGCGACGCCGACCGGAAGGCCGCCGCGCAGCGCCCGGAGTCCCAGTGCGACGTCCTCGTTGTAGAGGAAGTAGGACTCGTCCCAGGCGCCGATCCCCTCGAAGTCCTCCCTGCGTGCTGCGACCGCCGCACCGGTGATCCAGACCACCGCGGCGTGTTCGTGTTCGCGTTCGACCGCGCGCAGGTACCGGGCGTCGGTATCGCGCCGACCGAGGCGGTTGCCGATCTTCCAGGCCAGGAACGGCCAGCCCCGCCCGTTGTGCTGATACCCGCCGTCGGGGTGGGTCAGCCTGGGCGAGAGGAGCCCGCCGTGCAGCAGGAGAAGTCGCGCCAGCTCGCTCAGATCTTCCGTCTGGACACGAAGGTCGGGGTTGGCGAAGAGGATCAGATCGCCACGGGCCATCTCGAGACCGATGTTGTTGGCAGCGGCGAATCCGATGTTCCGTCCGGTGCGGAACACCCGGGCGCCCCGTTCCGCCGCCACCGCGACGGTGTCGTCGGCCGACCCGTTGTCGACCACGATCCACTCCACGGTGTCGTCGAGGCGCACGTTCGACCAGTACGTGCGCAGGTCCTCTGCGCTGTTGTACGTGACAGTGACCAGAGACCACATCATGATGCCCGGATCCCGTGCTCCGGCCAGCGCGAGCGTCCGAGCGCGCGGAAGACCGAGCGTGCCACGTGCGGTGAGCACTTCGCGGCGGCGCAGGTGATCAGTGTGCGTCCGTCGCCCGGGCGCACACCCAGGAGATCCGCCCATTCCAGTCGCGCGACGAGCTCAGGAGATGTGTCCTCGTCGATCCGGGTGAACCGCCAACTCTCCCGCAGGGCGCGGGCGATGATCAGGCAGCGGAACTGCACGGCGGCTCGCTTCAGCGCGGGCGAGGGTTCCATGTGCGTCAGCGACTCCGTGGCGATCGCGAGGAGGCGCACGAAGTTGTCGGGTTGGGCCACGCCGCCGTTGCTGATGGAACCGTCCCGCTGGACATAGGTGTACAGCGTGTCGGGGATCACGGTGACCCGCTTCATGCGAGGGAGCAGACGCAGCAGCGCACCGTGGTCGGATTTGGATCTCATGAGGGGGAACGGGCTCGTCCCGAGCACATCGCGGCGGAACAGCTTGTTCCACATCGCGCCGGTCCCTCGCAAGAGGAGCCGTGCTGCTCGGTCGTCGACGAGGGTGACCGCGCGCCGGTAGCGGACGACCGGCTCGCAGCGGCTGAGATCGGGGCCGTATCGGTACTCCGCCGAGCACACGGCGACGTCGGCGTCGGCCGCCTGGATCGCGGTCACCATCCGTTCCAGGAACCGGTGGGACCAGAGGTCGTCCACGTCGGCGAACCAGACGTAGTCGCCGGTGGCGACGTCGTTGCCTCGGTTGCGCGCCGCAGCCACGCCCAGGTTCCGGCCGTTGCTCACGACGCGCACCCGCGGGTCGTGGCGTGCCGCCGCGCGGATCGCGGCCAAGGTCCCGTCGGTCGATCCGTCGTCCACCACGATGACCTCGAAATCGCCGCAGGTCTGTGCGCTCAGCCTCGCCAGCGCGGTCATCACATGGGCCTCGGCGTTGTACGCGGCCATGACCACACTCACCAGCGGCCGGGCGCTCATCCGGACCCCTGTCCGATGTGGGTGGGCACGACGGGACGCGCCGAGAAGGTCAGCGGCAGGATGGCCAGCAGCGTCACGAAGGGAAGCACCTCGACGGATTGGTAGATCACCGTCTGGGCGACGCACGCGGCGGCGCCGGCGCGCACCCAGACGTCTGCGGTGGGCACGGCGCGCACCACCGCCAGGAGCAGCCAGTAGGTCGCGACGGCACCGACGATGCCCAGGTTGAGCAGTTGTTGGAGCAGGCTGGATTCCACCACCCCGAACGAGACCCCACCGAAGTTGCGGGTGATGTTCGTCACGAGGCCGGTGTGGCTGCCCAGCAGCAGCGGACTCCGGCTCCACGTCTCGAAGCCGGCGGCCCACTGCGCGACGCGGCCGGCGTTTCCGGACGACTCGAGGTCCAGTGCGCTGAGAGCGCGATCGAGCACCGGTGACCCCTGCAAGAACAACAGCACCGCCGCCACGACCAGACCGACCACCAGCAGGGTCGCCAGACGCGTGGACACGGTGCGACTGAACAGCAGCGCGAAGACGAGGGTGAGCGCGAGGATCATCATCCCCGACCGGGAATAGCTCAACAGGACGCCGGCGACGGCGACGCCGGCGCACACGAGCGGGACGGGCCGGCGGTGGCGCATCCACGCCCCGACGAGCAGGATCGCCAACACGCTGAGGACGAGCGGGTAGTGGAGGTAGCTGCCCGTGAGCCCTGCCGGCCGCACCTGCAGGGCGACGGATGCCTGGTCCGAACCGGCGGCGAACGTCCACCCCAGGTACTGCTGCCCCGAGGCGACGGCGACCTGGACGAGCACGACGGCGCTCGCCCCGGGGGTGACCACGCGGAGATTGTCCGAGACCCGGTCGCGATGCGTTCCCCAGCACAGCATCAGACCCAGCACAGCGAAGGTCGCGACGTAGAGCGCGGGGGCGATGAGAGAGTCCAGATGCCACGTGTTCAGGGTGATGATCGCCGATGCGACGCCCCCGATGACGAGGATGTACAGCGCGACGTATCCGCCCCACCGGACGGCCCCACCGGGCAGCGCTGCTCCCCGACGGTGCAGGATCCATACGAGCGCCAGGGCGCAGATCAGCTGGACGGCGTACGCCACCTGCTTGCCCGTGACGACCTCGATCACCCCGCGCGACGTCACCGCCAGCAGCAGCACGAACACCGCCGGCGTCGTCTGCCAACGCGTCCCGGCCGCGCTGTCCGCAGCGGCGTCACGACGTGCGATGGCGGTGACGGTCATGCGACGGTCTTCCCCGCCGCCTCGGCCCAGCAGCGCAGGGCGGCGCCGGCCGCACCCACGGCACGGCGGTCATCGTCGGCGTGCGCGTAGACCGACTCGAGGTAGGGCCCGACGGCATCCGGTGCGTCCGCTGTCACGCCGTCCTCGAGGCAGAGGCCGGCCGGTCGCATGGTGCGGGCGATCTTCACATCGGGATGCCCGATCACGATCGCCGGCGCGGCCCCGTCGACCGCACCGACGATGAGTGCGTGGATGCGGTTGCCCAGCACCAGAGCCGACCGCTGGTAGATGCCTCGCACTTCCCGCTCCAGCGTCGTGAGGTCGTCGGCCTCGGTCCCGGCATGGGCGACACCGAGGCGCTGCGCGAGCAGAGCGGTTCCGGCGCGGTCGCGCAGAGTCTGGCTCACCGCGATGGGCTCGAGCCCTCGCTCGCGCGACCACTCGATCACCGCGTGCAACACGGCATCCGAGGGGAGTGGTCTGTCCGTCCGGTAGGCCAGGGCGAGGTTGCGGCGCTCGTGCTCGGCGCCCTCCGGCGACAGGGCGAAGGCCCAGTCAGGGCACACGTCGCCGCGCCCGTACAGGTTCCGGGATGTCTCGTCCCGCCAGGCGTTGACCCGCGCGAGGCGCACCGCGAGCTCGTGGCCGAGGCTCGCCGGCCGCGCACGGTCGCGAGCCCCCACGCCCAGTCGGAACCCGGGGTTCCCGACCAGACGACCCAGCATCAGCAGCCAGGCCGATGCGCCCCCCAGCGCGAACTCTGTGAGGCTGGACGAGATCTCACCCGGATTGGCGAGGAAACGCGAGCGGCCTCGGCGCAGCATCCCCACGGATGCAGCCGCCAGCCAGCGCGGGAGAGAGCGGTATGTGCGTGCATCCCGGGGGAGCTCGAGGGCGGCGACGTAGTCGTCCGGCGCAGCGCCGAGGTAGACGTGCCATCGACGATCGGCACCGAGTGCATGCGCGAAGGCTCGTCGCAGCAGTGCGTCCCCCAGGTTGTCGTACTGCCCGGAGAGGTAGGTGAACGTCGCGGGGGGAGCGATCCCGGGCCGCGACGACGCGTCAGGCGACGCCGCAGCGATCACCGACGACACGATTTCCCCAGATCATGACTTCCCCCATAGAAGTGCCCGATGACCGACCGCACAGTCGTCGTGAGGTCGGTATGGCCCTTCCAGGCCGTCGGGTGCTGCACACCATAGCAGGAAGCCTTTCGCCCGCAAGCGGTGCGGGGAAGCGCTCGCCGAGGCGTGACCGACGGAAGGTTGTGTATTTCCTGAAAGCTGGATACAGTCCGAGCAACTCGCTCCGGCGAGAGCAGGAAACCGCTGCATCGTGGGGATGTGGTGGTCCGAAGAACCCGACGCCCGTTCGCATCCTTGGGGGGATGGGGTGTCGCTCGTGCCCGTGGGGAGACACGACATGCGTCAGTCAGTGATCAATGCAGATCGCAACGGTGAGACGGCGAAACCGTCTCGATGGTCGCGCCGACTGCGGGGCGGTGCCGTCGCTGCGGCACTCGCGCTCGTGTGCTCGGGGCTGGTCGTCCCACCGGCCGCGGCGCACGAATACGAGCTGCCGACGTCGCCGTCGCTGTGGCCGTCCGCGTACTCCCCGTTGCCGACGGCGGAGCTGGTCGGCGACAACAGCCGGGCGCTGACCTTCGACGGCACCGACCCGGGTCTGCACGATGCTGACGGGCAGGACACCGGATTCACGATGGTGCAGCCCTCGAGCGCCGACCAGTCCGCGGCGATCGACCCGACGGCTCAGTACCAGGGGTATTACCTCCCGCAGTTCCTGAACGTCGCTGATGGCAAGCTCACCCTGAACCCCACCAAGGGCATCGCCTTCCTGACTCCTCCCGCGAATGCGGCCGGCAACGACCGCTGGAAGAACACGCAGGACAACACCCTCGGTGTGCCCATCGACCCGGCCGGCACCAAGATGGTCTTCACCACAACGCTGTCGATGCCGTCCAACGCCGCCGACTCGGCGCAAGGCGGCATCTGGTTCGGCCCGAACGACGACAACTACCTGAAGCTCGTCGTCGCGGCCACCAGCGCCACGGTGCGCCAGGTGCAGCTTTCCCGCGAGGTCGGTGGCGTCACGAACACCGCTGCCGGCACGATCGACCAGGTCAGCGTGAACAACCTGACCATCCCGGCGACCACGCCGGTGACGCTCGCGCTCACCGTCGACGCGCTGACCAACACGGCGTCGGCCACCTACAGGCTCGGCACCGGAGCGAGCGTCAACGTGGGCTCGGTGCCGCTCCCGGCGAACTTCACCAACGGCGACCTCGTGCCCGCCGTCTTCGACACCCCCGACGCGCAGACGAACGGTTTCGCGGGCCTCTTCGCCACGCGGCGCAACATGGCGAACGAGACGGTCGCCGTCCCCTTCGTCTTCGACGACTTCACCGTCACCGAGCTCGACAGCGTCGCTCCGGCCGCCCCGGCCGACCTGTCCGTGTCGAGCTCGCCGCAGGCCAACCAGTTGCAGTGGAACCCGCCCGCAGACGCCGACATCGCCGGCTATCGGGTCTATCGATCGGCAACGGCTCCGGTGGCGACAACGGCGGAGAACCTCCTGACGCCCGGCCTGATCGCCGAGACCACCTACGCCGACGGCGCCGTCTTCGTGGGGCAGTCGTGGAACTACGCCGTGCACGCGGTGGATGCCTCCGGCAACGTCTCGCCCGCGGCCGCCGTCGCCGCCGTCGTTCCCGCTCCCACCGGTGACCTGGTCGGAAAGTACGACTTCACGACCGCGGCCGGGCCGGTCTCCGCCGGCTACACACGGGACAGCGGCGCGGCTTACAGCGGCGCTGCGGGCTTCGGATGGGTCACCGCCGATGGTGACGGACCCTTCGACTTCTCCCTCAATTCCCGGGTGCGCACCGACCTCAACGGGATCACCGACACCCGCCTGACCACTCTCGTCCACATGCAGTACGGCACGTCCTCCACGCCCAACCCGACCACGGGTGTCGTGTCCGAGCAGGGCGTGTGGGAGCTGGCGGTTCCCAACGGGCGCTACAACGTGGTCGTCGCCGCCGGCGACACCAGCAACGGCAACTTCGACAGCTCCCACACCCTCATGGTCGAGGGCGCGACGGCTGTCGATCACTTCTCCGGTGCCGCTCCGCTGTACTTCGACCAGGGCGTCGTCGAGGTCGAAGTCCTGGACGGCAGGCTCACCGTCGCGCCGGGCGTGGATGCAGCCACCAAGAACACGAAGATCTCGTTCGTCGAGGTCTACGCGCTGCCCACGCCGCCGCTGGACGCGGTCGACGGCCTCGCCGCGACGCACGACGACGAGTCCGACACCGTCCAGCTGAACTGGGCGCCGGTGGACGGCGCCGAGGGGTACAACGTCTACCGCAGCACCACGAGCCCCGTCGACACCACGAGCCCGCTCAACTCCGCGCCGCTGACGACCACGTCCTTCACGGACGACGACGTCGCGCCGGACGCGACGTACCACTACACGGTCGTCGCGATCTCGGCCGACGCGCCGAGCTCGGCACCGGCGGCGGAAGTCAGCGTGACCATTCCGGCGGAGCCCGTCGTCATCGTCCCGCCCGCCGCACCCGGCGGCGTGACGGCGACGGCCGACGCCGACAGCATCGTCGTCGATTGGGATGCCGTCGCCGACGCGACCGGGTACCGGGTCTACCGTTCCACGACGACCACGATCTCCACAGCCGGCGAGCCGCTGGCACAGCCGCAGTCGACGTCGTTCGACGACGCGACCGCGGTCATCGGGACGACCTACTACTACGTCGTGGTCGCGGTGAAGCAGGAGGGCGAGGCGGCCGCCGTCTCGGCCGCCTCGGCTGTGGTCTCGGCTTCGGTCGCGCAGACCCCGCCGCCCGGAGCGTGCGAGCTGTCGGAGTGGTCGGTGGATTACTTCGCGGGTTCGAAGCTGGCCGGTGCGCCGGTGGCGGAGTTGTGTGTGGGGGAGATCGACCAGTCGTTCGCGGCGGGTGTCGCCCCGACGGCGGGGGGG
>Ga0233375_1000867_pt1 | contig 14895 bp, 14 predicted proteins | sample ElkDunMinimDraft_10_FD_191539 | JGI IMG/M metagenome (GOLD analysis project Ga0233375, IMG submission 191539) | Fecal eukaryotic communites from dung pellets of Tule Elk in California, USA - Elk Dung E16 | ecosystem: Host-associated > Mammals > Digestive system > Large intestine > Fecal | place... | reverse complement strand
CATCCGCCCGTTCGCGAGCGAGCGTGTCGAGCCGGTAGTCGGCGCGCTGCACCGCGATCTCGGCGGCCTGGCGGCGCCCGGCCAGGTCGTCGGGTGCGGCGCCGTCACCGGCGAGCGCATGCTCGGCGATGAGGCGCTCGGCCTGGTCGAGCAGCGTGCGGGCGTGCTCGCCGAGGGTGTCGAGCCCGGCCTGCGCCGCCTTGCTGCGCTCGCCCAGGGCGCGCACGTACTCCTCGTAGCGCCGTGTGCCGAACAGCGTCCGCAGCAGCGGCTGACGATCGGCGCCGGAGGCGAGGAGGAACCGCGAGAACTTGTTCTGCGCGAGCAGGATGACCTGCTGGAACTGCTGCGCGTTGAGCCCGATGATCTCGTCCAGCGCCAGCCCGACATCGCGCGGCTTGGCGGCACGGCCGATCCACACGCCGTCGACCAGCTCTTCGAGCTCGGCGCGGGTCGCCTCGGTCGTCAGTCCGCCGCCGCGACGGGCGGGCCGCTGATACTCCGGCGCGCGCGTGACGCGCCACCGGCGGTCGGCGACCGTGAACTCCAGCCGCACCTCGGTGGGGTCCTCGGGCGCGCAGTGGTCGCTTCGGAGGCGCTTGTCGCCGCTGTCGTACCGGGGCACGCTGCCGTAGAGCGCGAAGCTCACCCCGTCGAGGATGCTCGATTTGCCGGCACCCGTGCGGCCGGAGATGAGGAAGATGCCGTCGCGCTCGAAGGCGTCGAAGTCGACCGTCTGGGTGGCCAGGAACGGGCCGAACCCGGTGAGGTCGAGGCGGTGCAGCTTCATGTGGCCGCCTCGGCGACCGTGCGCGCATCGAGGACGTCGTCGATGAGGGCGGTCTCTCGCTCGTTCGCCCCGTCGCCCTCGCGCACGTGACGCAGGAAGGCGTCGAGCAGCTCGCGGTCGCTCCGCGCCGACCGCACCCGGCGTGCGTAGCTGAGGCCGTCGTCACGCGTCTTCTCGGCGGGCTTGTGGGCCACGCACGCGCAGTGCGGGAAGCGCTCCTGCAGCCGCCGCATCGGGTCGCGCTGCGGCAGCGTGTCGGTGTATTCCACCGACACCCAGTCGCCCTCGTGTCCGGCGTACGCCTCGTCGGTGAGCAGGTCTTCCAGCGGGGCGGCGAGCGTGACGAGCCGGCGCGGCACCGGCAGCTCGAGCCAGGTGACGTCGGCGAGGCCCATGGCATCCAGCTCGACCAGCCACGACCCGCGCGGCTTGTCCCCCTCGCCGAAGCTGTAGTGCAGCGGCGCGCCGGCGTAGCGCACGCGCTGCGACAGCCGCTGCCGTCCGTGGATGTGGCCGAGCGCCATGTAGTCGACGCCGTCGAAGGTGGACAGCGGCACGACGTCGAGCCCGCCCTGCTGGATGTCGCGCTCGAGGTGCGGGGTGGGCTCCACGCCCGCAGCGAAGCAGTGCGCCACGGCGACCGAGCGCCCGCCGCGGGTGGAGAGGTCGTCGCGCACCAGCTGCATCGCCCGCCCGAGCACCTGGGCCTGCGTGCGCACCCCGGGCCACACGTGCCGCAGCAGCGCCGGCTCGAGGAAGGGGATGCCGTAGATGTGCACGGGGCCGTCGGCGTCGCTGACCGTGATGGGCGTGCCCACCGTCTGCGGGTCGGTGACGACGTGGATGCCGGGCCGCAGCAGCGTCGACTGGAACCCCAGCCGCGCCGCGGAGTCGTGGTTGCCGCTGGTGACCACCACCTGCGCGCCGGCGTCGGCGATGGCCGCGAGCGTGTCGGTCAGCAGCGCGTAGCAGCCGGCGGCGGGGGTGGCGGAGTCGAACACGTCGCCCGCGACGATCACGACGTCGACGTCGTGATCGCGCACCTGCGCCACGAGCGCCCGCAGCACGCCACCGAGCGCATCGAGCGTGGAGTGACCGTGGAAGGTCCGCCCGATGTGCCAGTCGGAGGTGTGCAGGATGCGCATGTCTTCACGGTAATCGGCACCGCCGACATCGACGGGGAGGATCGCCCGCGTAGGCTGGGTCAGCCGTGACCACCGCCCTCCCCGTCTCCTCGCCCTCGTGGCGCAGCTGGACGGTGTGGGGGGTCGGGGTCGTCGCCTACATGCTCTCGGTCACCAACCGCACCTCCCTCGCCTCGGTCGGGGTGGATGCCTCGCACCGCTTCGACATCGACGCGTCGACGCTGTCGATGTTCGCCGTCATCCAGCTGGGCGTGTACGGCGCGATGCAGATCCCGGTCGGCCTCATGCTCGACCGCTGGGGCGCGCGCCCGCTCATCACGGCGGGCATGGCCCTCATGGCCGCCGGTCAGCTCGTCATGGCCGTCTCCCCCGATGTGGGCATCGCGATCACCGCGCGTGTGCTGCTGGGGGCGGGGGACGCCGCGGTGTTCCCGAGCGTGCTGCGCGTCATCGCCACCTGGTTCCCCGCGCAGCGCGGACCCGTGATGGTGCAGCTCACCGGCATCCTGGGTCAACTCGGTCAGATCGCCGCGGTCGTGCCGCTGGCGGCGCTGCTGCACGCCACCAGCTGGTCGGTCGCGTTCGGCAGCCTCGCGGGCTTGTGCGTGCTGTTCACGGTGCTGGTGCTCGCCGTCATCCGCAACCGGCCGCCCGACCGCGACACCGACGTCACGGTCGACACCGACACCGGCACGATCCGCGTCGTCACCTCGGCGGTCGACACCCGCGTCGGCATCCGTGCCGCCTGGTCGCACCCCGGCACCCGCCTGGCGTTCTGGTCGCACTTCACGACCCCGTTCGCGGGATCGGCGTTCGTCATGCTGTGGGGCTTCCCCTTCCTCACCGCCGGCGAGGGCCTCACGCCCGGTCAGGCCGCGCTCGTGACCACCGTGTACGTGCTCGCCGGCATCTGCATCGGACCGATCATGGGCGCCCTGTCGTCCCGCGTGCCGCATGTGCGCTCACGGGCGCTCGTGCTGCCGTCGATCGTGGTGCAGGCGGTGGCGTGGCTCATCGTCATCGCCCAGCCAGGACCCGCACCGCTGTGGATGCTGCTCGGCCTCGCGATCGCCCTGGCCATGGGCGGCCCCGCGTCGATGATCGCCTTCGATCACGCCCGCACGCACAACCCGTCGCACCGGCTGAGCACCGCCACCGGCATCACGAACGCCGGCGGCTTCCTCGCCGGGCTCATCGCGATCTTCCTCATCGGGGTGGCGCTGGATCTGCAGGGTGCGGGCACCCCGGAGACCTACACGCTCGACGCGTTCCGGCTCGCGTTCCTCACGCAGGTGCCGCTGTGGGTCATCGGGAGCGTCTTCATCGTGGTGGAGCGCAAGCGCACCCGCATCCACATCGGCCTCGACAGCCCGCGCCGCCCGCGCCGCCCGCGCGACGGTCAGGCCACGCGCGGCGCGTAGCGCCCCGACTTCTCCGCCCGGGCGCGCGCCTTGGCCGCCTCCTCCTCGCGGTTCTTCGGCGGAGCGACGGCGACGAGGTCGGCCAGCAGATGCCGCGTCGCATGCTCGATCTCATCGACGGCCCGATCGAACGCCTGTGCATTGGCCTTCGAGGGCTTCGTCGTGCCCGAGATCTTGCGCACGTACTGCAGCGCGGCCGCGCGGACTTCGTCGCCGGTCGCGGCGGGTTCGAAGTTGTGAAGGGTGTGGATGTTCCGGCACATGCGGTCACCGTACGCTCCGGATGCCGCAGCGACCACCCCACAGCCCCGCACACCGCGCCGCGCCCTGCGTCCGCTCAGGGTGCCGCGGCGGCGAGCCCGTACTGTCGTACGGTGAGCGACCCCGCACCCCCGGCTCCCGAGCCCCGCGTCAGCACCTTCCGGCACGACGGCGCACAGCTGGTCGTCGAGGAGACCGGCGACGGGACGCGGACGTTCCTGCTCGTGCACGGCATCGGCATGGGGCGCCGGGTGTTCGGCGAGCTGGTCGCCCAGCTCGCCCCCTACGGCCGGGTGGTGGCGGTGGACCTGCCCGGATACGGCGATGCCGCCGAGCCGGCCCGCATCCCCACGATCGAGCGGCTCGCCGACCTGCTCGCGGCGTACCTGCGCGCACACGATGCGCCCGGTGAGACGATCGCCATCGGCCACTCCATGGGCACGCAGGTCGTCACCGAGCTCGCCTCCCGGCATCCGGGGCGGGTCGACCGCATCGTGCTCGTCGCCCCGACCGTCGACCCCGCCGCCCGCACCGCCCTCGGGCAGCTCGCCCGGCTCGGGCACGATCTGCTCATCGAGAGCCCTCGGGTGCTGTTCGTCGGCGCCCGTGAGTACGTGCGCGCCGGGCCGCACCTGCGTCGCAAGATGCGGGCCATGCTCATCCACCGCCCCGAGCACGCCTATCCGCACGTGCGGGTGCCGGCGCTGGTGATCCGCGGCGAGAACGACGTGGTGTGCCCACCCGGGTGGTGCGCGCAGGTCGCGGCCGCGCTCGGGACCCGGGTGGTGCAGATCCCCGGGCACGGCCACGAGACGATGATCCGCGACGCGGCACCCGCCGCGCGCGCGATCCTCGCCGACCTCGGGATTCAGCCCGTCGACACCTGACGCGCCAGCTCCGAGACCTCGTCGTCGGGCAGGTGGATGCCGGCTTGCTCCAGCCGCTGGTGCAGCACCTCGACGATGCGCTCGTGCGGCTCGGTGGCGACGTCGGACCGGGTCTGCGCGACGATGCCCGCGACCTTGTCGACCTCGGGCGCGTTGTTCTGCGACATCGCCGGCAGCCGCTGCTCCTGCGCGTCCGAGAGGTCGCGCTGCTGCGTCTCGCTCACGGTGAGCGTGTCGCGGCCCTCGTCCTGACCGTGGTGATCCGCTCCCATGGGCTCGCCGTCGATGACACCGACACCGACCGCCTCGTGGCTCGGCGGTCCGGCGGGCGGCGCGGAGCCGTCGACGGGCTCGGCTGCGGAGTCCGTCCCGTCGGCCTGGTCGGCCGGGTCGGTCTCGCGAGGGCTGGCCGCAGCCGTCTCCTGCATCGCCGCCGCATCCGCACCACCCTGGTCGGGGTAGTTGCCGCCGGTGTTGTCGAACTCGTTCTCGCGTTCGCGCTCGGTCATGATTCCTCCACTCCCAGGTCGGGGTCGGTGCCGCGGGACGGTTCGGGCGATTCGACATCGCCCACGTCCTCCGGCGCACCGCTCAGGTCGGGCGAGCCGACGGCATCCGCGTTGCGCTCGCGCGATTCCACATCGTCGATGCCCTCCCACCCACCGGGCGGGTCGGCGTCGATGACGCCCTCGGGCAGTTCCTGATCCGGGGTTGCGGTCATGGGATGCTCCTCTCGTCTGCGTCCCACTCTCGCCCCGCACCGGCGGGTGCCGCATGGGGTTGACGGATGGCCCGCCGCGGGCCTAAGCGCCTGCGTGCGACGGGAGCGCGCTCAAGCCGTGTGAGCCTCGCGCAGGATGCCGCGGTGGCGCGGGTTGGCGTCGAACCAGTCGGCGACGTACCAGCAGGTGGGGACGACCGAACGGTCGCCCCGGGCTTCGAGCTCGGCCACCGCGTGCGCGACCAGCTGACCCGCGTAGCCGTGCCCACGGAATGTGGGCACCGTGTAGGCGCGCGTCATCGCGACGGTGCGACCGTCGTCGCGGTAGTCCAGCACGCTCACCAGGTCGTCGCCACGGAACATCGCCCAGCGGGAGGCGTCGGTCTGATTCTCGAACCGCGATTCGGTCATGCCGCCAGGCTACGCCTGGGAGGGGACTCCCCAGGCCGGAAGCACGCCGGTTGTGGCCAACGTCACCACGGGTCGGATGCCACGTTCGAGCAGCCCGGCGTGGCCGTCGAAGTCACGGGGTTCATCGGGTCACGTCGTTCCGGTCGGCGGTGAACGTCGCGGTGCGGCCGTCGGGCGTCGTCACGAGGACCTCCGCCGTGCCCGTGCCGCCCGGGAAGACGCGGAGGGTGAGCCCGTCCAGGTAGTCGTAATCGGGACGGTCCTCGCGCGCGCCCCACGGCAGCACGGCACCGGGCCGGGCGTAGAGCGGGATGCTGGTGAAGGAGTGTGTCTCGCGCACCCATCTCCCGCCCTCGACGCTCTCGCCGGTCAGCACGCTCGTCCAGGTGCCGGTCGGCAGGTAGAACTCCACCTCGCCGGTCTCGCTGAACACCGGGGCGACGAGCAGATCAGGACCGAGCATGTACTGCCGGTCGAGGTAGGCCGTCGCCGGGTCGTCGGGGAACTCCAGCATCATCGGCCGCATCAGCGGGATGCCGCTCTCGGCCGCCGTGACCCCCAGCCCGAACAGGTAGGGCATGAGCCGCATCTTCAGCCGCGTGAACACCCGGGTGACCTCCACCGCCTCCTCGTCGAAGGCCCACGGCACGCGGTAGGACTGCGAGCCGTGGAAGCGGGAGTGCGAGCCCAGCAGGCCGAAAGCCGTCCAGCGCTTGAACACCCCGGCATCCGGCGTGCCCTCGAAGCCGCCGATGTCGTGGCTCCAGTAGGCGAAGCCGCTGAGGGCGAGCGAGAGGCCGCCGCGCAGGGTCTCGGCCATCGATGCGAACGTCGAGGTGGAATCCCCACCCCAGTGCACCGGCATGGTCTGGCCGCCCGCCGTGGCCGACCGGGCGAAGAGCACCGCGTCGCGCTCGCCGCGGGCCTCGACGAGCACCTCGTGCACGGCGGCGTTGTACAGCTGGGTGTAGAGGTTGTGCATGCGCGACGGGTCCGAGCCGTCGGACCACTCCACATCGACGGGGATGCGCTCGCCGAAGTCGGTCTTGAAGCAGTCCACTCCCTGGGCGATGAGGCGGCGCAGGTGCGCCTGGTACCAGGCGGTGGCATCCGGGTTCGTGAAGTCCACGAGCCCCATGCCCGCCTGCCACAGGTCCCACTGCCACACCGAGCCGTCCGGCCGGGTCACGAGATAGCCGAGCTCGGCCGCCTCGCGGAAGAGCGCCGAGCGCTGCCCGATGTAGGGGTTCAGCCACACGCACACCCGCAGGTCCTTCTCGTGCAGCCGGGCGAGCATGCCCTCGGGATCCGGGAAGACCCTGGCATCCCATTCGAAGTCGCACCAGTTGAACTCGCGCATCCAGAAGCAGTCGAAGTGGAACACCGACACCGGCAGCTCGCGGCGTGCCATCTCGTCGATGAACGACGTGACGGTCTGCTCGTCGTAGTCGGTCGTGAAGCTCGTCGACAGCCACAGCCCGTAGGACCAGGCCGGCACGACGGGGGGTCGCCCGGTGAGCGCGGTGTAGCGGGCGAGCACGTCCGCGGGGGTCGGCCCCGCGATGACGAAGTACTCCAGCGCCTCGCCCGGCACCGAGAACTGCACCCGCTCGACGGTCTCGGAACCGATCTCGTACGAGACGTGGCCGGGGTCGTTCACGAGCACCCCGTAGCCCTTGCTGGAGAGGTGGAACGGCACGTTCTTGTAGGCCTGCTCGCTGGAGGTGCCGCCGTCGGCGTTCCAGATGTCGACGGTCTGGCCGTTCTTCACGAGCGGGCCGAACCGCTCCCCCAGCCCGTAGACGAGCTCCCCGACGTCGAGGTCGAGCTGCTCGTGCACGAAGGTGTCGGGGTTGCCTGCCGTCTCGCCGGTGCGTGCGTTGCCGACGATGCCGGGATCCACCTGGGCGCCCGGAGCCAGGCGCACGTAGCCCTGCGCCTTGTGCCCGCTGCCGGTGAGACGGCGCCCCCCGGACTCGAACGACAGATTCCACGGCGCGCCCGGCGCGACCCGCGCGGTGAGCGGTCCACTGCGCAGGCTCCCGCCCTCAGCGTCGACGACCGCCGATCCCACCCCGCCGGCGACCGCGCCCGGCAGGTCGAACCCGCCGTGCCACCGCCCGCCCTCGTGGTGCGCGATGCGCACCCGGACGACGCCTTCCAGCGGCGAGGACAGCGTCACGGTGAGCACAGGGCGGTTGAGGGTGTCGCCGCGCTTGGTGATGACCGCCGTGGGCGCGGTGATCACCAAGCCCGGGCCGTCGGCCGTGGCATCCGTCTGCTCGATGTCGTACGCCTCCTGGGCGTACAGGGCGGTGACGCCGGGGCGCAGCTGCCAGAACCCGTCGGTGAACTTCATTACTTGACTGCTCCTGCCGTGATGCCCCGGGTGAGGGTGCGCTGGAAGATGAGGAAGAAGATGAGGGTGGGGATGAGGCCCAGCAGTGCCGACGCGCTCGTCGTGGTGACGTCCATGAGCCGGTCGCCCTGGAGCATGCTGATCGCGACAGGGACGGTCTGGTTCTCGTTGGAGACGAGGAAGGTCAGCGGGATCAGGAACTCGTTCCACGTCCAGATGAAGAAGAAGATCACCAGCACCGACAGCGTCGGCCGCGAGATCGGGAAGATCACGCGCCAGAGGATCTGCCAGCGGCTGGCCCCGTCGATGGATGCCGCCTCCAGCACTTCCTTGGGGAAGGTGCCGTACACCGACGCCAGCAGGTACGTGCCGAACGCGGCCTGGATCACGGTGAAGACGATGATCACCGACCACACGTTGTTGTAGAGGCCGACGGCCTTGAACATGTAGTACAGCGGGTAGAGCAGTGCCTCCTGCGGCAGCAGGTTCGCCAGCAGGAACAGCAGCACGATCCACGACCGGCCCTTGACGCGCCCGATGCCGATCGCGAAGGCGTTGAGCACCGAGATCAGCACCGCGAGCACGGCGACCATGCCGGAGATGAAGAACGAGTTCCACACCTTCTCGGGGAAGTTCACCCGTTCCCAGAACGCCACGATGCCGTCGAAGTACAGCGCGCTCGGAAGCTGCAGGGGTCCGCCGTTGGAGTAGTCCGCGGGCGATTTGAACGAGTTCACCAGGATCAGGTAGAACGGCGCGATGATCGCGATCGCGGCGATCACCGCGAAGGTGAGCATCAGCCAGTCCACACCCGTGCGCTTGCGCATGCCCCCGCGGGGGCGGGCAGCGCGGCGGCTCCGCGCGGGCGGGGTCGCGTGGTGCGTGCGGCGGGACCGTGCCGGGGCGGACGTGGTCGTGGCGGCCATCACAGTCCCGCCCTTTCTTTGCGCTCCGCGGCGTTCTGCGCGCGGATGAACAGCACCGACACGATCGCGATGACGATCGTCAGGGCCGTGGCGATGGTCGCGCCGTAGCCGACCTGCTGGGATTGGAAGAACTCCGTGTACGCGTAGTACGCGGGGACGATCGTCGAGGTGCCGGGTCCACCGCGGGTGAGCACGTACACGGGGCCGAAGACCTTGAGGGCGGCGATGGTGCAGGTGAGGGTGACGACATAGATCTCGGGGCGGATGATCGCCACCGTGATCGCGCGGAACCGCTGGATCCAGTTCGCGCCGTCGAGCTCGGCGGCCTCGTACAGCTCGGGGTCCACCCGCTGCAGCGCCGCCATGAAGACCACGACGGGGTATCCGATCTGGATCCACACCAGCACGACCATGAGGCTCACCAGCGCGGTGTCAGGACTGCCGAGCCAGTTGTGGGCGAGCGCGCCGAGCCCGATGCTCTCCAAGATGGTGTTCAGCGCACCGTCCTGCGGTCGCAGGATCCAGCCGATCACGATGCCGGCGATCGCGGCGGGCAGGATCTGCGGCAGGTAGTACGTTGCGCGCAGGAAGCTCGCGGTCTTGCCGCCGAACTTGCGGCCGACGAGGTCGAACAGCAGCGCGGCGAGGATGAGCCCGACGAGGGTGGGGACGACCACCATCGCCACGATCATCCACACGCTGTTGCCGAACGAGGTCCAGAACTTCGCGTCGCCGAACAGCTGGATCCAGTTGTCCAGGCCGATGAACTCGGGCGGCTTGATGCCCCGCCACTCGGTGAAGGTGAGGAAGAGGTTCCAGCCCAGCGGGATGATGACGATCACCGTCAGCAGGGTGAACCCGGGCAGCAGATACAGCCAGTACGAGCCGGAGCCGCGCCCACCCCGTTGCGGGATGAGCGGCTCCTCCGGTGGCAAGGGGGTGCGCTTGGCCTTGGCGGGGCGCACGAAGGGAACGGCGGTCATGACCTTCTCCTGTGGCAGGGTGCCCGGGCGGCCGATCAGCCGCCCGGGCAGCGGATCAGCGGAAGTCCGCCACGTAGGAGTCGTACTCGGCGCCCAGCGACTGCTGCACCTGCAGAGCCGACTTGGTGCCGTTGACGAGCTCCTGCAGCTCGGCGACGAGCGTGTCGTAGAAGGTGGGGGTCGGCCAGTCCGGGTAGAACGACAGTCCGTCCTTCTCGTTGATCGCGTTGAACGCCTGGATCAGCTCGAGGCTCTTCTCATCGGTGATGTCGGCTTCGTCGGCCGCGACGGGCAGTCCGCCGTTGTTGCCGATCAGCGCCTGGATCTCAGGGCGCATCGTGATCTCGATGAACTCGTACGCGAGGTCCTTGTTGGCCGCCCGCTCGGGCACGACCCAGAGGTTGCCCGACGACCCCAGGCTGAGGTCGGCGCCCGGGAAGGGGAACAGCCCCCAGTCGAAGCCGTCGATCTCATCGCCGAATCGCCCGTACCACCAGCTGCCGGAGACGAAGATCGGGGCCGTGCCGTTGATGAACGACACCCCGGCATCCTCCGCCTTGAGCCCGGTGACGTCGGGCGAGATGTACCCCGCGTCGACGTAGTCGGCCAGCGTCTCGGTGGCGTACGTGATCTCCTCGCCCTCCCAGTCGACCTCGCCGGTGTAGAGCTGGTAGTCATCGACGAAGCCGCGGTCGGCCTGGCTCAGCGCGAGCTGGTACCAGAGCTGCCCGAGCGGGTACTCCAGACCGGCCTCCGCCAGCGGCGTGACCCCCTGCGCGACGAACGCGTCGAGCACGGCCGTGAACTCCTCGTACGTCGTGGGGATCTCCAGCCCCGCCTCGGCGAAGGCGTCGGCGTTGTAGTAGACGGTGACGAACTCGCCATAGTTGGGCACGCCGTACCAGGAGCCCGTGCCCATGACGCCGTCTTCGCTGTAGCGTGCCGTCGTCTGCAGCGCGGGAGCGAGCTTGTCGTCCCAGCCGTACTCCTCCACCGCCTCGGAGATGTCGGCGAGCAGGCCCTGGCTGGCCAGGAGCCCCGCCGTCGCGTTGCCTTTGTTGAACTCCATGAGGTCGGGGGCCTCATCGGAGTTGAGCACCTGGCTGGCGGTCGAGCGGATCTGCTCGAAGCTCTTCTCCTCGAACTCCACCGTCGCGCCGGTCTCCTCCTCGAAGACCTTGATGGCTTCTGCCCACGCGATTCCCATCGCGCTGTTGGCGCCCTCGTAGTGCCAGAGGGTCAGCGTGTCGCCGTCGGCGTCGTCGCCGGCTCCCCCGCTGCATCCCGCCAGTGCGAGTGCTCCCGCCGTCAGGGCGCCGACGGCCGCGAGGGCCCGCCGGGTGTGGGTGTGTGTGCTGCGTGCCATCGTCGGCACTCCTTTCTCGGTGACCGTCATCGGTCGGTGTGGTGCTGCGTTGTCGAAGCGCTTCGATGCAGGGCATGCGGAAGCGCCGTGGATGCCGCGGTCAGTCCGCCGCGATGCGGACCTCTGGCGGCGCGGCGATGGAGCCGTGGTCATGGTGCGCGGGTGGGATGAGACGCACGCCGGGCCCGACCCCGCCGGGCTCGAGCGCCTGCAGCGCCAGCTCGACGGCCAGATCGCACGATGCCTGGGGCACCAGCGGGATCGAGTCGACCGGCGCCGAAAGCGCCGCGGTGTCGAAGGACGCCCCCACCGACACGACCGACACATCCTCGGGCACGCGGAGCCCGCGATCGGCGATCTCGGCCAGCACCGCGGCGTGTGCGTCGTCGGTGCAGTGCAACACGAGCGCGGTCGCACCGCCGTCGAGCAGCGTGGCTGCCGCTCGTCGGGCGACCGCGCGGTCGGAGTGCGTCACCCCGGTGGTCGTGTGCGCGGCCTCGATCGCGCGCTCGCGTGCGCGATCGAGGTAGCCGGCGCGCACGCGGGGTGGGAAGTTCGACGTCGTGTAGGCCGTCTCGATCTGGCCGACCAGTCCGATCGACCGGTGCCCGGCGTCGGCGAGGAGATCCACCGCCACCGCCGCTGCGGTCTCGAAGTCGAGGTCGACGCAGATGAGGCCCTCATGATCGTCGGGGATGCCGATGAACACGGCGGGTGTGGAGATCTGCCGCGCCAACGCGACGCGCGGATCGTCGGGCGCGACGTCGAGCACGAGGATCGCATCGACCAGTCCGTTGGCCGCGACGCGACGCATACCCGCCTGCGCCTCCTCATCGGTGAGCAGGAGGATGTCGTAGTCGTTGCGCCGCGCCGCGATCGCCGTCGCCAGCACGAACGCCATGTGGGTCGGAGCGTGGGTGTCTTTGCGGAGCGGTTCGGTGAGCGCGAAGATCTGCGTGCGCGTCCCCGCCAGCATGCGAGCCCCGGCGTTCGGGCTGTAGTCGAGGTCGCGCACGGCCTCCTCGATGCGCCGCCGCGTGGCCGGCGACACCGGCCGCTTCCCGCTGAGCGCGTAGGAGACGGTGCTGATGGACACCCCGGCCGCCTCGGCCACTTCGTTGATGTTCGCCACGTCGACTCCGTCGTCTCTCTCGCTGTCGAAGCGTTTCGCGGAAGCGCTTCGAGTCGAAGTTAGAGCCGTCGGGGGCGCGAGGTCAAGACGTTTGTGGAAATTGGCAACTTATCCGTCCTGCGGCGCCGCGGGGGGCGCTGCTCGGCGGATTGAGCAATCTGTCACATTTCGTCATCCTCAAGGCGCGGCATCCGTGCGGTTTGACATGCTTCGACATCGTTGGTCATAATGACCCACATGACTGACAACGCACGCTCTCTGTCCGCCGTGGAGGCGAACGGGACTGCCGCCATGATGATGGCCGGCCGTGTTGCTGTCATGTGTTGCCGAATGTGTCGCTGACACGATGACCCCGCCGGGCTCCTGCCGCCGCTGATCTGAACGCCGCGGCCGAGCCCCCGAGCATCGTCACGAACGCCCCCGCGGCGTCGTCGACTGCTTCGTCACCTGGCCAACGTCGGCCCCTCGCAACACACTCCGAACCCACTCCAGGCGCATCGCCCGGGTTCTTCTCCACAAGGACTTCTCCCATGTCGAACACCGCTCTCCTCACCCGTCCCGCCGTCACCCGTCACCTGCGCGCCGTCGAGGACGTCGCCCCGCTGGCCCCGGCGCCGACCGCCCCGGCCGCCGCTCCCGCCCCCGCCGCCCGGCAGCTGCCCGCCGGCACCGCGCCCCGCGGCTTCGCCCTGTACGTCGGCATCGACGAGGCCAAGGCCGCCGAAGACGGCGTCTCGCTGTCGGTTCTGGTCGAGGCACTGCGCCGCACGCTGGGGGAGCTTGCCCCGCACGCCGAGACCTACGCCACCGTCGCCCTCGCCCCCACGACCGCCGGCGGTCGCGATGTCGACGTCGTGCGCCTCGCCCTCCACGAGCCCAGCGCCGTGGCCCGCACGCAGCAGGACGAGCCCGACGAGGATGCCGCCCCCGGCGGCGTCACGGTCGACATCTCCCGCAAGCGCGTGCTGATCGACGGCGCCTCGGCGGCATTCACCTTCAAGGAGTTCGAGCTGCTGCAGTACCTCGTGCTGCGCGAGGGGCGCACCATCGAGCGCACCGAGCTGGTGTCGTCGCTGTGGCAGGGCACCGCCGACGACGACGCCCCCGGCGAGCGCACGATCGACGTGCACGTGCGGCGCCTGCGCGCCAAGCTCGGCCGCTACGAAGACATCGTGCGCACCGTGCGCGGCGTCGGCTACCGCTTCGACCGGCACGCCGACGTCGTCATCCGCTACGGCCACGGCTCGCCCTCGCCCGACCGCTTCTGACCCGCGCCGGCGCTTCGGGCGCTTCGGGCGCTTCCCCTGGCGCGCGCTGCTTCTTGCGCGGCACGCAACCCGCAAGAAGCGACAGGCGAGCGGATGCCGCGGGCATCGGCGACGCCAGCGAGCGGGAGCCCACGCTCAGCGGGATGTCGGCGGGGTGCGCGTAGGGTCGACGGCATGAGCACGGTGCACGCGGGACGGATGCCACGCGCAGCCGGTCGCGTCGGCGCGCGGCCCGGCACCATGAACCGCACCGACACCACCGCGCCGACCGCCCGACCCCTCGAGACGGAGTACCGGCCGCGGGTGCCGATCGACGCGGCGGGGGCGATCCGCTACCAGCGGCACGGCGCGCACGATCCGACCTTCGCCGTCGACGGCCAGGTGCTCTGGCGCGCGAGCCGCACCCCCGAGGGCATCGCCACCCTCGCGATCCGCGCCGACCGCGACCGCATCCGCGCGGCGGCGTGGGGACCGGGGGCGGAGTGGGCCCTGCACCAGCTGCCGGCGCTGTGCGGCGGGCTCGACGATCCCACCGGCTTCGACGCCGCGCGGCATCCGCTCATCGCCGACGTGCACCACCGCAACCCCGGACTGCGCATCGGCCGCACCGACCTCGTCTTCGAGGCGCTCGCGAGCGCCGTGATCGAGCAGAAGGTCACCGGCCTGCAGGCCTTCGCCGCGTGGCGGGTGCTGGTGACCCGTTTCGGCGAGCGGGCGCCGGGCCCCACCCCCAAGCCGATGTTCGCGCCGCCGTCGATCGACGGGTGGCGGCACATCCCGAGCTGGGCGTGGCATCGCGCGGGCGTCGAGCCGCCGCAGGCGCGCACGATCGTCGAGACGGCCCGACGCGGTGCGACGGTCGTGGCGGCGGTGACGGATGCCGGTGCCGGCGAGGCCGTGGACCGGGTGCTCATGAGCCTGCGCGGCATCGGCATCTGGACCTCCGCCGAGACCCGCATCCGCGCCCTCGGCGACCCCGATGCCGTGAGCGTCGCCGATTACCACCTCGCGCATGAGGTGGGAAACGCCCTCACCGGCCACCGCGTGGACGACGACGGGATGCTGGAGCTGCTCGAGCCCTGGGCAGGTCACCGGCAGCGGGTCATCAGGCTCATCTACGCCAGCGGTGTGCGCGAGCAGCGCCGCGGCCCGCGGCTGCACCCCGAAGACCACCGCGACCGCTGAGCGCCGCGAGGGGGCGGGCGTGCACAACGTCGCCAATCCG
>Ga0233375_1000866_pt1 | contig 14899 bp, 11 predicted proteins | sample ElkDunMinimDraft_10_FD_191539 | JGI IMG/M metagenome (GOLD analysis project Ga0233375, IMG submission 191539) | Fecal eukaryotic communites from dung pellets of Tule Elk in California, USA - Elk Dung E16 | ecosystem: Host-associated > Mammals > Digestive system > Large intestine > Fecal | place... | reverse complement strand
CTTCGACGCCGAAACGGTGGCCTCACCGGCGTTCGCCGAGGTCTTCGGCGGAAATGCGCTTGCCCCGGGGATGATGCCGTTCGCGTCGAACTACGGCGGCCACCAGTTCGGGCACTGGGCCGGCCAACTCGGCGATGGACGCGCGATCACGCTCGGAGAAGCCGTGGCGGACGACGGGCGGCGCTGGGAGCTGCAGCTCAAGGGCGCCGGTCCGACGCCGTACTCGCGCACTGCCGACGGACGCGCGGTGCTGCGCTCGTCGGTGCGCGAGTTCCTGTGCAGCGAGGCCATGCACCATCTCGGCATTCCGACCACGCGCGCACTGTCGCTGGTGGCCACCGGCGATGCGGTCGTACGCGACATGTTCTACGACGGCAATGCCGCGCCCGAGCCGGGCGCGATCGTGTGCCGGGTCGCGCCCTCGTTCATCCGCTTCGGCCATTTCGAGCTGCCGGCCTCGCGCGGCGACATCGATCTGCTGCGCCGCCTCGCGGACTTCACGATCGCGCGCGATTTCCCCCATCTCGAAGGTGACGGCCAAGCGCTGTACGGCGCGTGGTTCACCGAAGTCTGCACGCGGACCGCGGAAATGATTGCCGGCTGGATGCGGGTGGGCTTCGTCCATGGCGTCATGAACACCGACAACATGTCGATCCTCGGGCTCACCATCGATTACGGCCCCTACGGCTGGGTGGACAACTACGATCCCGACTGGACCCCCAACACCACCGATGCCCAGGGTCGCCGCTACCGCTTCGGCTGGCAGCCACGGGTCGCGCATTGGAACCTGGGGCGGCTTGCGCAGGCCTTGTCGCCGCTGTTCGACGACGTCGCGCCGCTGCAGGCCGGACTGGATGCCTATGCCGGAACCTACGCGCGGCTCGAGCGCGAGACCACCGCCGCCAAACTCGGCCTGCCGGATTTCCGCGACAGCGACGGCGATGCGATGCGTGCGCTGCAGGGGCTGCTGCAGGCGGGGGAAGTCGACATGACCCTGTTCTTCCGTGGGCTCGCCGATCTGGATCCGCAGGCGCCCTCGCTCAATGTCGTCGCCGACGCGTTCTACGACGAGGCTGCGCGCGACGACGTCCGCGCGCGGCTGGAGGCGTGGCTGCAGCAGTACGCGGCGCGGCTGCGCGAGACCGGCGAGCCGGCTGCCGACAGGCGCGCGCGGATGCACGCCGCCAATCCGAAGTTCGTGCTGCGCAACTATCTTGCGCAACAGGCGATCGACCGGGCGGAGGCGGGCGACCCCGACGCCATCGCGGAACTGCTCGATGTCATGCGCCGCCCCTACGACGAGCAGCCGGGCCGTGAGGTGTTCGCCGCCCGGCGCCCCGACTGGGCGCGCACGAAGGCCGGCTGTTCGATGCTCTCGTGTAGTTCGTGACAAGTCGCGTTCCGCCGCGGGCGGAACACCGACGCCCCTCTCCCCACGGGAGAGGGGGAGGACCATCGGCGGACGCCGATGGCGGGGTGAGGGCAGGCTTTCCTGGAATTCCTCCCACGCCCTCGCCAGCGACGCCCATCGAGGCCCTCCCCGGCATAGCGGGGGAGGCATAGCGGGCGAGGCTTGGCAGGAGGGCCACCGGCCTGCCCCGGGACAATGTCTCGTGTCAGGGTGTCCACCGACGAGCGCCTCGAGGTTGCTTCGACACGCAGGCTTCGCCCCGCCCAGCCCTCTCCGCAGGCGGGGGCGGGCTTGAAGACGCCGCAAGCGCGGGCGTTCGCCCACGCAGCCGCAGCCGTCCAGACCCGGTAGAATCCTCCGATGCCTTTGATGACCTTGAATGACGTCGACTACAGCGTCGGCGGACCCTTGCTGCTGGACGGTGTGGAATTGGCGATCGAGCGCGGCGAGCGTGTCGCGCTGATCGGCCGCAACGGCGCCGGAAAATCCACCCTGATGCGCCTGATCGACGGCGAGATCCGACCCGACGACGGCGAGATCCGCCGCGAGCAGGGCGTGCGCGTCACCCGCCTGGAGCAGGAAGTGCCAGCCGGCGCGGACGGCAGCGTGTTCGACGTGGTCGCCGGTGGCCTGGGCGAAGCCGGCGCTGCGCTGGCCGAATATCACAGGCTGCTGCACGCCGAGGATTACGACGCGCTGGCCGACGTGCAGGCGCGCATCGAGGCCCTCGACGGCTGGCGCATCGACCAGCGCGTGACCGAGGTGCTCGAGCGCCTGCAGCTCGACGGCGATGCCGAGTTCACCCGCCTGTCGGGCGGCATGAAGCGCCGCGTGCTGCTGGCGCGCGCCGTGGTGTCGGCGCCGGACATCCTGCTGCTCGACGAGCCGACCAACCACCTCGACATTGCCGCGATCGACTGGCTCGAGGGCTTCCTCAAGCAATGGCCCGGCGCGATCGTGTTCGTGACCCATGACCGGCGCTTCCTGCGTGCGCTGGCGACCCGGATCGTCGAGATCGACCGCGGCAAGGTGACCAGCTGGCCCGGCGACTGGCACAACTACGTGCGCCGGCGCGAAGAGCGGCTCAACGCCGAGGCCCAGGAACAGGCCCGTTTCGACAAGCTGCTGGCGCAGGAGGAAACCTGGATCCGGCAGGGCATCAAGGCCCGTCGCACGCGCGACGAGGGGCGCGTGCGCAGGCTCGAGGCGATGCGCAACGAACGCGCGCAGCGCCGTGATCTGACCGGCAACGTGCGCATGGCCGCCGCGCAGGCCAACGCCTCGGGCAAGAAGGTCATCGAACTGAAGGATGTGTCGTTCGCGTTCGGCGAGCGGCGCCTGATCGATGGCTTCTCGACCACGATCTTCCGCGGCGACCGGGTGGGCCTGATCGGCGCCAACGGCACCGGCAAGACCACGCTGCTCAAGCTGCTGCTCGGCGAACTCCAGCCGCAGTCCGGTGAAGTGAAGGCCGGCACCCAGCTGCAGATCGCCTATTTCGACCAGTACCGCGCCACGCTGCGCGAGGACTGGAACGCGCTGGAGAACGTTGCCGAAGGCCAGGATTTCGTCGAGATCAACGGCACCCGCAAGCACGTGATCGGCTATCTGCAGGATTTCCTGTTCACGCCGGAACGCGCGCGCGCGCCGATCACCCGGCTGTCGGGCGGCGAGCGCAACCGCCTGCTGCTGGCCAAGCTGTTCGCACAGCCGTCGAACCTGCTGGTGATGGACGAACCCACCAACGATCTCGACGTCGAGACGCTGGAGCTGCTGGAAGAACTGCTGGCCGAGTATCCCGGCACCCTGCTGCTGGTCAGTCATGACCGCGACTTCCTCGACAACGTGGTGACTTCGACGCTGGTGATGGAAGGCGACGGCCATGTCGGCGAATACATCGGCGGCTACGAGGACTGGCTGCGGCAGCGTCCGCAGCCCGGTACCGCGTTGCCGGCCACCACGCTGGCACCGAAGGCCACCACGACCGCGGCGCCGGCCGACGCAGGCGCGACCCGCCGCAAGCTCAGCTACAAGGACCAGCGCGAGCTCGAGCAGTTGCCGGGTCGCATCGAACAACTGGAGGCGGAGATCGCCCGGCTGACCGCCGAGATGCAGGGCGCCACGTTCTACCAGCGCGATGCGGCCGCGATCGCCGCGCATGGCGAGCAGCTGCGGAAAACCCAGGAGACGCTCGACGCCGCGTATCTGCGCTGGACCGAGCTCGATGCCTGAAACGGCCGGGCGTCCGCGCACGCCCGCATGACCGCAGTCCCCCGGACCCCGCCGTGCTGATCACCCATCCGCTTGCCCCCGGAACCGACCTGCTGGCGCTGCAACGCGCAGCGCCGGCGCGGCACCCGCTGCTGCTGCAATCGGTGGCCCACGGCACGGCGCATGCGCGCTGGGACCTGCTGCTGGCCACCGACGGCTCGCGTCTGCAGCTCGACCCCGACGGGGGGACCCGTGACGCGGCCGGTGCGCCGGTCGAAGGCGGCTTTCTGGATGCTCTCGATGCGCAATGGCGGACATTGCGCCAGCCCCGCGAAGAGCCGCGCTGGCCGTTCCGGGGCGGCTGGGCCCTGTATCTGGGCTATGAGCTGGCGGCCCAGGTCGAGCCGGTCCTGATGCTGCCGGACGCGACTGGCGGGCTGCCGGTCGCGGTCGCATGGCGCTGCCCCGCGGCGATCCTGCGCGACCATGCCAGTGGCGAGTGCATCGCGGTCGCTGAAGCCGGCGCCGAGACGCTTCTCGCGGCACTCGTGGCCGCAGCCGGGCAGCCGGTCCCTGCCGCGCCCGACTGGCAGGCGCCGGTCGCGCTCGACGAGGACGCCCCTGAACGCTTCACGGGCGGAGTCCGCCGCGTGCTCGACTACCTCGCCGCCGGCGACGTCTTCCAGGCCAATCTCTCACGCGGCTGGCAGGCCCGGTTCGCCGGCCCGCTGGATCCCGCGGCGTTGTATGCGCGGCTGCGCGAGCACAATCCGGCGCCCTTCGCCGGCCTGCTGCAGGGAGATGGCTGGGCGGTGGCCAGCGCGTCCCCCGAGCGGCTGGTTTCGGTGCGGGGCGATCTGGTCGAGACACGCCCCATCGCCGGCACCCGCGCGCGCTTCGATGGCGACGATGACGCCGCGCGCGTGCAGGAGCTGGTCGGCCATCCGAAGGAGCGCGCCGAGCACGTGATGCTGGTCGACCTGGAGCGCAACGATCTCGGCCGGGTCTGCGTGCCCGGCAGCGTCGAGGTCGATGAACTGATGTGCGTGGAGAGCTATGCCCACGTGCACCATATCGTCAGCAATGTGCGCGGCCGGCTGCGGAGCGGGACCACCCCCGGCCGCACGATCGCCGCGGTGTTCCCCGGCGGCACCATCACCGGTTGTCCCAAGGTCCGCTGCATGCAGATCATCGCCGAGCTCGAAGGGCAGGGACGCGGCGCCTACACCGGCGCGATGGGTTGGCTGAACCGTGATGGCGACCTGGACCTGAACATCCTGATCCGCAGCGCCGAGGTGGAGGGCGACACCGCGCGCTTCCGCACCGGCGCCGGGATCGTCGCCGACTCCGATCCCGATCGCGAACTCGAGGAAACCCGGGCCAAGGCGCGCGGCACCCTGCGCGCACTCGGCCTGTCGGGCTGATCGCAGGGCGACGCGCGTAGACCGCCCGGTCGCGGCGGTGTCTGTATGGCCGCCGGCCTGCCACGGTATCCTGCCCGCCCGCTTCCACAGTGACGGCCACCGCCGCCCATGACCGATTCCGCAACGCCCCGCGCCCGCCGCCGCATCCTGCCCGTCCTGCTGAGCGGGGTCGTGGTGATCGCGCTGCTCGCCGGGGTCGCCGCGTTCCTGCTGCACGCGCGCTACAGCCGCTTTGCCGATGCACCGATGACCGGGCTGGCCGATGCCGGCACCCTGGTGGTCGCGCGCGGCGACTCGTTCCAGCGTGTGCTCGGACGCCTGCGCGAGGCCGGTGCGACCCAGGGACATGAACTGGAATGGCGCGTGCTCGCACGCGAACTGGGCGCCGATTCCCGGATCCAGGTCGGCGAGTACCCGCTGGCGCCGTCGATGACGCCGCGTGAGCTGCTGATCCGGATGCGCGACGGCAAGGTCATCCATCACCGTTTCACGATCGTGGAAGGCTGGAACATCCGCGAACTGCGCGCAGCGCTGGCCCGGGCGACGCCGCTGGTGCAGACCCTGCAGGACATCGACGATGCCGAACTGATGGCGGCCATCGGCAAGCCGGGCGTGCACCCGGAGGGGCGCTTCCTGCCCGAAACCTATCTCTACACCACGGGCGACAGCGACGTGGACCTGCTGCGGCGTGCCAATGCCGCGCTCGAAGCCGCCCTGGACCAGGCCTGGGAGACACGCGCGCCGGGGCTGAAGCTCGAGGATCGGGAAGCGGCACTGGTGCTGGCCTCGATCATCGAGAAGGAGACCGGCATCGCAGAAGAGCGCCCTGCGATTTCCGGCGTGTTCAACCGCCGTCTCAAGCTCGGGATGCGGCTGCAGACCGATCCCACGGTCATCTATGGAATGGGGACGGCCTACAAGGGCAACATCCGCCGCAGCGACCTGCAGACCGACACGCCCTACAACACCTATACCCGCGATGGCCTGCCGCCGACGCCGATCGCCATGGCGGGCGCCGCCGCGATCCAGGCCGCCACGCATCCGGCCGACGGCGACGCGCTGTACTTCGTCGCGGTCGGGGATGGCAGCGGGCGCCATGTGTTCTCCCCGACCTACGCCGCGCACAACATCGCCGTGCGCGATTACGTGCGCCGCTATCGCGCGCGCTACGGGGGCGGCAACGCGGGCAGCAGTCCGGCCGCGGCGGCCGAGGAAGCGCCGAACGAGGTCGAAGTCGAGGCCGCCATCGGCGCGGAAGACAGCGAGTGAGCGCATTGCGCACGTATCCGCGCTTCGTCACGGTCGAAGGCGGCGAGGGGGCGGGCAAGACCACGGTGCTGCACGCCCTGCGCGAGGCGCTGTCAGCGGGCGGCGACGAAGTCGTGTGTACCCGCGAGCCCGGCGGAACGCCGCTGGCCGAGCTGATCCGTGGGCTGCTGCTCGATCCCGGCCACGAGCCGGCGGCGCCCGACACCGAGCTGCTGCTGATGTTCGCCGCGCGCGCCCAGCACGTGGGGGTGACCATCCTGCCCGCGCTCGAACGCGGCGCCTGGGTGATCAGCGACCGCTTCACCGACTCCAGCTATGCCTACCAGGGCGGCGGTCGTGGCATCGATCCGGCGCGTATCGCCGCGCTGGAATCGGCGTATGTCGGCATCGCGCCGGCGCTCACGCTGCTGCTCGATCTGGGCGTCGCCCAGGGCCGCGAACGCGCCCGCGGACGCGACGCGTTTCCCGATCGGATCGAGGCGGAGCAGGACGCGTTCTTCGAGCGCGTCCGCGCTGCGTTCCTGGCCCGCGCGCAGGCCGAGCCGCAGCGTGTCCAGGTGATCGACGCCACACGTCCCGCGGAGGTCGTCGCCGAGGACGCCGTGCGCGCGCTCACCGCGGCGCGGGGCAGGGCATGAGCGCGACTGTGGCATTCGCGCCCTGGCAGTCACGCATCCACGAGCAGGTGCGCGCGGCGCTCGACAGCGGCCGGCTCGGCCACGCCCTGCTGTTCTGCGGGCCGGCGCGGCTGGGCAAGCGCGCGGTCGCCGATGCGCTCGCCGCGCACGTTCTGGGCCTGGATCGTGAAGTGCGCAGCGCCCAGCTGCTCGCAGCGGGCACCCATCCCGATTTCCATGCGGTCTCGTTCGTACCGACCAAGGACGGCACCAAGCTGCGGACCGAGATCGTCATCGAGCAGATCCGCGAACTGTCGTCCAAGCTTTCGCTGACACCGCAGTACGGCAGTGCCCAGGTCGCGATCGTCGATCCTGCGGACGCGGTCAACACCGCCGCATGCAACGCGCTGCTCAAGACCCTCGAGGAACCGCAGCCCGGGCGCCATCTGTGGCTGGTCGCGGCCAATCCGCTGCGACTGCCGGCGACGATCCGCAGCCGCTGCCAGCGCATCGAGTTCCGCCTGCCGCCACGCGAGGAGGCGCTGGCGTGGCTGCGCGGGCTGGGCCATCGCGACGCCGATGCCGTCGAAGCGCTCGACGCCGCCCGTGGACATCCGGGCCTCGCTGCCGACTGGCTCGAGAGCGGCGGCATGGCGCTGCGCCGTGAAGTGGCCAAGGATCTTGCCGGCGTGGCCAAGGGCGAGCTCGCCATCGTCGCCACCGCACAGCGCTGGGCCAATGGCGACGATGCCGCGGAACGCGTCGCGCACGCTGCCGATCTCGCGCTCGCCCGCGCATCCGGCTTGACCGATGTCGCGGGAATCGGGAAGCTGGCTGCGTGGTTCGATTCCGCCAACCGCACCCGTGATCTGCTCAGGACCACGGTGCGCGCGGACCTCGCCATCGCCGAGCTGCTGCTCGCATGGCGCGGCGCCATCGCCCGCAACTGACTTCTTCGCTGGAATCGCAAGCATGAGCGCAACCGCCGCAGGCGCACGTCAGGGCATCCTGTCGCTCGCCGTCAAGGACAAGGCCGCGCTGTACAACGCGTACATGTCCTATCTCAAGCAGGGCGGCATCTTCGTGCCGACCTCCAAGCGCTATTTCCTCGGTGACGAGGTCTTCCTGCTGTTGACCCTGCCCGAGTCCAGCGATCGCCTGCCGGCCGCCGGCAAGGTGGTCTGGGTGACGCCGGTCGGCGCGCAGGGCAACCGCACTGCCGGCGTCGGTGTGCAGTTCGCCGACACCCCGGAAGGCGAGGCGGTCAAGAACCGGATCGAGACGCTGCTCGCCGGGACGCTGCAGTCGGAGAAGCCGACCCACACGATGTGAGTCGCTCGCCGCCCGCATCGCGCGGGCGCCCGGTCGGGTTGCATGCACTCAGCGCGCTGCGTCGAACGCAGCGTGCAATGAGTGTTCGGATCTACACGAGATGGAACAGGCGCCCCCGCGCAGACCTATCGAGGCGCAGCAGTCCGTCCTCTCAGCCGTGGGGCAGCAACTCGTCGTGCGCTTCGTCGATCGCCTTCTTGGTTCGCGGACGCGCCAGTCCGATGAACTTCCTGATCCGGCCCATGGCCGCATGGCCCCCCGGCACCGCCGGGGCCACCCCGAGCGATTCGCGCTCCGGCGGACCTGTTGGAGCCCGCATGCCGATCCTCAGGTTCTCCAGACCGGCTGGAAGGTGTAAACCGGAACTCCACGATCGTCGTCAGGGTGCGTCATGGCTAACCGGAAGCCAGCCAGCAACGCCCGCGGGCGGATTCTCGATGCGGCGCTCGCCGTGTCCGATCGGGTCGGTGCCGCGCATCTGACGCTGGAAGCAGTGGCGGCCGAGGCAGGCGTCAGCAAGGGCGGCGTGCTGTACCACTTCGCCAGCAAGGAGTTGCTGCTCCAAGGCGTGGTCGAGCACCACATGAACCAGCAGCGCAGCAATCTGGAGATTGCCCAGGCGATGTTTCCGTCGGGTCCGGGCGGTTACCTGCAGGCCTTCGTGCAAGCCCAGTGCCAGGGCATGGAAGCCAAACTGCACGGGCCGAAGGCGATACAGTCCCTCATCGCCGCGGCGGTCAATACGCCCGAACTGATGGACTCGCCCCGCCAGCAGGCGCGGGGGCATATCGAACGCCTGCGTGCGCTGGGGCCGGACTTCGTCGACGCACTCATCTTGACGCTGGCCCTGGACGGTCTGTTCTTAGGCGACGCGTTCGAGATGCTCGATCTGACCGCGACCGAGCGCAAGGCACTCATCGAGGCGTTGGAAACGCGCGCCGCCGCACTGGCGGCGCGGCATCCCTGAGGGTCCATCCCCACGACGCGACGCAGTCGCGCGTGGATCGGATCATCGGTGCGGTGGGCCTGGCTCCGGTGGCGCCGAACGACATAGCCGGGGTTCCGTCCGGCGCGACGGAACGTCGCGCCCTTGGCGCATCAGGCCGTACGCGGCACCGGCTGCAGCGCCGGATTGTCCCAGCCCGGACGCGGTGCGAAGCGATCGCCATGGCGCGCCTGCAACGTGCGCAGGCGTTCGACGATCACCTCGGCGCCGGTTTCGCGGATGTACTGGATCGGGCCGCCACGGAACGGCGCGAAGCCGGTGCCGAAGATCACACCCGCATCGAGCAGGTCGGCATCGGCGACCACGCCGTCGTGCAGGGCGGCTACGGCTTCGTTGAGCAGCGGCAGGATCAGCCGGTCCTGCAGATCCTCCGGCGCGCGATAGTTCTTCGGCAGCTCGGGCTTCTGCGCCTTGCCGTCGGTCCAGGTGTAGAGGCCCTGGCCGTCCTTCTTGCCGCGCCTGCCCGCTTCCGGCGGTGTGGCCAGGGACGCCGGAATCCGCAGGCCCAGGAACGGTGCGAGCTCCTGGCCGACGCCCGAGGCCACGTCCAGGCCCACGGTGTCGATCAGTTCGATCGGCCCCATCGGCATGCCGAAGTCGACCGCCGCCTTGTCGATCGCCTTGCCGGGAATCCCTTCGGCGTAGGCGCTCGCGGCCTCGAGCATGTACGGGAACAGCAGGCGGTTGACCAGGAAGCCGGGGGTCCCGGCGACCGGAACGGGGAGCTTGTCGATCGCCTTGCAGAACGCGGCCAGGCGCTGGGTCGTCGCTTCGTCGACGGCGTCGTGGTGGACGATTTCCACCAGGGGCATCGACGCGACCGGATTGAAATAGTGCAGGCCGGCAAAGCGCCCGGGCCGGGCAATGCCGCTGCGCAGTTCGTCGAGCGGAATCGAGGATGTGTTGGTGGTCAACAGCGCGTCCGCGGGCAGGCGTGGTTCGATATCCGCGTAGAGGCTGCGCTTGGCCTCGGCGTTCTCGATGATCGCCTCGATCACCAGGTCAGCGTCCATCACACCGTCGCCGGCGAGGTCGGAGCGCAGGCGCGCGGCCACCTCGGGGCGCTTGGCGGCGTCCTTGACCTTCTTCTCGAAGAGCGTTGCGGCACGTGCCTGTGCCTTGTCGATGAACGGCTGCTCGCGATCCTGCAGGGTCACGTCGAAGCCCTTGTAGGCCGACCATGCCGCGATGTCGCCGCCCATGACGCCCGCGCCGATGACGTGCACGCGCCGGATCGGCGCATGGCCGCCCGCGGCCTTGCCGCCGAGCCCCTTGAGCCGCTCCATCAGGAAGAACACGCGGGTGAGGTTGCGCGCCGTCGGCGTGCCGGCAAGCTTGACGACCGACTTGCGCTCGGCCGCCAGCCTCGCGCGGGTATCGCCCGATGCGCGGCGCCAGGTTTCGATCATCGCGTACGGGGCCGGGTAATGTTGCTTCTTCGCCTTGCGCGCGACCTGCTTGACCAGCACCGGGGCCAGCACCTGGCGCGCTGGCCAGATGTTCGTCGCCCAGCCCATGAAACGCTGCTTGAAAGGACGCTCGGCGCCCTTGAGCGCGAGGGCGATCGCTGCATCCACGAGCAGCGCCTGATCGACCACCTTGTCGACGAGGCCGATGCCGTGCGCGGCTTTCGCCGACAGCGCGCGGCCGGTCAGCATCATGTCGAACGCCGCCGGCGCACCGACCAGCCGCGGCAGTCGCACGCTGCCGCCCCAGCCCGGATAGATGCCCAGCTGGACCTCGGGCAGGCCGATCCGGGTCGACGGATCATCGCTGGCCACGCGGTAATCGCAGGCCAGGGCGATCTCGGTGCCGCCACCCATGCAGAAGCCGTGGATCGCCGCCACCGTCGGGCAGGGCAGCTCGGCCAGGCGCTGGAAGGCCATCTGCCCGCGACGGATCGAATCGCCGATCGTGCCCTTGGCATCGAACGCCTGGAACTCGCGGATGTCCGCGCCGGCAATGAAGCCCTTGGCCTTGGCCGAGCGGATGACCAGCGCACGCGGCGGATCGAGGGCAAGGCGTTCGAGCAACGCATCGAGTTCGATCAGCACGTCCTGGGCGAAGGTGTTGACCGATTCGCCGGCGCGGTCGAATGCGAGGACGAGCACGCCGTCGTCGCGCGATTCGGCTTGCCAGTGACTGAAGCGGAGCCCGTCGAGACCTGCGAACATACGGCACCATTCTTTGGAGTATGGGAATCCGCCTATGATCCCGAGGTTGCTTCGGCGCCGTCAAATCGGCGTTTGAAAACAGCGGCCGACTGGATCAGCAGAAAGCGTGTCACCGGGCACCGCCTGCGACTTGGCATACGCGGGCGTCGCCCCCAGACCATGCGTTGGTGCGCGGCAACACTGCCACACCGGCTGTGAGGAACTTTTCGCGCAGCGGCCTGTCTTAACGCCCGTGCCAGGCCGGGCTTCTTCGAGGAGATCCGGTCCGATGGCCGAGCAGAGCGACAGCCGGGAGCGAACTGAACTGGACGAGGAACTGGTCAAGCGGGTGCAGGGCGGAGATGTCGCGGCATTCGATCTGCTGGTGCGCAAATACCAACACCGGATCGCGGCACTGATCGGTCGATACATCTCGGACTGGGGCGAAGTGCAGGACGTCGCACAGGAAACCTTCATCCGCGCCTATCGGGCGATGGCGAACTTCCGCGGAGATTCCCAGTTCTACACCTGGCTGCATCGCATCGCGGTCAACACGGCGAAGAACCACCTGGTCGCCCACAACCGGCGCCCGCCGACCGACGCCATCGACGTCGAGGATGCCGAGCAATTCGACAGCAGCATCCGCCTGCGCGACAGCGACACGCCGGAGCGTGAACTGATGCGTCAGCAGCTGGAACAAACGGTGATGCGCGCGGTCGAAGCATTGCCCGAGGAGCTTCGGCTTGCGATCAGCCTGCGCGAGGTCGACGGCCTGAGCTACGAAGAGATCGCCGAACGCATGGGCTGTCCGATCGGCACCGTGCGTTCAAGGATCTTCCGGGCCCGCGAGGCGATCGATCGCGAACTGAGGCCTTTGATGGACAACGAGAGACAAGTGGAGCGCGTGACCCGATGAACACAGTCGACGATATCGAAATCCTGCAGCCCGGTCCCGATCCCGACAAGCTCGAGCGCTTCCACCGCCAGCAGCTGTCGGCGATGCTCGACGCTGAACTGTCGCACGACCAGGCGCGCTTCCTGCGTCGCCGGCTCGAACACGACGCCGAACTTTCGGGCTGCTTCGAGCGTTGGCAGGTCTGCGGTGATGTGCTGCGCGGTCGCCATGTCTCGCTGTTGCCGCCCGACTTTGCCGAACGCGTGGCGCGTGGCATCGCCACCGACGGCACTGTCTCCGTGGTCATCGCGGACGGCAGGCGTCCGCGTCTGCTGCGCTGGGGCGGCGGCGCTGCGCTCGTGGCTTCGGTCGCACTGGTGGCCCTGTTCGTCGGCCGCCCTGGTGCGGTCGATGCGCCCGCAACCACGACGCCGACGCTGGCCAATGCCGCGCCGGTGACGCCCGCCCCGGTCGCGATCGACGCGATCGACGCTATCGCGGATGCATCCATGCAGGTGGCGGACCTGCAGGAAAGTGCACCGGCGACGGTCGCCGCGGCAGCAGCTCGCGGCGCCACCGAGCGCGCTTCGCGCGGCCAGTCGCAGCGCGCTGCGGTGCGTGCCGGTCAGGGGCGTCAGCAGGCCGAGACGCGCGCGATCGCTTCGTCGCCCGCGACGCGTGCTGGCGAGGGGGCTGGCGCACATGCCGGCATGGCCATCGCCATGGCTGGCGCCGCAGCGGCCGAAACGGGCTTTTCCGACGTGCCGGCCGTCGCCCGCCCGTGGCCCAGGGCGTCGTCGCTTTCCGCCAACAGCAGCTTCTCCGTCCGCCACGGCGAACGGTTCGCTGCGCCGTCGTGGGATGCGCGCGAAACCCGGACCAGTACGGTACTGCCACGGTTCCCGGTCGATCCCGCGGATGCCGCGTCCGTTCCCGGTGCGTCGCAGATGCTGCCCTGAGTTCCGAAGTCTGACGGTGCGGTGCGCGCCGGGCGCGCGCCCCCGACCCTGCATTCGTCCTATTTCACCCTTCCACCGAGTCCAGCATGACCTCGATGAAAAAGTCCCTGCTCACCATGTCCCTCGTCGCCGCGCTGTCGGCCGCGACGACTGCTTTCCTCATGCCTGATGCCGTCGCGCAGTCCGCTGCGCAGACGCCTGCCGACACCGCAGCCAGCGTGTCATCGACGCCCGCCGCGCCCCTGGTCAGCGGGCTGCCCGATTTCACCCGTCTGGTCGAGCGGGTCACGCCTGCGGTCGTGAGTATCGAATCGACGATCGGCGCGCGCCAGACGGGCGGGCAGCAGATGCCGGACGATGCGCAGATTCCCGAGATTTTCCGCCGTTTCTTCGGCCCGGGCTTCGAGATGCCCGGCGGCCCGGGCGGACGTGGCAGCGCGCCGCGGGGCACCTCGATGGGCACCGGCTTCATCATTTCTTCCGACGGCTACCTGCTGACCAACCATCACGTGGTGGAAGGCGCCGACGAGGTGAAGGTGCGGCTGTCGGATCGCCGCGAATTCGTCGCCAAGGTGGTCGGTAGCGACGCGGAATCCGATGTCGCGGTGCTCAAGATCGACGCGACGGGGTTGCCGACGCTGCGTTTCGGCAACGGCGCCAGCGTCAGGCCGGGCCAGTGGGCGGTCGCGATCGGCTCGCCGTTCGGCTTCGAGCAGTCGGTCACCGCCGGCATCGTCAGCGCGGTGCAGCGCTCCAATCCCTACGCCAACCAGCGCTACGTGCCGTTCATCCAGACCGACGTGCCGATCAACCGCGGCAACTCCGGTGGCCCGCTGCTCAACGTCGCGGGCGAGGTGATCGGCATCAACTCGCAGATCTTCAGCAACTCCGGCGGCTACATGGGCGTCAGCTTCGCGATTCCGATCGACGTGGCCGCGAACGTGGCCGAGCAGATCAAGAAGACCGGCAGCGTGCAGCGCGGTTCGCTGGGCGTGCAGGTCTCCGCGATCACGCCGCAGGACATGGCGGGTTTCAAGCTGCCCGACACCAAGGGCGCCCTGGTCCAGGAGGTCCTGCCCGGCAGTCCCGCGCAGAAGGCCGGCATCGAGCCGGGCGACGTGATCCGTTCGGTCGACGGCACCGAAATCGTGTCGTCCAGCGAGCTGCCGCCGCTTGTCGGCAGCAAGACGCCGGGCACCCGGGTGCGCGTCGGGATCTTCCGCGAAGGTCGTACCCGCGAGTTCGACGTCACCCTGTCGGCGCTCGAGGGTGCAGCGACTTCCGCCGCGGCGGGCACGCAGTCGCAGGCGCCGGCCGCCGCGACGGGTGGCAACGCGCTGGGTCTGGTTGGCCGTGATCTCGACGCGGCCCAGCGCCGGCAGTACGGTCTCGGCAACGATGAGGGCGTGCTGGTGGCCAATGCCGGCACGGGCGCAGCGGCCAGGGCCGGTATCGCGCCGGGTGACGTCATCCTGCGCGTCGGCCGCACGCCGGTCGCCAGCGCGGCGGCGCTCGACCGCGCACTTCGCGAGATCAAGCCGGGCGATACCGTGATGCTGCTGGTCCGCGGACGCAGCGGCGGCACCCAGTACCGGGCCGTGCCGGTGCCCGGCGCCGCCGAG
>Ga0233375_1000863_pt1 | contig 14910 bp, 13 predicted proteins | sample ElkDunMinimDraft_10_FD_191539 | JGI IMG/M metagenome (GOLD analysis project Ga0233375, IMG submission 191539) | Fecal eukaryotic communites from dung pellets of Tule Elk in California, USA - Elk Dung E16 | ecosystem: Host-associated > Mammals > Digestive system > Large intestine > Fecal | place... | reverse complement strand
GAGTTCGAGCGCGGGGGTCGCCATGCATCGATGGTACTCGATATTGACAGGCATCGATAGTCTGGGTAGAACTGGACATCGAACATCGTCGATATCTCCTGGAGACCCCATGACCCTCGTGGACCTGATCCCGCGCACCCCGTCCGACCGGGCGATCGAAGCGCTGCCGGTGGCGATCATCGGTGCGGGACCGATCGGGCTGGCCGCGGCGGCGAACCTCGCCGAACGCGGTATCGACTTCGTCGTGTACGAAGCCGGCGATGACGTGGCGGCGAGCGTCCAGGAGTGGGGGCACACGCGTCTGTTCTCCCCGTGGCGGCATCTCGTGGACCCGGCCTCGCGCCGGCTCCTCGAAGCGGAGGGCTGGGAATCGCCCGCGCCGGAGCGTGCACCCACCGGGGCGGAGTTCGTGCAACGCTACCTCCGGCCACTCGCGCAGGTGCCCGTGATCGCGGCGCATGTGCGCACCGGCGTCGAAGTGCTCGCCGTCGCCCGTCAGGGCATGGACCGCACGCGCACCCGGGCACGGGCAGCGACCCCGTTCGTGCTGCGGCTGCGCTCGGCATCCGGCGCGGTCAGCGAGACCGGCGCGCGCGCCGTCATCGACGCCTCCGGCACGTACCGCTCACCCAACCCGCTTTCTTCCAGCGGACTCGACCTGCTGGGGATGGACGACATCGCCGACCGCGTCACGCGCGCGCTGCCGGATGTGCGGGGTCGCGACCGCGGCCGCTTCACCGGGCGACACGTGACGGTCGTCGGCGCCGGGCACTCCGCCGCCAACACGCTGCTGGGCCTGGTCTCGCTGGCCCGGGAGGACGAGGGGACCACCGTGACCTGGCTGATCCGCAACGCCCAGGCGGTGCGGGTGTCGTCGTCGCCCGACGACGAGCTGGCGGGCCGTGCGGACCTCGGCAGCCGGGTGGACGCTGCGGTGTCTCAGGGCGAGATCTCGGTCGTCGACGGCTTCGAGATCCTGCGCGCCCGCCGCGTCGACGGCCGAGTGGAACTGGTCGGTCTGCGGCGGGGCGAAGCGGCCGCGCACGTCACCGACGTCGTGGTGAACGCAACGGGTTTCCGCCCCGATCTCGCCATGCTGCGCGAGGTCCGCCTCGACCTGGATGAGATCGTCGAGGCGCCGCGCCGGCTGGCGCCGCTGATCGACCCCAACGAGCATTCCTGCGGCACGGTGGAGCCGCACGGGTTCCACGAGCTCACTCATCCCGAGCCCGGGTTCTTCCTCGTGGGTATGAAGTCCTACGGCCGGGCGCCCACGTTCCTCCTCGCCACCGGCTACGAACAGGTGCGCTCGGTCACGGCATGGCTGGCCGGTGACACCGCCGCGGCATCCCGGGTAGAGCTCACCCTTCCCGCGACCGGCGTCTGCTCCACCGACCAGGCGGGCGGCTGCTGCTCGTGATCTCGGTGCGGCCGATGACGGCGGGGGACTGGCCCGCGGTGGCGGAGATCTTCCGGCAGGGCATCGACGACGGCGAAGCGACGTTCGAGACGCGCACGCCCGGTTGGGACGCCTTCGACGCCGCCAAGCTGCCCGGGCTGCGCCTGGTGGCCGCCGACGACCGCGACTCCCGCGTACTCGGCTGGGCGGCGGCGTCGCCGGTCTCCACCCGCGAGGTGTATCGCGGTGTGATCGAGCACTCGGTCTACATCGACCGCGCCGCGCGCGGACGCGGCATCGGCCGGCTGCTGCTGAGCGCGTTCGTCGATGCCGCGGACGATGCGGGGGTCTGGACGATCCAGTCCAGCGTCTTCCCGGAGAACACCGCGAGCCTGCGGCTGCACGAGGCGGCCGGGTTCCGCGTCGTGGGGCGGCGCGAGCGCATCGCCCGCGCCGGTGTCGGCCCCCACGCCGGCACGTGGCGCGACACCGTCCTCATCGAGCGCCGCAGTGCGCGCAACGGCATCGACTGACACCTGGAGAGCATCATGACCGACACCCCCACCGTCCTGTTCGTCTGCGTGCACAACGCCGGCCGGTCCCAGATGGCCGCCGGCTACCTGCGAGAGCTGGCGGGACCGCGCGTTCAGGTGCTTTCCGCGGGGTCCGCCCCGAAGGACGAGATCAACCCGGTCGCGGTCGCCGCCATGGCCGAGCAGGGCATCGACATCGCCGCGAACACTCCTCAGGTGCTCACCACCGACGCGGTGCGGCAGTCCGACGTCGTGATCACAATGGGGTGCGGCGACGCCTGCCCGATCTTCCCCGGGAAGCGCTACGAGGACTGGGTCCTCGACGACCCCGCAGGACAGGGGATCGAAGCCGTGCGCCCGATCCGCGACGAGATCCGTCGGCGCGTCGAGACCCTCGTGGCCGAACTGCTGCCCGGCGGCTGAGCCGCGCGACAGCGCCGAGCCACCGGTCGGTGCAATGACTGTGGCCCTCCGGGCCCCGCGTGAGCGGGATCCGGAGGGCCACAGGTCGATCGGTCGTCAGACGCCGAAGTACAGCTCGTACTCGAAGGGGTGAGGACGGGCCGCGAGCGGCTTGATCTCGTTCTCGATCTTGTACTCGATCCACGTCTCGATGAGCTCCGGCGTGAACACGTTGCCGCGCGTCAGGAAGTCGTGGTCGGCGCGCAGCGCCTCCAGCGAATCCAGCAGCGAGTTCGGCACCTGCGGGATGTTCTTGGCCTCCTCGGGCGGCAGCTCGTAGAGGTCCTTGTCGACGGGCTCGTGCGGCTCGATGCGGTTCTGGATGCCGTCCAGGCCCGCCATCAGCTGCGCGGCGAAGGCGAGGTAGGGGTTGCCCGAGGCATCGGGAGCCCGGAACTCCACGCGCTTGGCCTTGGGGTTGGAACCGGTGATCGGGATGCGGATGGCCGCCGAGCGGTTACCGGCCGAGTACACCAGGTTGACCGGAGCCTCGTAGCCCTTCACCAGACGCTTGTAGGAGTTGAGCGTCGGGTTGGTGAACGCCAGCAGCGCCGGCGCGTGGGCCAGGATGCCGCCGATGTACCAGCGGGCGATGTCCGAGAGCTGGGCGTAGCCCTTCTCGTCGTAGAAGAGCGGCTTGCCGTCGAGCCACAGCGACTGGTGCGTGTGCATGCCCGAGCCGTTGTCGCCGAACAGGGGCTTGGGCATGAAGGTCGCGACCTTGCCCCACTCCAGCGCCGTGTTCTTGACGATGTACTTGAACTTCAGGATGTCGTCGGCCGCGTGCACCATGGTGTCGAAGCGGTAGTTGATCTCGGCCTGGCCGCCGGTGCCCACCTCGTGGTGCGAGCGCTCCAGGTGCAGACCGGCGTCGATGAGGCGCAGGCAGATGTCGTCGCGCAGGTCGGCCTGCTTGTCGACGGGGCTCACCGGGAAGTAGCCGCCCTTGAACGGGGTCTTGTTGGCGAGGTTGCCGCCCTCCTCGACGCGACCGGAGTTCCAGGCGCCTTCCTCGGAGTCGACGTGGTAGAAGCTCGAGTTCTGCTTCACTTCGTAACGCACGTCATCGAAGACGTAGAACTCGGCCTCGGGCGCGAAGAACGCGGTGTCGGCGATGCCCGTGGAGGCGAGGTACTTCTCCGCCTTCTTGGCGACCTGACGCGGGTCCTTGGCGTAGATCTCGCCGTTGCGCGGGTTGTAGATGTCGAAGAGCATGATCAGCGTCTTCGCCTCGCGGAACGGGTCGAGGTAGGCCGTCGACACGTCCGGGATCAGCTGCATGTCCGACTCGTGGATGTTCGCGAAACCGCGGATCGACGATCCGTCGAACAGCTGACCGACGGTGAAGAACTCTTCGTCGACCGTGGAGGCGGGGATGTTGAAGTGCTGCTGCACACCCGGGAGGTCCGTGAAACGGATGTCGAGGAACTTGACGTCCTCGTCCTGGATGAACTTCAGCACCTCGGATGAATCACGGAACATGCGTTCTCCAAAGGTGGGGCTTGGTGTCGGGACCCGCCGGAGCGGGCACTTACGAACTTAGTCGGAGGGAGTTGCCCGGCAGTATCTGCCGTGTTTCGGGCGTGTTACGCGCCTCCGGTTAGGCTGGAGACGTGCCCGAAACCCCTGTAGAGAACACCTATCCCGGGGAGCGCCTCGGCTTTCCCTCCGAAGGACCGGGCAGCATCGCCCGCGTCGGTCGCCGGATCGGCGCCTTGTTCATCGACTACGCCGCCGCGACCATCATCGCGTCCGCATTCCTGGGGTTCGACCAGTTCGCACTGCCCGGCGAGGCGGGCCTCACGCAGTTCATGCCGATGGTCGTGTTCGCCGCGCTCCAGGTGCTGTTCATCCCGACGATCGGCGGCAGCCCTGGGCACCGCATCCTCGGCATGCGGGTGAACCTCGTCACCGGCGGCTGGCCGGGCCTGTGGCGGCCGATCGTGCGCACGCTGCTGCTCGTGCTGGTGATCCCGGCCGTCATCTGGGATGCCGACCAGCGGGGCCTCCACGACAAGGCCGCAGGCACGGTTCTCGTCCGCGCCTGACGGCCCGGCGGCGCCCGGTCAGCGGGGACGCGGCGCGCGGACCTTGGTGGGGTCGATGCCCTTGGGGATCGGCAGCGACGTGACCGACTTCGAGACCGAGTCGACGCGCTTGATGACGGCGGCCATCGTGGCGCGGTCGATCTTGTTGGGCAGGCGCTTGATGGTCGAGGCGAGCTTCGAGATCGGCACCTCGTCTTCACCGTGGCCGATGTAGAGCACCGTGACGGGGACTCCGGATGCCACCCGCTGCACCTTGCCGCGCTCGTCGGCGATGAGGCGGGTCAGACGACCGCGCGAGCCTTCGCCGACGATGACGACGCCGCCACGGCCGATGACGCGGTACACGGCATCCTGCGTCTTCGGGTTGACGCCGACGGGCATCTCGGTGGCCTGCCACTTGCGGCCGAGCCCGGTCGACAGGATGTGACCGGCCGCGCCGGGCATGCCGTCGAGCTTGCGGTACATCGCCCGCGTGGACAGGCGCGTCATGGTGATCATCGCGCCGAGGAAGCCGGCCATGAGGCCGCTGATGCCCCAGAGGATGACGCTCCACACCGCGACCGGCGGCACGAGGAAGCCGATGCCGACACCGGCGGCGATGCCGAGGATGACGATTGCGATGAGCACCCAGGCCAGCCACGGGTACGCCTGCTTCGTGAAGACGAAGAGCGAGCGGAGCTGGGAGAAGAAGCCCGGGCGTTTTTCGGGTGCGGGCGTGCGTGCGGCCATAGGTCCAGCCTACCTTTCAGCGCGCCCCGCCTCCTGCACAGTCCGCACCTCGTCGCATCCGTCCCCGGATGCCGCGTCCGGCGACGCCCCGCCGTCCTGTTGCCGCGCACACTCGTCAGATGTCGTTCGCACCAGGCGCTGTCGGCGCCCCCGCGCCGCGGGGAGAGGGGAGTGTCATCCGCGTGGTGACCGATGGCGCACCCTGGCCCGGCACGATCGTGCGTGAAGACGACGGCAGCACGACGCTGCACGTCGACACCGCGTCGCTGGTCGAGACCACGGTGTGGTGCGCCGCCGCAGACGGGCACGTGCTGACGCCGATCGACATCGTGCGCACCGCGGACGGGCACGAGGCGGTGTTCGCGCTCTGCCAGCGACGGCTCGACGAGGTGCTGCGTGAGCGGAGCGAGGCAGGGGCGCCGCCGGCGGCGGGGGAGTGCGTCACCGTGGCGGTCAGCGTGCTGCGGGGTACGGCGCAGGCCCAGAACGCCCCCACCGGAAGGTGGTGGCTCACCGACGACGGCCGGCCTGTGCTGGCCATCGGCGATGGTGAGGGTGTGCGGGATGCCGCGCTCGGCATCCTCGGGCTGCTCGAAGCCGGGTCTGCCGGCACCGTGCGCGCCGCGCTCAGCGCTGCGGCGGCGGCCATCGCCGATCCGCGCGGCGATCTCGCCGCCGCCGAGGACGCCCTGTTCGCCGTGGCCGAGCCCACCGCGCTCGTGACCACCGTGCTCGCTCCGGCCCGCGCGCGGTCGGTGGCCTCGACCCTGCGCGCGGAGCCGATCCCGCCGCGGTCGGCCCTGCGTGCCGCCGTCGCGCGCCACGTCGACGCCGACGTCGCCGAGCGGGTGCAGGGCGTCCGCGACGATGTGCGTGAGCGGTGGGCCGCGCGACACGATCGGCGAGCCGCGCGCCGCGTGCGCCGGGCGGAGCGTCGGACGCTCGGCCGGGAACGCACGGCGAGACTGCGGCGCCCGCCGCGCGCGCCAGGTGCCGCGGAGTCGCCGCGGCCGCGCCGCGTGAGACGTGCGCCGATGATCGTCGGCGCCGCAGCGGCGGCGGTCGTGCTGGGCGCAGGGTTGCTGTGGCCGTCGGACCCGGCGCCGACCGGGATCGCGGCGACGGCGCCCGTACCGAATCCGGCACCGGAGGATTCCGCGGCGTCGGCGCCACCCCCGGCGGACCCCTCCGCCGCCACCGCGCCGGGGCCGACGGATCCGCAGACGCTGGCAGATCTCCTGTTGACATCGGCGTCGTCGTGCATCGATGAGGTGTGCCGTGACGCGGTGCGTGAGACGCCCGGCCGGCCGGCGCTGGACGGCGTGCTGGGGCTGGCGGGGGCCGAGCGGGAGATCACCCTCGTGGAGGACTACGGCGGTGTCGCGGTGGTCCGCGTGGCGGCGATCTCGCCCGGGACGGCGCCCGACCGACTGCTGGTCATCGTGGAGACGGCGCAGAAATGGCTGATCCGCGACGCCTACGACGTCGCGGATCAGCCATGAGTGCGATCAGATGCCGAGCGAACCCTCGAAGTCCGCCGCCTCGAGGCGCGACTTCACCGCACCGAGGAAGCGGGCGGCGTCCGCACCGTCGACGACACGGTGGTCGTACGACAGGGCGAGGTAGACGTAGGAGCGCACCGAGATGGCATCCTTCCCGTCGACAGAGACGATGCCGGGACGCTTGACCACGACGCCGGTACCGAGGATCGCCGTCTGCGGCAGGAACACCACGGGGGTGTCGAACAGCGCGCCGCGCGACCCGGTGTTGGTCAGCGTGAACGTGCCGCCGGCCAGCTCGTCGGGCTTGAGCTTGTTGTTGCGCGTGCGCCCCGCGAGATCGGCGATCTCGTGGGCGATCTGGGCGAGGTTCTTGTCGCCGGCGTCGCGCAGCACGGGCGTGAGCAGGCCACGCTCCGTGTCGACCGCGATCGAGAGGTTCTCCGTCGGCGGGTAGACGATCTTGTCGCCGTCCACCGTCGAGTTGATCACCGGGAACGCCTTGAGGGCCTCGGCGGCAGCCAGCGCGAAGAACGGCAGGAACGACAGCTTGTCGCCGGTCTTCTCGAGGAACGTGCCCTTGACCTTGTCGCGGAACGCGGCGAGCTTGGTGACGTCCACCTCGATGACCGTGGTCAGCTGGGCGGTCTGCTGCATCGACGCGACGGCACGCTCGGCGAGCACCTTGCGCAGACGCGACATCGGCTGGGTCGTCCCGCGCAGCGGCGACGTCTCGAGCGCCGGTGCCGCAGGAGCGGCGGCCGGAGCCTCGGCCGCGGGGGCCGGAGCGGCAGCGGCAGCGAGCACGTCTTCCTTGCGGATGCGACCACCGACACCGGAGCCCTTGACCTTCGCGAGGTCGACACCCTGCTGCTGCGCCAGGCGACGCACGAGCGGGGTGACGTAGGTGAGCGAGTCGTCGTCGGCGGAAAGCGACAGCGAGCCGGCGGCGGGGGCAGCAGGGGCCGCAGTCGCAGGAGCCGCGGCGGGAGCCTCGGGGGCAGGAGCCTCAGCGGAGGGAGCCGGAGCCGCGGGAGCCGGAGCCTCGGCGGCGGGAGCGGGAGCAGCAGCAGGCGCTTCGGCGGCCGGGGCAGGAGCCTCGGCGGCGGGAGCGGGAGCCGGAGCGCCCGAGCCGATGCGTGCCAGGGGGGCGCCGACCTCGACGGTCTCGTCCTCCTTCACCAGGATCTCCACGAGCTTGCCCGCGAACGGGGCGGGGATCTCGGTGTCGACCTTGTCGGTGGAGATCTCGAGCAGCGGCTCATCGACCTCCACGTCGTCGCCGACCTCCTTGAGCCAGCGGGTCACGGTGCCCTCGGTGACGCTCTCACCCAGTTCGGGCAGGCGCACCTCCTTGGCATCGCCGGAACCGGCCTCGGCAGCAGGCGCTGCGGCGGGCTCGGCCGCGGGGGCCGGAGCCTCGGCGGGAGCCGCCTCGGCCGCGGGGGCCTCGGTCTGGGCAGGGGTCTCGGCCGCGGGGGCCTCAGCAGCGGGGGTAGCGGCACCGGAGCCGTCGCCGATCTTCGCGAGCACCGCGCCGACCTCGACCACCTCGTCCTCCTGGACGAGGATCTCCTCGATCACACCGCTCACGGGGGAGGGGATCTCGGTGTCGACCTTGTCGGTGGAGATTTCCAGCAGACCCTCGTCCGCCTCTACCGTGTCCCCGACTTGCTTGAGCCAGCGGGTGACCGTTCCCTCGGTGACGCTCTCGCCGAGCGCGGGGAGGACCACGGAAGTGCTCATGAGCTTTGTCTCCTTCTGATGGCGAATTCCCATCCAGCTTAGTTGCCCCGGAGGGCGGGGATGTCAGAGCGAGTGAAGCGGCTTGCCTGCGAGGGCGAGGAACGCCTCGCCGAGCGCTTCGCTCTGGGTGGGGTGGGCGTGCACGAATGGGGCGATGTCTTCGGGGTGGGCTTCCCAGCCGACGGCCAGCTGGCCCTCGGTGATGAGCTCTCCGACACGCTCGCCCGCCAGGTGCACGCCGATGATGGGACCGTCCGCGAGGCGGACGACCTTGACGATGCCTGCGGTGCCCAGGATCTCGCTGCGGGCGTTGCCGGCCAGGTTGTATTCGTAGGTCACGACGGCATCGCCGTGGGCGGCGCGCGCGGCAGCCTCACTGAGACCGACGGATGCCACCTCGGGACTGCTGTAGGTCACGCGCGGCACCTGCGTGTCGGGTACGACGGGAGGTGTCAGCCCGGCGATGCGCTCCGCCACGGCGATGCCCTGCTGGAAGCCGCGGTGAGCAAGCTGCAGACCGGGCACGATGTCGCCGACGGCCCACACGCCGGGGGCGGTGGTGCGCAGCTCGGCGTCGACGACGACGAAGCCGCGGTCGAGGGTCACCCCGGCGTCCTCGAGCCCGAGGGACTCGGTGACAGGACCGCGTCCGACCGCCACGAGCAGATAGTCCGCTTCCAGCTGGGTGCCGTCCTCCAGACTGACCGTGACGGCATCCTCGCTCTGTACTGCGCCGGAGAAGCGCACACCGAGTCGCGAGGCGATGCCGCGCTTGCGGAACGCACGCTCCAGCGCCTTGCTGAGGGCGATGTCCTCGGTGGGCACGAGATGATCCAGCGCTTCGACGATCGTCACCTCGGCGCCGAACGAGCGCCAGACGCTGGCGAACTCGACACCGATCACGCCGCCGCCGAGGATCACGACGCTCGCCGGGATCTCGCCGAGCTCCAGCGCCTGCTCGCTCGTGAGGATGCGGCCGCCGATTTCCAGTCCCGGCAGGGTGCGACTGTACGACCCGGTCGCGAGGATCACGTCGCCCCCGCGGTACAGGTCGTCGCCGACCTGCACGGCGCGGTCGGCGGTGAGGCGTCCGGAGCCGGCGACGACCGTGATGCCGCGCGTCGCGATGAGACCTTCCAGGCCCTTGAACTTCTTGGCGACGATCGCCTCGCGGTACGCACGCACCGCGTCGATGTCGACACCGTCGAGCGTCGCACGCACGCCGACCGTGCCGGCGTGGCGAGCGGAATCCGCGACCTCACCGGCGTGCAGCAGCGCCTTGGTCGGCACGCACCCGCGGTGCAGGCACGTCCCGCCGAGCTTGTCCTTCTCGACGAGCACGACGCTCTTGCCGAGCTCAGCCGCCCGCAGCGCGGCGGCATAGCCCCCGCTGCCGCCGCCGAGGATCACGACATCCGCGACGTGCTCGGCCATCAGCGACCCCCCGCGGCGAGGAACTCGATGAGGCTGCGCACCGTCGCCGCCGTCGGGCCCTTGTCGGTCGGCCCGAATCCCGAGCCCTTGTTCCAGCCGGAGCCGGCGATGTCCAGGTGCACCCAGGGGATGCGCGGGGCGTCCGGCTCGTCCGAGACGCGCCCGATGAAGCGCTGCAGGAAGAGCCCGGCGTACATCGTGCCGCCGGCGGGATCGCCGATCTTCGAGTTCTGCATGTCGGCGATGGGGGAGTCCAGCTCCTCTTCCATGTGCGCCGGCAACGGCAGCGGCCAAGCCTGCTCGCCCGCACGATCGGCGGCATCGAGGAAAGCCTGCACGGCGGCATCCTCACCCATGACGCCGGTGTGCCGGGTGCCGAGGGCGACGATGACGGCGCCCGTGAGCGTCGCGACGTCGACGATCACGTCGGGCCGCTCACGGCTCGCCGCGACCAGGCCGTCGGCCATGACCAGACGACCTTCGGCGTCGGTGTTGAGCACCTCGACGGTGGTCCCGTCGAGCATGCGCAGCACGTCGCCCGGGCGGGTCGCCTGACCCGACGGCATGTTGTCGGCGATGCAGAGCCATGCCGAGACGCGCACCGGCAGCGCCAGCGCCGCCGCGGCACGCACGACCGCCAGCACGACGGCAGCGCCGCACATGTCGTATTTCATCCCGACCATGCTGGTCGCGGGCTTGAGCGAGAGCCCTCCGCTGTCGAAGGTGATGCCCTTGCCGACGAGCGCGACGTGGCGCTCGGCGCCGGCCGGCACGTAATCCAGTCGCACCACGCGCGGCGGGCGGGCCGATCCCTGCCCGACACCCAGGATGCCGCCGTACCCCTGCTCCGCCAGCTGCTGCTCGTCGAGCACCGTGACGGTGACGGGGAGTTCGGCGACGGATGCCACCGCGCTCTGGGCCAGGTCTGCGGGCGACTGCCACTCGGCCGGGGTGTTGACGAGGTCCTTCACGAGCGCGGCGGCCTCGCCGATGGCGGTGACCGCGGCGAGGTCGGCGTCGGTCACCTCCGCGTCGGTGTGCACGACGACGCGCGCCGCGCGAGCCTTGCCCTGCTCGCTTTTGTACCCGTCGAAGCGGTAGCCGCCCAGTACCGCGCCCTCCGCGGCAGCACGCCACGATCCGGGTGCGGCCAGGGGAGCTGCGACGGCGAGCGTGGCGAAGCCGGTGGCGGTGCGCACCACGGCGCCGATGGCGTCGCGTACCGCCGCGGCATCCGCGTCGGCGCCGGTGCCGACGACGATCAGCGGCACGGGGGAGAGGTCGGGGAGGAAGAGCCTCTGCTGGGTACCCGCAGCGCCGGTGAAGGCGAGGGCGGTCAGCGCGGATTCGAGGCCCGGCCACGCGTCCAGCGCGCCGGCTGCGGCATCCAGCGGCGGCAGAGCGAGGACGAGGGCATCCGCCTCGGCGTCGGTGAGCGGAAGGGGACTGTGCGCGAGCTCGGGGAACGGCATTCCCCCATCCTAGGTTCGCTGTGTTCGCTGTCAGCGGGAGGCGCGACGGCCGAGGGGTGTGACAGCACTCGTAAAGTTGGTGCATGCCCTTCGCCGGACCCCTCTACGAGCGCATCGCGTCGGCACCTCCCGTGCCCGCCGGGTTGCCCCTGGTCATCGCCCTGACCGGCTTCACCGATGCCGGCGGCGCGGTCGCGCAGGTGATCGACCACCTCCGCGCCGACCTCGAGCCTGCGCCGGTCATCTCCTTCTCCAACGACGCGCTGCTGGACTACCGTGCGCGCCGTCCGATCGTCACTTTCCAGGGGGACCACCTCACCGACTACCGGCCCCAGCGGCTGGAACTCTCCCTCGCCCATGACGCCGTCGGACAGCCGTTCGTGCTGCTGTCGGGGTACGAGCCCGATTTCGCCTGGGACGCGTTCTCCGAGACGGTGCTGGGGCTCGCGGAGGGACTCAACGTCTCGACCGTGACGTGGGTGCACGCCATCCCGATGCCCGTCCCGCACACGCGACCCCTCGGCACCACCGTCAGCGGCACCCGCAGCGACCTCACCGAAGCGCACTCCGTGTGGCAGCCGCACACGCAAGTGCCGGCGACGATCGGACATCTGCTGGAGTACCGCTTCGCCCAGTCCGGTGCACGCGTGTCGGGATTCGTGCTGCTCGTGCCCCACTATCTCGCCGACACCGAGTACCCCGCCGCCGCGCTGGCGGCCCTGGACAGCCTCACCGTCGCCACGGGTCTCGTCTTCGACGGCGACGAGTTGCGCGAGGAGAACCGCGAGTTCGTCGAGAAGGTCACCGAGCAGGTCGCCGCGAGCGACGAGCTCAGCCGCATGCTGCAGGGCCTCGAGGAGCGGTACGACTCGTACATGGCCGGCTCCAACCTCGGCCAGCCCATCATCCACACCGGGGATCTGCCGAGCGCCGACGAACTGGCGGCCGAACTCGAGCGGTTCCTGGCCAGCCGCCCGCGCGGCGAAGACGACAAACGCGGCGGCGGACTCGGCTGATCTGCGGGAATTTCGTGGTTGCGCTCGGCGTTGATCATGCGGTAGGCACCCGGTGCAGGTGCACGCAGAACGTATGAGAGAATGAAGAACCTGACCCGTTGTCGACCGGTCGTGGCTCCACCCGCGGAGATACGACGGACTTGACAAGGGTCTTACTAGTGTCCGAGAACCAACCGGCGATTGTCCGCCGGTGAAAGGCGAACCGTGACGTCAGGCACGAAGACCACCACGCGATCCCGCGCGACCGCTGCAACCGCAGCCGCCGAGACCGAGGCTGAATCCGACGAGACGACGACGTCTCCGGCGAAGAAGGCCCCCGCCAAGCGAGCCGCCGCCAAGAAGCCGGCAGCGAAGGCGCCCGCCAAGAAGTCGACCAAGGCCAAGGCCGCGGACGACGAGGTCGAAGAAGAAGAACTCGAAGAGGTCGACCTCGAAGCCGATGTGGCCGACGATGACGACGACAAGAAGCCCTCGCGCACCAAGGCGAAGGCCGGCGACGACGCGGCATCCGACGACGACGACGAAGAAGACGAGAAGAAGCCGGCCTTCAGCGAGCCGCTTCCGACCGGCGCGATCGTCATCTCCTCCAGCGACGAGGACGACGTCCCCGTCTACTCGACGCAGATCACCGGCGCGACCGCCGACCCCGTCAAGGACTACCTGAAGCAGATCGGCAAGGTGCCGCTGCTGAACGCGGCCGAAGAGGTCGAGCTGGCGATGCGCATCGAGGCGGGTCTGTTCGCCGAGGAGAAGCTCTCGCACATGTCGGCGGCCGAGAAGTCGTCGCAGCTGGGCCTGGACCTGCAGTGGGTCGCCCGCGACGGCCAGCGCGCCAAGAGCCACCTCCTCGGCGCGAACCTGCGTCTGGTCGTCTCGCTCGCCAAGCGCTACACCGGCCGCGGCATGCAGTTCCTGGATCTCATCCAGGAGGGCAACCTCGGTCTCATTCGCGCCGTCGAGAAGTTCGACTACACCAAGGGCTTCAAGTTCTCCACGTACGCCACGTGGTGGATCCGCCAGGCCATCACCCGGGCCATGGCCGACCAGGCCCGCACCATCCGCATCCCGGTGCACATGGTCGAGGTCATCAACAAGCTCGCCCGCGTGCAGCGCCAGATGCTGCAGGACCTGGGCCGCGAGCCCACGCCCGAGGAGCTCAGCCGCGAACTCGACATGACCCCCGAGAAGGTCATCGAGGTGCAGAAGTACGGCCGCGAGCCGATCTCGCTGCACACCCCGCTCGGCGAGGACGGCGACAGCGAGTTCGGTGACCTGATCGAGGACACCGAGGCTGTCGTCCCGGCCGACGCCGTGGGCTTCACCATGCTGCAGCGTCAGCTCGAGTCGCTGCTGGACTCGCTCTCCGAGCGCGAGGCGGGCGTGATCCGCATGCGCTTCGGTCTCGGCGACGGCCAGCCCAAGACCCTCGACCAGATCGGCGACACGTTCGGGGTCACCCGCGAGCGCATCCGTCAGATCGAGTCGAAGACGATGGCGAAGCTGCGGCATCCGTCGCGTTCGCAGTCGCTGCGGGACTACCTCGAGTGATGGGCGACACACCCATGTCGGCCGTGCCCAACGACGGCAAGGCCCTCACCGTCACGGTGGACGGCACCACGTTCGAGCGCATTCCGATCCGCACGCGCGTCGTGCTCCCCGGCGACGACCTCGACGCGTTCATCCGTGAGTACGCGACCGACGTCGTGCGCCCCGGCGACCTGCTGTTCGTGACCGAGAAGATCGTCGCGATCACGCAGGGCCGGTCCTACCCGATCGACTCGGTGAAGCCGCGCAAGCTCGCGACGTTCCTGTCGAAGTACGTCACCAAGACGTCCTACGGCATCGGCCTCGGCATGCCCGAGACGATGGAGATGGCCCTGCGCGAGTGCGGCACGCCCCGCATCCTCTTCGCCGCCGGCGTCGCCGCCGTCACCAAGGCGTTCGGGCGCAAGGGCGACTTCTACCGCATCGCCGGCGACAAGGCACGCGCGATCGACGGGCCGACCAGCGGCACCATCCCGCCGTTCAACAAGGCCGTCGTGCTGGGACCGGAGCGCCCCCGTGAGGTCGCCGCGCACCTGAAGGACATGCTCGGCGGCACCGCCGACGTCGCAGTCGTCGACATCAACGACATCGGCGGCAACATCCTGGGCTCGACCATGGACAAGGCCGGCGAGGCGCGCCTCGTGCGCATCCTCCGCGACAACCCGTTGGGTCAGGGACACCAGTCCACCCCGCTCGGCATCGTCCGCGCGGTCTGACACCCGCTGTACGAAACGCCCCGGAACCGCGTGTTCCGGGGCGTTTCGCGTCGCTGCCGTCGGTCCACCCCCTGAGAAACCACATCCCGGATGACACACCACGCAATGCGCTGTGTGTCAGCCCGGAAGTGGTTTCTCGGCGGAGTGGGTGGATGCCGCGGGCGGCGGTTGCCGGCGGGTGGGCGTCGGGGCGGGCTAGAAGCCCATCGCGGCGCGATAGCGCGGCAGGTGCCCGTGGCGGATGCCGGTGGCGGTGGGCTTGTTCTCGAACACGCCGGCGCCCCAGTTGCCCTCGACCAGCACGGGGCCCT
>Ga0233375_1000860_pt1 | contig 14937 bp, 12 predicted proteins | sample ElkDunMinimDraft_10_FD_191539 | JGI IMG/M metagenome (GOLD analysis project Ga0233375, IMG submission 191539) | Fecal eukaryotic communites from dung pellets of Tule Elk in California, USA - Elk Dung E16 | ecosystem: Host-associated > Mammals > Digestive system > Large intestine > Fecal | place... | reverse complement strand
CAGCCTCGACGTGGCGGACGGGCTGGGCGCAACCAGCGTGGCCCTGCCCGCCGTGGGCGCGGGCGTGTACGGGTGGGACGCGGCGCAGGCGGCCGACGTGGCGGTCGGCGCCGCGCGCGCGTGGGTCGCCGCCCACCCCGGCACGCCGGTCACCACCGTGCGGTTCGTGCTCTTCAGCCCGGCGCTGCTCGGCGCGTTCGACGCCGCGCTGGCCCGGGCCTGAGCGGGGCAGGTCCGCCCGGGTGCCGTGCCCCGGGCGGCGCCCTACCGTGGGTCCATGGCCGCGCCGCTGCCGTTGCTGCCCGACGAGTCGCTGACCCGCGTGCTGTGCGTCGTCGCGCACCCCGACGACCTGGAGTACGGCACGTCCGCCGCCGTGGCGGCCTGGACCGCGCGGGGCGTGGAGGTGGCGTACCTGCTGCTGACGCGCGGCGAGGCGGGCATGGACGCGCGGGATCCCGCGCACGCCGCGCAGGTGCGCGTGCGCGAGCAGGTGGCCGGCTCGCGCGCCGTCGGCGTGACCCGGGTGGACTTCCTCGAGCACCCCGACGGCGTGCTGCTCTACGGTCTGGACCTGCGCCGCGACGTCGCCGCCGCGATCCGCCGGTTCCGGCCCGACGCCGTGCTGACCACGACGTGGCGGGAGGACACCCCCGTGGGCCTCAACCAGGCCGACCACCGCGCGGCCGGCCTGGCCACGGCGGACGCCGTGCGCGACGCCGGCAACCGCTGGGTCTTCCGTGAGCTGGTGGACGCCGGGCTGGAGCCGTGGTCCGTCCGGTGGCTGCTGGTGGCGGGGGACCCGGAGCCCACGCACGGCGTGCCGGTGCCGCCGCAGGCGCTGGCGCGCGCGGTCGCCTCGCTGGAGGCGCACCGCGAGTACCTCGCGCTGCTGCCCTGGCACCCCGCGCCCGCCGACCTGGTCCCCGCCCTGACCGCCGCGCAGGGCCGGCAGGTGGGCGTGGAGCACGCCGTCGTCCTGCGGGCGATCGACCTGCAGGCGCCGCCGCCGCTGCTCGACCGGCCGTCCGACTGAGACCCGCCGGGCGCCGTGCCGGCGTCAGGGCAGGCGGAGCAGCGCCCGCAGCGTGCGGACCACGCCGTTCTCCTGGTTCGACGGTGCCACGAACCGGGCGCCGTCCCGCACCGCGGGGTGGGCGTTGGCCATCGCGAACGACCAGTCGGCCGCCGCCAGCATGCCGACGTCGTTGAGGTAGTCCCCGAACGCGACGGTCTGCTCCGGGCCCACCCCCAGCAGCTGCTGCACCTCCCGCAGCGCGTGGCCCTTGTCGGCGGTCGGGCTCATGACGTCCACCCAGTGCGCGCCGCTGACCAGCACCGTCGCCGCGCCGGCGAACTCCGCCAGGGCCGGTCCGGCCCCCGTGTCGGCCGACCCGAAGTCGAAGACCGCGACCTTCAGCACCGTGTCGTCGACCGCCGTCAGGTCGGGCACGCGCTCGAGCAGCGCGTAGTACGGCTCGCACTGCGCCAGGAACGCGGCGTCCGTGCGCTCGACGTACGCGCTGCGCAGCCCGCACAGCACGACCCCGAGGTCCGCGCCGTGGGCCACCTGGCGGCGGACCTCGCGCACCACGTCGCGTGCCACCTCCGCGTCGAGCCCGTCCACGGCCGCCGTGACGCCGTCGCGCACCACGTGCGCACCGTTCTCCGCCAGGTACACCAGGTCGTCGCGTCCGAGCTGGCGGCGCAGCGTCGCGTACTGCCGGCCACTGGCCGGGCAGACCGTCACGCCGCGCGCGACGAGTGCGTCGAGCAGCGGCCAGAAGGACGGGTCGACGCGCTTGGCGTCGTCCAGCAGGGACCCGTCCATGTCCACCGCGACCAGGCGGACGTCCGGGGCGACGGCGGGCAGGGGCGGGGCGGTCAGGTCGGGGTCCGACGGGGTCACCAGCACCCCCCGATCCTCGCACCCGCCCGCCGCCGCCCCCGGCTCACCAGTTGCGTCCGCCGCCGCCCGACCCCGTGCCCGGATCCGGTCCGCCCCCGCGTGACGAGCCGGTGCCGCCGGGCGCCTGCTGCTGCCCGCCCGTCCCGCCGCCGTCGGCCTGCCCGTTGCGGTCGGCCAGCTGCCGGCGCCGCTCGGCCTCCGCCTGGGCGGGGTCGGGCGCCTGCTGCTGCCCGCGGCCCAGCTCCGGCCGGCCCTCGAGCGTGCCCTCCTCCGCCGCCCGACCCAGGTTCTCCAGCTCCGTCGACGCGCCGAGCAGGTCCTGCATCCGACGCTCCGCAGCCCCGGCACCCTGCTGGTCCTGCTGGTCCTGCTGGTCCTGCCCACCACCCTGGCCGTCGGAGCCCTGGTCCTGCCCGCCGCCCTGGCCGTCGGAGCCGTCGTCCTGCCCGCCGCCCTGACCCTCGGTGTCGTCGCCCTCGCCGCCGCCCTCGGACTCCTCGTCCTGGCTCTCGCCGCCGCCCTCGGACTCCTCGTCCTGGCTCTCGCCGCCGCCCTCGGACTCCTCCTCCTCGTCCTCGCCGCCGCCCTGCGACGGGGGCGGGACGCAGGCGGGGTCAGCGAGTGCCTCCGCGAGCAGCGCCGCGTCGTCGGCGGCCTCGCGGAAGAGGTACGCGGCGTACCAGAGCTCGTCGGCGACGACCGGCGGATCGCCGCCCTCGTACCGCGGCTCGAGCACCTCGGCGTCGTAGGGCTCACCCGCCTCCTGCGCGGCCACCGCGTCCGCGACGGCCTGGGCGTACTCGAGCTGCTCCTCGGCCCGCTCGGTCCTCTCCTTCTCGCTGCCCGCCAGCGCCAGCGCGCGGTTGGTCTGCACCAGGCACCGGTGCTCGTCGGGGACGAGCTCCAGCGCGCGGTCGAGGGGCTCGACCGCGCTGCGGGGCATGTCCGCGCGCAGCAGGGCCGTGCCCTCGTTGAACGGCCCCTTCCACAGCTCGACGAGCGCCCACCGGTCCTGCCGCTCGAACAGGTCGATGGCGTCCCACCACTGGTCGTCGTCGTACGCCGCCCGGGCCGCCGCGTACTGCGGGCCCAGCTGCAGCAGGGAGAGGGCGAACCCGAGCAGCAGCACCGCGGGCAGGGCGCTCCACCGCAGCATCCGCCGGCGGCGGCGCAGGTGCGGCGGCAGGGCGCGCACCCGGTCGCGCCGGGCGGCCCGTCGCTCCGAACGGCGCCGGCGGCGCTCGGCGGTGTGGCGGGCGTTGATCTCCGCCCGCCGCTCGCGCAGCCTCTGCCGGGCCTGCGCCTGCTGGCGCTCCCGCAGCGTGCGCCCCGTGGTCCGGCGGCTCACCGTCGCCCCCGCAGCCGGCTCGACGCCCGCGCCCACGTCCACGCCTCGATCGCGAGCAGCGCACCCGCGACCAGTGCGAACGGCCACACCAGGTCGCGCCGCGTGGACAGGTCGGCACGCCCGTCGGCCGTGATCGCCGCGACGTCGACGTCCGCCACCAGGTCGGCCGTGGACGTGGGGCCGGTGCGGTGCACGTACGGCACCCCCAGCTCGGCCGCGACCTCGCGCAGCGCCGTCTCGTCCCCGTACGACAGCGCGGGACGGGACGGGTCCTGCGGGTCCGGGATGTACGGCGCGTCCGGGTCCAGGCTGCCGTCGTGCTGCCGCATGGGCGCACCGGCCGCCGTGCCGTACCCGAGCACCGCGCCGCCGTCGACGAGCGGGGCGATCGCGGTGAACGACCCCGGCTCGTCCTCGGTGGTCTGCTCCCCGTCGGACAGGTAGAACACCAGGCGCACCATCCCCGGGTCTCGGTCCTGCGCGTCCCGCAGCGAGCGCTCCAGGACCTCCAGCGCGCGGTCGCGGCGCGTGCCCGCGGATCCTGCGGTGACCTCCTGCGTCACGGTCTGGGCCCAGGACCGCACGGCGGTGGTGTCGTCGGTCAGCGGCAGCTGCGTGCCGGCCTCGTCGGCGAACGCGACCACCGAGTAGAACGCCGACGGCAGGTCCCGCGTCAGCTGCACGACGTCGTGCCGGACCCCGTCCAGCCGCTGCACGGCGGGGACGGGCGGCAGGCCCGGCCCGCGGACCACCGGGTCGCCCGGCCCCCAGTCCTCGGCCGCCATCGAGCCGGTGCGGTCGACGACGAACCACACCTGCACCCCGACGCGCGCCCCACCGCTCTGCGTCGCGGCGACGGTGGGCGTCAGACCGACCACCGCGAGCACGAGGACCAGTGCGGTGCGCCGCCACCAGGTGCGTGCGGGCGCGCCCGGCACCGCAGGGTCACGCCGCCGACCGGAGGCCCGTAGGGCCGCACCGACGCACAGCGCCAGGATCGGCACCGCCGTGAGCAGCACGACGAGGACCGGCACCACCGTCCGGGCGCTCATGCGCGCACCCGCCACGCGAGCACCACGACGGCCAGCCCCGCGCCGTACAGCAGCCACACCCACACGTCGCTGTCGTCGGTGACGACCTGCTCCGGGTCCGCCTCCATGGCCGCGAGCTGGGCCTGCTGGACCTGCGCCAGGATCGCCGGTACGGCGTCCGCGTCCTCGGCCGCGGCGAACGTCCCGCCGGTGCCCTCGGCGGCCGCCCGCAGGGCGGCGGGGGTGGCCGCCCCCATGTCGCGGTGCGCGGGGTACAGGGCGTGCAGCACGACGCCGCGCGCGGCCGCCAGGTCCGCCGCCTCGGACAGCGTGTACACCGGATCGCCCCACACCTCGTTGTCGGTCGCCAGCACCATCGAGCGCGAGCGGTCGGCGTCGTGCTGGTCGAACAGCAGGGTGCACGACGCCACGCCGTCCCCGATGAGGGAGGCCTGCCCCTCGATGCCGCCCGTGCCGCGGAACAGCTCCTCCGCGGCCCCGGACCCCGGCGCCGCGAACGCCTCCCGTGCGATGCGCAGCTGGTCGGTGACCAGCGCGTAGTCGTCGGTCAGGGGGAAGACGGTGGAGGAGGTGGAGTCGAACACGGACAGCGCCACGCGTTCCCCGGTGAACCCGGCCACCAGACGCTCGAACGTCGCCACGACCTGCTCGTCGTAGCGCAGCATCGAGCCCGAGACGTCCAGGCACAGCACGATGTCGCGGTTCGCGAGCTCGCGCGTGCGCTCCTGGACCGTGACCGGCCGTGCCGCCAGCACCGCCGCGGCGACGGCCGCGGTCGCGACGGCCAGCGCCAGGGTCACGCGCAGCGCGCGGTACCGCACGCGCCAGGCGCGCAGGGCCGGCACGCGGCGCAGGTCGTCGGTGTTGGCCACGGGCGTCGTACCGCGCCGGTCGCGCAGCAGCAGACCCGTGACCAGGGCGCTCACGACGACCGCCACGACGACCGGCGCGAGCCAGGGCGTCTCGAGGGCCGCGCGCGTCACCACGTCCGCACCCGCTTGCGGGCCTGCTCCAGCGTCCGGGCGACGCGGGTGCGCGACGACGCCCCGAACGTCGGCACGGACGAGTTCTCCAGCAGGGACGCCAGGGGCCGGGTGCGGCGGTCCGCGCGGGCGGCGGCGGCGGTCATCGCCGAGGTGTCCACACCGGTGCGGGCCGTCGCGAACTCGCGCAGCACCCACCGGATCTCGAGGTTCGCGCCCCGTGCGTCGACGTCCCCGGCGGCGTGCCGGCGCTCCACCTCGTCGAGCCGGGCGAGCGTGGTGCCGCGCAGCGCGGCGTACGGGTCGCGGCGGGAGCTCGCCGCCCGCGGCGCGCCCGGCACGCCCGGCACGGCCGGCGGCGGGGAGGCCGCGGCGGGGCCGCGCGTCGAGCGCCAGACCCACACGTACCACCCGACCACCGCGAGCACGATCGCCACCGCGACCCACGGCCACCACCCGGAGTACGGCACCGGGTCGACCAGCTCAGCGCCCGGCACGACGTGACCTCCCCAGCAGGGCGACCATCTCGTCGAGCACGTCGTGCGTGGACTCGACCGTCACGGACCGCACGCCCAGGCGGCGCATGCGCTCCTCCACCTCCGCGTGGCGCGCGGTGCGCGCGGCGGCGACCGCCTCGCGCACGCCGCGGCGCCCGCGCAGGTACGCCGGCAGGGACCAGCCGCTGACGACGTCGCGGACGGGGCGCCCGGCCGGCGGCAGCACGACGGGCCGGCCGCGGGCCGCGGACGACGACACCCCGGCGAGGCTGCCGGGGGCGGCCCCCAGCGCACCGGCGAAGAGGTCCGCGTCGACGACCTGCACCACCATCACCTCGTGCCGCGTCCGCAGCCGCCGCAGGGCGTGCTCGGCGTCCGTGCCCGGCCGGGCCTCGTCGGTCACGACGACCACCAGCGAGCGGCGGGCCGTGCGGCGCAGCACCCGGTCCAGCAGCCGGGCGAGGTCACCCTCGGGGGCGTCGGGGTCGAACGTGCGCTGCAGGCGGCGCAGCAGCACCTCGAGGTGCGTGGTGCCCGCCCCGGCCGGCACCTCGACGACGCGCCCCGCGTCGCCGGCCAGCAGCGAGACGCGGTCGCCGCGCTGGTGCGCCAGGTGCGCGACCACGTCGGCCACCAGCTGGGCGACCTCGTGCTTGGGCTCACCGCCCGCCGACGTCGCGCCCATGTGGCGGCCCGTGTCGACGACGAGCACCAGCGCCACGTTCGACGTCGCCTCGTACCGCCGGACGACGGGTGTGGCGGACCGCGCCGACGCGCGCCAGTCGATGTCGCCCACGTCGTCGCCCGGCGTGTACACGTGCAGGTCGTCGACCTCGTCGCCGTGGCCCTTCCACACCGCCCGGTGCCGTCCGTCGAGCAGGCCGGTGGCGCGCCGCAGCGTGGGCAGCTGCAGGCGCGCGCGCACCAGCGCGAGACGGGACCGGGCGGGCACGGGTCAGGGAGCCGGGACCGCGTCGAACACGGACGTGATGATCGACTCGGTCGACACGTCGTCCGCGATGGCGTCGAACGTGCGCACGATGCGGTGGCGCAGCACGGCGTTGCGCAGCGCGTGCACGTCCTCCGGGACCACGTGGCCGCGGCCCGCGCGCAGCGCGACCGCCTGCGCCACCCGCATGAGGGAGATCGACCCGCGGGGGCTCGCGCCCATCCGGACCAGCCGGTCCAGGCCGGGCACCTGCACCGACCCGCGCCCGCGCGTGGTGGCCACCAGGTCCACCACGTACCGCCGGATCGACCGGTCCACGTACACCTGGTCGACGGTGCGCTGCAGCCACTCGACGTCCTTGAGGGCCAGCGCGTCCGCGCGCAGCGCGCGGGTCATGCGGCCGTCGGAGATGCGGTCGAGGATCTCGACCTCCTCCACGGGCTGCGGGTAGTCCAGCACCTCCTTGAGCAGGAACCGGTCCATCTGGGCCTCGGGCAGCACGTGCGTGCCCTCCTCCTCGATGGGGTTCTGCGTGGCCAGCACCATGAACGGCGACGGCACCGGGTGGATCTCGCCGGCGATCGTCGTCTGGCGCTCCTGCATCGCCTCGAGCATCGCGGACTGCGTCTTGGCCGACGAGCGGTTGATCTCGTCGAGCAGCACGACGTTGGCGTGCACGGGACCCAGCTGCGTCGTGAACGTCGACGTCCCGTAGTTGAAGACCTGGGTGCCGACGATGTCCGACGGCATGAGGTCCGGGGTGCACTGGATGCGGTGGAAGGACCCCGACACCGCCTGCGCGAGCGTCTGCGCGGCCGTGGTCTTGGCCAGACCGGGCACCGACTCCAGCAGCACGTGCCCGCCGCACATCAGCGCCACCACCAGGGACGTGCGCAGCTGCGTCTGCCCGACCACGCGCTGGTCGAAGACGCCCTCGATGCGCTCGCACAGCGCACCGGCGCGGGTCCGGTCGGACGGGGAGAGGGTGTCGCGAGTCACGGCGGGCAGGCTACCTGCAGGAATGCCCTTACCTGGTGTCCGGGGCGGGTGATGTCGGGGGGAGGATGGGGGGATGGCGGACGTGCGGGTGCTGCGGGCGGGGAGCGGGCCGGTCGACGTCGCCGGGGTGCTGCTGGCCCCCGGGGCGGGGGCGACGCGGGACAACCGGACCCTCGTCGCGCTCGACACCGCGCTGACCGCCGCCGGGCTGCCGGTGCGGCGTGTCGACCTGCCGCGCGGTGCGGCGGCCGCACCCGCCCGGGTGCGCGAGGAGGCCGACGCGTTCGCCGCCGACCTGGGCGTGGGCACCGAGCGGCTGGTCGTCGGCGGGCGGTCGTTCGGTGGGCGGATGAGCTCGATGGCCGTCGCGGACGGGCTCGCGGTCGCGGGTCTGCTGCTGCTGTCCTACCCGCTGCACCCGCCCGGTCGGCCGGACCGGCTGCGGGTCGAGCACCTGCCGCGGATCGACGTGCCCGTCCTGGCCGTCAGCGGTGCGACCGACCCGTTCGGCACCCCCGACGAGCTCGCGACGCACCTCGCGACCCTGGCCGGGCCCACGACGCTCGTCGTCGTCCCCGGCGCCCACGGGCCGGCCGACGCACCGGTCGTCGCGGCGGTCCGCGACTGGCTCACCTGACGGCCACGCCCACCCGGGGGTCCGGGAGCGCCTTCCCCGGGGTCGACGACCGGTCGGCGGACGGGAGGCGCAGGCGGCGGTCAGCCGACGAGGCGCAGGACGCGCAGCTCGGGGCCGAAGCCGGCGGCGACGGCGTCGCCGGAGGGGAGCACGCACGGGTCGACGGCGAGCCCGTCGAGCTGGAGCTCCCGCAGCTTCGCGTGCGAGACGGCGTCCCACAGCGTCAGGACGTGGCCGAGGCACTCCGTGACGATCCCTCGGCCGTCCGGGGTGAATCGCGCGAAGAGCAGCTTGTCCCGGTGCTGCAGCGCGCCGAGCTCGGCCCCGTCGTCGCTCGACAGCACGACGGCACGGTCGCCGAACCCGCCCGCGACCAGTCGGTCCCCTGCGGGCGCGATGCTCACCGCACCCGCCATCTGCGGCGTCGGCACCCGCCAGACCTCGGTGAGGTCGTCCGCGCGCCACACCCGGACGGACCTGTCGTATCCGACGGTGGCGATGAAGGAGCCGGCCGCGTCGTACTCGACCCCGGTCGCCCAGAAGCCGTGGTCCATGCGGCCCACCTCGCGGTCCTGCTCGACGTCCCACGCGACGACGTACCCCGACCGGTGGGCGATCGCCAGCGTGCGGCCGTCGGGGCTGAACGCGGACGACACCACGGAGTCGGTGTGGGGGAAGGTGATCCGCCGGGACGGTCGACCGTCCGCGACCCGCCACGTCATCGTGCTGCCGTCGTGCGCCCCGGTGGCCACCAGGTCACCCCGCGGGGAGAACGCGACGGACGCGAGCCGGGTGGCCCGCGACCACCGCGTGCCGTGCCGTGCCGACCAGAGCACCGACAGGTCGGCGTCGACCAGGTGGACCGAGCCGTCCGCCGTCGCGCACGCGATCGACCGACCGTCCGGGTGGACGGCGAGGCTCGTGATCGATGCGGGCAGGCGCAACCCGTGGGGGGACGGCATGGGTGGTCAGCTCCTCGAGGGCCGACGGGCGGCGAGGCTCACGACGACCGTCGGAAGCCCTTGATGTGGATCGGGGTGTCCCACGTGACTCCCCGGTAGTCCCCGAGGTCCGCGCGCTCGGCCAGCGCCATCAGCTCCGTCGCCCGGCGCTGACCGTCGTCGAGCACGTCGGTGGTCCCGGGACGCACGGCGATGAAAGCGCCGCTCCTGGGCTTGAGCACGGAGTCGAGCAGGTTCCGCGTCGAGCGGACCCGCTCGGTCCCTGACGGGTGCGTGCTCACGTCGACTCCTCCGAGCTCAGGGTGAACAGGCGCAGCTCGTCACCGTAGCCGAACGCGACGGCAGCCCCCGCGGGGAGGGCATGGGGATCGGCCACTGTCCGGTCGAAGGTGACCTCTGCCATCTTGTCGAGGGTTTCGCCGTTCCACATCGTCACCACACCGGTCTCGGACTCCGTGACGATCCGTCGACCGTCGGCGCTGAACCTGACGAAGAGGACGTCAGCATCGTGCTGGAGCGCACCGAGCTCCGTGCCGTCCTCCATCGACAGCACGGCCGCGCGCGAGCCGAATCCGTTGACGACGAGCCGGTCGTCCTCAGGTGCGATGCTCAGCGAGCCCGCGAGGCCAGGAGTCGGTACGCGCCACGCCGGGGAGTGATCGCTGACGTGCCAGACGCGGACCGTCTTGTCGTAGCCGGCCGAGGCGATCCGGGCGCCTGTGGAGTCGTGCTCGACCTGGTTCGCCCAGACGTCGTGGTGCAGCCGCCCCGTCTCGCGGTGATCGACCATGTCCCGCAGGACGATCACCCCTGTCCGGTATCCCAGGGCCAGCTGGCGACCGTCCCGACTGATGGAACTCGACAGGACCGGAACTCGGTGCTCGTACGTGAGTCGGGCGGCCCTCCGACCATCCGGTACGGACCAGAGAACCGCAGTCCCGTCCTCGCCCCCGGTGCACACCATGTCCCCGCGCCCGGAGATGGAGATGGAGTGCAGCGGCACCCCCCGCCATCGCCCCCCGTGGCGAGCCGACCACACCTCGGTGAGGCTCGTCGTGTCGAACAGGTGGACCGTCCCCGCCGCCGTCGCGCACGCGATCGACCGACCAGCGGGATCCACTGCTATGCGGGTGATCATCGACGGCAGCTGCGCGATCGGCGTTCCCTGCATCGACATCCCTCCTCCTCGAGTCGAGCGCGTGCCCGCGAGCGGACTCATGAACCAGGAAAGCCTCGAATGTAGATCGGTGTGTCGTACGTGATGCGGTCGGGCCTGAGGCTGGTGGACGAGGCGGCCCTCCTCAGCAGCTCTTCCACGCGGTGGTTGCCCTGGTCGATGACGTTGGTCGTTCCTTCACGGAGGGCGATGTGCTCGCCGTCCTTCGGCCTGAACACCGATCTGAGGAGCGCACTGTTCGAGCGTGTCGCCGCGCTCAGCTGCTTGATCGTGCTCTCTGCGGTGCCGCCGACATCAGGTCGACGCATCCCCACCAGATCCCTCACCGTCGCATTCGGCTCCATCGCCTTCCAGCCACGTGCCTGCAACGCGGCCGTGGTGCTGGCGCGTGCCCTGCCGGCGGCTTGGACGGTGGCGGTCCGGACGTTCGCGGCGACACGGTTGACCGCGGTGCTCACCGCGGCGGAGACCCGGTTCACCGCCTGCCCGACGGTGGAGTTGGCGAGCCGACCCACGAGGGTCTGCACAGCCGGGATCTTCGCGACGTACCGACCGAGCCCGTAGCCGACGAGCGAGCTGGCGGTGCCGATCGTCAGGTCCTTGGCGAGCCCGCCCCAGGTGAACTCCTCCTTCTTCTGGACCTTGGTACGCCACAGGTTCGTGGCGGCCGAGGACGCCGCGGCACCGATCGCGATGCACGCGACACTCCCGGCGCCGAGCGTCGTCAGGCCGCACGCCGCCCCGGCAGCGATCCCCACACCGACGCCGACGATCTCGGCCTGGTATTTGTCCACGAACGTCGCGGTCGCCCGGTAGGCGCTGGCGACACCGCTCGACGCCGACTTCCAGACCGACGACAGGCTCGGCCACTCACCCGCAGGGTCCGTGTACATCGTTGGGGAACCGGCCGCGTACGCGTACGTCGACCCCAGAGGCATCCCGAGGCCGGCCGGCGCAGGGTCGACCGTGGAGAACACGCCCGTGGTCGGGTCGTAGTCGCGCGCACGCAGCGCGTACCGCCCACCGAGGGACGGGTCGGCGTAGCCACCGGCGTACAGCACCGGGTTCTCCGCGGCCATCGGGTCCGGGGTGACGGTCAGGCCGTCCTGCGTGGGCGACGTGCGCGGCAGCCCGTACGGGTCGAAGTCCGCGAGGCTCTGCACGGCACCGTCCGGGGACACCAGCGCCGAGGTGCCGCCCAGCCAGTCGTGCACGAACAGGGCTGAGACGTCGCCGGCGCTCGTGAGCAGGGCGAGGGACTCGTCGTTCGGCCCGTGGACGAGTCCCCGCACACCGGTGAGGTCCCCACCGACAGGTCCGGAGCGCTGCGACGTGATCTGTGCGAGCTCGCCGTTGACGTCCCAGTCCGACGCGAGGCGCACCCCGTCGGTCGTGGCCTCGACACGGTTGCCGAGTCCGTCGTACTCGTAGGTCGTGGTCGACCCGCCCACCGTCGCCGACGCCAAGGAGTGGTCCAGGTGGTACTCGAAGACGTCCGAGCCCGCGGTGGTCTGGTTGCCCTCGGCGTCGTACCCGTAGGTGGTGGTGGTCGGGGCACCTGCGGCCGGAGAGGTCGTGCGTGACAGGAGCGCGTTGACGTCGTCGTACCGGTACGTCTCCGAGGAGGCGCCGGCCGTGCCGGTGGCGGACGACGCGGTGCGGTTGCCGACCACGTCGTACTCGTAGGAGAGCTTGCCCTTCCCGGGCTTCGCGCACGAGTCGGTGCCGTAGCACGCCGCCGTCAGCCGGTTCGCAGGGTCGTACGTGTAGGCGACGTCCTCGCTGACCTCTCCGCGGGTCGTGCGGATGGTCGTCGGGCGACCCCCGTCGTCCAGGGTCAGGTCGTAGCGGGCCAGCGTGCCGCCCGCGCCGTGGGAGTCGACCTGCGTCAGGCGCCCGGCCGTGTCGTACGACCGCTTCTCGACGAGGTCGCCCGGCATCGTGGTGGTCGCGCGCCGCCCGGCCGTGTCGTAGGTGAAGCCCCACGTCCCGCCGGCTGCGCTCAGGGACGTGATCCGGTCGTCGGCGTCGTAGGACGCGGTGCGCGTCGTCCCGTCCGGGTTGGACTGCGTCTCGAGGTTGCCCGTGACGTCGTACGTGTACGTGTAGACCCGGCCCTCGCGGTCGACCTGCGTGATCCGGTCCGCGTCGTCGTACGTCGTCGTCGTCGTACCCGACGGGCTGACCGCGGAGGTCAGGCGGCTCTTGGAGTCGTACCCGTAGGTGTAGGTGGGGCCGTCCGTCCCGAGCGTGCGGTCCGTCAGGCGGTTCAGCGAGTCGTACGTCTGCGTGATGGTCCGGTTGGCCCTGTCGGGGTCGACGGGGTTGAACGGGTCAGGGGTGGTGCGCGCCGTGACCGTCTCGACGAGGTTCGACTCCGCGTCGTACGTGTGCTGCCGGAGCCGACCGAGTGCGTCGAAGGTCGTGGCGATCCGGCCGAGCCGGTCGTAGGTCGCGGTGACGGCGTTCCCTCGGGCGTCGCGGACCTGGGTCGCGTTGCCGTTCGCGTCGTAGGTGTACGACGTGCCCTGCCCGTCCTTGGCGTCCGGCGCCGTGACCTTCCTGACGCGGTCCAGGTCGTCGTAGGTGTAGCTCGTCGTGTGGCCGTTCGCGTCCGTGTGCTCGACGAGCCTGTTGTGCGCGTCGAACAGGTCGGTCGTGACGTTGCCCAGCGGGTCGGTGACCGTGGTGCGGTTGCCGGCGCCGTCGTACGCGAACCGGGTCGTGTACTTCTCGGCGTCGGCGCCCTCGACGTTCCCGAGCGGGTCGACGACCGCCACGAGGCGGGCGTCGTCGTCGTACTCGAAGGACGTCACCGCTCCCGTCGCCGAGACCTGGCGTGTCACGTTGCCCGCGGCGTCGTAGTCCACCGTGGCGGTGTTCCCCGCCGGGTCCGTCGACGAGCGCTGCCGGTCGGCCGCGTCGTAGCCGAGCCTCGTGACACCCCTGACCGGGTCGATGATCGACGTGAGGTTGCTGTTGTTGTCGAACCGGGCGCTGGTCGCGACCCCGTTCTCGTCGACCTCGGACGTGGTGCGGTCCAGCTCGTCGTACGACGCGTCCTGCGTGACGGTCCCGCCGCCCGGCGCCGGGCGGCTCGTGCGCAGCAGGTTGTCGTTCTGGTCGTAGTGGTACGTGGTGGTGAACGCGGCGCCGTCCGCGCCCTCCACGTTGCCGCGCGGGCTCACGACTGTCGCGATCAGGCCCTTGGCGTTGTACGTGTACGTCGTCCGGCCACCCGCCGCGTCCGTCTTCGACGCGATCCGGCCCGCGGGGGTGTACGTGTACGCCGTGACGTTCCCGATCCGGTCCTTCACCTCGACGAGTCGGTTCGCGGTGTCGTACGAGTACCGGACCGAGTTGCCGTCGGGGTCGGTGTCGACGTCGAGCCGGCCCAGCTCGTCGTAGGACTTGCGCACCGTCTTCTTGCCGGGAGCGGAGACGGTGGCCGGCCGGTCGGACTCGTCGTAGGTGTAGCGGGTGGTGAACGCGTCCTCGTCGGCACCGTCCACGGTGCCGCGCGGGTCCGTGGTCCCGGTCAGTCTGCCGACCGCGTCGTAGGTGTAGACGTACCGGCGTCCGGTCGGGGTGACGACCGCTGTCCGGTTGCCGGCCTCGTCGTACTCGAACGTCGTGACCTTGCCGCGCGGGTCCGTCTCGGTCGTCCGCAGTCCTCGGTCGTCGTACGTGTACGTCGTCGAGTGGCCCTCGGCATCGGTCTTCTTCGTCAGCTCGTGGAAGCTGTTGTACTCCGCCGTCCAGGTCTTGCCGTTGCCGTCGGTGAAGCGCGTGGGTTCGTTGCCCTCGTACTCGGCTTCCTCGACGAAGGCGAACGGCTCCGGTGCCGACGACGACGTCGCGTTGCCGTCGGCGTCGTGCGTCGCCGCGCGCTGGTTGCCGTTCGGGTCGACGCTCAGGTTCGAGTTGCCCGTGGCGTCGTACCGCACGTGGTGCGTGTCGCCGTTGCCGTTCTGCGTGTAGACCAGGTGGTTGTTGCGGTAGCCGTCGTGGAGGACGACGCCGTCGGCGTCGGTCGTGGTGGCCTCGTTGCGGGACGCGTCCCACGCGAAGGTCGTCTCCTTGCCGTTCACGTCGACCTGCTTCACGACGCGTCCCGTGGTGGCGTCGTACGTCGTGGCGACCTGCACGGCACCGCGCGGGTCGACGACCTGTGACATCCGGCCCGCGGTGTCGTAGCGGTACTGGGTCGTGCGGCCGTTCGGCGCCTGGACGCTGATCAGGCGGTTGCGGTCGTAGTCGAACTGGACGTTGCGCCCGTCGGGCAGCTCGATCCGTCGGATGAGGCCCACGTCGTTGCGCAGCGAGATCTTCACGACGCGCCCTGCGCCGTCGGTGATCGTCGAGAGCCCGTCCGTCCCGTACGTGAGTCGCACACCGAGCCCGCGCGCGTCGAGCACGGAGAG
>Ga0233375_1000858_pt1 | contig 14964 bp, 13 predicted proteins | sample ElkDunMinimDraft_10_FD_191539 | JGI IMG/M metagenome (GOLD analysis project Ga0233375, IMG submission 191539) | Fecal eukaryotic communites from dung pellets of Tule Elk in California, USA - Elk Dung E16 | ecosystem: Host-associated > Mammals > Digestive system > Large intestine > Fecal | place... | reverse complement strand
CTGGACTGGGTGCGAGCTTCAATGACCGGCTGATCAGATGCGTCGCCACGGCCGGCCATCCCTCCAAGCAGGAGGATGGCAAGTGAGCTGGCTACAAGTGAGCGGAGGATTGTCATGGGCCCTAACGTCTGAATTAAGCCGACCCGCGAAGCGGGTTCGGCTTGAATGAATTGTTAGGGCGCAAGATAAGCATCGCAGTGAATTTTCGCGGTTACCTCTCTCGACACATCGAGAACTTCGAGCGTATTCCCATTCCACCTGCTGCTATGAAAGCTATGATCCACTGTCACTATCCACTCGGCAGACATAAGTTCACTGACTAGGAGTAGATCGCCACCACGGCTCCATACCTCCCCGCGTACAAAAACTCCCCCGGGAGCAAACCTTCTTATGATTTTGACCCGAAGTCTGCGGCTAGGATGAGCCTTTGAGCACTTCAGTTCCACTTCCAATCTGAAGTTTGATCGCTTGAGCTGCTGCACTGCGAGCTGGAGGGGCTCGGCGTCTGTGCCAAATATGCGCGCTATATCAACAAAGCATTTCCCTACACATTGAGCAAGTTCTTGTTCTTGCTCATCACCAGGCAATCCAAAATATCGTTCAAGCTGAAACGTGGAAGCGGAGTAGTAGCCGACACCGAGCCCACCATCTCGGTACGCGTCTTGAGCTAATGCTTCTGTACTACCAAGCTCGATCACAATGCGGCGCAAGCTGCCTAGATCATACTTCTTTGGCAGGTAGTAACGAAGAATATCAAGAACGTGATCACTTGACTGGCGTAGTCGGCCTATTGTCTCGTTCTCATAATTTGCTGGCAGAACCATCACATCGCGAAGATACATGATTGCGCCCTAACACCAGAATTAAGCCGCGCCGCGAAGCGGCGTCGGCTTGAATGAATTGTTAGGGCTCATGTGGTGCCCAGTCCGTGATTGCCGAAAACCGCTCCGACTCTGCAGTTTTCTCGAAGGCACTACCCTCCGGAGCTTCAAGGAAAGGAATGATGCTCGGGTCGTAGTTGGCAATAGTGTTGACGTCATAGATGGCATGGTTATTTGGGTCATCCATGTACGAATTGTTCTCAAAGCCAGACATGAAGCGCCAACCGCTATCGATGTCATTGTCTGGTGGTTCCCGATACATGAAACGAACGGGATAGCCATCTACGGTGATCTTGTCCGTAGCGATACAGCCGCCATGACCCTCAGCCAGAGGCTTGATCTGCTCTGCGGCAAGCCGAAATTGCTTGGTCATGAGCCCTAACGCCTGAGTTAAGCCGACTTGCGTAGCGTAGCCGACAACGCGGCAAGCTTTACCTGCCGCGTTGTTGGTGTAGCGAAGCAAGTTCGGCTTGAACGAAATGTTAGGCGGCTCTTGCCCAGCAAGAAAAACGCGCCTCTGTAGTGCAGCCCATTGCTGCAATGAATGCTTTGGTGTCGAAGCCATCCAGGGTCTCCGTCCATATTACGACGTCTTCCTCGCCGGTCGCCCCACCAGGAAATGCGCAGCCACTATTTGGGCCGAGTCCAACAAGCAACCACCATACATCCATACCCCAAGGGCCGGAGGAATTTGTAACCACGACAATCTCTTGGAGATCCGATAAAGCGACGCACTCGCGATCGCCATCTGGCCGCAGCACAGAAATCTCAGATGGAGTGACCGTGACAACGAACAATGACTCCGGGTAGAGAGCAGCAGGACCTTTAGAACGCCACTTCGTAAGGATCAGGGCTGGCACGACTAACCAACCAACGACGAGTCCTGCGGCCCATGCTAGATCTATGTTCTTTGTGATCGGGTACGTAATACCGACCGTGACCCACATGGCTAGAAATCCCGCAATGGCGGCAACGATAATCTTCAAGGTATTAGCCTAACACCCAAGTTAAGCCGAGACGCGTAGTGGAGCAAAGCACATGGCAAGCTGTACCTGCCGTGTGCTTTGCGTAACGAAGCGGCTTCGGCTTGAACGCATTGTTAGGCCCGCCATACGTTGAGGTTGCTTGCACCCAAGAGCCAGTACCCCAGAAGAACTACTGCCGCAATGCACATGGCGCAGAACGACCAGAGCTTGGCGCGACGTGCAGCGCGACGGCGCGCAATCCGATTGAACCACAGAGCGAGCCCAAATGTGGCCGCCAGCAGGGCAGAGAATATCTGACCAGTTTTAAGGCTGAGGCTGATGTGCCCTGCACTTGAGTACCCGGCGAACTTGTACCACTGCCATGCTGCAGCAGCTAGCCGCTCCAGGAGCGGGACCGATAGCGCCAATGCCGCAAGGAGCGTTGCAAGAGAGCCGACGGTGATTGCTTTACTGGACTCGCGACTCTGCATGATGCGGGCCTAACACCAGAATTAAGCCGCGCCGCGAAGCGGCGTCGGCTTGAATGACTTGTTAGACCGCCGCCTACATGCTTGTGGGTGGCGGCGCGAAGTCGAGGCCAAAGTAAAACCGGTCTTTCGGAGCTGGCGGGTAGGTCTGCCCTCGGATCGTCTCCTCGAGGCAACGCGCGAACTTGGTGTCACCGCTCGCAAAGAAGTCTCCTACGGTGCCATCCGCCTTGACTACAAAGACTAGACCGAGAGAAGCGAGTTCCTTCCCTCGCGCGAGCGATGCGCACCGGCCCAGGCTAGCCTGGAATACGGGCGTGAAGGCAGGGCGCATCTCCCCGAGGTACCACTCCTGATACATCGGGTTCGTTGAGTCCTCGCGACCCTGGGTCCTCGCGGTGTCGAAGGGCGTGTCAGATGCGAGGGCACCACTAACCGGCGCGAGAATCAGCAGTGCGAGGGCGGTAGTACGAGCGTGCATGTAGCCTCCATGGCGGTCTAACGCCTGAGTTAAGCCGAGCCGCGAAGCGGCTTCGGCTTGAACGAATTGTTATGCCTCATCCGGGAACAGCGACGCATAAGTTGGATCTGCATGCTCCCACTGCGCGTCGTGCTGGACAAGGTATGAGCGCACCTCTTGTAACTCGACGGTGGGCGGTATGTTGACCGATAGGTACTTAGGATTGGCGCCCTCATAGCTGCAGCCGAGTGCTACCAGACCTTGCAGAACTTGATCAGAGTGATTTCCGGGAGCAACGGGTGGGTCAAAGATGACCCGAACAGTGCGATTGCCAGATTTTGAAACAACCGACTGAAAAGTGGGCAAGCCCTCTTGCGGGTCAACGGGCGCAAAGACCGTATCCTGCCACGAGACGCCGTAAGCATAAAAGGGCGAGTTGTCCAACGTGTATCGGTCACCGCCGAGTGGAACAGCCCAAAGAGTCTCAACCGTGGCTCCGCCCTCATCATCCGGGACGCGGAACAGGACTTTGGCTGTCGGGTCATTGCTCATGAGGCATAACTACTATTAGACGGAAACATTCCGCATAACGCCGATTCTCGGGGTCGCCGGATCGGCCCGTCAATCAGACTTTTCCTACAGTGGACAAGCGCTTGCCCGGATGGAGCCGCACGCCCGGCCGTGTTCGCAGGCGGCGTTATGCAGCGCCGCCGCAGTGATATGACTTATGGCGGCGACTTCGCTGCAATAACGCCCGCCGCACCAGGACGCCTCGACTCCCCGCGATCGGCTGGGGCCGCCGCGGCCTGCACGGCCCACATCGCGGCTGGCCGTGCACGCAGCCGTATTGGGCTGCCCCGCGACGGGTCGCCCGCAACCGCCCCATGTGACACTAGCCCGCTCGAACGTGGACCGTGGAGCGCATGCCGCTTACCGATGCCAACAGGGACAGCCACCCGGCGGGACGGACGGGCGAGGTGTTTGGCGCCTTCCTAAAGCTGGGGCTGACCGCGTTTGGCGGGCCGGTGGCCCACCTGGGCTACATGCGCGATGAGTTCGTGCGGCGGCGTGGCTGGCTGGACGATGCGCGCTTCGCGCAGCTGCTGGCGATCTGCCAGTTCCTGCCGGGTCCGGCCAGCAGCCAGCTGGGGTTTGCGATCGGGCTGCTGCGTGGCGGCTGGCGCGGGGCGCTGTGCGCCTTCGTCGGGTTCACACTGCCCTCGGCGCTGCTGATGTTCGGCTTCGCCAGCCTGGCGCCGCTGCTGGGATTGGGTGTGGGCGCGGCGCTGTTGCACGGGCTCAAGCTCGTGGCCGTGGCGGTGGTGGCGCATGCGCTGGTCGGGATGGCGCGGCAGCTGGCGCCCGACCTGCCGCGCGCGCTCATCGCGCTGGGCGCGGCCGCGCTGCTGCTGGCCGTGGGCAGCGTCTGGATGCAGCTGGCCGCGATCGCACTGGGGGCCGCGCTGGGCGGGTGGTGCTGCCGGCGGGTGCGGGTGCCGGCCGGCGCGCCGCTGGCGCTGCCCGGCGGCGGGCGGCTGGGCGCGCTGTGCCTTGCGCTGTTCCTGGCCGGTTTGCTGGCCACGCTGCTGGTGCCGGCCTCCGGCACGCCCGGCGTGGCGGCGGTGGCCGGGGCGTTCTACCGGGCAGGGGCGCTGGTGTTCGGTGGCGGCCACGTGGTGCTGCCGCTGCTGCAGCACACGGTGGTGGACAGCGGCTGGGTCGGCCGCGACACCTTCCTGGCCGGCTATGGCGCGGCGCAGGCGATGCCGGGTCCGATGTTCTCGCTGGCCGCCTTCCTCGGCGCCGAGGTGCCGTTGGGATGGCCGGCGGCGCTGGGCGCGACGGTGGCGCTGCTGGCGATCTTCCTGCCCGGCTTCCTGCTGTTGCTGGCGGTGCTGCCGGCCTGGGCGCGGCTGTCGCGCCACCGCCTGGCCGGGGGCACGGTGGCCGGCGCCAACGCCGCCGTGCTCGGGCTGCTGGCGGCGGCGTTCTACGATCCGGTGTGGACGCAGGGCGTGCGCACGCCGGCCGACCTGGTCATCGCGGCGGTGGGCTTCGGCCTGCTGACGCTGGCGCGGTTGCCGGCGCTGTGGGCGGTGCTGTGGTGCGTGGCCGCGACGACCGGGCTGCACCTGGTGTGGCCCTGAGCGCGACTGCGTGGCTGCGCTTTCCGGGCGATGGCGCATGTGGCGTGCAGGCCCGACCAACAGCGTCGGGCCCGGCGCGGTCAGGCGTCGGCGCCCTCGCGGCGGCCGCCGATGCGCAGCAGCAGGTCGCGCGCCGGGGTCAGGCGCGTGGCCAGGCCGACGATCACGCCCAGGGTATTGGCCAGCGCGTCGGCGGCATCGGCCATGCGGTTGCTGGTGAGGCTGCCCTGGGCGTACTCCAGGCCGATGCCCAGCAGCACCAGCCCGAGGCCTGCGCCCAGCAGGGCGGGCCAGTTGCGGAACAGCTGCACCGCGCACGCGGCCAGCACGAAGTAGGCCAGGAAGTGCGACCACTTGTCGCTGCTGTCGAAGTCGGGCATCGGCGGCGGCGGCGAGAGCGAGAACACCACCACCACGGCGATGGCCAGGCACCACAGCGCGACCCACAGCCGCGGATGGCGCAGCGGCTTGAGCGAGCGGCCCGGTCGCCAGGCGCGGCGCGGCGGCCGTTTCACAGGCGGAAGCACAGGTCGCCGACCAGGAAGGCGGCTTCCAGCGGCACGTCGCGGGCGAAGCCCATCGCCTGGAAGCGCTCGCCCATGCCGCCGGGAATCGTCAGCGCCTTGGCCTGCTGGCGCAGCGCGTAGCGCGCGGCCTCGTCGGGCGCGCGCGCCTCGTGTTCGGACAGGCGCTGCTCCAGGCCGTTGCCGATCAGGAAGCTGGCCTGCGAGCAGTAGCCGGCCAGGTCGAAGCCGGCGCCGGTGCCGGCCTCGGCCAGGGCGGTGAAATCGACCGAGGCGGTGATGTCCTGCAGGCCCACGTGCGCGAACACGTCCTCGACCAAGCGGTGGCGGTGGAAGGCGCGCAGGGTGCCGTCGCGCCGGCGCGGGTCGTAGTACTCGCGACGCGGGTAGCCGTAGTCGACGAACAGCATCGCGCCGGTGCGCAGGCCGCCGGCCACCGCCTGCAGCCAGTACGGCAGCTGCGGCAGCAGTTCGGCGCGGTGTCCGTCGGCGAAGGGCGCGTCGAGCTGGCCTTCGACATGGCGCACGGCGGCGGAAAGCAGCGCGTCGGCGGGGCGGTCGATGCGGCGGAACACGCCATCGTCCAGGATCACGTATTCCTCGTAGATCTCGCCGCCCTGCACCGCGAAGCGCGGCGTGGGCAGGGCGTCGAGGACCTCGTTGGCGAACAGCACGCCGTTCCACTCGTCGGGCATCGGGCCGTCCAGCCACTCCACCTTCGCGAAGACCTCCGCCGGCAGCGATTGCGACAGCAGGCTGCGCTGGCGCTCGCGCAGGTCGGCACTGGGTTCGAGGATGGCGTAGCGCGCGGGCATGGCGCCGAGTTCGAGCAGGTGGGCGATGGCATCGGCGGCGAAGCGGCCGCTGCCGCCGCCGATTTCCAGGAAACGGGCCTCGGGCCCGCAGGCGCGCAGCGCCGGGGCCAGCGCGCCGGCCACGCATTCGGCGAACAGCGGGCCGAGTTCGGGCGCGGTGACGAAATCGCCGGCGGCGCCGAACTTGGTGGCGCCGGCGCTGTAGTAGCCCAGGCCCGGCGCATACAGCGCCAGCTCCATGAAGCGCCAGAACGGGATCGCGCCGCCGGCGGCGGCGACCTGCTCGCCGATCAGCGCGTGCAGGCGCTCGCTGTGGGCCAGGGCGTCTGGGGAAGGCGTGGGGTCGGACATCGGGGGTGTCTGCGGCGACAATGCATCAGGATAACGGCAATCCGGAGCCCGCCATGTCACATCCGCCCCGCGTCGCCCTGGTCACGGGCGGTGCACGCCGCCTCGGCGCGGCCATCGTGCGCGCCCTGCATGGGGCCGGCTGGCAGGTAGCGGTGCATTGTCGCAACTCCTCCTCGCAGGCCCAGGCGCTGGGCGACGAACTGCAGACGAATCGCCCCGGCAGCGTGCTGGTGCTGGAGGCCGAACTGCAGGAACTCGACGCGCTGCCCGGGCTGGTGGACGCCACGGTGGCGCGCTTCGGCCGGCTCGACGGCCTGGTCAACAATGCCGCGGCCTTCTTCCCCACGCCCGCGGGCGCGGCGACGCCCGACCAGTGGGACGCGCTGATGGCCACCAACCTGCGCGCGCCGTTCTTCCTGTCGCAGGCCGCGGCCCCGCACCTGGCCCAGACCGGCGGCGCGATCCTCAACATCAGCGATGTCTATGCGCGCCAGCCGCGCGCGGACCTGGCCGCATACGCGATCAGCAAGGGCGGCCTGGAGGCGATGACGCGGGCGCTGGCGGTGGCGCTGGCGCCGCGCGTGCGGGTGAACGCGCTGGCGCCCGGCGCCATCCTGTGGCCCGAGGACGCGCCCGACACGGCCCTGCAGCAACGCATCCTCGCGCGCACCGCGCTGGGGCGCACCGGGCGGGTCGAGGAGATCGCGGCCACCGCGCTGTGGCTGCTGCAGGACGCCGGCTACACCACCGGCGCGGTGCTGGCGGTGGACGGCGGGCGCGATCCGCTGCTGGCCTGACGCCCGCCGCCTTCGGCGCTAGTACATGTGCTGGCCGCCGTTCATCGCCACGTTGCTGCCGGTCATGAACGCGCCCGACTCGCTGGTGATGAAGGCGATCAGCTCGGCCACTTCCTCGGGCTTGCCCAGGCGCCCGACCGGAATGGCCGCGAGGATCTGCGCCATCGCCTCCTCCGGCACGGCGCCGACCATGGGCGTGTCCATGTAACCGGGCGAGACGGTGTTGACGGTGACGCCCTTGCGCGCCACTTCCTGCGCCAGCGCCTTGGTGAAGCCGTGGATGCCGGCCTTGGCCGCCGAGTAGTTGGTCTGCCCGAACTGGCCCTTGCTGCCGTTGACCGAGGAGATGTTGACGATCCGCCCCCAGCCGCGCTCGACCATGCCGTCGATGAAGTACCTGGTGACGTTGAACATCGAATCGAGGTTGGTGCGCAGCACCGCGTCCCAGCCGCCCTTGTCCATCTTGCGGAAGGTGCGGTCGCGGGTGATCCCGGCGTTATTGACCAGGATGTCGACGTGGTGGCCGTCGGCGGCGATGCGCTCGGCCATCCTGCCGCAGGCCTCGTAGTCGGACACGTCCACCTGGTAGGCGGCGAAGCGGTAGCCCTCGGCGGCCTGCGCGTCCAGCCAGGCCTGCGCGGCCTCGCCGCCGGCCGCGTCGGCCACCAGCACGGTATGCCCGCGGTCGTGGTGGACACGCGCCACCGCCGTGCCCAGGCCACCCATGCCGCCGGTCACCAGCAAGGTGCGGCGCTGTACATCGCTCATCTGTCGTCTCCATCTGCATGGCCGCCTGCGCGGCCGGATCGGGTCTGGCCGGCGCGCTTCGCGCCAGCATGCCATTGCGTCGCTGGCGCACTCGCCCCGGCCGCGGGGGGGCGCTCCATCTCCAGCACCCCACCCAGGGCCTCGCCCAGCGCGGCCGCGCTGTCCTTGCGCCAGGTGCGCAGCGCCTGCTGCAGGCCGTTGGCGATCGCGGTCTGTGCGGTGATCGCCACCTGCGCCAGCGCCTGGCCTTCGCGCAGCCGCACCTGCAGCTGGCGCCAGAAAGCATCGGCGGGCAGCGTGGCGAGGCCGGGCCAGTCGTGCGCGGCGCGCAGCGCCCGCGCCTCGGCCGCCTGCGCGGCGACGACCTCGCCGTAGAGCCGGCCACCGGCGTCCAGCCAGCGGCGCGCGTTCTCCTGCAGCAACCGGTCGATGTCCAGGCGCAGCGCCAGGTTGGCCTGGTGCAGGCGCCATGGCAGGGAAAGGGGTGAATCCATCGTGTCGTCTCCGCAGTACCGCATCGCCGCCGCGTCAGGCCATCTGGCTGATGGTCCGGCGAAAGCGCGCCAGCGACAGCAGGAACAGCACCAGCCCGATCGCCGCCAGCAGCAGGAACTGCTTCCACACCACCTCGATGCCGGCACCGCGATAGAGGATCGCCTGGCCCAGTTCGACGAAGTGGGTGGTGGGCGCGGCCAGCATGATGTCCTGCACCAGCCGGGGCATGCTCTCGCGCGGGGTCATGCCGCCGGACAGCAGCTGCAGCGGCACCAGGGTGAGGATCAGCAGCAGGCCGAACTGCGGCATGCTGCGCGCCAGCGTGGCCAGGAAGATGCCCATCGAGGTGGTGGCGAACAGGTGCAGCGCCGCGCCCACCAGGAACAGCGCCACCGAGCCTTCCACCGGCACCTGCAGCAGGCCGCGCACCACGAAGCTGAGCGACAGCGCGGCGGCCAGCAGCACCACCGCGCCCATCGACCAGACCTTGGCCAGCATGATCTCGGTCGGGGTGACCGGCATCACCAGCAGGTGCTCGATGGTGCCGTGCTCGCGCTCGCGGATCAGCGCCGCGCCGGTGAGGATGATCGACAGCAGGGTGACGTTGTTGATGATCTCCATCAGCCCGCCGAACCATGGCCTTTCCAGCGAGGGGTTGAAGCGCGCGCGCAGCGCCAGGTCCACCGGCGGCGCGGCGCTGCCGCGGTAGCGCTGCACGAACTCGTCGACCTCGCCCATCACGATCTGCTGCACGTAGCCGGCGCCGGTGAAGGCCTGGCTCATGCGCGTGGCGTCGATGTTGACCTGGATTTCCGGGTGGCGCCCTGCCAGCACGTCGCGCTGGAAATCCGGCGGGATGTCGATCACGAACGTGTAGCGCCCCTCGTCCATGCCGCGGTCCATTTCCTCGAGCGTGATCATCTGCGGCGGCGAGAACTGGGGCGGATAGAACGCCGAGGCGATGCGCTTGGACAGCGGCGAGTCGTCCTCGTCGACGATCGCGATCGGCGCGTTGTGCAGCGTCTCGGGCATGGCCGTGGCCGCCGTGTAGATGGCCACGGTGAAGGTGTAGACGATCAGCACCAGCATGACCGGGTCGCGCCACAGGCTCCACAGCTCCTTGACCCCGAGCCGGTAGATGTTGGACAGGTGCGGCATCCACGGCCGCATCTCAGCGCTCCTGCTTGCGCAGCAGCGCGATGGCGGCGCCCATCACCACCGGCACCGCCAGCAGCAGCGGCCACAGCGCGTGGTAGAGATCGACCAGCCCCAGGCCCTTGCTGAACACGCCACGGCTGATGACGAACATGTAGGTCGCCGGGTAGAGCTCGCCGATCAGGCGGCCGGCGCCCTCCAGCGACGAGACCGGGTTGAGCAGGCCGGCGAACTGCACGGCCGGGATCAGGGTGCCGATCACGGTGAAGAACATGGCCGCGATCTGGCTGCGGGTGACGGCCGAGGCCAGCAGTCCCATGCCGGTGGCGATCACCACGAACACCAGCGCCGCCAGCGCCAGCGCCGTGAAGTGGCCGGTCACCGGCACGCCGAAAGCGGTCACCGACAGCAGGCTCATCAGCAGGAAGTTCACCATCGCCAGCGCCACGTAGGGCAGCTGCTTGCCGATCAGGAACTCGCTGCGGGTGACCGGGGTGACGTAGAGGTTGACGATCGATCCCATCTCTTTTTCGCGCACCACCGCCAGCGCGGTCAGCATCGCCGGCAACAACAGCAGCAGCATCGGCACCACCGCCGGCACCATCGCCGGCAGGCTGCGAACGTCGGGGTTGTAGCGGTAACGCGTCTGCAAGGTCGCGTTGCCGGCCAGCGGCGCTCCCGTGCGCTGGGCCACCTGTTCGGCCAGCCAGTGCTGGTGGATGCCCTGCACGTAGCCGCGCACGGTCTCGGCGCGCATCGGCATGGCGCCGTCGATCCAGGCGCCGATCTGCACGTCGCGCCCGTGCAGCGCATCGCGGGCGAAGCCGGCCGGGATCTCGATCGCCAGCGCCAGCTCGCCGCTGCGCATGCGCCTGTCCAGATCCTCGTAGTCGGCGATCGGCGGGCGTTCGATGAAGTAGCGCGACCCAGCCAGGCCCGAGGCGTAGTCGCGGCTGAGCGTGGTCTGGTCGCGGTCCAGCACCGCGTAGCGCAGGTCCTCCACGTCCAGGCTGATGCCGAAGCCGATCACGAACATCAGGATCAGCGAGCCGCCCAGCGCCAGCGTGGCGCGCACCGGGTCGCGCTGCAGTTCCAGCGTCTCGCGCCACATGTAGCTGACCATGCGTCGCAGGCTGAAGCGGCGGTGCGCCGGCGGCGGCGCCACACCTCGGCTGGCGGCGATGCCCGCGCCTTCGACGCCGGCCTCGGCCTCGCCGCCGCCGCCGGCCTCCAGCAGGTAGCCGATGAAGGCCTCCTCCAGGCCCCTCGCACAGCGCTTTGCCACCAGCGCGGCCGGCGCGTCGCTGTCGAGCACCTTGCCCGCGTGCATCAGCGAGATGCGGTCGCAGCGCTCGGCCTCGTTCATGAAATGCGTGGAGACGAAGATGGTCACCCGGTCGCGCCGCGACAGCTCCACCAGCAGCCGCCAGAAGTTGTCGCGCGCCACCGGATCCACGCCCGAGGTCGGTTCGTCGAGGATCAGCAGTTCGGGCTGGTGCACCATCGCCACCGCCAGCGACAGCCGCTGGCGCATGCCCAGCGGGATGCTGGCCGGCAGCGCGTGCAGCACCTCGGCCAGGCCGAAGCGCTCGGCCATCTCGTCCACCCGCGCCGCGATCCGCTCCTCGGGCACGTGGAACAGGCGCGCGTGCAGCACCAGGTTCTGGTGCACGGTCAGCTCGCCGTACAGCGAGAACGACTGCGACATGTAGCCCACCCGGCGCCGCGTCTCGATGTCGTGCGGATCGACCTCGCGGCCGAACAGCCAGGCCTGTCCCTCGCTGGCCGGCAGCAGGCCGGTGAGCATCTTCATCGTGGTCGACTTGCCGCAGCCGTTGGAGCCGAGGAAGCCGAAGATCTCGCCGCGCCGGATCCGGAACGAGACGTGGTCGACCGCGGTGAAATCGCCGAAGCGCATCGTGAGGTCGCGCGCCTCGATGGCGATGTCGTTCCCGTCGACCGCCAGCGGCGGGATTACCACCGGCTGGTAGCCGCGCTTCTTCTCGTCGGGCAGCAGCTGGATGAAGGCTTCCTCAAGCGAACGGCTGCCGGTGCGCGCGAGCAGTTCGTCGGGGGTGCCGGTGGCGAGCACGCGCCCGTCGTCCATTGCCAGCAGGCGCTCGAAGCGCTGCGCCTCGTCCATGTAGGCGGTGGCGACCAGCACGCTCATGCCCGGGCGCTCGGCGCGGATGCGCGCGATCAGCGCCCAGAACTGCGCGCGCGCCAGCGGGTCGACGCCGGTGGTGGGCTCATCCAGGATCAGCAGGTCCGGATCGTGGATCAGCGCGCAGCACAGCCCCAGCTTCTGCTTCATGCCACCGGACAGCTTGCCGGCCGGGCGCGAAAGAAAGGGCTTGAGACCGGTGCTGGCGGTGAGCGCATCGATCCGCCGGCGGCGCTCGCCGGCATCGTGGCCGAACAGGCGCGCGAAGAACTGCAGGTTCTCCTCCACCGACAGCGTGGGATAGAGGTTGCGGCCCAGTCCCTGCGGCATGTAGGCGATTCGCGGGCACACCGCGTCCCGATGCGCGCGGCTGCGCATGTCGCCGCCCATCACCTCGACCGTGCCCTCCTGTACCCGGCGCGCTCCGGCGATCAGCGACAGCAGGCTGGATTTGCCGACGCCGTCGGGGCCGATCAGGCCGATCATGGTGCCTGCCGGAATGTCCTGGTCGATCCCGTCCAGGGCCAGCGTCCTGCCATAACGCAGGCGCACGCCCCGCAGGCGGACGACCGCTGACGCGGAACCCGGCATGGCCTAGTCCGGCAGCCTGATCTGCAGTTCCGGCGGCCAGGGCAGGCTGTCGTCGAGCCGCACCCAGGCCACGCCGGGCAGGCCGGTCTTGACCTGGGCCAGGTGCCCGGCCAGCAGTTCCGGCGCGATCTGCGCGCGCACGCGGAACATCAGCTTCTGCCGCTCGGTGGCGGTTTCCACGGTCTTGGGCGTGAACTGCGCGGCGCTGGCCACGAACGAGACCTGCGCCGGGATCACGTACTCGGGCGCGGCGTCGAGCACGATCCGCACCTCGCTGCCCAGGGCCACGCGGCCGGCGGCGGTCTCGGGCAGGAAGAAGGTCATGTACACGTCGGTCAGGTCGATCAGGTTGAGCACGCGCCCGCCCGCGCCCAGCACCTCGCCCGGCTCGGCCACGCGCAGCTGCACGCGGCCGGCGCGCGGCGCCTTGAGCTGGCTGTCCTCGATGTCGGCCCGCACCCGCGCCACCGTCGCCTCGGCCGCGGCCACGCTCGAACGCGCGCCCACACGCTGCGCCTTCACCGCCTCCACCGCCGCGCGCGCCGCATCGACCTGGGCGCGGGTGGCAGCCACTGCCGCTTGCGCGCCGCGCACCCGCGCGCGGTCGTCGTCGAGCTGCTGCTCGGACGTCGCGCCCTCGCGGGCCAGGGTTTCCGAGCGCGCCAGGCGCCGGCGCGCCGCGTCCAGTTCGGTCTCGCGCTGCACCACCAGCGCCTGCGCCGCGGCGACATCGCTCTCGCGCAGGGCGACCTGCGCGTCGGCGGCGACGGCGGCGTGTTCGGCCTGCTGGCGCATGGCCTCGGCCTCGTCGAACTGCGCGCGCAGCACGTCCACCTGCATGGTCGCCAGCGGCTGGCCGGCCTGCACGAAGTCGCCCTCGCGCACGAGGATCTCCTCGATGCGCCCGGGCAGCTTGGTGGCCAGGTCGATCTCGGTGGCCTCGATACGGCCGTTGCCGCTGATGAAGCCAGGTCCCGGCCCCTTCGGCGCCAGCATCGTCCAGGCGTACCAGGCGATCGCGGCCACCACCAGCGCGGCCACGGCGATGGCCACGGGTCTGTTGCGGAGCACGGCGGGGAGGTTCATGGGGGAAAGACCGGGTTCGGGGATGGGTGGATCGCTGAAAGCGGGATCGGGGATCAGGGGGCGTCGGCGTCGCCCGCCGGCAGCGGGCCGCCGCCGAGCGCGGCGTAGAGCAGGATGTGGCTCGACAGCAGCGCGCCACGCGCCTGCGCCAGCTGCTGCTGCGCGGTGAGCAGGTCGCGCTGGGCATCGAGCACTTCCAGGAAGGCGGCCGCGCCGTTGTCGTAGCGCAGGCCGGCTAGGCGCGCGCGTTCGGTCTGCGCGTCCACCGTGTCCTGCAGGATGCGCACCTGCTCGGCCAGCCAGCGCCGCGCCGACAGCGCGTCGGACACATCGCGGAACGCGGCCTGGATGGCGCGCTCGTATTCGGCCACGGCCGCCTCGCGGCGCACCGTGGCCAGGTCGAGGTTGGCGCGCAGGCGGCCGGCGCTGAAGATCGGCAGCGAGATCGTCGGCACGAACGACCAGGCGCGGCTGCCGCTGTCGAACAGGCCGTCGAGCTGGGCGCTGGCGCTGCCCAGGGCCCCGGTCAGGGCCACCCGCGGGAAGAAGGCCGCGCGCGCGGCGCCGATATCGGCATTGGCCGCGCGCAGCTGGTACTCGGCGGCCAGGATGTCGGGCCGGTCGAGCAGCAGGTCCGAGGGCAGGCCGGGACGCAGCGCCGGCAGCCAGGCATCCACATCGGCCGGCAGCGGCGCCAGCGCGTCCAGGTCCACCGGCGCGCCGACCAGCAGGGCCAGCGCATGCGCCTGCGTGGCGCGCTCGCGCTCCAGTTCGGTGCGCAGCGCCTGGGCCTGGTTGAGCAGGGTCTGGACCTGGGTCAGTTCCAGCTTCGAGGTCGCGCCCACCTCCACCCGGCGCTTGAAGATGCGGTAGGTCTCCTGGCGGGTGGCGATGGTCTGCTGCGCCAGGCGCAGGCGCTCGTCCAGCGCGCGCAGGCCGACATAACCGTCGGCCACCGCGGCGATGAGGTTGACCGTGGCCGCCTGGCGCGCGGCCTCGGTGGCGAAGTAGGTCTCCAGCGCGGCGGCCTTGAGGCTGCGCACGCGGCCCCAGAGGTCGAGTTCCCACGACAGGCCCAGGCCTGCCTCGTAGTCGCCCGACACCAGCGGGCGACCGGTCGGGCTGAGATCGCCCGGCACCCGCGAGCGCGCGCCCTGCGCCTCCAGGCCGACGCCGGGCCACTGGTCGGCGCGGCGGATGCGGTAGCCGGCGCGCGCTTCGGCCACCCGCAGCGTGGCCAGGCGCAGGTCGCGGTTGTGGCGCAGCGCCTGTTCGAT
>Ga0233375_1000854_pt1 | contig 14987 bp, 13 predicted proteins | sample ElkDunMinimDraft_10_FD_191539 | JGI IMG/M metagenome (GOLD analysis project Ga0233375, IMG submission 191539) | Fecal eukaryotic communites from dung pellets of Tule Elk in California, USA - Elk Dung E16 | ecosystem: Host-associated > Mammals > Digestive system > Large intestine > Fecal | place... | reverse complement strand
GTCGAGGTACACGGGTCCGTACACCTCGTACCCGAGGCGTTCGTAGAAGCCCGCGGCCCGGGTCTGCGCGCTGAGCTCGATCCGCACCCGACCGTCGGCCACGTGCTCGGCGAGCGCGATCTCCTCGAGCGCGCGCATGACCGTCGCGCCCGCCCCCGTGCCGCGGGCGGCGCGAGCCACCGCGACACGGCCGACGTGCACCTCGCCCGGGTGGGTGGGGTCGGACAGCAGGCGGCCCGTCCCCACGACGAGCCCCGTCGCGTCGCGGACGACGACGTGGGTCGTGGTCGGCGCGAAGTCGGCGTCGTCGATCTCCTCGGCGAGCGGCACCCGCTGCTCGTCCACGAACACCGCCAGTCGCAGGGCGTGCGCCTCGGCGAGCTGCTCGGGCGTCCGGACGCGTTCCGTCGTCAGCACCGGTCCGTCCTTCCCTGGGCGGGCCCGGGGGCCCGCCGGCACGTGCTCAGGAGTAGGCCCCGCGCACGACCTCGAGCGCGCGCGCCAGGTCGTCGGGGTACTCGCTCGTGACCTGGGTCCACTGCCCCGTGGCGGGGTGCTCGAACCCGAGCCGGACCGCGTGCAGCCACTGCCGCGTCAGCCCGACCTTCTTGGCCAGGACGGGGTCGGCGCCGTACGTGACGTCGCCGACGCACGGGTGGCGCAGCGCCGAGAAGTGCACACGGATCTGGTGCGTGCGCCCGGTCTCCAGGTGCACCTCGACGAGCGAGGCCGCCGGGAGCATCTCCAGGACCTCGTAGTGCGTCACCGACGGCTTGCCCTCGGCCGTGACGGCGAACTTGTAGTCGGCCGACGGGTGCCGCCCGATGGGCGCGTCGATCGTGCCGGTCGTGGGCTCGGGGTGACCCTGGACGAGCGCGTGGTAGACCTTCTCGACCGTGCGCTCCTTGAAGGCTCGCTTGAGCACCGAGTAGGCGAGCTCGCTCTTGGCGACGACCATGAGCCCCGACGTGCCGACGTCGAGCCGGTGCACGATGCCCTGGCGCTCCGCGGCCCCGGACGTCGAGATGCGGTAGCCCGCGGCGATCAGCGCGCCGACGACCGTGGGACCGGTCCAGCCCGGCGAGGGGTGGGCAGCGACACCGACGGGCTTGTCGATCACCACGACGTCGTCGTCGTCGTACACGATCTTCATGCCCGGCACGGGCTCGGCGACGATCTGCGGCGTCCTGGCCTCGGGCTCGTCGGGGATCTCGACCTCGAGCCAGGCCCCGGCGACCAGGCGGTCGGACTTGCCGACCTCGCGTCCGTCGACGCGCACGCCACCCGCGGCCGCGACCTCCGCGGCACGCGTGCGCGACAGGCCGAGCAGGCGGGCCAGTGCGGCGTCGACGCGTTCGCCGGCCAGACCGTCGGGCACGGGCAGAGCACGGACCTGGCCCATCAGGAGTCCGTCCCGGTCGGAGGTGCGGTCGGGCGGGTCGTGCCCGGGGCCTGCGGGTCCACGCGGCCCGGCGCGGCGCCCGGGGCCTCGCCCGGCACCTCGGAGGGCGCGTCGTCGGCGGCGCCCGGCGCTGCCGCCTGCGCCGCGTCCGTGTGCCGCTGCCCGTCGACGCCGATCCCGAGGATCGACAGGATCGCGATCATGACGGCCGCCGCGACGATCGCGATGTCCGCGACGTTCCCCACGAAGAAGCCCGCGTAGTCGATGAAGTCGACCACGTGGCCCTGGCCGAAGCTCGGCTCCTTGAAGAGCCGGTCGACGAGGTTGCCGATCGCGCCGCCCAGCAGCAGGCCGAGCGCGACGGCCCAGCCGCGCGAGCCGATCTTGCGCGTGATGCGCAGGACGACCACGACGACACCGACCACGATGATCGTCAGCAGCCAGGTGAAGCCGGACCCGATCGAGAGGGCTGCGCCGTCGTTGTACAGCAGACGAAGCTGCAGCAGCGTACCGAGCACGGGGACCGGCGCCTGGTCGGCGAGGTTGGCCTCCGCCCAGTACTTGGTGGCCTGGTCGAGGAGGATCACGAGGAGCGCGAGGCCGGCGACCCAGGCCAGGAGGTAGCGGCGGGGCGCGCCGGGCGCCGGCACGGTGGCAGGTGACGCGGCGGACGCGGCTCCCGTGCCGGACCCGTCCGAGGGTTCGGCGGGCACGGGTGGCTGTGGCGAAGGTGTAGTGGACATCGGCCGCAAGTCTGCCATGCCCGGTCGGGCGCCCACGATCTCGCGGGGCCCTGCGCACGCCGACGGCCGCCGCCCCCGCAGGGTCGACGGCCGTCACGTCGGCGAGGCGCGCCGCGTCAGCGGCGCTCCTCGCGCTGCTTCGCCTCCACGGACAGGTTCGCCCGCGGGTAGGCCTGCAGCCTGGCCTTGCCGATCGGGTGACCGGTGGCCTCGCACGTCGCGTAGGTGCCGGTCGCGATGCGGTCGAGCGCGTGCTTGGTCTGCTCGAGCAGGTCCCGCATGTTGTTCACGAGCGTGAGCTCCTGCTCGCGCTCGAGCGCGCTGGACCCGGAGTCGGCCTGGTCGTCGCCCGCCCCGTCCCCCGAGTTGCGCAGGAGCTCGGAGAGCTCCTGGTCGGCCTCGGTGAGCTCTCGCTCGAGACGCTCGCGCTCCTCGAGCAGGGTCGCCGCCTGCTCCTCCGCCTCCTTCAGCGTCCACGGCTCCTCGCCGTCACGCACGGGGAAGGACTTGACGTCGCGAGCCAGGTTCGGGAACTGCTGTCGTACGACCGCGCGCGTCGCGGTGCTGAGCTTTGTCATGTCGCCCCTCCGGTTCGAGTTGCGGTGAGAGTAGACGCCGCCGCCGGTACGCACAACGCACCACGCCGGATCGACCGGAGTGGTGCGTCGAGACGGACCGACCGACGGCGGACCCTGTGGCCCGCACGCCTGGTGTGATCGTCTGCCAGGTGGCAGGTGGACTAGATGCCCGCGCTCAGGTCGCTCGAGCGACCTGCGCCGGAACCGCTGCGGGGCGGGAGCGCGCTGCCCCGGTTGTCCAGGTCCCCCATGAGGTTCTGCAGGTAGCTCTTGAGGCGCGTGCGGTAGTCGCGCTCGAAGAGCCGGAGCTCGTCGATCTTGCGCTCCAGGAGCGAACGCTCCTGCTCGAGCTGCGACAGCGTGCGGTGCGAGGTCTCCTCGGCCTCCTGCACGATGCGCGTGCCCTCCTCCTTCGCTTCCGCGATGAGGCGGTCACCCTCCTGCTGGCCCGAGCGCACGTAGTCGTCGTGCAGCTTCTGAGCGAGCTGGAGCATGCCCGTGGCGGACTCCGGCTCGCCGTTGGCCTGCTTGCCGGGGACGGCGACCGCGACCGGCGCGACAGGAGCCGGCTCCGGGGCGGCCGGGGCGTCGACCACGGCGGGCTTGGACGGAGCGGAGGCGTCGGCCCGGCTCAGCTCGGCGACGCGTCGCTCTGCTGCAGCGAGCTTGGTCGTGAGCTCGTCGTTCTCCTCCTGCACGGAGTTGAGCGTCCTCACCACCTCGTCCAGGAAGTCATCGACCTCTTCGACGTCGTACCCCTCGCGGAACTTCGTCGCGGAGAACTTCTTGTTCAGGATGTCCTCTGCTGTCAGCAGTGCCATCGTCTCACCTCAATGCGTTTGCGCCGTCAGTCCGGGCGATCTCGAGATCACCACGGTCCAAAGTAGCGGAGATTGTCAGCGGAGGCGGCCTCCGGGCGGAGGCCCCGAAGGGGCCGCCGTCCGCAGGGACGCCGTGATGTACGGGTTTCTACACGTTTATGGAGCCAAGTATCTGTGCAGCGAACGAGACTGCGAGGAAGAGCACTATGAAGCCGAGGTCGATCCGCACCTGACCGAGGGTCAGGGGCGGGATGACCTTGCGCAGTGCTCTCAGCGGCGGGTCCGTCAGGGTGTAGATGGCCTCGGCCAGCACGAGCATGACGCCACGGGGGCGCCAGTCGCGGGCGAAGACCTGCACCCAGTCGAACACCACGCGGCCGATGAGCACCACGAGGTAGAGGCCGAGGAGGAATGCCAGCAGATCGAAGACGAAATTCACAGGGTCAACTGTGCCAGAGTCCGCGGTCAGCTCTGGTTGAAGAAGCCGGCCCGGTTGACAGGCGGCTCGGGCGCCTGCTCCTCGCCGGTGATCTCGACGTGCTCGGGCGAGAGCAGGAAGACCTTGTTGGTCACGCGCTCGATGGCACCGTGCAGCCCGAAGATGAGACCTGCGGAGAAGTCGACCAGCCGCTTGGCGTCCGCGTCGTCCATGTCGGAGAGGTTCATGATGACGGGCGTGCCGCCGCGGAAGGCTTCCCCGATGACGCGGGCGTCGTTGTAGGAGCGCGGGTGCACGGTCGTGATCCGGCGGAGCTCGGCTGCTGACATGCTCGTCTGGGGTACCTCTCGTGGGGCGACCGTCCGGTGCAGCGGGGTCACCTGAGCCTGGTAGTCGGTCGGCACGTCGGCCCCCAAGTCGTCGTACTCGTCGATGAACTCTTCCTGGTCGCCCTCGCCTCGATCATCAGCGAGGCCCAGGTAAAGCATGGTCTTGCGAAGTGCTCCGGCCATCGCCCTCTCTCCGTCCTCATGTCGACTGCTGGTGCTTTGCACGCTAACCCAGCCCCGGGCGGGCGCGGGACGCGACACGCCCACGAGCCGACGACGGGAGGGAGGGTGAGAAACCGCACGCGCCGCGACCGCGGTCGCTCACACGAGCGCCACGACTCCCGCGAACCGTCCGGTGGTGGTGCCTCGCCTGCTCGCGAGCCGGTGGGAGTAGAACCGCTCGTCCTCGAGCGTGCACAGGCCCGTCGGGACGACGTCGCGCACCCCGCCGGCCCGCAGCTCGGCGACGACGCCCGCCGGCAGGTCGAGCGCCGGGGTCCCCCAGCTCGTGGTCGACCTCGTGCCGGGCCGCACGGCCGCGACCTCGGCGCGCAGCCGCTCGGGCACCTCGTAGCAGCGCCCGCAGGCCGACGGCCCGACGACGGCGCGCACCCGGTCCGCCCGCGCGCCCTGGGCGACGAGCGCCTCGAGCGCCGTCGTGACGACCCCCGCCACGAGCCCCTGCCTGCCCGCGTGCACGACGCCGACGACGCGTGCGCGGGCGTCCGCCAGCAGGACGGGGACGCAGTCGGCCACGAGGACCCCCAGCCCGAGCCCTGCCTGGGTCGTCACGAGGGCGTCGTGCTCGCCGCACGTCGCCGCCGCCTCGCCCTGCCCGGCCCACGCGGTCCGGTCGTCCGCCGAGAGCACGCGGACCCCGGCGCCGTGGACCTGGGTGGCGAACACGAGCGGAGCACCGAGCCACCGGCCCACCGACCGCCGGTGCGACAGGACCCGCTGGGGGTCGTCGCCGACGCCCAGCCCCAGGTTGAGCCCGGACCAGGGGGCCGGGGAGGCGCCTCCCGCGTGCCCGGTGAACGCAGCACGCACCCCCGGTCCGAGGTCGACCTCGAGAACCGGGGGTGCGTGGGGTGCGGGATCGAGCACGGGCTACTTGAGGAAGTCGGGCACGTCGAGGTCCTCGACCTTGCGCCGGACCGGCTCCTCGTCGTACAGACGAGGGACCTCGACCTGTGCGGACCGCTCGGCGGCGGCCTGCTCGGCGTTGTGGTTCTCCTCGGTCGGCACGACGCTGAAGGTCGGGATCGGTGCATAGCCCGCCGAGACCGTGGCGGCCCCGCCCCCGAAGGTGACCGGGACGTCGTCGGGCTCCGAGGCGATCGGGACCACCGGGCGCGGGAGCGTGTGGCTGCCCGTCGCGGTGGGCACGGGCACGGGCTGCGGAGCCGGTGCCGGCGCAGCGGCGGGCGCACCCGCGACCTGACCGAGCCCCCGGGCGTCCTTGCGCGTCTGCGGCGTGCCACCGTCGAAGCCTGCTGCGATGACCGTCACACGGACCTCGTCACCCAGGGCGTCGTCGATCACGGCACCGAAGATGATGTTCGCCTCGGTGTGCGCGGCCTCGTGGACCAGGCGTGCGGCCTCGTTGATCTCGAAGAGCCCGAGGTCCGAACCACCCTGGATCGACAGCAGCACGCCGTGCGCGCCGTCGATGCTGGCCTCGAGGAGCGGCGACGAGATCGCGAGCTCGGCCGCCTGGACGGCACGGTCCTCGCCCCGTGCGGAGCCGATACCCATGAGGGCGCTGCCCGCGCCCTGCATGACGGACTTCACGTCCGCGAAGTCCAGGTTGATCAGGCCCGGGGTCGTGATGAGGTCGGTGATGCCCTGGACGCCCGAGAGCAGGACCTGGTCGGCCGAGTGGAACGCGTCGAGCGCGGAGACGTTACGGTCCGACATCGACAGGAGCCGGTCGTTGGGGATCACGATGAGCGTGTCCACCTCGTTGCGCAGCGCCTCGATCCCCTGGTCCGCCTGGACCGACCGGCGCCGTCCCTCGAACGTGAAGGGTCGCGTGACGACACCGACGGTCAGCGCACCCAGGGACCGGGCGATGCGCGCGACCACGGGGGCGCCACCGGTCCCGGTGCCACCACCCTCACCGGCCGTGACGAAGACCATGTCGGCGCCCCGCAGGACGTCCTCGATCTCCTCGGCGTGGTCCTCGGCGGCCTTCTTGCCCACCTCCGGGTCCGCGCCGGCTCCGAGCCCGCGCGTGAGCTCGCGGCCGACGTCGAGCTTGACGTCGGCGTCGGACATCAGCAACGCCTGCGCGTCGGTGTTGATGGCGATGAACTCGACGCCCTTGAGACCGACCTCGATCATCCGGTTGACGGCGTTCACGCCACCACCGCCGATGCCGACCACCTTGATCACTGCTAGGTAGTTCTGCGGAGTTGCCACGTCATGCCTCTCGATCCTGTAGCCCTCAACCTTCACCCTCAACTAGAGGGTTATAGTTATGTCAGGTTGTGCTGTGTCGACGGTAGGTGCCCGTCCCTGCCGTATCAACGACCCGCCCGCGCGTGTCGGCGAAAACCTGTCCCATGTCCCATGTCCCACGTCACACCGTGCGTCGCAGCGGCCCGCAGGCCCGCGTCCGTGGCCTCCTCCTCACCGGGTGATGGGCATCGTCGGTGCGGACACGTCGAACAGCGTGGCGCCCTGGTTCTCGGGCAGGGCCCGCAAGGCCTGCAGGACCTCGACCTTGAGCGCGGCGTCCTCCTCGTTGCCCCACTCCACCAGCGCACCGTCGCGCAGCCTCATCTGGACCGCGTCCTGCGTCGGCGCCGTGACCTCGGCGACCTCGGCGCGCAGCTCGGGCGGCAGCACGTTGAGCACGATCCGCGCCGCGCGCAACGACCGCGCTCCCTGCTCGTCGAGCGTCACGCCGATCTCCGGCAGGCCGTCCGGCACGGCGTCGACCGTGGACACCTGCACGCCGTCGCGGTCGAGCAACGCGTACCGTCCCTCGTGCGGGACCGCGGCCACCGGCTCCCTCGACTCCAGGGTCACGCTCAGGGCGTCCGGCCACACCCGCAGGATGCGCACGTCACGCACCCCGTTGAGCCCGAGGATCTGCTCGCGGAGGCCGACCGTGTCCACGCGCGGCAGCGGGACGCCCGAGACGCCCGCCACGACCTCCTGGACCTGCGCGACGTCGATCACGGACCCCTCCCCCGAGATCTCGACCTTCGCCGGGTCCGCCCCGAGCAGCGGGGAGAACAGCGCCACCCACACGACGGCGACGACCGCGAGCAGGACCGCGGTCCACAGCAGGACCCGGTTCCGCAGGCGGTGCCGACGCATCGCGGCCTTCTCCGCGAGCCGGTCGGCCATCCCCGTCGAGACGACCCGGTCGACCGGTCGCCCGGCCTGGCCGGCGACCGCGGCCGCCGCCGTGCTCAGCGGCGCCGTCGTCGGCGGTCCGGGCGGCGGGCCCACCGCCGGACCCGGACCGGCCGCCGGGCCCGACGGCACGAGTCCGCTCCCCCGCAGCACGAGCGGTCGCGTCGCGGTGTCGTCGTCCGGGGTCCTCGGCCGCGGCCGGCTCGTCGGCGAGCCCTCGTCCCCGTGCGCGCCGGGTGCGGCGTCCGAGCGCTCCGGCTGCGCGCGCGGCGCAGCAGGACGCGGAGCCGGGGGCCGAGGCGCGGGCGGGCGCGGGCGGGCGGGTGGACGCATCAGCCCGCGACCTCCCCGCCCGACCCGGGCGCGGACCCAGGTCCAGGCCCCCCGCCGTCCGGTCCGGCGAGCACGTCGAGGACCAGCGCACCGAGCTCGGTCACGTCGCCGGCGCCCACCGTGAGCAGCAGGTCCCCGGGCCGGGCCGCCGCCGCCAGCTCACGGGCCGCCTCGAAGCGGTCCTCGACACCGCGGGCCACCCCCGCCGGCATCCGGTCCACGATCGTCCACGAGCCCGTGGCGGGGTCCGGGTCCTCCCGGGCCGCGTACACACCCGTGACGACGACCTCGTCCGCGAGGGACAGCGCCTGCGCGAACTCCTGCGCGAACGAGCGCGTCCTGGAGTACAGGTGGGGCTGGAACAGGACGAGCAGCCGACCACCGGCGGCCACCGGGCGCGCCGCGGTCAGCAGAGCGGCGACCTCGGTCGGGTGGTGCGCGTAGTCGTCGACCACCCGCACGCCGCCCGCCTCGCCCCGAGCCTCGAACCGTCTGCCCGTCCCCAGGAACTCCGCGACCCCGGCCACCGCGCGCTCGGCGTGCACGCCGAGCAGCATCGCGGTGGCGACCGCCGCGGCGGCGTTGAGCGCGTTGTGCGCACCGGGGACCTGCAGACGCAGGTCGAGGCTCACAGGGTCCGCGCCCCCCGCAGCGACGCCGGGTCGCCCGTCCGGACCACCGGCCACGGTGAGCCGGGCCGCGACTCCCGCGACGCCGTCCGGCCGGACGTCCTCCAGGAGCACGTCGCTGCCCGGCGACGTGCCGTACGTGACCACGCGCCCACCCGCCGCACGGTGCGCGTCCGCGAGGGCACGCGACCCGGCGTCGTCCGCGCACGCGACCAGGTGGCCGCCCGGCGCGATGCGCCGCGCGAAGTCGACGAACGCCTGCTCGAACGCCTCGCGCGACCCGTAGTGGTCCAGGTGGTCGGGCTCCACGTTCAGCACGACCGCGATCGTCGGGGCGTAGTTGAGGAACGACCCGTCGGACTCGTCGGCCTCCGCGACGACGACGTCGCCGGCGCCGAGGTGGCCACCAGGGACCGCGCCGTCGCTCGTGATGACCGATCCCCCGATCGCGAACGACGGGTCGAGCCCGGCGGCACGCAAGGTCGTGGCGACCATGGCCGACGTCGTCGTCTTGCCGTGCGCTCCCGCGACCGCGACCGAGCGGCCCTGCGCCATGAGCGCGGCCAACGCCTGCGAGCGGTGCAGCACGCGCACGCCCGCGGCGAGGGCTGCGACCAGCTCGGGGTTGTCAGGCCGCACCGCGCTCGAGAGCACGAGCGTGTCGACGCCCTCGACGTTGCCCTCGGCATGCCCCACCTGCACCGTGATGCCGTCCGCGCGCAGGGCCTCGACCACGGGGCCGTCCTTCGCGTCCGAGCCCTGGACCCGGACGCCGCGCGCAGCCAGCAGCCGGGCCACGACCGACATGCCCGCGCCGCCGATCCCGACGAGGTGGACCCTGCCGAGGTCCTCGAGCGCCGGCGGGGCCTCGACCGGCGCGGAGCCGCCCTGCCCCGTCATCGCGAGACCCCCGCAGCCTTCTCGACGAGGTCCGCGACCCGCGCCGACGCATCCTGGATCCCGGCCCGCGACGCGAGGGCCGCCATGGTCCGCAGCCTGTCCCGGTCGCTCACCAGGGCCGGCACGTTCGTGGCCACCCACGCGGCGGTGAACGCGTCGTCGTCCACGAGGACACCACCCCCGGCGCGCACGAGCGGCGCCGCGTTGAGCCGCTGCTCGCCGTTGCCGAAAGGCAGCGGCACGTAGACCCCGGGGATCCCGAGCGCGGCGAGCTCGCTGACCGTGCCGGCCCCGGACCGGCAGACCACGAGGTCCGCGACCGCGTAGGCGAGGTGCATCTCCGACAGGTACTCGCGCGCGTCGTAGCGCGCCAGTCCCTCCACGGCCGCGCGCACGGGGTCCGCCTTGCCCCGACCCGTCAGGTGCAGGACCTGCGCCCCGGTCGCGAGAAGCTCCCGCGCCGCGCCCGACACCGCCTCGTTGATGCTCTGCGCACCGAGCGAGCCGCCCGTGACGAGCACCGTGGGTCGCGCCGGGTCCAGCCCCAGCCTCGCCGCCGCGTTCGCGCGGACCGTGGGCGCGTCGACCCCCCGGTCACGGATCAGGTCCGCGATCTCCCAGCGCAGCGGCAGCCCCGTCACGACACCGCCCTTGAGCGCGGTCCCCTCGAAGGTGAGGGCGACGTGCTGCGCCCACCGCGCGCCCGCACGGTTCGCGAGGCCCGGCCGGGCGTTCTGCTCGTGGATGACGATGGGGACCCCGCGCCGGTGCGCCGCGATGTAGGCCGGGGTCGAGACGTACCCGCCGAACCCGACGACGACCTCGGCCCGCGTCTCGTCGATCACCGCTCCGGCGGCGTCGACCGCCGCCTTGAGCTTGCCCGGCAGCGCGACCCACTCCCCGCTCGGACGCCGCGGCAGGGGGACCTTGGGCACGAAGCGCAGCGGGTACCCCCGCGCCGGCACCAGGTCCGCCTCGAGACCGCTCTGGGTCCCCAGCACCGTGAGGACGGCCTCGGGGTTGCGTGCACGCAGCTCGTCGGCGACCGCGAGCAGCGGGTTGACGTGCCCCGCCGTCCCGCCGCCCGCGAGCACCACCGAACCGACTGAAGAGCTCACCACGTACCTGTCACCTGTCCTTGCTGTCGCTGCTGACGTGAGTCCCGGAGAGGCCGGGAGCCTGAGAGTAGCCAGGAGAGCCGGGGCGGGCACCACCCGCGGCGAGGGCCGCCGCGGCGGGGCACGCGGGCCCCCTGGTCATCGGGCCTGGGATCGGCCGCGGCTGGGCAGGGCGCGCCGGCCCGCGTGCCCGACGACGGCCAGCGACCTGCGCACGACGCTCCCCCGGGCGCTGAGCGCCTCGCGCGCGCCGGGCTCGCTGCGGGCGAACGAGATGACGACGCCGAGGGCCGCCATGGTCGTGATGAGCGCCGAGCCGCCCGAGGAGACGAGCGGCAGCGGGACGCCGATGACGGGGACGATCCCGATCACGACCCCGATGTTGATGAAGGCCTGCCCCACGATCCAGCAGGCGATGCCCGCGGTCGTGATCTTCACGAACGGGTCCGGGTGGCGACGGATGACGCGGCTCATGGCCAGGCCCAGGACCGCGAACAGCGCGAGCACCAGGAGCGTGCCGAGCAGCCCGAGCTCCTCACCGATCACCCCGAAGATGAAGTCGTTGTGCGCCTCGGGCAGGTAGCTCCACTTCTCGCGGCTCGCGCCCAGACCCACGCCGCCGAACCCGCCCGTACCGAGCGCCCACAGACCGTGGACGCTCTGGTAGCACCCCGTGCCCACGTTCGGGTCGGTCGTGTCGCAGACGCCCGCATAGGTCGCGAGGAAACGGCTGGTGCGGTTCGAGCTCTCCTGCATGACCACGAACCCGACGACGACCACGACCGCGGAGATGCCGCCCGCCACCGCCAGGAGCTTCCAGTCCACCCCGGCGACGAAGAAGGCCCCCGCCACGAGCAGCAGGATCACGAGCATGGTGCCCAGGTCGTGACCCGCCACGACGAGCCCCATGACCAGGAGCGCACCGGGGACCGCGGGCACGATCGCGTGCTTCCACGAACCCAGCAACCGCTGCTTGCGGCCGAGCACCGCCCCGAGCCAGACGGCGAGCGCGAGCTTGGCCGGCTCCGAGGGCTGGACCATGAACGACCCGAGGTTCAGCCAGTTCAGGTTGCCGTTGACCTCGTAGCCGAGCGGGCTGAAGATCAGCGCCTGGAGCAGCACGCTCAGCGCCAGGAGCGGCCACGCGGCATGCCGGTAGAAGCTCGTGGGGAGCCTGGTCGCGAGCAGCAGCACGGGCAGCCCCATGAGGGCGAACTGGGCCTGCGTGAAGAAGGCCTCGTACGGCGAGTTGCCTGCGGCGATCTCCGTGATCGCCGAGCTGGACAGCACCATGACCAGCCCGATGATCGCCAGCAAGGTCGTGGCACCGACGAGCAGGTAGTAGCTCGTCACCGCGCTGTTCCACTGGCCGAGCCAGGCGCGCTCCTCCAGGACCGAGGCGGTGCTCGGGCGCTTGCGGGGGGTGCGCGCGGGCCGCGGGGTGGTCGTGCGCCTGCGCGCGGTGGGCACCCCGCTCGCGGGCGTGGCCGTGGCCCGGGGCGCGGGACGCGACGGGCGCGCGGCGCCGGACGTCGAGCGGCCGGCCGCAGAGCCCGTCTGCGGACGCGGACGCGCAGCCGCAGGGCCCTCGCCCTTCGCCCGGACCGGGTTGCGGGGGGCGGGCGTCCGCGCCGGGCGCGCGGCACCCGGCGCAGGAGGGTTCGGCGTGGAGCGGCCCGCGGCCGGGCGGGACCCAGGCCCGCGCCCGTTGGTCGTCTGGGCCACTGGACTACCCTCCCAGGTCGGTCTCGGGCTCCGCCAGAGCGCGCACGGCCCGGACGAAGGCGTCGCCGCGAGCGGCGTACGACGTGAACTGGTCCATCGACGCGCACGCGGGCGCGAGCAGCACCGTGTCCCCGGGGACCGCCAGTCCGCGGGCGCTGGAGACCGCACGCTGCATCACCGTCCCAGTGTCCCCGGGATCGACGCGGACCACGGGGACATCCGGTGCGTGTCGGGCCAGCGCACCCGCGAGCGGCTCCGGGTCCGCACCGATGAGCACGACGGCGCGCAGCCGCGACAGGCGCGCGCGCACCAGGTCGTCGAACGTGGCCCCCTTGGCGAGCCCGCCCGCCACCCACACCACGGAGCCGGGCGCGAACGCCCCGAGCGCCGCGGACGCGGCGTGCGCGTTGGTCGCCTTCGAGTCGTCGACGTACGACACGCCGTCGAGGGTCGCGACGTGCGCGATCCGGTGAGCCCCGGGGCTGAAGGCCCGCAGCCCGTCCCGGACGGCACGCGCGTCGACCCCGTGCGCCCGCGCCAGCGCCGCCGCCGCGAGGGCGTTGGCGACCACGTGGACCGGGACCACGCCGTCCGGCCCGGCGAGGTGCGCGAGGTCCGCGAGCGTCGCGAGCTCCTGCGCGCTGCCGTGCCGGGCGGGGTCGTCGGGTGCCGCGTGGAACGCACGGTCCACGAGCACGTCCTCGATCCTGCCCAGCTGCGCACGGGCTGGTGCACCGACCGTGAAGCCGACCGCGCGGGCCCCTTCCTCGACCTCGGCGGCGCGGACGAGGTCCTCGGTCCGTGGGTCAGCGACGTTGTACACGCACGCCACCTGGGCACGCTCGTAGATGCGCCCCTTGTCGGTCGCGTACGCGTCGAGCGAGCCGTGCCAGTCCAGGTGGTCCGCCGCGACGTTCAGGACGACCGCGGCCTGGGCCGACATGCTGTGCGTGAAGTGCAGCTGGAAGCTCGAGAGCTCGACCGCGAGCACGTCCAGGTCCGGGTCGGTCGCGGCGCTCACGACGGGCGTGCCGACGTTGCCCACGGCCGCGGCCCGCAGCCCGGCGGCCGACAGGATCGAGGTCAGCATCTCGACGGTCGTCGTCTTGCCGTTCGTGCCCGTGACCGCGAGCCACGGCGCGAACGTCCCGTCGGCGCGCGGGACGCGCAGCCGCCAGGCGAGCTCGACCTCGCTCCAGACGGGCACGTCCTGCGCCCGCGCCGCGACCAGCAGGTCCGACGACGGCGCCCAGCCCGGCGAGGCGACCAGCAGGTCGACCTCCGACAGGTCGGCCTGCGCCGCGTCCTGCAGGTCCGCGTCAGGTGCCGCGCGGTCCACCGTCGTGACCGAGGCGACCCGGGGTGTCAGCGCCTCGACCGCCGCGCGCCCCGAGACCCCCAGACCTGCGACCAGGACCCGCGCCCGCTCCCACGGCACCCGCAGGTCCTGGACCACGGCTCCCGGCGAGCCGCTCCCGCAGACGGCGGACCCGTCCGGCGACGGCGCGACGTCGGGCACTAGCTGACCACCCATTCGGCGTAGAAGATCCCGAGCCCCAGCCCCGCGAACAGGCCGGCGATCAGCCAGAACCGGATGACGATCGTGACCTCGCCCCACCCCGACAGCTCGAAGTGGTGGTGCAGCGGCGCCATCTTGAACACGCGCTTGCCGGTCATCTTGAAGTACCCGATCTGGATCACGTCCGACAGGACGATGATGACGAACAGCCCGCCGAGGATGACCGCGAGGATCTCCGTGCGGGACAGGATCGTCAGTCCGGCGAGCGCACCGCCCAGGGCGAGGGAGCCCGTGTCTCCCATGAAGATCTTCGCGGGGCTCGCGTTCCACCACAGGAAGCCCACGCAGGCCCCCATGATCGCCGCCGCGACGATCGCGAGGTCCTGGGGGTCGCGGACCTCGTAGCAGCGCGGCCCGGCGGCGTCGAGGATCTGGCAGCTCTGGTTGAGCTGCCAGATGCTGACCAGGATGTAGCTCCCGAACACGATCACCGACACGCCCGTGGCCAGTCCGTCGAGGCCGTCGGTCAGGTTGACGGCGTTCGACCACGCCGTGATGAGGAAGTTGGCCCACAGGACGAACAGGATGAGGCCGACCGTGGCCCCCGCGAACGCCAGGTCGAGGTTCGTGTCGCGCAGGAACGAGATGTGCGTCGAGGCCGGGGTACGGAAGTTCTCGTTGGGGAACTGGAGCGCGAGCACCGCGAACGTGATCCCCACGACCCCCTGCCCCACGATCTTCGCCCGCGGGGACAGGCCCAGGCTGCGCTGGTTGCGGATCTTGGTGAAGTCGTCGAAGAACCCGACGAGCCCCAGACCCGTCATGAGGAACAGCACCAGCAGGGCGGAGACGCTCGGCGTGCGTGGGGAGTCCGCCACGATCGACGACACCACGTACGACATCGCCCAGCCGATCAGCGTCGCACCGATGATGACGACCCCGCCCATGGTGGGCGTGCCGCGCTTGGTGAAGTGCGCCGTCGGGCCGTCCTGGCGCACGAACTGCCCGTAGTTGCGCCGGACCAGGAACTTGATGAACAGCGGCGTGCCGAGAAGAGCCACCAGGAGCGAGACGCAGGCCGA
>Ga0233375_1000849_pt1 | contig 15017 bp, 11 predicted proteins | sample ElkDunMinimDraft_10_FD_191539 | JGI IMG/M metagenome (GOLD analysis project Ga0233375, IMG submission 191539) | Fecal eukaryotic communites from dung pellets of Tule Elk in California, USA - Elk Dung E16 | ecosystem: Host-associated > Mammals > Digestive system > Large intestine > Fecal | place... | reverse complement strand
TGGCCACCCGCTACACCAAACGCGCCGCCTACTACCGCACCGAACTCACCCTCGCCGCGATCGTCCTCTGGCTTCGCGATTCACCGGACACGACCTAGATCGACCTCTACCAGCTCGTTGCGTACGCACAATTCGACAAGACCGATGCCCACCGGGTTCAGTCCTTCGGGGTCTACTCGGCCAGGTACGGCGCCTTCATCTCCTGGCCGCTCAAGGAAGCCTTCACCGAGATGGCTGGTACCACCGTCGATCTGGCGAAGGAACGGGAAGTTGTCTGGAGCCTGCTCGGAGGCTCCTGAGAGGTCGTCGCCGCCAGAACCGCCCGACTGCTTCAGCTGCACATACCACGTTGACCGCCCCTGCCACGATCGCTGCGCTGGCCGTCGAAGCCGACAGACGTTGGAGCCGTCGCCCCCGGTACCGCAAGTCGGCTCAGCGGAGGCCAATTCAGTTCTGGGGTTCTGGCCATCGAGCCTTCAGACTCACCGGGGTACCTCGCCCTGCCAACCGGCTTGACGTATCCCGCGGACGGAGCGGAAGTTCGAGTGCCGGTCCTGACAGCACTCGCGATTACTACCTCGGGAGCTGCACGAACCTCCCCGAGTGCGGCATACCAATGGTCACGTGCGCCGCGGTGATCCTGTCCCCGCGGCCATGACCAGTGCGGGTGCCCGCTCACAAACCAATCGACGGCGTCGGTACGAAATGCGCCGAGCGCGGGGGCGCCAACTGGGTCGTTCTTCGAACTTTGTTGATCGTGGCACGGACAGTCTCGCGGTCGTGTGCTTGGCGCGGGTCATCCGTTGCCGGGCCGAGCGGTGCAGAACCGGTGATCCCATACTTCTCGCGGTAGGCAGCCACGGCGACAAGCTCGCGCGGCACGGATTCATGGCCGTACAGCGTGAGGTCGCATCCCGTGCGCTGCACCCACCCAGCCCTGTTCCGGATTGCGGTCCTCGCGAGGGTCGTGGCACGTTCCTCGATCAGGTGAGCGCGTTCTTCGAGTGACTCGCGCACGTCTTCGAGCATGGGTCCGAGGGCGGGCGGGATCAGGCCGGCGATCAGCGCTGCGGGGCGTCGCGATGGTCGGACGCGCCGTCGGTTGTCGCGGGCGAGTCTGGTCAGGACGACGGCGCAGGGGTCGGCGGCGTCCAGGAGGTGGCGTTGCCCGACGACGCGAGCGAGTGTGGCGTCTGCGTCGTGCCCCTCGGCTTCGGTGCGGCGGAGCTCAGCGCACAGGGCCCAGAACGTCTGGCTCGTGATGGCGGTACGGGCTTCAGCGGGGGTGAGGCTGCCGTCTGCGACGAAGGTCCGGAGCACCAGGTCGGTCCAGAGGTCGCGTTGGGCGAGGCTGGCGATGGTGTCGTACTCGGCTGCCAACTGCGCGATGCCAGTCCACTTGTCGTGCTCGGCTGCACGGGTCTGGTGGGCGGACAGTTCCGCTCCGGAGTGCTGGAGTACCCCGTACAAGATGCTGCGGGCCGTGCTCCTGTCATCGGGTCGCGGGTGGTGGTCGGCGGTGGGCTCGTCCAGCGCGACGTATGCGCGGTTGGTGTCGCGGCCTCGAGTCATCGAGACGTACAGGTTCTCCCGGGTCGTGGTGCGTGTAACCAAGACGTGGGACGAGTCCACCGTCAAGCCCTGGGCGCGGTGGGCCGTGACCGCGTACCCGAGGTCGAGGTGCTCGGTGACGTAGTCGGCCGGTAGGCGCACGCTCGCATCAGGTCCGTGGCCTTCGCGGCGTGCTTCGACTGATCCGTCGCGGTGCACGTGGGTGATCTGCCAGCGGTCGCCGTTGCGCACGAACCCACCGTCGAGCACGTCGCTCGTGGTGGTCAGGGTGCGGTCGTTGCGGCGAGTGATGACCAGGTCCCCCACCGACGCGTGGTCGCCGTCGGCCAGGGGAACGTCACGGCCGGCACTGGTGAGGCCGGCGAGGATGCGGTCGGCGCGGGCACGCTGATTCAGGTCACGCACCACCGTGGCGGCCTCGGCGACCAGCACGCTGGACTCTCCTGAGGCGACGGCGGACTGCCAAGAGGCATAGGCCGTGTCGATCATGTCGGCGGTGGTGCCTTCGCAGATGCGGCCGTGGTCGTCGTAGGTGTCGATCACGGCCGGGTCGCCGTCACGGAGGGCGAGGGAGGCGGTCTTCTCCCAGTCGTTGTGGAAGCGGTGCACACCGGTCAGTGTCGGCGCACCGCCGCCCGTGAGGCTTGGCTCCTCGATGGTGGTGTTGCGGGCTTCGACGAGCATGCCGAACGATCCCCCGGCGTCCACGGACTGCAGCTGCGCAGGGTCACCCACGAGCAGCACCTTCGCCCCGGCTCGCTCGGCGGCGGCGGTGATGCGGTCAAGGTCCATGGTGCTCGCCAGGGAGGCTTCGTCCACGATCACCAACTGCCCCCGCGCGAGCTCGGTATAGCCGTGGCGGTGGGAGGTTAGCCACCGGGCGGTGGTGTCGCACGGGATGCCGAGGTCGTCGGCCAGGACCTTCGCGGCGGCGGCCGACGGCGCCAACCCGACCACCGACCCTGCCCCGTGCTCGTGGTGCCACGCGGTCAGGAGGGCGGACATCGCGGTCGTCTTGCCGGTACCGGCAGGGCCGACCAGCACGTCCAGGACGCGCCCGGAGGTCGCGATCGACACCAATGCCGCGGCCTGTTCCGCGGTCAGGTGATGGCCGCGGTACCGGGCCCGGACCGCAACCCGCAGCCCGCCCCGGCCGGCCACCGGGCCGGTGGTGTCCTGCGCGCGGGTCAGGAGGCGGGTCTCGGCTGCCATGATCCGGGTGTTGGAGTACACGACATGATGCCGTGGTCGCAATGCGCTGGACCCGTCTGCCCGCAGCAGCATCTCCGGGGTGGGGGCGAGCTCGGGTGGGGTCAGCGGCAGGGACCGGGCCTGGGCGGCTGCCACGACCCGGGTCACGAGTAGTTCGCGCTCCTCGTGAGATGCCAGGCGCACGCCCATCGTCTGGCGGGTGGCTTCGGCCCACAGGTTCCAGTACGTCCACGTCGCGCGCTTCTGGGAGACGACATCGACGGCCCGGGCGCCGAGCTTGTCGACGAGGTCTGTCGAGATGTCGTCAGCGCGGAAGACGTGCCCGAGGCCGGAGGTGATCACGTCGTGCGTCCACTCGGTGGTGTCCCCCACGTATGGTCCAGCCCGGTGGTGCCATTCGGTGGTTAGGTCGGCCAGCGACCGGATCTGCTTCTCGGGCCGGGTCTCCAACGTCGCCTGGGAGCGGAGCTTGTTGATCGTCTCAGGCGAGGGCCGCCGCCCGTGCCGGGCTTCGTACTGGGCGATGAGCTCGTCGGTGCGGACGTCGACGTCCCGCGACCGGGAGGAGAACTCGCTGATCAGGTTCTCGGGGACGCCGGTGATCTCCCATGCCTTGGTGCGTCGCTCGCCGCGGTCGCGCTGGTCCCATCCGATCCCGAAGGTGCCCGTCAGGCGGTCCATCAGGACGGCGTTGTAGTGCTCTGAGAGCGCGACCTGTGCCTTGTACATCGCCCGAGAATCCAGGGTCCGCCACTGGCCGTCGATCAGGGTGCGGACCTTGTTCGAGATGACCAGGTGGGTGTGCAACTGCGGGTCGTGCGCCCGTGAGTCCCAATGGTCGTACGCCACGGCCGCTATCCCTGCGATGTCGACCTGCGCGGTGCCACCGTGCCCGATCCGGGTGGCTGCGATCTCCCGCTCGGAGAACTCCACCACCTCCGCCAACGCTGCATGGTGCGCGGCCAGGATCAGTGCCTTGGTTTGCCGGTCGGCCAGGCCCCACAGCACCGAGACCGACTTCGGCGGCGAGAACGTCAGATCGAATCCGGCTACCACCTTCCGGTGACTGGCCCCGGCGGCCTCCGGGAACGTCAGCCCGAGCGGCTCCCCCGTGACCGGGTCCAGGCCGACACCGATGAGGCGTTTGAGTTGTTCCTCGGTCACCGTGTCGCCCGGCTTCAGCGTGCCGTTCCCGAACTCGGCGATCCCCTTGCCGAGCCACCGCCCCGGGGGTGTGCCGGCCTCGGTGTAGTAGCGGAGCACCGCCGACGGCTCGGCGAGGTCGCAGTCGCCGCGCGCGACCGATCGCAGGAGGTACCCGACTCCGTCCCCTGCTGCGACCACGCTGATCGACACCGCCACACCAGTCAGGTGTGCGGCCCGTCCCAGGCTCGAGGCGATTGTCGGAACGCGCCTCAGCAGGCATTCGGCAAGCGCTATCAAGCGACTCGATCTGCCATTGGTGCCAGAGGTGTGGTGCTGTGATGGGGAGGGGTGATGGGGAGGGGTGGTGGGGTGAGGATGGAGGGGGGATTGGGGTGATGGGTAGGGATTTGGGAGTAGGTGGGGGTATGGGTGGTTGGGGGCGGTGTGGGAGGTTTGAGGGGTTGAGGTGGGCAAGGGGGATGTGGCGTTGGAGCTGGGCTGAGACGCGGAGGATGGTCCCCCCGACCCAACGCTGCCCGCACTGCCACCCGGACGCCCCGCGGCCAATCCTCCCGGATGCCTAGGCCGGCGCTGTTCGTGCTCCTCGTCATCGTCCTCAGATGGCGGGCTGCTACTGGAAGCGTCAGGCGGACGGCCACCGGACCGTAACGACCACAGAGTCCGCCTCGGCTTGCCAGGAGTGGTCGATGCCCGGGCCCCAGACGACGTAGTCACCCTGCCGCTCAAGGACCGTGCTGCCGACCGTCAGGTCGAGCCGGAACCGACCGCTGACGAGCAAGAGCATCGTGGTGCGCCGGTCGTCAGCGGTCCATTCGGGACGTTGCTGGCCCGCCGGATGGATGCCCCACTTCACCTCGAGCGCGCCGGAGTTACGCACGAACGCCCCCGGTGCCTCCGGGGTGATGAAATGGCCCAGGAGCCAGCCACGGTGCTGGTCCGCATCATCGGTGGCATTGCCGCTGTACCAGGTGTCTGACATCAGGTTCCTATTCGACTGCCGGTAGGTCGACGCACCCAGGTCCGGTCTCGCCAAGGCGTCGGGAGCCGCGAGCCCTCATCGGTAACGGTGCCATCGCGCGGATGCGTCGCCGGCGCGGAGCGTGTCAAACCGGTAGCGCCACTCGGGTTGCATTACTGGGTTCGCCCCCAGGACCGGCAGGACACTGGTGACGAGCTGCAACTCGCGCAGGCGACGAAACACCGGGAAGCCGGCCCACGCCAGCAGATCGGTGCCATAGGTGGCGGCGAACCGGGGGTAGGCGTCAGGGGGTGGCGTGAGACGGACATGCCCGACGGCGACCGGAGTCAGGTCCCACTCTCGCGGACCAATCGCCGCGGAGTCGAAGTCGCACAGCACCGGCCCGTCCGGACTGGGGATGAGGTTGCCCGTGTGCGCATCGCCGTGCAGCGGCCCAGGCGGCAAGATCAGCTCGACGCCCTTGAGCTGTTCATCGACCGCGCTTATCTGCTCGTCGAGGAAGTCGTGTTCGTCGTCGGTCAGGGTCGTCTCGGCAGCAAGCCGAGCGCGGACGGAAGCAACTTGGTTCCATTGCGGCAGGCCAGGCGGCGCCTCGGTGATGGCGTGCAGCCGTCGTAGGAGACGGCCAAGATCCTCGGGCGTTGCTGGTGCCCCATCGTCGGGTACGAGGTGCCAGGTCGTGACCGCGTGCTCGTCGACGAAGAGCGGCTGCGGGACCTCCTCGACGAGCCGGACGGCGGGCACGTCATGTTCAGCTAACCACCTGGCCATGACCACACCCCGGGCAGCCTTCTCCGAAACAGGCTTGGATCCTGCGATGCGCAGCACGAGGCCGAGCCCGTCGAGCGCGAAGACGGCACTGTTCGTGAACTTCAGCAGCCGGGCGCTTCCGGAATCGAGGCCAAGCTCGTCGCAGACCTGGGCGAGCATGCGATGTGCCCAGTCACCGGGATAACCGGCGTTCATGACTCGAAGAGTTCCCAGGCCGCGTCGGGGTCATTGATCGTGGCGTAGCGATGCTCCCACTGGTCACGGATGCGAGCGCTGGTCGCGATGATGGGCAGGACGCTGCCGAGCAGCTGAAGCTCACGCAGTCGGCGGAACGTGTCGTAGTGCTCCCAGGTCGTGACGTCCCACCCGTAGGCGTCGGCGAGCTGGGCATGATGGTCGACGGGAAAATCGAAACGAGCCTGCGCCACTGCGGCCGGGACCAGGTCCCACTCACGTGGCCCGACGGCCACGGAGTCGAAGTCGCACATCACCGCGCCCTCGGGTCCAGCAACGACGTTCCCGATCTGCGCATCACCGAAGATCGGCCCAGGCGCCAGCACGTAGCGAACGTCCGCCAGCTCGCGCGCAATCTGGTCCGCTACGGCGATCAGGGTCTTCTCCTGGTCGTCGGTCATATATGCGCGGCCGGCGATGATCCGCGCCCGTGTCGCCTCAAGCTGGCACCACGGCTTGATCTCGGCCGGCGCCGTGCCGAACACGTGCAGGCGCTTGAGGAAGTAGCCGAGCTGCGCACCGGCCGATTCGGTGCCGTCCTCAGGGACCTGATGCCAAAGCGTGACGGCCAAGCCGTCCGCGTTGAGGGGCTGTGGCACGTGCTCCCACAGCCGGATCGTGGGCAGATCGTTTTCGGCGAACCAGCGGGCCGCGGCGACGACAGTGTCGACCAGCGCGGCGATCGGGGCCGAGCCTGCGATCCTGACCACCACCTGCTCGCGGTCCAGAGCGAACAGAGCGTTGTTGGTGAACTTGATCAGTCTGGCCTCGTCGGTGTCGAGCCCAACGATCCCGCCAACGCGCTTGAGTACCGCCTGGAAGGTCTGGGCGTCGGGCGAAGGATACGGCATCGTCATGTCCTTGGTCACGCAGCAATCATCTGGATCCGGTGGTGCAGGTCTTTGGCGTCGTCGCCGTTCAGGGTAGCGACGTCGTCGACCATCTCGACCAGGCGGTCCGTCGGCCGTACCGACCGGACCGTGAGCGCGCCATCAACCGCCTCGTGCCCGATGCGCACGCCGTAGTCGGTGTTGCCGGCCCTGATGTGTGCGCGAGCCAGGTTAGGCAGGATAAGTACCCGCGACCGGGTCATCTGGGTCGTGCGCTCGCTGGCCGCAGTCATGTGCTCGATGGCGGCGTCCAGCTCGTTGCCGGTCGCATCCGGCAGGGCTGCCAGCGTGACACCCGTGACCGCGTGCAGCTCGTCCTGATCGAAGAACCGCACCCACTCCTCGGCGTTCTCGCGATCCGCGTGCTCCAGCTCATTGTTCGCGCGGGCGAGGGATCGGTTCATCTGTGCGCGGTCACCGAGGAGCGCGTAGGCCCACGCCTCGTTGGCGCACAGGATGGCCACGGTGACACTGCAGCCTGAGTCCTGGGCCGTGATCTGCCCGAGCTGGAAGAATCTCAGGCCTTCCTGGTACATGCCGCGGTGCAGGTGAAGGCGCCCCAGCCGGTTCAGCACGTTCGCCGCCAGCGACCGGTGACCGGCCACCTGAGCCTGCTTGAGAGCACGGGAGAAGTGCCGTCGTGCGGTGGAGTACATCCCGACATCGAAGGAGGTCCAACCTGCAAGGTTGTGCAGGTCGGCCAGCGCCACCAGCAAGCCTCGGCGCGTCTCGTCGCTGGCGTCCGCCAGCAAGAGCTGCTGGGACCAGCGCACCTGGGCTGCGATCGCGTCCCTGCAGGCGCCTCCGCCGTGGGCGTAGTCGACCGCGCGCATCGCCGCGGTCAGCGCCTGCACGTGTTCGACGTCGACCATCCCGATCCGTGCCGGCCCGGGCGCTATGAGCCGGTCGACCGGCTCCGCCCACGCTGGATCGGCCTCCTGTTCTGGCGCCATGACGACAGAAGCGAGCTGGCCCAGGAGCAGGCGTGCTTGGTTGCGTTCCTGACCGTCGGGCAGCACCTCGACGACCGTGGCTTCCTTCCCCGGCTCAAGAGTCAGTAGCGTGTCGAGGTCTTTCAGCGTGACCTGAAGTGCCTCGGCCAGGCGTGCGCGGATCCACAGGCCGGGCTCCATGAAGCCGGTCTCCCAGCGCGCGACCGTGGTGCGCTCGACGTCGCACCGTGCCGCGAGAGCCTCCTGGGTCAGGCCGAGAGCACGGCGTCGCTCAGCCAGCTTGCTGCGGCGGTTCCCCATGGCGTCCCCCAGAAGCGCGGCACCCGTGCGCCGCTCGCGGTCGATCGTCCGACTCGTTCACGGTATCCGTAGCCAGCTCTGCGATCTACGGTCCGGGAGGGCCGCACGCAAGACGCTACAAAGCCGCTACAGCCGTGCGATTCACAGGCCCCGTAGCCGAGTGCGCGCTACGTACCTGCTACGCGATCGCCGCCTCTGTGCCCTACGGACGGGCTCACCATGCCGATTCGATGGGAAGGACCAAGAGCCCCTCGCCGATGCGGGCTCGTGTGTCGAATCAGGAGTGAATCATGCACACCACCACACCGTCGTTGCGTGCCGTCGTCGCGGTACTCACCGAGATCCTCGATGGCCTCGGCGAAGACCGCGTCGCCGGCCTGACGCTCATGCGAGGCAGCCTGCGGATCGAGCCGTCTGCCCTGGCCGACGGCGCCACTATCGCCCGCGAGCTGGGTCTGGCTTCGCGCCTCGACTACTCCATGGCCGTTCCCGCGGTCACTGACTGGTCCGGGACCGTCGGTGGGCTGGAGTGCCACGTCCGTGCTCTGGCCGGGTCGGCCCTATGAACCGGCAGCGGCCGGTCGCGCTTGGCTACGTTGCCGCACGGGGCGGCACAGACACGGCCGGCCAGCGCGACCTCGTGACCGCCTACGCCTCTGCCGAAGGCCTTGCCCTGGCGGACGTCCTGGACGACGACCGCGACGCCCTCACGATCAGCCAGATCGTCGACACCGCCCGCCTGCGTGGCGCTACCACTGTCATCGTCCCCGACCAGTCAAGACTCGCCAGTGCCTACGTGCGTCTCGCCTATGAGCTCGAACAGCACGGCATCCGGTGCGTGCTGATCGGCGCGGCCCCTGGCATGCCGGCGCTTCCCGGACGGATCACGACGTCGCCGGTATCAGCCGTGGCAAAGCTGGCACCGTGAAGAACGTCGAGCAGCCCGCGTCCCGGCTGTTTGCTTCGCCGGCCTCGACCGGGAGCGATCCCCCGGGCCCACCGGGCCCTGGGGATCGCGTCGCGGCAGCCGCTACCACCGTTCGCCTCTACGCGGATCAGTACCGCATCTGCATGAGTCCGCGGACGTCGTCCAGCGTGCGGTCGGCGATCTCGTTCGCGCGGGCGTTCCCGCGCGCGAGGATCCCGGTCAGGTATTCGGGCCCCCGAGAGGCGGCTTCCGCGCGGCGGGCGCGCATGGGCCGCAGCCCTTCGATGAGCGCCTCGGTGACGATCTGCTTGAGCCGTCCGGCTCCCGCCGCACCAACCTCATCGGCTAGCGCTTCCGGCGTCGTCCCGGCGAAGTGCGCGCCGATCGTGAGCAGGTTGGCGATCTCGGGACGGCGGTCGGGCTCGTAGGTGATGTGCCGCTCGGAATCAGTCTTGGCCTTCTTCACGAACGCGACCGTGGCGTCCTCGCTCGCGCGGATCTCCAGGGCGTTGCCCGCGGACTTGGACATCTTCGCGCCGTCGTTGCCGAGGACAGTCGGAGTCGGGACGATCAGCGCGTCCGGCTCGGGGAAGTAGGGCCGGTCGGCCGAGTAGCGGCTGTTGAACCGGCGCGCGATCGTGCGGCTGATCTCGAGGTGGGGTAGCTGGTCCTGGCCGACTGGGACCAGGTTGGCATGGCAGAACAGGATGTCCGCGGCCTGGTGCACCGGGTAGGTGAACATCAGCCCGGACATGCCGCGTCGCCCGCGCTTCTCGGCTGCGGCGGTCTCGGCCTTGACCGTGGGGTTGCGTTCCAGCTCGGCCACGGTCACCAGCGACAGGAACGGCAGCAGGAGCTGGTTGAGGGCTGGCACGGCGGAGTGCGTGAAGATTGTCGTCGCCTCCGGGTCGATCCCGGCGGCGAGGTAGTCCAGCAGCACCTCGCGGACGACGGCGGGCAGGTCGCCGGCGACGTCGCGGTCGGTGATGACCTGGTAGTCCGCGACGATCAGGAAGATCTCCACCCCCTGGGCCTGGAGGCGCACCCGGTTGTCGAGGGTGGCTATCAGGTGGCCCAGGTGCAGGGCTCCGGTGGGCCGCTCCCCCGTCAGGACGCGGAACCGGGAGGGGTCGGTGGTGATCTGCTGCTCCAGGATGATGGAGCGTTCCTGGGCGGTGCGTACCGACTCGGTGGAGTACACGCGGTCGTCCGGCGTGGTCTCTGTGATCGTGGTGGGCGTGGTCATTACGGCTCCTCGATGGGGTTCGGCCTGCCACCGCCTAGGACTCTGGAAACAGAACGTCCCGGGCTGCGACAGGCAGCTCGGGACGGCGGTGGGCGCGTCTGGTCACGGCTGCGTGCGCAGCCACCACCAGCTTCGCCGGAGAGTCATATCCGTGAGCATAGCCTGCAGTTTCGGCCGCGTCACGAGGGCGCGGACGGGCCCACCGCTCCTGGCCGAGCGGCAAGGCCAAGGGCTTTCTGGGCAAGGTCGAGCTGCTCGTCATCGAACAGGCCGAATGGCATACCGAATGCGCAAATGATGTGGTCCACACCCTGCTGTCCCCACCTGTGCACCCGGTCACTGACCTCCTCGACGGACCCGACCAAGCCCCGCGTGCGCCACTCGTCGAACTGGACTGAATCGAGGTGTCCTCCCGGAACCCAGCGGCGTAGTCGCTCCCACCGGCGCTGGAGGTCGCGCTCATCGCGACCGACGACGGTGGTGAGGCCGACGGAGGCCTGTGGGACGGCGCGGCCCGTCTGGCCGGCGAGATCGCCCAACCGTGCGTAGCGGCTGCGGAACTGGTCGGGGGTCGGATCCCAGGCGAAGTTCCAGCCGTCAGCGATCTCGGCGGCGACCGTGAGGATGCCGGAGCGCTTTCCGCCGATCCACAGCGGAGGGATCGCCGTACCGGTCGCGCGTCGCAGCTCGGCAGCCGTCCCCTTGACCAAGGCAAGTCGCTCAGGTCCGCTCGGGAAGGCCAGACCGGCGGTCGCGTACTCGTCGCGGTTCCATCCCGCTCCGATGCCGACGTCGATGCGTGGACCTGCCAGATCCAGAACCGTGGCCACCTGGTGCGCAAGGAGCGCCGGTGGCCGCAGGCTCGCATTGCTCACCAGCGACCCGAGCCGGATCGAACGTGTCTCCGCAGCAATGGCCGCGAGCAGGGTCCAGCAGTCCGATGAACGACGCGCGGGTCCGTCGTCGATGTTCAGCCCGAGGTGGTCGGAGACCCAGATCTCGTCGAACCCGATCGCCTCGGCTCGTTGCGCGTAACTGATCGCCGCCCGGGTTCGTCGGGCGCCGGCGATCGACGTGTCGGGGAAGAAGCCGTCGTAGTGCGGGAGCGCGAGTCCGAAGGTGGTCATACCTGTCCTCTGCTGGCACGGAAGTAAGTGAAGTGTCCGGTGTGCGGAGCGCGTTCGAGGACAACGCCAGGGTGCTGACGCAGGTACTCGCGCACAGCGCGGGTCTCCCCGGGGAACGTGCCGAAGTTGTCGACGATGACGATGCCTCCGGGTGCGACAAGCGGGACGAGGTGCTCGAAGCACGTGGTCCCAGGCTCGTACTGGTTGGTATCGATCAGCAGAAGGGCGATCGCCAGTTCGGGGTGGTCAACGACGTACTGAGGCACCGTCTGGCAGATGTCGCCCGGGACAAGCGTCACATTGGTCTCGAGTCCGCGACCGCGGCTGGTGAGTGTCCGGCGGAGCTGGTCGCTGCCGATGCAGTTCGTACCGGCAAGGTCGCCGTAGTGGTCCAGCAGCTTCCCGTCCGCGGCGGTGCTCGCGGCGGGGATTCCGTCGAAGGTGTCGAAGCCGATCAGCGGGCGGACGTGCTCGGATTCCAAGAGGTTGCGCAGCAGAGCCCAGGTCGAGAACGAACCGCCGCGGAAGACGCCGCACTCGACGATCGCGCCCGGGACGGTGAGAACCTGCTGGTAGAGGTGGTGAAGCGCCAGGATCTTGCCGATCCGGCTCGGACCGCAAGTGAGCAGGAAGTCCTGCTCGTACTGGAATGCGGATGCGGTGTCAGGCAACGGGATCACGTGGTTCTCCTGTCTGGCTGTACGAGGCGGAGCAGGTCATAGTGGATGGGTCCCGTCGCGAGCCGGGCCGCCTCCCCGAGCAGCGGCGCCACGAGCCACGGTCGATCCCGGGCGGCGTTCGGGATCTCGCGCAGGTGGAGCATCGCGAGGTGGTTTGCCAGCGCGGTCAGGTCGGCGTCGCGGTGGGCCGGAGTCGTCATAGCGTCGAAGGCGCCGACTCCCGGGGCAAGGGTCGCGCCTGGCGGTGCTGCAGGCCGGTCGTAGGACAGTTCCAAGTCGCCGCGTTGCGAGATCGTCACGTCGCCGCTGGCTGCGGTGTGAAAGTTCTCGATCTGCCACCAGGCGAGCAGGTGGCTGACGAGCATTCGCCAGTCGTGGTGCGTGCCGGCCCATTCCCAGTCGACGAGGTGCCACTTGCGGGCAGTGTCGACGAGGACGTTGCGCGGCTGAGGGTCTCCCTGGCAGGCGACGTGCACCAGCGGGGCCGGGACGGTGCCAAGGCGTCGTAGGACTCCGTCGAGGGTTCCGAGGTCAGCGCCGTTGACGACGAGCCGTCCGGAGACGGGGCCAATTCCGAGCCGATCGAGGCTCCAGTTCAGGCCCGCGCGTGCGCGCTGCCAGCGCATCTGGTGGTTCCGTGTCGCCGCGGCCGCATCGAAACCAGGGCGCGCGCTGGCCTGCCAGACTCGCTGTACGTGGCCGACGACGTCGGCCCAGACGTGCTGGGCTGCGACCGGGTCCACGGTGACGAGGTCGGCGAGCGTGCCGGACGAGGGGCACTCCGTGACCAGGACGTCGAGGCTGCTCACTTTCCCGGCGAACAGCACGGCGGGCAGTCGGCCAGGGAACCAATCGTTGATCGCCTCACGGGCCAGCTGCTGTTCGACGGCGGTGACGCGCGGGCGACGCGCCGTCTTCACGGCACGGAGGACTCCGTGGGAATTCACGATGACGACGAGGGCGCCGGACGACCCAGTGCGTACGACGCGGTGGATCTTCGGACCGCCGTGCACGCGAGCGCGGCTGGAGGTGGTCATCGCGTAACGTCCACGGCAGCCAGGGCACTGATCAACGGCGCGAGGGTGGGTTCGTCGATCAGATGGGCCTGGATCCACCCGGGCAGCCCCCACCGCTGTCCGTCGCGGTACCGGAACGACTGGTCTCGCAAGCGCTCGGTGACCGCCACGTGGTGCCGGCCCAGGTTGAAGAGCAGGAAGTTGCCCTCGGTCGCAACGAACGGCAGCCGGAGCTGATCCAGGAGGGTCGTGAGCCGGTCACGCGCGGCGTGGCTTGCGGCGATGGTACGCACTGCGGCGTCCGGGTCGTCGAGCGCGGCGTGAGCGGCGGCCAGCGTGGTGGTGCTCAGCGCGTACGGCAACCGCTCGGCGCGCAGATCGGCGGCGAGAGGCTCGGGTGCGATGGCGTAGCCGACGCGTGCCCCGAGCAGGCAGTGCGCCTTGGAGAACGACCGGCAGACCAGCGTGTTCGGGTGCAGCCTTAGCAGGTCAGCGGTGCCCGGGAGCGGGATGCGGGAGTAGTCGGCGTAGACCAGGTCGAGGAGCAGCAGGGCAGACGGTGGCAGCGTTGACGCCACGGCACGGATGGCGTCGGGTGATGTAGGGGCGCCAGAGACCGAGTGCGGCAGGTCCAGGATGCACACAGCGGTGTCGTCCGAGATGGCCGCCCGGAGTGCGTCTGCGTCGTGATCGAACCCGACCGTCCACGGGACGGGCGTGTAGTCGAGGGCGGCGCGTCGGGAGAGGTCGGCATACAGCTCGAACGTCGGCGACGTGGCGATGACGCGGGAACCCGCGGTCTGGGTCCGGAAGGCGTGGTCCATGATCTCGGTCGTTCCGACGCCCACCACGACCTGCGCCGGGTCGACCCCGTGGTGCGCCGCGATCGCTGCCTCCAGCGCAACCGGGTCACGAGGCGGAGGCGCATGCAGGTCCCGCGCCGCATCGGCGACAGCCGGAGCGACACCAGCCGACTGCCGCGCCCGCGACGGCCGCGCGCCCAGGTCGGAGAGCCGGGCGATGACGCCATCGACGTTGCGCGCCTTGCACTCGCCGCACAACAGAATGCCGCTCTGGCAGTCGACGAGTGTGTCCTGCGCCGCCTCGGCACTACCCAGCAGCTCGACGGTCGAGAACACTGGGCACCGGGTGGGGTCCCCGCCTCGCGCATGCTGGTCCTCGGCTTGTGCCTGGCCGCCGGTTAGGGCGCCGAGAAACTTCATACGTGCGGTGTCGGCATCGTCGTCGAGAAAGAGCGTCGAGGCCGGAACCTTGACCGAGCCGCGTCCGGTCGGCTGCCGCAGGCTCGGGAACAGCCGCCGGTACAGCAATGTGGACACAGTCGCTCCGAGTGCGCGGCCCGCGCGGGCGAGCGCGACGCTGTGCGGAGACTGCTTGGCGTCCACGAAAGCGACGTCCGGGTTGCCACCCGCTCCTGCGTCGTGCAAGAAGAAGCCCAGCATCGTGGCCACATCGGTGAGCACCGATCCCGGTGCGTGGTCGTCCCACCCGTAGACACGCTGCAGCTTCCCGAGGGTCAGTGTCGCCAACGCAGCACGCTCCGTCTCGCGCAGCCGTGGGCCGCCCTCGACGCGGACGACGGTCGCGGAGCCCGCACCGAAACTGTCGAGGAGGTGCTCGAACGCCTCAACCGCGGCGGATGGCCCGGCGGTGGCGTCGAAGAGCAGCACCCGCCCGCCCCCGGCGAGCTGCTGCGCGACGCTGCGCGCCAGGCCAACATGGCCGAGGTGGAGACGGCGGCCGGCAAACCCGACCCGAACCGTTCCCGACCAGGCTGGCCCGGCACTGGGCTGGAACCACTGCCGCGCCCATACCTCACCTGGGAACTGCGCCCCGTTCTGGCCTGCGTCGATGGGCCGAAGCCCGAACTGCCGGACGCGGGAAGACTCATCCCGAGCCGTCTGGGCGTTGCGCTCGGCGT
>Ga0233375_1000844_pt1 | contig 15038 bp, 14 predicted proteins | sample ElkDunMinimDraft_10_FD_191539 | JGI IMG/M metagenome (GOLD analysis project Ga0233375, IMG submission 191539) | Fecal eukaryotic communites from dung pellets of Tule Elk in California, USA - Elk Dung E16 | ecosystem: Host-associated > Mammals > Digestive system > Large intestine > Fecal | place... | reverse complement strand
CGGACTGCGCGACGATCAGGCCACCGGCGAGGGGGGCGACGACCGGGGCGACCACGCTCACGATCATGAGCACCCCGAGCAGCTTCGCGGCGGCGGGGCCACGCGAGGTGTCGGAGATGACCGCACGGGCGAGCACGACGCCGGCGGCGCCGCCGAGCCCCTGCAGGAACCGCGCGCCGGTGAGCACCTCGACGGTGGGCGCGAGCGCGCACACCACGCTCGCGAGCAGGCACAGGGCCGTACCCGCGAGGAGGGGCCGGCGGCGCCCGATCCCGTCGGACAGCGGGCCGATGACGAGCTGACCGAGCCCGAGGCCGACGAGGAAGGCGGTCATCGTCAGCTGGATCCCGCTGGCGGTGGTGCCGAGCTCGGCCGCCATCGCCGGGAACCCGGGCAGGTACATGTCGATCGAGAGCGGGGCGACGGCGGTGAGCAGGGCGAGGACCGCGACGAGCGCGGGACCCAGGGGCAGGGCGGGGCGGGCGGGGGCGTCGGCGGACGCGGGCATGGTCGACCTCTCGGACGTGGTGGGGGACCCGGGAACATTAGATACATGAACATATGTATGTCAAGATATGAGTTAGGATCGGCGCATGGCGACAGCGCGGTCACGCACGGGCGGCCCCTCGGCGGGCAGGGCCGCGTCGACCGACGTCACCGCCGTGCTGCGCGACCTCGCCTGGACCATCCACCGCCGCAGCCCGCAGGTCGCGGGGATCGAGCCGCTGCCCACCACCGAGCTCGCCGTGCTCATGCACGTGCTGGAGTCGCCCGGGCTGTCGGTGGGGGAGGTCTCGCGCCACCTCGGTCTGCGGCAGAGCAACACGAGCGCCGCGCTGCGGACGCTGGGCGAGCGGGGCCTCGTGGCCCGCGAGCCCGACCCCGACGACCGTCGCGTCACCCGGCTCGTCCCGACCGAGCGCGCGCGGGTCGAGCACGAGGCCGTGGCAGAGGCGTGGGTCGGCCCGGTCGTCGAGGCGGTGGGCGAGCTCCCACCGTCCGACCTCGCCGCGCTCGAGGCGGCGGTCCCCGCGCTCCTCGCTCTCGACCGCCGCCTGCGCGCCCACCAGCCCGCCCCCTGACACCACCGGGACCGCGCCCCCGCGGCCGGTCGGTCCGGTCACTCCGCGGCGCACGGCGCGGCCGGCCGGCTCGCGGTGGCATGCTGACGGGCGTGAGCCGCGTCCCCCTCCGCCGTGCCCTCGCCGACCTGCCCGCGTACGTGCCGGGCGCCCGCGCCGCCGTCGGGGCGGCCGCGTACAAGCTGTCGTCGAACGAGAACCCGTACCCGCCGCTGCCGTCCGTGGTCGCCGCGATCGCGGACGCCGCCGTCGACGTCAACCGGTACCCGGACATGTACGCCACGGAGCTGACCGAGGCGATCGCGCACCGCCTCGCCGTGGTGCCCGCGTCCGTGGTCGCAGGGACCGGCTCGGTGGCCGTCCTGGGCCACGTCCTCACCGCGGTGTGCGAGGCCGGCGACCAGGTCGTGCTGCCCTGGCGGTCGTTCGAGGCCTACCCGATCGCGGTGACGCTCGCCCACGCCGAGCAGGTGCGCGTCCCGGTGCTGCCCGACGGTCGTCTCGACCTGCCGGCGATGGCGGCTGCCGTCACGGACCGCACACGCGTGGTCCTGGTGTGCACGCCCAACAACCCCACGGGCCCGGCCGTGCGCGACGCCGAGCTGCGGGACTTCCTCGCCGCGGTGCCGCGCGACGTGCTCGTGGTGCTCGACGAGGCGTACGTCGAGTTCGTGCGGGACGCCCAGGCGCCGGACGCCCTCGCCCTGTTCGCGGAGCACCCGAACGTCGTGCTGCTGCGCACGTTCTCCAAGGCGTACGGGCTCGCGGGCCTGCGTGTCGGGTACGCCGTGGCCCGCCCCCGGCTGGCCGCGGCGATCCGGACGGCCTCGACGCCCTTCGGGGTCTCGCACGTCGCCCAGCTCGCGGCGCTCGCGTCCCTGCGCGCGGAGCGCGAGCTGCTCGTGCGGGTCGAGGCGATCGTCGCCGAGCGCACCCGCATGCTCGCCGGTCTGCACGCGCAGGGCTGGGCGGTGCCCGACAGCCAGGCCAACTTCGTCTGGCTCGCGCTGGGCGACCGCACGGTCACGTTCGCGGAGCGCTGCGCCCGCGCCGGTGTGCTGGTCCGGCCGTTCGCGGGCGACGGCGTGCGCGTGAGCGTCGGCGAGCGCGAGGCGACCGACATCTTCCTCGAGGTGGCGCAGGAGCACGCGCCCCGCTGACGGGTGCGCGGCGTTCCGGTCGCCGTCCCTCGGTGCCCGCAGCACCATGGGAGGCATGGACACCGTGCTGACCTGGGTACCGGCGGCCGTCGACACGTCGGACGCCACCGAGACCGCGACGGAGTGGACCGACTGGCTCGCGGGCAGTGTCGGGCTGGCCGTCGTCCTCACCGTGTACGTGGTGATGCTGATCGCCTACGTGCGGATCATCCAGAAGGCCGGGTACTCCGGCTGGTGGGTGCTGGTGGGCCTGGTCCCCGTGCTCAACCTCGTGATGTTCCTGGTGTTCGCGTTCAGCCGGTGGCCGGTGCTCCAGGAGAACGAGCGGCTGCGGTCGCTGGGACGCTACTCGCCGTGACCCGCCGAGCCGTGCCACCCGCCCGTCGCGCACCGGCGCGGTACCAGGCGGCCAGCACGGCCACCGCCAGCAGCACCTCGGCGACGTCCCCGCCGTAGTACATCCACTGCGCCGCGACCTCGACGTCGCCCGGCGGGTGCACCGCCCCGGGCGGCAGCCGGTCCGCGTGCGCGTACAGCAGCTTGGCGAGCGCGGCGTGCGCGCCCCCGGCGACCACCAGCACGACGAGGCGCGTCGCGGTCCCCGGCCGGCGCGGTGCCGGGTCGGGCCCCGCGAGCGCCCACGCGAACAGGTACCCCGCCGCGAGGACGTGCACGTGCACGGCGACGTGGGCCGCGGTGGACCGGGTCGTCAGGGCGTACAGCGGCGTCAGGTAGAGCACCGCGACGCCGCCGACGTGCAGCACGGCCGCCGTCACCGGGTGCGACAGGACGTGCACGGGCCGTGCCGCGAGCACGCCCCCCACGACCCGTCGCACCCCGGGGGTCGCCACGCGCAGCAGCAGCGTCACGGGGGCCGCCAGCACGAGCGCCAGGGGGGCGAGCATGCCGACCAGCAGGTGCTGCACCATGTGCCGGCTCGCGTCGCCGGGCACGACCGCGAGCACGGGGGACAGCGCCACGGCCACCAGCGCGCACCCGGTCACCCAGGCGCCCGTGCGGTGCCCCGGCCACGGTCGCAGCACGCGGCGACCGTGCTGCCGGGCCGCCAGCACGTACCCGGCGACCAGGGCGGCGGCGAGCAGCGCGGCCGCCACGGCGTCCGGTCCCCATGCGGCCGCGGTGGTGCCGTGCCCCGCGTGCGCGAGCACGGCGGGGTCCGGCGCCGTGCCCGGTGTCATGCGTCCCGCCCCGGCGTCCCGCCTCCCGTCGTGCCCCCGGACGCCCGGCTCCCCGACGGGCCACCCCCCTCCGGTGCCGCGCGCCGCGCGGACGCCCACACCGCGGCCCCCGCCAGCAGCAGGACGACGGCGCTCGCGGTCCACGCCAGGTCGTAGGGGAGCAGGTCGACGCCGTACCGGATCTGGTGCACCCGCAGCAGCTTGTGGTCGACCACCGCGTCGAACAGCTGGAACCCGCCGGCCCCGAGCAGGACGCCGGCCCAGGCGGCCCGCACCACCAGCGCACCGCGTCGTCGCAGGTCACCGAGCAGGAAGAACCCGGCGACGAGCGCGAGGAGCTCGGCGGCGTGCAGCAGCCCGTCGGACAGCAGCGCCAGGTCCGGGGTGCCGCGGTCGTAGAAGTGGTGCCAGGCGAGCACCTGGTGGAACACGATCTCGTCGACCGCGGCCATGACGCCGGCGCCGACGAGGCCCGCGGCGGCGGCGGAGCGGCGGCGCGCCGCGGGGGCGGTGAGGTCAGGGGTCACGGCACCTCCCGGGGTGGTCGACAGCCCCGAGGGTGGCCGATCGCACCGGTGCCCGCCACCGCTGCGACGTCACGTGCGGCCGGGGTGTCGCAGTGCAGGGCCTCCGCGGCTCGGGCAGGCTGCCGAGGGTGTGGGGATCCGACAAACACGTCGCACCAGCGTTGTCGGGACCTCCCCGGCGGAACCTACGCATCCGTAGCCTACGCTGACGTAGGTTCGCACCCCAGGCGAAGGAGAACCGCGTGAGCACGACCGTTCCCGCGGCCGAGGGACCCCTGACCGACGAGGGCCTCGTCCAGCTGCTCACCCCGACCGGCGAGCGCGTGCACCACCCCGAGTACGACGCGTGGGCCGCCGACCTCGACGCCGACCGCCTGCGTGCGATGTACCGCGACATGGTGCTCACGCGGCGGTTCGACACCGAGGCGACGTCCCTGCAGCGGCAGGGGGAGCTGGGCCTGTGGGCGCAGTCGCTCGGCCAGGAGGCGGCCCAGGTCGGCTCCGGCCACGCGCTCGCCCCGCAGGACCACGTGTTCCCGTCGTACCGCGAGCACGGCGTCGCGCACGTCCGCGGCCTGGAGATGACCGACCTGCTGCGGCTCTTCCGCGGCGTCGACCACGGTGGCTGGGACCCGGCCGCGCACGGCTTCCACCTGTTCACGCTGGTCATCGGCTCGCACACGCTGCACGCGACCGGGTACGCGATGGGCGTGCAGCGTGACGGCCTCGTCGGCACCGGTGACCCGACCCGCGACACCGCCGTGGTCACGTACTTCGGCGACGGTGCCACCGCCCAGGGCGACGTCAGCGAGGCCCTGGTCTTCGCGTCGGTCAACCAGGCGCCGGTCGTGCTGTTCTGCCAGAACAACCAGTTCGCGATCTCGGAGCCGACGACGCGCCAGGCCCGGGTGCCCATCGCCGACCGCGCCCCGGGCTTCGGCATCCCGTCCGTGCGCGTCGACGGCAACGACGTGCTCGCGTCGTACGCGGTGACGCGCCAGGCGCTGGAGCGCGCCCGCAGCGGCGGCGGCCCGACGTTCGTCGAGGCCTTCACGTACCGCATGGGCGCCCACACCACGTCGGACGACCCGACCCGCTACCGCACCTCGGAGCAGGAGGAGCGCTGGCGTCGCCGCGACCCGATCGAGCGGCTGCGGGTGCACCTGGAGCGCACGGGCGAGCTGCCCGAGGTCTTCCAGGCGCAGCTCGCCGCGGAGTCCGACGCGTTCGGCGAGCACATCCGCACCACCGTCCGCGCGATGGGGCACCCGGCGTCGCCGAGCATGTTCGAGCACGTCTACGCCACGCCGCACGCCGTCGTCGACGCCGAGCGGGCCTGGTTCACGCAGTACGAGCAGTCGTTCGTCGACCACGACGGCCGCGAGACGGCAGGGGGACACCGATGACCGTGACGGGCGAGCGCACCGCACCCACGACCGACCTGCCGCCGGCACCCGCCCCGGCGCCGTTCCCGACCGGCACCCAGCGGCTGCCGATGGCCAAGGCCCTCAACCTCGGGCTGCGACGCGCGCTGGCGAACGACCCGCGCGTGCTGCTCATGGGCGAGGACATCGGGCGGCTCGGCGGGGTCTTCCGCGTCACCGACGGGCTGTTCGCGGAGTTCGGCGAGGACCGCGTCGTGGACACGCCGCTGGCGGAGTCCGGCATCGTCGGCACCGCGATCGGCCTGGCGCTGCGCGGGTACCGGCCGGTGTGCGAGATCCAGTTCGACGGGTTCGTCTTCCCGGCGTTCGACCAGATCACGACCCAGCTGGCCAAGATGCACTACCGCTCGCGGGGGCGTCTGAGGCTGCCCGTCGTCATCCGCATCCCCTACGGCGGCGGCATCGGCGCCATCGAGCACCACAGCGAGTCGCCCGAGGCGCTGTTCGCGCACACGCCCGGCCTGCGGGTCGTGTCACCGGCGACGGCGGCCGACGCGTTCACGATGATCCAGCAGGCCGTCGCGTCGCCCGACCCCGTGATCTTCTTCGAGCCCAAGGGCCGGTACTGGGAGAAGGGCGACGTCGACCTCGACGCGCCGCTGCCGGCGCCGCACGGCGGCCCGGCCGACCTCGACCACGCGCGGGTGGTACGCCCGGGCACGGACGTCACGGTCGTCGCCTACGGCCCGACGGTGGCGACCGCGCTGAAGGCCGCCGCGGCCGCCGCGGCCGACGGCACGAGCATCGAGGTCGTCGACCTGCGCACCATCTCCCCGCTGGACACCGCGACGATCGCCGCCTCCGTGCGCCGCACGGGCCGCTGCGTCGTCGTGCACGAGGCGCCCGTGCTCTACGGGTCGGGCGCCGAGGTCGCGGCCCGCATCACCGAGGAGTGCTTCTACCACCTGCAGGCCCCCGTGCTGCGTGTCGGCGGGTTCCACACCCCGTACCCGGTCTCCAAGATCGAGCACGACTACCTGCCCGGGCTCGACCGGCTGCTCGACGCCGTCGACCGCACCCTCGCGTTCTGACCCCTCGGAGACCCCGCGTGCCCACGTACCAGCAGTTCCCCCTGCCCGACGCCGGTGAGGGCCTCACCGAGGCCGAGATCGTCACGTGGCACGTCGCCGTCGGCGACCGTGTCGAGGTGAACCAGACGATCGTCGAGATCGAGACGGCGAAGTCGCTGGTCGACCTGCCGTGCCCGTGGACGGGCGTCGTGACGCGGCTGCTCGTCGACCCGGGGGCGACGGTCGAGGTCGGCACGCCGATCATCGAGGTGGACGTGGACCCGGACGGTGCTGCTCCGGAGCCCGCGGGCCCGGGTGACGCCCGTGCCGACGCGGAGGGCGTGCGCGCCCACCACCCGCACCCCAGCCGCTCGTCGTCCGAGCCCGGCGGTGCGGACGAGGTCGGGGCCGCGCGCGACGAGCTGCAGGTGCCCGTCACCCGCGCGGACGGGCACGCGGGCGGTGCGCCCGCCACCGGCGGCGGGTCCGGGGCGGTGCTCGTCGGGTACGGCGTGGCGGACGGCGGGTCGGCGCGACGCCCCCGTCGGGCGGTGACCGGTGCGGCCGGCGCGGCGGCCGGCGGTGCCGACGCGGGCGGTGCCGCTGCCGCGGCGACGTCCCCCGCCGCCCCGCGGGCCGCCGCACCCGCCGCCGCCCCCGTGCGCGCGGCGGCGCCGGCCGTGCGGCCCGAGGCGCCCCCGCGGCCCGCCGGCGCGCAGCACGCGCTGGCCAAGCCGCCGGTGCGCAAGCTGTCCCGCGACCTGGGCGTCGACCTCGACGCCGTCACCCCGACGGGCCCCGGGGGCATCGTCACGCGCGAGGACGTGCTGGCGCACGCGGTCCGCGCCGAGGGCCGCGCACTGGCGACGTACCCCGGCGACGACCGCCCCTGGGCGGCCGGTGGCACGGTCAGCCCCGACGGGCGCCAGACGCGCGTGCCGGTGAAGTCGGTGCGCAAGCGCACCGCCGAGGCGATGGTGTCGAGCGCCTTCAGCGCCCCGCACGTGACCGTGTTCCACACCGTCGACGTGACGCGGACCATGAAGCTGGTCGAGCGGCTGCGGGCCGACCGGGAGTTCGCCGACGTGCGCGTGACCCCGCTGCTGATCGCCGTGAAGGCGCTGCTCCTGGCGGTCGACCGGCACCCGGAGATCAACGCGTCGTGGGACGAGGAGCAGCAGGAGATCGTCTACAAGCACTACGTGAACCTGGGCATCGCGGCCACGACGCCGCGGGGCCTGGTGGTGCCCAACATCAAGGACGCGCACCGGCTGGACCTGCTGAGCCTGGCGCGCGGGCTGGGTGAGCTGACCGCGACGGCGCGCGCGGGTCGCACGTCGCCGGCCGACATGTCCGACGGCACCATCACGATCACGAACGTCGGGGTCTTCGGCATCGACACGGGCACGCCCATCCTCAACCCCGGGGAGTCGGCGATCCTCGCGTTCGGGGCGATCCGGCAGCAGCCGTGGGTGCACAAGGGCAAGGTGAAGCCCCGGCACGTCACGCAGCTGGCGCTGAGCTTCGACCACCGGCTCGTCGACGGTGAGCTGGGCAGCCGCGTGCTCGCCGACGTCGCCGCCGTGCTGGCCGACCCCGCGCAGGCGCTGGTCTGGGGCTGACGGCCGCGGCGGTGGCCGGTCCCGGCCGGTGCCCGGCCGCGGTCGCGGTCGCCCGGGGGCTAAACGATTCGGTCACTGGACCGCGCCCACGCCGCACGTGATGTTCGGCGGGTGCCGGCCGACGAGACGACGCTCGCCGCGGGCCGCACCCCGCAGGCGCTCGTCCGCGGGGCCGGCCTGACCGCTGCCGTGCTCGCCGGGGGCCTGGTCGGCCACTGCCTGGCCGGTGGGCACGTGCCCGGACCCGCCGTGCTGGCCGCGCTGGGCGCGCTCGTGCTGGTCACCGGGGTGCTGGGCGCACGGGCGCTGGTGGTGCGGGCCGGTGCGTCGTCGCCGGTCGCGCGCGCCGCGGCCGCCCTCGCCGCCGCCGCCCTGGCGGTCGCCCTGCACCCCGTCCTCGTGCTGCTCGCCGCACCCGTCGCCGACGCCGGGACCGTCCCGGTCGCGGGTCACGCCGACCACGGCGGTGCGCCCGCCGCGGCGGTCGACCTGACGCCCCTGGTGGCGGCCGGCATCGACCTCGACGCCGTGCGTGCGGCCGGCACGGACCTCGACGCCCTCGTCACGGCGGGGCTCGACGGCCCCACGCTCGCGGCGGCGGGCCTGGACCCGGACGACCCGCACGCACCCCACACCGTGGCGGGCCTCGTCGCGGCGGCCGACCGTGCGCAGGCGGCCGGGGGTCCGCCCGCCGCACCGCAGGACGACCGTCCCCCCGCGCCGTCGCCCGCCATGGCCTCCCGTGCGGTCGCGGTCGCGGCGACGGCGGCGCTGACCGCCGCGCTCGCCGGGTCGGTGCTGGTCGTGCCCGGCCGTCGACGGCCCCGGCCGTCGGGTGCGCTCCCGTCGGGGCCGGGCCGCCCGCCGCTCGCCGCATGAGACGGGCGGGTTCGTCGTCGGTCACGGGTCCGTGATGGGATCGGGGCGCTGTCGTCCCCGCAGGAGAGGTGGTCCCCGTGCCGTCCGTCGTCCCGACCTCCGTCGCCCGTGCGGGGTGGCGGCCCGCCGCCCTCGCCCTGGCCCTCGCGCTGGTGCTCGCCGTGCTGGTGGCGTCGCCCGCGGCGGCGCACAACACCCTGCGGTCCACCGACCCCGCGGACGGCTCGACGGTCGCGGCCGCGCCCCCGCAGGTGACGCTGACGTTCGACCAGCCCGCCATGGAGCTGGGCACCCAGGTCGTGGTGACGGGCCCGGACGGGGTCGTCGTCAGCGACGGCCCGGTGCAGCTGGTCGACTCCTCGGTGGTCCAGCCGCTCGTCGAGACGCTGCCCGCCGGTGCGTACACCGTCGACTGGCGGGTGACGTCGGCGGACGGCCACCCGCTGTCGGGGACCTTCGGCTTCACGGCGACCGACGCGTCGCCGGTCCTCGAGCCGCTCCCCGCCGAGCCGGCACCGACCGAGGGTGCGGAGGCGGACCCCACGCCGGAGGCCCCCGCGGCTGACGAGTCGACCGACGTGTTCACGGCCACGGCGACCCCGCCCGGGGAGCTCGCCGAGGACGAGGGTGTGGCGCCCTGGGTGTGGGTCGTGCCGGCGCTCGCGGTGGCCGCGCTGGTCGGCGGTGGTGTCGTGCTCGCCGCCCGGCGCCGCGCGACGACGCCCGGGGCGTCGACGGACGCGGACGGGCCGGACGGCTCGTCGCCGCGCTGACGCACCCGCGTCGCGGGGGCGACGACCGCCGCCCGGGGTGCCCTCGGAACCGGCCTAGGCTGTCCGCGTGGAGGAGCACGTGAACCCGGTGCCGCGTGGTGCCCTCGGAGTGCTCGCGGCGACCGGCGTCGCAGCGGTGCTCGCCGGGGTGGCCCTCACCGGGAGCGCCGCGGCGGTGCTCGTCGGGGACCCCGGTGCCCTGGTGCGGTGGGGCCTGCCCGTCGTCGAGACGCTCACCGAGCTGGCCGCGTCCCTGACGGTCGGTGCCCTGCTGCTGGCCGTGTGCGTGCTGCCGCGCCGCACCTCGGCGCCCGCCCGCACGCCCGGGTCCGACCGGCCCGCCGCTGACGGCTCGGCCTACCCCCGCAGCCTCGTGCTGGCCGGGGTCGCCGCCGGTGCGTGGACCGTCCTGTCGGTCGTGCACCTGGTGCTCGCGTACGCGTCGGTCGCGGGGGTCCCGCCCACGGCCCCGTCGTTCGGTGACGAGCTCGCGCTGTTCGTCACGCAGATCGACCTGGGCCGCACCCTGCTGTCCGTCACGACCGTCGCCGCGGTGGTGACCGCGCTGTCCCTGGTGGTCGCCACGCCCACGGGCGCCGCCTGGACCGCCGCCCTGTCGCTGGTCGCGCTGTGGCAGCTGGGCCAGACCGGCCACGCCGCCGGCGCCGCGAGCCACGACCTGGCGACGTCCGCGATGGTGCTGCACCTGGTCAGCGCGGCCGTGTGGATCGGCGCGCTGGCCGCGCTCGCGGTGCTCGTGCGCCGCCTGGGCAGCGACGTGGTGCCCGCCGTCGCGCGCTACTCGGTGGTCGCCGGGTGGTGCGTCGCGGGGGTGGCCGTCTCGGGCGTCGTCAACAGCGTGCTGCGCGTCGGCGGCTGGGAGGGTCTGCAGACCCGCTACGGCGTGCTGCTGCTGGTGAAGATCGCGCTGTTCGCGGCCCTGGCGCTGCTGGGGCTCGCGCACCGCCGCGCGACCATCCCGCGGCTGGCCGGACCCCGCGGCGGGCTGCTGTTCTGGCGCGTGGTGCTCGTCGAGCTCGCGGTCATGGGGGCGGTCTCGGGCGTCGCGGTCGCGCTGGGCTCCTCCCCGCCGCCGGTGCCCGACGCACCGGTGACGGACACGTCACCCGCCTACGTCCTCACGGGTCACCCCCTGCCGCCCGAGCCCACGGCGCTGCGCTGGCTCACCGAGTGGCGCTGGGACGTGCTCATGGCGTGCGCCGCGGCCGCCGGGATCGTCGTGTACCTGCGCTGGGTGCGGCGCCTGCGGCGGCGCGGCGACCCCTGGTCCTGGGTGCGCACGGCGTCGTGGGTCACCGGCATGCTGCTGTTCGCCTGGACGACGTCCGGCGGGCCGTCCGTCTACGGGCACGTGCTGTTCAGCGCGCACATGATCCAGCACATGGTGCTCGTCATGGTCGTGCCGCTGTTCGTGGCGCTGTCGGCGCCCGTGACCCTGCTGCTGCGCGCGGTGCCCGCCCGGGCGGCCGCGCTGCGGGACGACGCCTCGCGCGGCCCGCGCGAGTGGGTGCTCACGCTCGTGCACAGCCACGTCGGCCGGTTCTTCGCCCACCCCGTGGTGGCCGCCGTGAACTTCGCCGGCTCGATGGTCCTCTTCTACTACTCGGGGCTGTTCGAGTGGTCGCTGCGCTCCCCGGTGGGGCACCTGGCGATGATCGTGCACTTCACGCTCGCCGGGTACCTGTTCGTCAACGCGCTCGCGGGCGTCGACCCCGGCCCCACCCGCCCGCCGTACCCCATGCGGCTGCTGCTGCTGTTCGCGACCATGGCGTTCCACGCGTTCTTCGGCGTCGCGCTGGTCGGTGGCGAGGGGCTGCTGGTGGCGGACTGGTTCGGCCTGACGGGTCGCCCGTGGGGGGCCTCGGCCATCCGCGACCAGCAGATCGGCGGGTCCATCGCGTGGGGCATCGGGGAGATCCCGACGCTGGCGCTCGCGGTGGTCGTGGCCGTGCAGTGGACGCGCGACGACGAGCGCACGGCGCGGCGCCGCGACCGGCGCGTCGACCGCGACGGCGACGCCGAGCTCGACGAGTACAACGCGATGCTGGCCGGGCTGGCCGACGGCGAGGCCGGGCGGCGCTGAGCCGGTCGGCGCTCAGCCGGTCGGCGCCCCGCGGCCGGCGCGTCAGGACCGGTCGGCGCCGGTCCCCACGGCCTCGACGTGCACCGTCACGTCACCCATCCGCACGGCGACGCCCGGCGGCACGACGTGCGGCTGGTCCGGGCTCAGCGGCAGCGGCGGGTCGCCGAGCAGCGTCGTGCCGTTGGTGGAGCGGCAGTCCGTCACGCGCACCACACCGCCCGCGTCGACCTCGATGATCGCGTGCGTCTTGGACACCAGCATGCCCGGGCTGTGCACGACCACGGGTGTCCGGCCCGGCGCGGCCGCGGGGTTGCGCCCGAGGGCGACCGCGCCGGTGACGGTCCGCGCCGGGCCGCCCTCGACGCGGACCACGAGCGACGGCGCGGCACCGCGGCCGCTCGACGTGGCGCGGGCGTGCACGTGCGCGGCGACGGCGGCGTCCGGGAGCGTCAGGTCGGCGGCGTCGAGCACCGGGAACGGCGACCGCTCGACCCGGTGCGGCTCGAGGGTGCCGCACCGGGGGCAGGTCGTCGCGGTCAGCGGCTGCTGCGTGCCGCAGCGGCGGCACCCCGCGTCGGCGGGCGCGGAGAGGCGGGCCGCGTCCATGGTCCCGTCGTCGGCGAGCCGGTGCACGGCGCCGTCGGAGCGCACTGCGAGCAGCTGCGTGCTGCCGGCGGCGGCCAGCCGCAGCCGGACCGGCCGGCCCACGGTCCCCGCCACCGCCGTGGCCCGGGCCAGCACGCCGGTGCGCAGGCGCTCCTCGCTGGGGGCCTCGCACGTGCGCTCGACGTCGTTGACGATCAGCGTCGCGGTGGTGCCCGAGTGCACGACCGCCGTCACGCGCGGCCAGGGCGCGATCGCCGCCGTCGCGGGCGTGGCGTGGTTCACCGCGCGTCCTCCGCCCGGGGGACGTCCCGCCCGGAGGCGGGGTTCGACGCAACGGTTCGGTGCATGGTGGAGCCCTTCTCGTCGGGCGTTCGGGCGTGCTCACGCCGGGCCGCGCGAGCCGATGCTATCCACAGGGCCGACCAGGTGACCGCTCTGTCCGTTTCGGGTGCATCTACGCCTATAGTCGTCGCGTCCGAGACCAGCGAGCGTGAGGGACGCGTCACCCCATGACGGTGAACACAGGACCCGCCACCGACGCGGGCGTCGACCGACGGGCCCGTGGCGCGCGCCCGGCAGCGCCCGCGCGCGGCGACCGCCTGCCGCCGCCCCCTCGCGAGCGCCGCCCGCTCCTGGCCGCGTTCGCGGTGCTGCTGATCGTCGGCGGTGCCGCCGTCGCCGGCCTGCTCGCGCTGCGGGCCGACGCCCGCGTGCCGGTGCTGGTCGCCGCCCGCGACATCGGCGCCGGCGAGGAGATCACGGCCGACGCGCTGGGGACCACGCCGGTCGCGTCGGAGGGCACGCTGCTCGTGCCCGCGTCGCAGCAGGAGCTCGTCGTGGGGCAGTACGCGCGGCGCCCCGTCAGCGCGGGTCAGCTGCTCGACACCACCATGCTGACGCGGCTCAGCACGCTCACGGACGGGAAGGTCGCGGTCGGCGCGGCCCTCGCCGCCGGGCGGGTGCCCGCGTCCGGCCTCCAGCCGGGCGACATCGTGCAGCTCGTGAGGGTCGGCGACGGCCAGGGTGAGGTCGTCGTGCCCGACGCCCTGGTGAGCTCGACCGTCCAGGCCGGGGACAGCGCCGGCACCAGCGTGACGACGGCGACGCTCATCGTCGACGAGGACGCGGGTGCGTCCGTCGCCGGGCTCGCGGCCGAGAGCCGGCTCGCGGTCGTGCTGGTGGAGCGCGGCACGCCCGTCACGGCCGAGGAGGGCTGACGTGCTCCTCGCCGTCGGCTCGGCCAAGGGCGCGCCCGGGGCCACGACGACCGCGCGCGTGCTCGCGGCGGTGTGGCCGCAGGACGTCGTCCTCGTCGACGCCGACCCCGCCGGTGGTGACCTCGCGCTGCTCGCCCGCCGCCCGGACGACGGTGCGCTCGACCCCGACCGTGGTCTGCTCTCGCTCGCCGCGGACGCGCGGCGCGGGCTCGGCGAGCGGCCGCTGGAGGACCACCTGCAGCAGGTCGAGGGCGGCCTCGAGGTGATCTGCGGGGTCTCGACGCCCGACCAGATGGCCGGCATCGGTCCCGTGCTCCCGCAGGTCGCGGGGGCGTTCGCGCGCTGGCCCGGTCGTGACGTGCTCGTGGACGTCGGGCGGGTCTCGCCGACGAGCCCCACGTTGCCGCTCGTGCAGGCCGCCGACGTGCTCGTGCTCGTCGCCCGGCCCCGGATCGAGTCGTTCGCGCACGTCCGCGAGCGGGTGCGCTGGCTCGCGCAGCTCCGCGAGACCAACCTGCGCACGCCCGAGGTGGCCGTCGTGCTGGTCGCCGACAGCCGCGACCGCACCTCGGCCGGTGACCTCGCCCGTCTCCTCGCGCACGACGGCCTGCCGGGCACGGTGCTCGGTCAGCTCGCGGACGACACGCGCGCCGCCGACGTGCTGGGGGGCCGCGTCGAGCGTCCCGTCGCCCGGTCGCTGCTCGTCCGCTCCGCCCGCCAGCTCGTCGACCCGCTGCGTGCCCTGTCGCAGTCCGGGCGCGGCGTGCGGACCACGGCCTGACGGGGAGGTCCGGGATGGCTGTCGACCAGGGACTCGTCCGGCGCCTGCGCGAGGAGGTCGCCGACACGCTCGCGCGCCAGCGCCGCGACGACACGGCCGCCGGCAACCCGCAGATGACCGCGCAGGACGAGCGGCAGTTCGCGCGCGCGGTCATCAACCGTGTGCTCGACGCGCACGCGCGCGCGGAGATCGCCTCGGGCCGTACGCCGCTCGCACCCGCGGAGGAGGAGGAGGTCGCCTCCGGCATCCACGCCGCGCTGTTCGGCGTCGGGCGCCTGCAGCCACTGCTCGACGACCTCGACGTCGAGAACATCGACATCAACGGCTGTGACCAGGTGTTCGTGCAGTACTCCGACGGCCGCGAGGCCAAGGCCCCGCCCGTCGCGGAGTCCGACGACGAGCTCGTGGAGCTCATCCAGGTGCTGGGGGCGTACTCGGGCCTGACCAGCCGGCCGTTCGACTCCGCGAACCCCCAGCTGGACATCCGGCTGCCCGACGGCTCGCGCATGTCCGCCGTCATGGACGTCTGCGCGCGCCCGTCGATCTCGATCCGTCGCGCCCGGCTCTCGCGCGTCCACCTGGACGACCTCGTGCGGCTCGGTTCGGTCACCCCGGAGGTCGCGGCCTTCCTGT
>Ga0233375_1000841_pt1 | contig 15098 bp, 15 predicted proteins | sample ElkDunMinimDraft_10_FD_191539 | JGI IMG/M metagenome (GOLD analysis project Ga0233375, IMG submission 191539) | Fecal eukaryotic communites from dung pellets of Tule Elk in California, USA - Elk Dung E16 | ecosystem: Host-associated > Mammals > Digestive system > Large intestine > Fecal | place... | reverse complement strand
GACGGTCGGCCCGCACGCGCTGCGGCACTCCGCCGCCACGCACCTGCTCGACGGCGGTGCGGATCTGCGCGCCGTGCAGGAGATGCTCGGCCACGCGAGTCTCGGCACCACGCAGATCTACACGCATGTCTCGGGGGAGCGCCTGGCGGCAGCGTACCGCCTGGCCCACCCGCGGGCGTGAGGTGGCGGGCCGGGACGCCCCCGCTTAGCGTGGAGACATGGCCCGTCGTGCTCTCGCCCAGGCCCTCGCCGCAGCCGGAGTCGCGGTGGCTCTCGCGCTGTCGCTCGCGGCATGCAGTCCCGTCGAGACCGACGGCGCGCAGCCGGCGGTGACGGTGCGGCCCTCCACCGCCACACCCGCACCGAGCGCGTCCGCCGAGTCCACCGCACCGGCCACCGACGACGACTGCGACGGGCTGGCCGTCACGGTGTCGGCCGGGCGGGACGTGCGGCTGCGGGGCGACTGCCCCGAGGTGACGGTCATCGGCACGGACGTCGACATCGATCTGACCGGCGCCACCGTCGGGGAGCTGCGGGTCGAGGGTGATCGGCACGAGGTCGAGGCGGGCGACCTCGCCGACCTGCGTGTGAGCGGTCAGGACAACGAGATCGCCACCGGCTCGGTGGGTCACCTCGCACTCTCGGGCGACCGCAACGAGATCGATGCGCGCGGAGAAGTCGGACCGGTGACGGTGGACGGCAACGACAATGAGGTGGAGGCGGCCGCGCTGGGTGAGGTCACCGACTCCGGCGACCGCAACGTCATCGCCACCGACCGCTGACAGCACGGCAGCAGCACGGCGCGAGGCACGGCGGCGAACAGCAGCATCGGGTTGATGTACTCGCCGTCACGGCGGACGCCCACGTGCAGCGCACCCGGAAGGGCGTGGCCGCCGGTGGCCAGCGTTCCCACCCGCTCGCCGCGCGCGACGGCCCGGCCGGCCTCGACCTCGGGGAACACCGGCTCGAACGTCGTCACGAGCCCCTCGCCGTGGTCGATCGTGAGCAGGGGGCGCCCGGCCACGGCGCCCGAGAACGCCACGATGCCGTCCGCCGGGGCGACGACGGCGCCACCGTCGCCTCCTGCGAGGTCCATGCCGCGGTGGCCAGGGCCGTACCGGTGAGCGGGGGCCTCGAAGGGCGCGGCCACGGTCGCGCCGGGCAGGGGCCAGGTCCACGGCGCGCCCTCGGGGGCGACCGCGCGAGCCGAAGCGGCGGGGGGACCTGCGGTCGCCGCGCCATGATCAGCCGGGGCAGGGCCCGGCGAAAGCAGGGTGGCGACGAGGAGAGCTGTCGGCAGGACGCGGTGACGGCGGTTCATCACGCCATGCTCGGCGCAGCGTCGAGCCGCCGTGGCCCGGGTGCCGCCTCCTGCGGAGAACTTTGCGCATCGGTGAGAGGGGGAGGAGCGGACGGCTGATAAGATGACACCGCACCTCGCTTCGGCGGGGTGACTCCGCGTGCCCACAGCACAGTGTTCGCCCAGGCGAATGCGACGCGGCATCCACACCCCAGGTCCTCCCGCATCAGCGGGTTGCGGGTGTGCGCCGGGCACCAGGCTCGCCGGTCATTCGACCAGGCGTGGACAACCGAAACAACGGCGCATCGCGCCGAGAACAGGAGAACGGCCATGGCCGTCGTCACCATTCGTCAGCTGCTCGACAGCGGCGTTCACTTCGGACACCAGACCCGTCGGTGGAACCCGAAAGTCAAGCGCTTCATCCTCACCGAGCGCAGCGGCATCCACATCATCGACCTGCAGCAGTCGCTCGGCTACATCGACAAGGCGTACGAGTTCGTCAAGGAGACCGTTGCCCACGGCGGCACGATCCTCTTCGTCGGCACCAAGAAGCAGGCCCAGGAGATCATCGCCGAGCAGGCGACCCGCGTGGGCCAGCCCTACGTCAACCAGCGCTGGCTCGGTGGTCTGCTGACCAACTTCACCACCATCTCCAAGCGCCTCGCTCGCATGAAGGAGCTCGAGGAGCTCGACTACGAGACCCCGGCCAACAGCGGCTTCACCAAGAAGGAGCTCCTGCTCAAGAAGCGTGAGCTCGACAAGCTGCACAAGTCGCTGGGCGGTATCCGCAACCTCCAGAAGACCCCGTCGGCCATCTGGGTCGTCGACGCCAAGCGCGAGCACCTCGCCATCGACGAGGCACGCAAGCTCGGCATCCCCGTCATCGGCATCCTCGACACGAACGCCGACCCGGACGAGTTCCAGTACCCGATCCCCGGCAACGACGACGCGATCCGCGCCGTGGGTCTGCTGACCCGCGTGATCGCCGACGCCGCCGCCGAGGGCCTCATCCAGCGTCACCAGCCCGCCGGCGAGGCCGAGGCTCCCGCAGAGCCCCTGACCGAGTGGGAGCGCGAGCTGCTCGAGCAGAGCGCACCGGAGCAGTCGTCCGCTGAGACCGAGAAGGTCGCGGATGAGGCAGAGGCGAAGGCCGAGGCCAGCGAGGTCGTCGCCGACGAGCAGGCCATCGAGGGCGAAGCCGCCACGGAGTCCGCTGCGGACGCCGAGGGTGCCGCCGCCGCCGAGAAGGCCGAGTAAGCAGCACGGATCAGGTCGGGGCGGGCGCACGGCGCCCGCCCCGACATCCCCGCAGTCATCCCACGAACCTAGGAGCCAGTACCCATGGCAAACTTCACCATCGCCGACATCAAGGCGCTGCGCGACCAGCTCGGCACGGGCATGGTCGACACGAAGAAGGCGCTCGAGGAAGCCGACGGCAACCTTGAGAAGGCCGTCGAGATCCTGCGCCTCAAGGGCGCGAAGGGCAACGCGAAGCGTGCGGACCGCTCCACCAGCGAGGGTCTCGTCGTCGCGCGTGAGCAGGACGGCAAGGTCACCCTGATCGAGCTGAACACCGAGACCGACTTCGTCGCCAAGAACGACCGCTTCATCGCGCTGGCCGACAAGGTGGCCGACGCGGCCGCCGCCGTCGCTGCCGACTCCGTCGAGGCCGCCCTCGCCGCTGACGCCGACGGCAAGCCCGTCTCGCAGCTCATCGACGACGAGGCCGCGATCATCGGCGAGAAGGTCGAGCTGCGCCGCGTGCGCACGCTGACCGGCGAGAACTTCGAGATCTACCTGCACAAGACCAGCAAGGACCTGCCCCCGCAGATCGGCGTCGTGGTCGCGTACTCGGGTGGCGACGCCGAGACGGCTCGCAGCATCGCGCAGCACATCTCGTTCGCGAACCCCACCTACCTGTCGCGCGAGGACGTCCCCGCCGCCGACGTCGAGAAGGAGCGCGAGATCGTCACCGAGATCTCCCGCAACGAGGGCAAGCCCGAGGCCGCCCTGCCGAAGATCGTCGAGGGCCGCGTCAACGCGTTCTTCAAGCAGGTCGCCCTGCTCGACCAGGACTACGCGAAGGACAACAAGATGTCCGTCGCCCAGGTCGCCAAGGACGCCGGCATCACCATCACGGACTTCGCCCGCTTCAAGGTCGGCGCGTAAGTACCGAGAAAGGCCCGCATCGCTGCCGGTGCGGGCCTTTCCCATGCCGACGCTAAGTTGTACCCAGACGAGAGGATGACACGTGATCGATGAGGCCACCGGACGCCGGCGCGTCCTGCTGAAGCTGTCCGGCGAAGCGTTCGGGGGTGGCCAGCTCGGAGTCAATCCCGACATCGTCAGCCAGATCGCGCGCGAGATCGCCGCCGCCGTCGACCGGGTCGAGGTCGCGATCGTCGTGGGCGGGGGGAACTTCTTCCGCGGCGCGGAACTGAGCCTGCGCGGCATGGACCGCGGTCGTGCCGACTACATGGGCATGCTCGGCACCGTCATGAACGCGCTGGCCCTGCAGGACTTCCTCGAGCAGGCGGGAGCGGCGACGCGCGTGCAGTCGGCCATCTCGATGACGCAGGTCGCCGAGCCGTACATCCCGCGCCGCGCAGAGCGCCACATGGAGAAGGGCCGCGTCGTGATCTTCGGCGCGGGCGCCGGTCTGCCGTACTTCTCCACCGACACCGTCGCCGCGCAGCGGGCGCTCGAGATCGGCGCGAACGAGGTGCTCATGGCCAAGAACGGCGTGGACGGCGTCTACACCGCCGACCCGCGCGTGGACGCCTCGGCCACGCGGCTGGAGCGTGTGACGTACGGCGACGCCCTGCAGCAGGGACTCAAGGTCGTCGACTCCACCGCGTTCAGCCTGTGCATGGACAACCGCATCGACATGCGGGTGTTCGGCATGGAACCGGCCGGCAACGTCACGCGCGCCCTGCTGGGCGAGCAGATCGGCACCCTCGTCACGGCGTAGCGCCGGTGGGGGCGTGCCGGCCTCAACTAGACTTCAAAGACCTGTCCCGACGAATGGAGTGACCGTGATCGCCGATGTGCTGGCCGATGCCGGAACACGCATGGACCGCGCCGTGGAGGCCGCGAAGGATGACTTCGCCACCGTCCGCACGGGGCGCGCGAACCCCCAGCTGTTTCAGAAGATCCTTGTGGACTACTACGGCACGCCCACGCCGCTGGCGCAGCTCGCGTCGCTGAACAACGCCGAGGCGCGCACCCTGGTGGTCACGCCCTACGACAAGTCGGCGCTCAAGGCCATCGAGCAGGCGATCCGCGACACGCCCAACCTCGGGGCCAACCCCTCGAACGACGGCTCGATCGTGCGCGTGACCATGCCGGAGCTCACCCAGGAGCGTCGCAAGGAGTACGTCAAGCTCGTGCGCACCAAGGGCGAAGACCACAAGGTGCACGTGCGGGGCATCCGTCGCAAGGCGAAGGACGACCTCGACGCGCTCAAGAGCGACGTGGGTGAGGACGACCTGGCCCGCGCGGAGAAGGAGCTCGACGCTCTGACCCGTGCACACGTCGACGCCATCGACGAGGCGCTCAAGCGCAAAGAGACCGAGCTGCTCGAGGTCTGAGGCCACGATGACCGACGCGTCCGACGAACCGGAGCGCCCGCCCGAAGCACCCCTGCGGCGCTCGGAGGTCCGCCGGCCCTCCGGCGATCCCAGCGCCGAGTTCACGACCCACCTGCGCGCAGCCCGCTCCGAGTTCGAGCAGCAGGTGGAGCGCGCCCGCGCCGACTTCGACGTCGCCAACGAGAAGATCAAGCAGCGCACCGGCCGCGACCTCATCGTCGCGACCCTCATCGGGCTGGCGCTGGGCGTCGTTGTCATCGGCTCGCTGATGTTCTTCAAGGAGCTCTTCCTGATCTTCGCCGTCCCGGTGGCGGTCCTCGGGGTGTTCGAGTTCGGACGCGCGCTGCAGCTGTCCGGTCGGCGGGTCGACCTCGTGCCCCAGGTGGCGGCCGCGCTGGCGCTCGTCTTGTCGGGGTACTTCCTGGACTACTGGACGCACTGGACGGTCGCCTTCGCCGCCGTCGCGTTCGTCATCGTGTGGCGCCTGGTCGCCCAGATGGCCGCCGGCGACGGCCGCAGCTACGGCGACGTCCTCTCGGACACGCTCATCGCCGGGTTCATCCAGCTGTACGTCGGCTTCCTCGGCAGCCTGCTGCTGATCCTGCTGCGACAGGAACAGGGGGAGTGGTGGGTGCTGGCCATGATCGGCACCGCCGTCGCGGCCGATACGGGCGCCTATGCCTTCGGCCTCATGTTCGGCAAGCACCCGATGGCGCCGCGCATCAGCCCCAAGAAGACCTGGGAGGGCTTCGGCGGCGCTGTTCTGGCCGCGGTGGCCTCAGGCGTGCTCTTCGGCATCTTCCTGCTGCAGGTGCCGTGGTGGGCCGGCCTCATCCTCGGTCTTGCGATCCTCGCGACCGCCACTCTCGGCGACCTCGGCGAATCGATGATCAAACGCGACCTCGGCATCAAAGACATGAGTTCGTGGCTGCCCGGTCACGGTGGCGTGCTCGACCGGCTCGATTCGATCCTGCCCTCCACGGTGCCGGCACTGGCCCTGTACTTCCTGTTCTTCCCGCTGGTGGCCGCATGACGCTCTCCGACGCCGAGGCAGGCACCGACGCCGAGGCGGGCACCGACACCGACACGGCGGAAGCACAGACGGCCGCGCCGTTCCCCGACACGCATGGCCGTGAGAAGGGCTACGACAAGGCGGCCGTCGATGCCTTCCTCGCCGAAGCGCGGGAGGCGTTCGAGGCGGATCCCGCCGACGCGTCGCTCACCAGCGCCGACGTGCGTCGCGCGGGGTTCCCGCTGGTTCGTCACGGTTACGTCATCGGCGCCGTCGATGCGGCGCTCGGGCGCATCGAAGACGCGTTCGCCGCGCGGGAGCGCGAGCAGGCCCTCAACCGGGCCGGGGCGCGGGCGTGGGTCGGCAGGTCGCGGGATCTCGGCCAGGAGGTCCTCGACCGGCTGTCACGTCCCGCCGGGCATCGCTTCGCGCGGGTGGGGGCGCTGCGCTACGGCTATCGGATCGACGAGGTCGACATCGTCGCCGACAAGCTGGCGGCGTACCTCGAGTCCGGGGAGCCGCTCACCGTGGAGCAGGTGCGCACCGTCGCCTTCCGCATGCAGCGCGGCGGATACCGCGAGGCACAGGTCGATGCGGTGCTGGACGCGGTCGTCGAAGTCATGCTGGCGATCGGCTGAGGCGCGGGATGCCAGCGATGAACGCACCCGATAGACTCGCGACACTGTGACTTCCGGCGATGCGATGACCCCTTCGGAGCCCGGGCGGACTTCCGCCCTGGCGGTGCCGGGCACCCGCCGGGCGGCGCGGGCGGCTCAGCCGGCGCGCTGGTCCCGCCGACGCGGCGTGCTGAGCGTCTTCTCCTGCCTGGCGGTGGCCGGTTTCATCGGCGCATACATCGGTCCGATGGGCGGTGCGCTGTCGCAGGCGATCGCGGAGGACGGCGCGACCGTATCGCTCTACGCCGAGTCGGTCCATGACGCCCAGTCCTTCGCCGGCGGCCGCGAGGACGCGACGCCGGAGCCCGTGACGTTCGAGCGCAGCGGATACAGCGTCTACGTCACCCCCAAGCCGACGCCGACGCCGGAACCGCCCGCGAAGACGGGCTCGTCCGCATCATCGTCGTCATCCAGCCCCGCCCCGCTGTTCTACACCGGAGGGGGCAGCGCCGCGGAGTGGATGGCCGCCGCCGGCATCGCGCAGAGCGACTGGGGCTACGTCGACCACATCGTCGGACGCGAGAGCGGCTGGAACCCCAACGCCACCAACCGGTCCTCCGGCGCCTGCGGACTGGTGCAGGCCTACCCCTGCAGCAAGGTGCCCGGCAACGGCTACGACCCGGTCGACAACCTGCGGTGGGGCAACGGCTACGCCGTCGGCCGCTACGGCAGCTGGGCCGCCGCGTACGACTTCTGGACCCGCAACCACTGGTGGTGACCGCTTCACCCATGGCCCGCTCCCGTCGCCGTCGCCCCGCACCCGCGCGTGACGACTCGCTCGACCGGCTGATCGCCGGTTTCGCGCGCACCGAGGTGCGCCGCGGCACCGAGTGGACCGTGCAGCCGGTCGCCGCGTCGCAGGCGCAGAAGACCTACATCTGCCCGGGGTGCGCGCGCACCGTGGAGCCGGGGACCGCGCACCTCGTCACCTGGCGTGCCGACGACGTGCGCGGGGATGCGGCGGCGCTGGCGGACCGGCGGCATTGGCACACCGCATGCTGGAGGATCGGCTGACATGGAGATCCGGGGCCCCGTACAGCTTCCCGCGCGCCGCGAGGATATCGAACTGCACACCTCCGACGGACTGACGCTCGTCGGCGAGCTCGCGAGACCGCTCGAGCGCGACCCGGTCGCGACGCTGGTGACGCTCCATCCGCTGCCGACCGCTGGCGGGTTCATGGATTCCCATATCCTGCGCAAGGCCGCCGGCCGGCTGCCTGCGCTGGCCGACCTCGCCGTGCTGCGCTTCAACACCCGTGGCACCACGTCGCCGCGGGGGACCAGCGACGGCGAGTTCGACGGGGGTGGTGCCGAAGCACTCGACGTCGCCGCGGCCATGGCCTTCGTGCGGGAGCGCGGCCTTCCACGGCCGTGGCTGGTCGGATGGTCGTTCGGCACTGAGCTCGCCCTGAAGTACGGTCACGAGCACGACATCGAGGGTCTCATCCTGCTCTCGCCGCCCCTTCACCGCACCAGCCCCGATGAGGTCGCCGCCTGGGCGCAGGACGGACGCCCGGTGGTCGTCATCGTCCCCGAGCTCGACGACTATCTTCGCCCCCCGGAGGCGGCGGAGCGCTTCGCCTCGATCCCGCAGGCGGTGCTCGTCCCTGTCGAGGGCGGCAGGCACCTGTGGGTGGGCGAGAACCAGACGCGTCGCGTTCTCACCGAGATCGTGAGCGTCGTCAACCCCGCAGCGCTGCCGCTGCCCACAGAGTGGCCTGACTCGGCCGACTGACGACGGCCTGAACGCCGGGGCGCGGTCTCAGCGCTCGTTCTGCCGGGGGATGACCACCTGGCGGTAGATGATCAGGATGCTGGCGGCGACGGGGATCGCGATCAGCGCGCCCAGCAGCCCGAGCAGCGAGCCGCCGGCCAGCGCCGCGATGACCACGACGGCACCGGGAATCGACACGGCGCGGTTCATGATGCGCGGCGACAGCAGGTACGCCTCGAGCTGCATGTAGATGACGTAGTAGATCAGCGCCACGAGCGCGGTGGTGGGGGAGCCGAGCCCGGGGATGAGGCAGGTGAGGACGATGATCGCCGAGCCCGTCAGCGTTCCCACGAGCGGGATCAGGGAGAAGAAGAACGCGACGACGGCGAGCACCGCGGGGAACGGTGCGCCGATGATCGAGAGGAAGATCGCGCTCAGCACGCCGTTGATCACGCCGAGACTGCCCTGGCCGATGACGTAGTAGCCGACCGACTTGGTGATCTGCTCCGACAGGTCGATGAAGCGCTCGCGCTTGGATGCCGGCACCAGCTGGTACACGGCGGCCTTGAGAGAAGGCGTCGAGGCGGTGAAGTAGATGGTCAGGATCAGCACGATGAAGGCGCCGGTGAATCCGGCGATCAGCGCCCCGCCGAGGGCCAGCAGACTCTCGCCGACGCTCGTCCCGATCTCGCCGACGTCGAGCGTCGCGTACCAGTCCTCGAGGTAGCTGAACACGGCATCGACGTCGAGGGCAGGGAAGGTCGCGTGCATCCAGTCCTTGATGCCGGTCACCGGGTCATCGAGGGCGCCGGAGCGGAAGAGCTTCTGGATCTGCTGGACCAGCTGCGAGATCTGCCCGACGATGATCGGGACCACCATGAGCACGATGCCGGCGAAGATGGCGAGCACCGCGAGGATCGTCGTCAGCACGGCGGCCCACCGGGGGAACCGGCGCCGCTCCAGCCACGAGATGATGGGGTCAAGGCCCAGCGACAGGAACAGCGCCGTGCCGACGTAGAGCAGCACTGTCTGCAGCGTCGAGACGCCGGAGATGATCAGGAGACCGACTCCGACACCGAGCGTCGCGATCAACGCCGTGCGGAACGGGTTCTGGATCTTCACGTGCAGCCTCCTGCGTTGTCGGTTCCGTCAGGATACGCAGGGGCGGCCCGTCACCGGGTCGGCGCGCCCTCCCGGGCGACATTCAGGTCGTTTTCGCTAGGCTGAAACGTCGATTGGGTGCCCGACGCGTGGTGCAGCGGGTTAGAGAGGTGTTCTTCGTGCGATTCGTATGGGCCGTGGCGGCATTCGTGCTGGCTGCCCTGATGATCGGCGCCGGCCTCGCGCAGCGCACCGTGTTCCAGGGCCCCACGTCGCAGAGCGAGACGATCGAGGTCGTCGAGGATGTTCCCTACGTGCTCGTGGACGGCGGCGTGCTGCGCAGCCAGCCCGGCTCGCAGACGCTCCGGGCGCAGGGCGACGGCGCCATCTTCGCCGCCTACGGCCGCACTGCGGACCTCGAAGCCTGGCTGAGCCCGTGGGAGTACGCCCACGTCTCGATGGAGGACGGCGTGGTCTCTTCCGAGCTCGTCTCCCCGGAGCCGGAACCCGCGACGACGGACTCCGCAGAGGCCGCCGACGCCTCGGCCGGGGGCGACGCCGCAGACGCGGCGGCGACGAGTCCTGCGCCGCTGTCCCCGGCAGGGTCGGATCTCTGGCTCGATGAGTTCACGGATGAGGACCTGCTCGTCCAGACGCTGCAGCTGCCGGAGGACATGAGCGTGCTGGTGGCGGCCGACGGCGTCGCGCCTGCCCCGCAGCGCCTCACGATCACCTGGCCGATCGCGAACGCCACGCCGTGGGCGGGCCCGCTGATCGTCGGCGGTGTCATCGTCCTGGCGGTCGGCGTCGTGCTCTACGTGCTCGGCATCCGCCACGTGCGCCGCTCGCGCGGGCCGCGCCGCAAGGGCATTCCGATGCCGCTCACACAGCCGATCGACCTCTCCGCCGAAGGCGAGGCGAAGGGCGTCGTCAGCTCGTCGCCCCGTCGGCGCTCGCTCACCGGCAGGCGCCGCGGATTCATCGCCATCCCGGCGGTGGGGCTGAGCGCGCTGCTCTTCGCCGGCTGCTCGTCCGAGGCCTGGCCACAGCTCTCGGCTTCGCCGACCCCCACGCCCAGTGCCACCGTGATCGCGCCGGAGAGCCAGCAGCCACCGGTGGTCACCGAGCCGCAGGCGGAGCGCATCCTGCAGCGGATCGCCGAGCAGGTCGCCGCGGCCGACGAGTCGCTCGATGCCGAGGCCGCCGCGACCCGCCTGACGGGGCCCGCTCTGGCGGAGCGGCGCACCAACTACACGCTGCGCGGGGCGATCGCGGAGCAGAAGGCGCTGCCGGCGATTCCGGCGGCTCCGCTGTCGATCCTGCTTCCGCAGGCGTACGAAGGCTGGCCCCGCACGTTCATGGCCGTCGTCGGCGACGAGGAGGCCGGCAACACGATCATGTTCGTGACGCAGGAGGACCCCTGGTCCGAGTACAAGCTGTCGTACCTCGGCGGCCTGGATGCCACCACGGAGCTTCCGCTTGCGCCGGCGTATGTGGGGGCCACACAGGTGTCGCCCGACAACGCGTTCCTCGCGATCGCCCCGCAGGATCTGGCCGCGGCCTACGCCGATGTGCTCAACAACGGCGACCAGAGCGAGTACGCCGATCTGTTCGATGACGCCGCGGACCAGTTCCGCGTGGGTGTGACCACCGACCGGGAGGCGCGCCTCGCCCAGTTCAACGAGACGGGCGCCCAGACCGGCAGCCTCACGTTCGAGTCGGTCGCCGGCCCCGACGCCCCGGTGTCCCTCGCCACGCTCGCGAACGGCGCAATCGTCGCCGTCACGGTGAACGAGAACGAGACGGTGAAGCCCACCACCGAAGAAGCCGTCATCAAGCTCGACAACAACCCGACCGTGTCCACGCTGACGGGGGCGACGCAGTCGGCCACCGGCTTCACCACGACCTTCGGGGACCAGCTGTTCTTCTACGTCCCCGCGAAGTCCTCGTCCGAGCGCATCCAGCTGCTCGGGTACACCTCCCACATCCTCGACGCGAAGGTGATTCCGTGACCGACCCGACCTCCAGCGCCGTCCTGCGCGGTGCCGTAGACCTCTCCTCGCTGCGGAACCGACCGAATCCGCCTGCGGCCGGCTCCGGTGCGGGCGCGGCCGGTGCCGGCCCGTCGGCATCCGCTCCCCGCCTCATCATGGACGTCACGGATGCCACCTTCGGCGAGATCCTCGAGCTGTCGCGCTCGGTTCCCGTCGTCGTCGACCTGTGGGCCGAGTGGTGCGGACCGTGCAAGCAGCTGAGCCCCGTGCTGGAGAAGGTCGTCACCGAGCTCGCCGGCCGCCTCGTGCTCGCCAAGGTCGATGTCGACGCCAACCCGCAGCTCGCGCAGGGCTTCCGTGCGCAGTCCATCCCGATGGTCGTCGCACTCGTCGCCGGCCAGCCGGTGCCCCTGTTCACCGGCGCGGTCCCCGAGGCGCAGGTGCGCGAGGTCTTCGGCCAGTTGCTGCAGCTCGCCGCGCAGAACGGCGTGACCGGCACGATCGACGCCGGCGCTGCCGGTGACGCGGCCGCCGAGGACTCCGAGCCGGCTCTGCCGCCGCTGCACGCTGAGGCGTTCGCCGCCATCGAGGCGGGCGACTACGCGCGCGCCGCTGCCGCGTACGAGCAGGCTCTCGTCGAGGATCCCCGTGACGAAGAGGCCCGTTCGGGTCTCGGACAGGTGCGGCTGCTCGAGCGTGTGCAGGGTCTCGACCTGCAGGCGACGCGCGCCGCCGCCGCCGCGGCGCCGCACGACCCGCAGGCGCAGTTCGCCGTCGCCGACCTCGATCTCGCGGGCGGCCACGTCGAGGACGCCTTCTCGCGCCTGCTGCAGCTCTTCGCGGAGCTGCCCTCAGAGGAGCGCCCGCCGGTGCGCGAGCGTCTGCTGGAGCTTTTCGGCCTCGTCGGCGACGCCGACCCGCGCGTGCTCCAGGCACGCCGGGCACTCGCCAACCTCATGTTCTGACCGCGCCGACATCACCGCGCGCGAGCGTCGTCGACAGACGCCCCGCGCACGGACGAGGGGCCGCGTGACGCATGCGCCACGCGGCCCCTCGTTCTGCAATGCCCGTCAGCCCTCGTGCCGGAGCCAGAGCACTCCGAGCGGCGGCAGCACCATCGTGGCGCGTCCGCCGTCGCCGGCGTGCACCGCTCCCATGTTGCCGACCCCGGATCCGCCGTACTCCTGCGCATCGGTGTTGAGGATTTCGCGCCAGGTGCCGGTCTCGGGCAGGTCGAGCTCGAAGTCGTGCACGGGAACCCCGGAGAAGTTGCAGACGACCGTGACCACACCTCCCTCGTGATCGCGGCGCGCGAAGGCGAGCACGTTCGGGTTCCAGACCGGGCCTCCGACCCGTGAGAACGCGGCACCGTCGTGGTCGCGCTGCCAGAGGGCGGGGTGCTCGCGGTACAGCCGGTTGAGCGTCGCGACGAAGGCGTGCAGCTGCTGGTGCGGGGGCTGGTCCAGCAGCCACCAATCGAGGCTGCGGGACTCCGACCATTCGGCGATCTGCCCGAACTCCTGGCCCATGAACAGCAGCTGCTTGCCCGGGTGGCCCCACATGTACGCGAGGAAGGCGCGCGTGTTCGCGAGCTTCTGCCAATGATCGCCGGGCATGCGGCTGAAGAGCGTGCCCTTGCCGTGCACGACCTCGTCATGGCTGATGGGCAGGACGTAGTTCTCGCTGAAGGCGTAGACGAATGAGAACGACAGCTCACCCTCGTGGTGGGCGCGGTACATCGGGTCGCGCTTGATGTACTGGAGCGAGTCGTTCATCCAGCCCATGTTCCACTTGAAGCCGAATCCCAGCCCGCCCTCGCCGGTGGGCGCGGTGACGCCCGGGAAGCTGGTGGATTCCTCGGCGATCATCGCGATGCCGGGGAATCGCTTGTAGGAGGTGGCGTTGACCTCCTGCAGGAAGCCGATGGCCTCGAGGTTCTCGCGTCCACCGTGGATGTTGGGCACCCACTCGCCGGGCTCACGGGAGTAGTCGAGATAGAGCATGGATGCCACGGCATCCACCCGCAGCCCGTCGACGTGGAACTCCTCGAACCAGTAGAGGGCATTGGCCACCAGGAAGTTGCGCACTTCGCGGCGCCCGTAGTCGAAGATGAGCGTGCCCCAGTCGCGGTGCTCGCCGCGCCGAGGGTCGCCGTGCTCGTACAGGGTGTCGCCGTCGAAGCGCGCCAGCGCGAAGGCGTCCTTGGGGAAGTGGCCCGGAACCCAGTCCATGATCACGCCGATGCCGGCCTGGTGCAGACGGTCGATCAGGAAGCGCAGGTCGTCGGGGTTGCCGAAACGGCTCGTCGGGGCGTAGTAGCCGCTGACCTGGTAGCCCCAGGATCCGCCGAACGGGTGCTCGGCGAGGGGCATGAACTCCACGTGTGTGAATCCCTGCGCCGTGACGTAGTCGATCAGCTGGTCGGCGGCGTCGCGGTACGACAGCCCCGGGCGCCAGGAGCCGAGGTGCACCTCGTAGGTGGACATGGGCTGCGCGTGGGGCGCGCTCTGCTCTCTCGACGCGATCCAGTCGTCGTCGCTCCACTGGTAGGCGCTGTCGGTGACGACGGACGCCGTGCCGGGTGGCACCTCGGCCAGACGCGCCATCGGGTCGGCCTTGAGGATCCACTGCCCGCTGCGGGTCAGGATCTCGAACTTGTAGATCGTGCCGACGCCGAGGTCGGGGACGAACAGTTCCCACACGCCGCTGCCGCCGAGCGACCGCATCGCGTGGCCCTGGCCATCCCATCCGTTGAAATCGCCGACGACGCGCACGGCCTGCGCGTTCGGGGCCCAGACCGTGAATCCCACACCGGCGACCCCGTGCGGGCGGCGCAGGTGCGCACCGAGGGCGTGCCACAGCTGCTCGTGGCGGCCCTCGCCGATCAGGTGCAGGTCGAGCTCGCCGATCGTGGGAAGGAAGCGATACGGGTCCTCCGCGGTGTACTCGGACCCGTCGCCGTAGGTGGTGCGCAGGAGATAGGGGAGGGCATCGGATGCCGCGAAGTCCCCCTGCCAGATGCCGGCGCGCAGGTGCCGCATCTCCACGTCGCGACCGTCGGAGAGGTGCGCCGTGACGGTCTCCGCCAGCGGCCGGCGCGCCCTGATGACCCAGCGCGCGTCCCCTGCGGGGTGGATGCCGAGCACCTCGTGCGGGGCGTGGTACGAACCTGTCGCGACCGTGTCGAGTATGCGGTCATCGGGCGGGGTCATCGGCGCTCCTTCACGTGCAGGATGTGGGCTGGCTCGTGGAAGGCATCCAGCCGCACGAAATTGTGGTCGGTCCAGGTCCATTCGGCCCCGGTGACGAGGTCGACGACATCGAACGCGTCGCCCGGCGTGACGCCCCACTGCGTGGTGTCCAGGTGCACCATGGTCTGGCGCGCGGAGTGCGGGTCGACGTTGGCGACCACGATGATGGTGTCCGCGACGCCCTCGGGCGACAGCGCGGCCGGCAGGTGCTTGGAGTAGACGAGGATGGCCTCGTCGTCGCTCCAGTGGATACGCAGGTTGCGCAGCTGCCTCAGGGCCGGGTGCGCGCGACGGATCTCGTTCAGTCGGGTGAGGAACGGCGCCAGCGAGTCACCGCGCTCCTCGGCGCCGGCCCAGTCGCGCAGCTTGTACTCGTACTTCTCGTTGTCGATGTTCTCCTCGGAGCCGGGGCGCGCGACGTTCTCGTAGAGCTCGTACCCGGCGTAGACGCCGTAGGAG